>Ga0207687_10000068_pt1 | contig 78924 bp, 68 predicted proteins | sample KBSM54metaG_FD_184399 | JGI IMG/M metagenome (GOLD analysis project Ga0207687, IMG submission 184399) | Miscanthus rhizosphere microbial communities from Kellogg Biological Station, Michigan, USA - KBS M5-4 metaG (SPAdes) (version 2) | ecosystem: Host-associated > Plants > Roots > Rhizosphere >...
CGGGACCGATCCGCGCGATGCCCTGATCGCGTATAAAAGGGCCGCAATGAAGCGCGAGCTGATCGTCAACACCGGCGGGCAAGACCGGACGGTGGTCGTCGAGGGTCCAGCCGACAACGGAACGTTTCAGATCGCGATCGACGGCCAGAGCCGCGAGGTCGACGCGAAGCTGATCCGCCCCGGCACGTGGTCGCTCGAGATCGCCGGCCGCAACTACCTCGTCGATCTCGACAAGCGCCCCGCGCTTCAAGGCAAGGTCGCCGCATCGGTCGGTGCGAGCGAGGCCGTGCTGTCGGTCGAGGATGCCGCGCATCGCCGGCTCGCCGCGGCCGCGGCGCCACGCAACCAGGCCCGCGGCGAACAGCTGCGCGCGCCGATCGCCGGCAAGGTCGTGAAGCTGCTCGTCGCGATCGGCGATACCGTCGCGCCCGGTCACGCCGTCATCGTCCTCGAGGCGATGAAGATGGAGAACGAGATCGTCAGCGAGCGCGGCGGCACGGTCAAAGCGGTCCACAAACAAGCCGGGCAAGCGGTCGACACCGGCGACCTGCTGGTCGAGCTCGAGTAGTGGGGCTGATCGAGGTCCTTCGCGAGCGCGACATCATCGTGTGTGTCGGCTCCGGCGGCGTGGGCAAGACCACGACCGCGGCAACGCTCGGGCTCGCGGCCGCGCGGCGCGGCATGAAGGTCCTCGTCCTCACGATCGATCCCGCAAAGCGGCTCGCGAACTCGCTCGGGCTCGCGCAGCTCGGCCACAACGTCCAGGAAGTTCCGCCCGAGCTCGTCGGCAAGGACGCGCCGGTCGCCGGCGGCCAGCTGTTCGCGATGATGCTCGATCAGAAGGTCGCGTTCGACGAGGTCGTCGCGAAGCACGCGAGAGATCCGGCGGCGGTCCAGCGCATCCTCGCGAACCCGGTGTACTCGCAGATCAGCGGCTCGCTCGCCGGTGCGCAGGAGTACGCCGCGATGGCGAAGCTCCACGACTTCGACGCCGAGGGCACGTACGACACGATCATCGTCGACACGCCGCCGACCGCGCACGCGCTCGACTTCCTCGATGCGCCGCGCAAGCTGAGCGAAGCGATCGACTCCCCTGCGATCGAGTGGTTTCGCAAGCTCAAGGGTGGCTCGGGCTCGGGCTGGTCGCTCGTCGGCAAGACCGGTTCGTTCGTGATGAAGCGGCTCGCGAAGTTCGTCGGCAGCCAGTTCATCGACGACCTCGGCGTGTTCTTCACCGAGTTCAACGACATCCTCGGCGGGTTTCGCAAGCGTGCCGAAGAGACGTTCGCGCTGCTCCGCCAGCCGCGCGTCGGGTTCGTGCTCGTCGCGTCGCCCGAGGCGATGGCGGTGCGCGAGGCGCTGTTCTTTCACGAGCGGCTGAAGGCCGCGGCGATGCCGTTCGTCGGCTTCGTCGTCAACAAGGTCCACCCGGCCTTGCCGATCACGACCGATGCGAAAGGCGTCGCTGCCGCGCTCGCGGCACAGCCGTCGATCCAGGCGCTCGGCCTCTCGGGCACGACGCTGACGATGGCGTCGACCGCGCTGATGACCGCGCACGGCGAGCTCGAGATCCTCGCAGATGCCGACCGGCTCGCGATCGCGAAGCTGCGCGCGGCGGGCGGTGACAAGGCGCTGCTCGTCGAGGTTCCGCTGCTCCGCGACGACGTCCACGACGTCAGCCGGCTCGTCGGCCTCGAGCGCTGGCTGTTAGCGTAGTCCACGGATCGAGCTTGTCGGCGAGCTGCATCGGCGCGCCGATCACGATCACCACGGACTTATCTCTTCGTTCTACCCAGCTGACGGTGCCGTCGAGGTTCCACCACCGGGTGCGCTCCATGGTTTGCTCGAACGAGCCGATCATCATGTCGTCGACGGCGTGCTCGAGCGCGGCCTGCGCCTCGCGCGCGTCGACCTCGGTGTCCCACTCGAACCTCGCGATGCCGATCGTGCGGCGCGCGTTCTTCTCGCCATCATGCGCGAGCGTGATCACGCGATCGCCGCCCCACCCCGCCGCGGCGTTCTCCGCGACGATCGGGCTGACGCCGTGCGCGCGCAGGAACGAGCGCATGCCGAGCTCGCCCCACACGTCCGTGGTCAGCACCTTGTAGTCGGCGACCGGCGAGCTCTCGACCTTGACCGGAATCGGCTTGTCGTCGGCGAGGTACTTGTCGACGTGGAGGATCTGCTCGGTCGATCGCGGTGGCCGGCGAAACGCGGCGTCGATCGCGGACCACGGCTTGGTCCGGCGCAGCGCGGTGACGAACGCGAACCCGTCGCGATACGGGAACAGCATCTCCTCGCGGATCGCGAGCGGCGAGTCGTCGAGCGAGTCCTTCGTCGCCTGATCGGGCGCCGCCATCGCCTGGATCACTTCGTCCGCGGCCTCCGGCACCGCCCACGGGTTCGTGATGCCTTCGCGCGCGAGCATGACCTCGATCATCAGCGCGACGCCGTCGCCCTCGACGAGGGCGTGGCGTGCATTCAACGCATCGGTGTCGTCGTCGGGGACCTTCTCGAACTTGTCGAGATCGAACGCCTGGTCTTGCAAGCCGTGATCGAGCTCGTGCGCGAGCACCATCTCGGCCCACGCCGGATCGCTACCGGCGGTGTCGAGGATCGTCAGCTTCTTCGTCTTCGCGTCGTAGTAGCCGGCGATCTGATCCGCGAGCAGGTCGACGAGCTGCGCCGCGTAGTCGTAATCGAGCGGGACCAAGCCCCAGCGCTGCAGCGAGATCCCGCGCGCCGCGGTATCGGCGGCGGTCTTGTCCTCGCTCGCCTCGGCGAGCAAGCGCTTCTTGAGCTCGGCGCGGTCGACGACCTCGTTCGGGATCTTCGTCTTCATCCGCAGACCGCGAATCTTCGCGACCTCCTTCGCAACGGCATCGGTACGCGCGAGTAGCGCCGCGAGCGGATCGTCATCACCACGCGCGGCGGTCGCGCCGAGCGCGAGCACACAGGCGAGAGCGACGGTCCGCACAGACCGAGCATGACACGTTGGCGTGTCTGTCCAACCGCGGTCGCGTGCAACCGCATGAAAGCAGCGAGACCCGGTCATGGCATCGCCGTTGCTGTTACGAGCCGCATGTCGAAACCGGGCCTGTCCGTCTTACTCGCAAGCATCGCGTTCCTTCCCCTCGTCACGCCGCAAGTCGTCCACGCCGAGCCCGCGCAAGCGGTTCAGGCCGACGACAAGACGCTGTCGCCGTTCTTCGTCGTCGAAGGTGCGCAGCCCGGCGTCGAAGCGCTGCCGCTCGAGAGCACGCGCGCGGATGTCCACATCGCCGGCGTGATCAGCGACGTCACGGTGACGCAGACCTATCGCAACGATGGTGATCGAACGATCAGCGCGAAGTATGTGTTCCCGGCTTCGACCCGCGCCGCCGTCTACGCGATGAAGATGACGATCGGCGATCGCGTCATCGTCGCGAAGATCAAGGAGCGCGAGGAAGCGAAGCACGAGTACGACGAGGCGAAGGCCGCTGGTAAGACCGCGACGCTGCTCGAAGAAGAGCGCCCGAACGTGTTCACGATGTCGGTCGCGAACGTCCTGCCGAGGGACCGGATCCAGGTCGAGCTGAAATACACCGAGCTGCTCGTGCCCACCGACGGGGTCTACGAGATGGTCTACCCGACCGTGGTCGGACCGCGCTACGCGAGCGAGACCACGACCACCGGCAAGCATGGCGAGAACCAGTTCGTCGCGACGCCGTACCAGCACGCCGGCGCGACGCCGGTCACCGGCTTCGGAATCCACGTCGATGTCCACGGCGGCATGCCGATCCAGCAGATCGAATCGCCGTCGCACAAGATCGCGAGCACGATCGCGCGCAACAACGACGACGCGACGGTCGACCTCGACGCGTCCGAGACGAACGCCGGCAACCGCGACTTCGTCCTGCGCTACCGGCTCGCCGGTAAGGACCTCGCGTCGGGTCTGATGATGTACCCGGGAGACAAAGAGAACTTCTTCCTCGCGATGGTCCAGCCGCCGCAGCGCCCGGCGCCGGAGCTGATCCCGCCGCGCGAGTACGTGTTCATCGTCGATGTCTCGGGTTCGATGCAGGGTTTCCCGCTCCAGACGACGAAAGCCTTGATGAAGGACCTGCTCGGCCGGCTCCGCCCGACCGACAAGTTCGACGTCCTCCTGTTCTCCGGCGACGACGCGCTCTACAGCGAGAAGTCCGTCGACGCGACGCCTGACCAGATCGCGAAGGCAACCGCCTACGTCGACAAGCAGAACGGCGGCGGCGGCACCGAGCTCCTGCCCGCGATCCAGCACGCGATGAAGATCCCGCGGGCATTCGACAACGTGTCGCGCAGCTTCGTCGTCGTCACCGACGGCTTCATCGCCGAGGAGCCGGCCGTGTTCGACCAGATCCGCGATCACCTCGGCGAGGCGAACGTGTGGTCGTTCGGCATCGGCACCTCGGTCAATCGACACCTGATGGATGGCATCGCGAAGGCCGGTCAAGGCGAGGCGTTCACGATCCTCGGCCCCGACCAAGCCGCCGCGGCCGCCGCGAAGTTCCGCGCGTACGTCGAGACGCCGGTGCTCACGAACGTGAAGGTCGCGTTCGACGGACTCCAGGCGTACGACGTCGAGCCGAAGGTGCTGCCCGACGTGTTCGCGTCGCGGCCCGTGCTCGTGTGGGGCAAGTACAAGGGCGCGCCGACCGGCAAGGTCACGCTGACCGGCGTCTCCGGCCGCGGTCGGTTCGTGTCGACGCTCGACACCGCGCAGGCGACGCCCGACAAGGCGAACAGCGCGCTGCGCTACCTGTGGGCGCGCAACGAGATCAGCGAGCTCTCCGACTTCTTCAACCAGGACAAGAACAAGGACGCCGTCACCAAGCTCGGCCTCGAGTACAACCTCCTCACCAAGTTCACGTCGTTCATCGCGGTCCAGGACGTGGTTCGCACGACGCAGGGCTCGACCGACGTGACCCAGCCGCTCGCGCTGCCCGCCGGTGTCACCGATAGCGCGATCGCGCAGACCGACAGCATGGAGGTCGGTGCCGAGCCGCCGTTCGCCTGGCTCATCGTCATCGTCGCCGGCATCGCGGTGTGGGTCGGCTACAAGTCGCGCAACAAGGGCCGCGCGTCGTGAAGAAGTCCCAGTGGTTCGGTCTCGCGCTCGCGGCGATCATCGTGGTCGCGGGCAAGCAGTACTTCCGCGAGGCGTCGGCCGATAACCTCCACTGGCTGCTCGCGCCGACCGCGAAGTGCGTCTCGGTCCTGACCGGCACCCACTTCGTCCGCGAGGCCGGCGTCGGCTACATCGACCGCAGCGTCACGTTCGAGATCGCGCCGGTGTGCTCGGGCCTCCAGTTCATGCTCGCCGCGATCCTCGCACTCTCGATCGGCTGGCTCTCCGGCATGCAAAGCTGGAAAGCCGCTGCGAAGCGAGTGGCGGTCGCGGTCGGTGTCGCGTACGCCGCGACGATCGTCGTCAACACGCTGCGCATCGCGATCGCGCTCCACATGCACGCGCACGATCTCAGCGGCAGCGAGCTCCATCGTCTCGAAGGTGTCGTCGTGTACCTGGGTGGCCTGTGTGCGCTGTACGCGATGGCCCGGCATCTCGATGAAAGGACCCGGCCATGCTCGACTACTTGAAGCGCCTCGCGATCCCGATCGGCGCCTATCTCGTGATCACGCTGGTGCTCCCCGCCGCGAACGGTGCGGCGACTCACCACGAGTTCGTCCACCACGCGATGTGGGTGTTGCTCGGATGCGCGCTCGTCGTCGGCGCGATCGCGGTGTTCGGCACACTCGCCGAGGTTTCCCTGGCAGGTCTGCGCCGTCTCAAGAATACTCGAACCAGCTCACGCGTTCCCCCGCGAGGTCAGCCATGAAAGCGCTCTTCGTCCTCCCGTTCTTGGTCGCCCCCGCGATCGCTCACGCCGATCAGTGCGAGCTGGTCTCCGACGAGGTCGCGACCCACGCGCTCGCCGTGATGCACGGCCATCCGAACGTGATCGAGTACTGCGAGCCGTGCGGCGACAAGGCGCCCGGCGAGCCGCATCGCATCGACCACCTCGCGAAGCAGCGCGACACCGACGGCTACTTCGCGGTGACGCTCGACAAGCGCGAGGTCGATCTCGCGTACGAGTACGTCCAGACCGCGCCGTCGAAGTACGAGAACGTCGCGGCGCTCGCAGGTTGCCCGACCAGTGGCGTGTCGCCCTCGCTCGAGGTAAACGATGCGACCGACCACGGCGTGCTGATCCTGCCGAGCGAGACGCCGGTGGTCGCGCAGGTCGCGGCGCCGCCCCCACCGGCCCCGACGACGACGGTGACGTACGTGGTGCAAGAGGACCACATCAACTGGATCGCGATCGTCGCCGCCTGCGGGCTGTCCAGCACGCTCTGGGCCGTGACGCTCCTGGTGATGCGGCGCCGGCGCACGCTCGCGATGCGACCGCGCGCGATCGAGATGATCGACCGCAAGTAGACTGACGCCAACACGAGGAGTCGGTTCCGTGTCGGCGTCGCAGTGCAAACCGTGAAGAATGCCGCGAAGCCAGGTCAAGGTACGAAGGTCGGACGAAGAAGACGATACGTCGTTCGCACGCGGGCCGTTCGTGGTTATTCGCAGGCGAGCATGGAAGTCTCGTCGTGTGTTCCGAGCTCGTCTTTGCTCCAAGGTCGGTCCGCGATCGACTGGCTCTCCAGCGCTCAGGGCGTCCGCGATCGACTGGCTCTCCACGCTACGACCGGTCGCGATCGACCCACACACCGCTCACGTTCGCCCCGCGTGCGAACGCGCCCACGTCTTCTTCGTCCGACCTTCGTACCTTGACCTGGCTTCGCCGCATTCTGCGAGGTGCGGCCACTGCTCCGCCTGAGCGAGCACATCGCCTCGTGATCGTCTGGCCGGTGTCATCGGGTCGCCTCGAGGCCTTTCGAGTTGACCGTCGTTTCGGTCCATTCCGGCGGCGCGTTCGGAGCCGGCACTAGCTGACAGGCCTCTGTCACCTGGCGTGCTAGCTTCCGCGCGCCATGTCGATGTCGCCGGAGTTGTTGCGAGCGATCGAAGCCGGCGCGGTGATCGCGTACGGCGCGACGCCCGGCTGGGCGGCTTGGCTCGCGGCTACCCGATCGGCGAGCGAGCTGGTCGTGGTCGTCGCGGCGGATGATGCGGCCGCACGCGAGATCGAAGACGACGTCCGGTTCTGGCTCGGCGACGATCGCGATTCGGCCGAGCTCGATCCGATCGCGTCGCTTCCGGGCATCGACGTCTCGCCCTACGCCGAGCTGTCGCCGGATCGCAGCTGCATCGTCGAGCGCGTCGCCACGCTCTATCGCCTGACCCAGCCGGCGCTACGGCCGCGCCTGGTGATCACGTCGGCCGAGGCACTTGCCCGCAAGACCATGCCACCGAACGAGCTCGCCGCACGCGGGCTCGTGATCGCGAAGGGCCAGACGATCGATCGCGATCACATCGCGAAGGTCCTGACCGACGGTGGCTGGACGCGCACGCCGGTCGTCGACGAGCCGGGCACGTTCGCGGTCCGCGGCGGCGTCGTCGATGTCTACAGCCCGCTCTCGCCGCACCCGGTCCGGATCGAGCTGTTCGGCGATGACGTCGAGACGCTGCGCACGTTCGATGCCGAGTCGCAGCGCACGCTCCGCCAGATCGAGCGCGTCGTCCTGCACCCGGTGCGCGAAACGATCGTCACCGGCGCATCGGATGTCCGCGGCCGGATCCGCGAGTACGCCGAAGAGATCGCGTTTCCCTCGAAGGCGACCCGGCGGACGATCGAGCAGCTCGAGACCGGCAGCGTGTTCGTCGGCATCGAGGGCCTCGTGCCGGCGTTCCACGACGAGCTGGTGTCGCCGGTCGCGTACGTGCCGGCCGATGCGCGCTGGTTGATCGTGAATACCGAGCTCGCGAAGCGCGCGGTCACCGACCTCCTCGCCGATGCCGATCTGCGCTGGGCGAACCGCTCGAACATGAAAGAGCTGGCGTATCCACCGGATCGCCACTTCGCGCGCGATCCGCTGCCGCTCGCGTCGCCGCGCCGGGTCGAGCTGAGCTCGCTCGAGGTCACCGGCGACACCGACGCGACGCGGCTTCGCATCGACATCGACGACCTCCGGGTGTTGCGCCAGGAGCTCGATCACGCGCGCACGTTCGGCGATACCGAGCACGTCACACCGCTCCTCGCCGCTTTGAAGCGCTGGCGCGGCGATGGCGTCACCGTCACGATCGCGCTCGACTCGCAATCGCGCATCGATCGCCTCGCCGGCGTGCTCGAGCAGCGCGGCGTCACCGACGTTCGCCTCGTCGCCGGCACCCCCGCCCACGCGTTCGCATCGATCAAGGATCACGTCGCGCTCGTCACCGGCGACCTGGTGTTCGGCGCGCGGACCCACCATGCCGGCAACCGCAAGAAGAAGGCGAAGGACGCGCTGCTCGGCGGCGTCAGCGACTGGAGCCAACTCGCGACCGGCGACTTCCTGGTCCATCAGAAGCACGGCGTCGGCAAATATCTCGGCCTCAAAAAGATCGCGGTCGGCACCGTGTCGCTGCTCGATACGGTCGCGGTCGGCATCATCAAGCGCCCACCGCAGCACGAGATCGACGCGCTCCAGCTCGAGTACGACGGCGGCACGCTGTACCTGCCGGTGTATCGGCTCGGCGAGGTCCAGCGCTACGTCGGCGCCGAAGGCCACGCACCGCGGATCGACAAGCTCGGCGGCATCACGTGGGAAGCGACGCAGACGAAGGTGTCGCGCACCGTGCGCGCGCTCGCCGAGGAGCTGCTCCAAGTCTACGCGCAGCGCGCCGCCCTGCCCGGTCACGCGTTCCCGCCGCCCGATGATCAGTATCGCGAGCTCGAGGCGACGTTCCCGTTCGACGAGACGCCGGATCAGGACGACGCGATCAAAGCGGTCAACGCCGACATGGAAGCGGGCCGCGCGATGGATCGCCTGGTCTGCGGCGACGTCGGCTACGGCAAGACCGAGGTCGCGATGCGCGCGATCTTCAAGTGCATCACCGGCGACAAGCAGGCCTGCATCCTCGCGCCGACGACGGTGCTCGTCGAACAGCACTTCCGCACCATGAGCGAGCGGTTCAAGGGCTTCGCGGTCACCGTCGGCAAGCTGTCGCGGTTCCAGACCAAGGCGCAGCAGGTCGAGACCGTGAAGCAGCTCGCGGCCGGTGCGATCGACGTCGTCGTCGGCACGCATCGCGTGTTGTCGGCGGACGTCCGGTTCAAGGACCTCGGCCTGCTCGTGATCGACGAGGAGCAGCGGTTCGGCGTCGCCCACAAGGAGCGGATCAAGAAGACCAAGACGCAGGTCGACGTGTTGACGCTGACCGCGACCCCGATCCCGCGCACGCTCCACCTCGCGATGGCGGGCATGCGCGACCTCTCGATCATCGCGACGCCGCCCGCGGATCGCCGCGCGGTCCGCACGTTCGTGTCGCGGGTCGACGACGTCACGATCAAGGAAGCGATCGAGCGCGAGCTCGCGCGCGGCGGTCAGGTGTTCTTCATCACGCCGACGATCGGAATGGCAGGCCACGGCAAGGAACCGGATCACCGCCTGCCGAACGACGATCGGCCGCAGCGCAAGACGAAGCCGCGCGACGACGATCGCTCGATCGACGACTGGCAGGAGTATCTCCACGGCCTCGTGCCGACCGCGCGGATCGGCATCGGCCACGGTTCGCTGCCGGCCGAGCAGCTCGAGAAGGTGATGGTCCAGTTCATCAACCGCGAGCTCGATATCCTGATCGCGACGACGATCGTCGAGAGCGGCCTCGACATCCCGAACGCGAACACGATGTTCGTCGCGCGCGCGGACGCGTTCGGCCTCGCCCAGCTCTACCAGCTGCGCGGTCGGATCGGCCGCAGCGCGAATCGCGCGTACTGCTACCTGCTCGTGCCCGAGCCGGAGCACATCACCGACGACGCCCGCCGCCGGCTCGAAGCGCTCCAGCGGTTCACCGAGCTCGGCGCGGGCTTCCAGATCGCGTCGCAGGATCTCGAGATCCGCGGCGGCGGCGAGCTGCTCGGTGCGAAGCAATCGGGCTCGATCGCGGCGGTCGGCTTCGATCGCTACGTCAAGATGCTCGAGGTCGCGGTCGCCGAGCTGCGCGGCCAGCCGATCCATCCCGAGATCGATCCCGAGCTCACGGTCGACAACCCGGGGTTCATCCCCGACGACTACGTTCCGGATCCCGGCCAGCGGCTCGAGCTCTACAAGCGGCTGTCCGCGGTCGAGCACGATGACGAGCTCCGCACCGTGATGGCGGAGATCAGCGATCGCTACGGTCCGCTCCCCGGCGACGTCGTCCTACTCGGCGAATTGATGGGGCAGAAGGCCCTCGCCCGCCAGATCGGTGCGCTCGCGCTCGAGATCACGCAGAGCCGGATCGCGATCGCGTTGCCGGATGGTTCCGCGATGGGGACCGCCGCGCTTGCCGCGGGTTGGCGCCGCTTGCCGGACGGCCGGTTCACGATGGCGATCAAGGAAAGCGGGGCCGCGAGACAAGCCTTGTTGGCGGTCCTGGCTCGTGCTACCGACAAGGGATAACCATGCGGAACCTGGCGGGGATTCTGATCCTGGTCTCGATCGCGAGCTGCCAGAAGCGGGAAGAATCCAGCCACGATCGCCCCGGCGGCCCGAGCAAGACGGCCCCGAGCGCGCCGCCGCAGAGCGCCGAGGAGATGAAGGCGCCGCTCGCGAAGATCGATGACGTCACGATCACGATCGGCGAGTTCGAGGAGCGCATCAACCGCCAGTCGCCGTACATCCGCGCGCGCTACACGTCGCTCGAGCAGAAGAAGGAGTTCCTCGACTCGCTCGTGAAGTTCGAGATCCTCGCGAAGGAGGCCTACAAGCGCGGCCTCGACAAGGATCCCGAAGTCGTCCGGACGATGAAGCAGGTGATGATCCAGAAGCTGATGCGCGACGAGTTCGACTCGAAGATCACCGCCGACAGCGTGAAGGACGCCGACATGCAGGCGTACTACCAGGCGAACCTCGCCGACTACGTGAAGCCCGAGGAGGTTCGCGCCTCCGCGATCATCATGAAGAACAAGGCGCAGGCCGATCGCGTCCTCCTCGAGGCGAAGGGCGACGCCGGCAAGACGAACAAGGGCTTTCGCGACCTCGTGACGAAGTACACGAGCGACGAGGAGACCAAGCTTCGCGGCGGCGACCTTCGCTACTTCGACATCACGACCAAGGACGTTCCGGCCCCAGTCGTGAAGGCGGCGTTCGCGCTCGTCAACACGGGCGACGTCTCGGCCGTGGTCGATGCCGGCCCGGGCCAGCCGAACGGCGGCGAGTTCTACATCCTCAAGCAGACCGGCCGGCGCAAGGCGATGACCAAGACGTTCGACGAGGCCAAGCCGCAGATCCGCAACAAGCTCTTCCGAGAGCAGCGCATGGCGGCGCAGAAGGACTTCGTCGACGGCCTCCGGGCCCAGGCCAAGATCGAGGTCAACGAGCAAAACCTCGCAAAGGTGCGGATCGATACGTCGAATGCGGTCGATACCGGCAAAGATCTCACCCCGCCCCCGGCCCCGCCTGGTACTCCTCCCGTGCCCGGGGCTGTCCCTGCTGGGAGCAACAGCGCCGAGCAACCTATCCCGTGAGCTTGGAGTCTGAACGTCGTGCGTAAAATCGCGCTCTTGCTGTTGGTTTTGACCTCGGTTGTCGCGGTTGCGCAGGCAGGCGATGACAAGAAGCCGTCGTCGCGCAACGCCGGCCAGAAGATCGAGCTCGAGCGGGTCGTCGCGATCGTGAACGACGCGATCATCCTCCAGAGCGAGCTCGATGCCCGGCTCACCCCGGTCCGCGCCGAAGCGGAGCAGATCGCCGACCTCGGCGAGCGCAAGCGCCGGCTCGCGAAGCTGTCGAGCCAGGTCCTCGACGAGATGGTCAACGAAGAGCTGATCGTCCAGGCGGCGGCCGCCGCGAAGATCGACGTCGAATCGACCGAGGTCCAGGCCGCGCTCGACGAGATCAAGCAGCAGAACAACCTCGACGACGCCGGCCTCGCCCAGGCGCTCGGGGCGCAGGGCTACACGCTCCAGAACTACAAGGCCGACCTCCGCCGCCAGCTGATGCGCCTGCGCGCGGTCAACACGATCGTCCAGCCGAAGATCCAGATCACCGAAGAGGACATCAAGGCGCGCTACGACCAGATGCAGCGCCGCAGCGAGGCCGTCAGCGCGGTCCGGCTGTCGGACATCCTGATCAAGCTCCCCGACCACGCGACCGAGCAGCAGATCAACGACGCGAAGGCGAAGGCAGCCAAGGTGGTCGAGCGGGTCAAGGGCGGCGAGAAGTTCGAGGACGTCGCGAAGGAAGTCTCGGACGACGACTCGACGAAGGCCTCGGGCGGCGAGCTCGGCTGGTTCGAGCGCGGCAGCATCAACCCGGACTGGGAGCAGATCGTGTTCTCGATGGAGAAGGGCGACGTCCGCGGCCCGGTGAGTGGACCGCAGGGGCTGTACGTGTTCCTCGTCACCGACATCAAAAAGAGCGAGCTGAAGCCCTACGCCGAGATGAAGGACCAGCTGTCGAAGGAGCTTCGCCGCCGCGAGCTCGACAAGCAGACGCAGACGTGGGTGGAGGAGCTTCGTAAGAAGGCCTACATCGACATCAAGTTGCAGTAGCCAGCCCCGGGCTACTCGGGCAGGTGCGCGCCGCCCGTTCGGATCGCATGATTTGGTATACTGATGCGTGGCCGAAAATCGTCGGACGTCTACACGTCACGCAGTCTCGATCGCAGCCAATCTAAAGGTGAACGGTACGGATCGGCAGTGCACGGTGGTGAACCTGTCACTCGGTGGCGCGCTGTTCCTGCTGACGCCGCGGCTGCCGATGGGCCAGCGGGTCGACATGTCGTTCAAGGTTCCGACGATGGACGAAGCGATCGAGATCGGTGCCACCGTGCGATGGTCAGACGACAAGGCGACCGGCATCCAGTTCGACGGATTGCGGGCGCGTGACGTATGGGCGCTCAACAAGTTCTTCGAAAACTTGCCTGTTGTGCCCTGATCGGGTCGACCGCGTACGCGGCTCCGAACAAGGAGCCCGTCGCGGTCATCGATCTCGGTCCGGCGGATCCCGATATCGATCGCGCGCTCGCGAGCGCGCTGGTCAAAGCAGATCTCGCGCCGCTCGATGACGTGACCGAGGCCGCGCTCACTGGCCAGACGGCGGAGAGCGACGCGCTCGCGCTCGCGACCCAGATGGCTCGCGCGCAGCAGAAGTACGGCGCGCTCGACTGCAAAGGCACGATCAACGCCGTGAAGAAGGCGCTGCCGTTGATCGCGGCGCGCCAGGCGGGTCAGCTGCCTGTCCCCGAGCTGCCGCGCGCGTGGGCGTACGCGCTGCTGTGCGCCGACAAGCTCGGCGATAGCGACCTCGCGATGCGCGCCGCGAATCGGCTGCGCGTCGTCGGCGGCTCGCCGGATGTCTCCGCGGACCTGCTCGCGAAGTATCCCGATGTCGACGCGACGCTCGGCATCGATGCGGTCGAAGTCGATGTCGCGACCGAAGTCGCCGACGCGACGCTGTGGCTCGACTTCGTCGCGATCGGCAAGGCGCCGCAGCACCTCGCGCTCGCGCCGGGAGAGCACGTGATCGCGGCGGCCGCGGGCACGCGGCGCGGCTATCTCGTCGGCCGGCCGATCAAGAAGCAACCGAAGCTGCTCGTCGAGATGCCCGATCAAGCGTCGGCGCTCGCGGATGTCGCGTCGGCGATCGCGAGCTGGAAGGGCAAGGTTCCGCCGCCCGATGCACTCGCGGCGGTGCTCGACAAGGTCCACGCGCGCTCGGCGCTGATCCGCCACGGCGATGTCGTCGAGGTCTGGGGCCACGCCGGGAAGAACGAACCGGTACGGCTGCTCGGGGGTGCGGATGGCACGCGTACGGTCGCAGAGGCCGATCGCGCAGCGGCACTCCTCGCGGATCGCGTCGAGGGCTGGAGCTCGCACGCGCCGGATCCCGATCAGCCATTGCTCGTCGAGGATCTCCGCGACCGGGCGACCGCCGCGAACAAGGAGCGCGCGACCGGCGCCGCGTGGTGGGTCTACGCGACGATCGGCGCCGCGGTGCTCGCCGGCTCGATCGCGGTATACGCGCACGAGCAGGACAACAACACCCAAGAGATCAGGCTGCACTACCCATGAGGGCCGCGATCCTCAGCCTCGCGATCCTCCTCGCGACTGCCCTGCCCGCTCGCGCGACGACGATGCGCGTGCTGCCCGGCGGCGACGATCGAATCGTGATGTCGTACGAAGACGGGCTCGAAGGTCCGGCGACGAAGCTGCGCGACGCTGCCGAGGATTCGCTCGCGCGGATCAGTGCGGACCTCCCCGACCTGCCGAAGCCGCATACCATTCATATCCAGCTCGTTCGCGACGCCTCGTCGATCCCCGACGTCGCGCCCGGCGGCCGCGGTGCACCGAAGTACGCGGTCGGCGTGACGTACCCCGACCTCGGCGTCGTCACCGTCGCGATGCGGCGCGGTGCACAGGTCATCGACCCGATCGAGACGCTCGACCACGAGCTCGGTCACGTCGCGCTCGGCGCCGCGCTCGGCGATCGCGCGCCGCACTGGCTGCACGAGGGCTTCGCCTATCAGCACTCGGCCGAGTGGACGATGGATCGCGCCGAGACACTCGCCGGCATGGTGTGGATGCGCGGCATCATTCCGATCGAGCAGCTCGATCGCAGCTTCCCCGCCGAGGAATCGCCCGCGGCCCGCGCGTACGCGGAGAGCTACGACTTCGTCAATTACCTGTCGCGACGCGGCCGCTGGGAAGACACCGCCGACGACGGCGATCGCTGGCCGTTCCGCAGGTTCCTCGGCGAGATCGGCCACGGCGCGGATCTCGACACCGCCGCGAAGCACCAGTTCGGCAAGACGATCCACGAGCTGTTCGACGAGTGGCGCGACGACGTTCGCAGCCGCTACCTGACCGCGCCGATGGGCCTCCTCGGGCTCGGCGTGTGGATCGTGTGCTCGATCCTGCTCGTGCTCGCGTTCCGGCGCCGCCGCAAGTTGAACCGGATCCGGATCGCGCAATGGGATCTCGAGGAGCGCCTGGCAGATCAACGTCGCCAGGCTGAAGCGGAAGCGAAGGCCAACGAGCCCGGCCGGGTTCGTCCCGTGATCATCGCGCCGCCCTACGTGCCGCTGACCGCAGAGTCGCCGTTCGACGAGGTCGACGAGACGCCGCCCGATCCCAAGCTGTGGAACTGACCGGTTCGCGAACCAACGGCCCGCGCGCGAATGCGACGAAGCCAGGTCAAGGGACCAAGGTCGGACGAAGAAGACGTCGGCGCGTTCGCTCGCGGGCCGTTCGAACCTGACCGTGTTCTGTCGTGGTCTCGCGCGCTTAGCAATGTTGCCGTCGTGCATTGGGGACGCTCGTCCCGAGTGAGACCGCCACGCATCGAGCGGTCACGGCGCGTTATCTCGCGACCGTGCCGGATTTCGCGACCTGCGGTCCTAATGCGACGTGGTCACGGGTTTCCGGGTTCTGTTGGTCGTCAGCCTCGTCGCGGGATGTGATTCCCTCGCGGCGAGCGACTACGTCGGCGAGCCCTTGTTCACGTTGCAAGGGAACTTCGCGACCACGGCGAATGCTCCCGAAGATCCGCTCGGCGGCATCGCGCTGCTCTGGCAAGACACGCGCAGCGCCGACGGCCCGGGCGTTGCGACCACAGTCGTGCCGGTCGCGATCCAGTTTCCGGCGAGCTTTCGCGTCGACATCCCGGTGCCTCCGCCGGATGCCGCGGTGTTCACGTTTCCCGATAGTGACGTCCAGATCGCCGAGGCGTACGTGTTCGTCGTCGAGACCAGCGGCGGCAAGATCGTCCCGCACGGCGGCGAGCGCGTCCACGCCGTGGTGTGGGCGAGCGGCGATGTCGCAGATGGCACGCAGGCGGCGGATTACCTCGGCGGACCGATCAGCGCGGGCTATCACCTGCGCGCTTTCACCCAGGTCACGACCGCCGGTATGGGCCAGCGCACGCTGATCGAGCGCTGCGTCTCCGACGGTGCGGCGCGACACGCGTGCGAGGCGCGCCGCGCGTATCAGCTGCAAGGTGCGGGCGATCAAGATCGCCTGACGATCACGGTGGCTCCGCCATGAAGGCGGGCGAGCTCGACAGGCTCTATCGCGATCACGGTCACGCCGTGCTGCGCCGTGCGCGCCGCCTGTTGCGCGACGATGAGGATGCGCGCGATGTCGTCCACGACGTCTACCTCGAGCTGCTGCGCAACGGGGAGCGGTTCGAAGGCCGCAGTGGGATCGCGACGTACCTCTACGCGGCGGCGACGCACGCGTGCTTGAACCGGATCCGCGACGGCAAGAATCGCCGGCGGCTGCTCGAGATCCGCACCGCGGCCGGTGAGCGTTCGACCTCGGCGCAGGCCGATACGCAGACGCTCGCGACCGAGATCCTCCAGACCCTCGACGCGGACGACGCCGCGCTCGCGGTCTATCTGTATTGCGACGAGCTCACTCACGACGAGATCGCCGAGCTGTTCGGCTGCTCGCGGCGCCACGTCGGCGACCTCGCGATGCGGCTGCGCCGGCGAATCATGGAGCGCGCGGCATGACTCACTTCTCCGAGCTCACGATCGACAAGTACCTCGCGGGCGAGCTCGGCCACGACGCCGCGCTGTCGCTGCGCGCTCACGCCGCCGAGTGCGCGCGCTGCGGCGATGCGCTCGAGGACGCGCTCGCGGTCAAGGCCGCGTTCGTGCCGCCGGCGGTGCCGCTGTGGCGGCGCGCGCGCGTGATGTACACGGCGCCTATCGCCCTCGCCGCCGCACTCGCGCTCGTTGTCGTCTGGCCGTGGCCGCGGTCGGATGCGGAGGTCACCCGTAGCAAAGGCACCTCGATCGTCGGCTGCTACGTCTCGCATCGCGACACGGTCCGGCGCGGCGCGCTGCACGAGACCGTGATGCCCGGTGATCAGATCGAGCTCGTGACGACCACGACCGAACCGGTGTGGTTCGCCGCGATCAGCGACGACGGCGCCGGGGTGCGCAGCGTCTACATGCCGGCGACGTTCATCGCGCCAGCGCGCGATCGGCTCGCACCGTCGGCGATCGACCTCGACGCGACGCTCGGCCGCGAGGTCGTGACCGGCGTGTTCTGCCCACTGCCGTTCGACGCGTTCGCGCTCGACCCCGCGCATCCGCCGGCCGGCTGCACGACCGACCACTTCGAGCTGACGAAGGTCGCGCGGTGATCCGACTGGTTGTCGTCGCGTGTGCGCTCGTCGCGATGGCCGGTTCGGCCGGCGCGGTGACCCGCTACGCGCTCGTGATCGGCAACGACACGGGCGATCGCGACGAAGCTGCACTGCGCTACGCCGAGCACGACGCCGAGCACTTCGCGGCGACGCTCGTCGATCTCGGCGGCTTCGCACCCGGTGACGTCGTCGTGTTGCGCGGGAGCGACGCCGAGGCCGCGCGCGCCGCGCTGATCGCGCTGAACGATCGGATCCGCACCGCCGGCGCGACCGACACGATGCTCGTCGTCTACTACTCGGGTCACGCCGACGCCGAGGCGCTCCACCTCGGCGCGACGAGCTTCGCGCTGACCCAGCTCGAGCAGCTCGTGCGCGGCTCGCCCGCGGCGTTTCGCCTGCTCGTCGTCGACGCGTGCCGCTCCGGTGCACTCACACGCGTGAAGGGCGGCAAGCCGGCGAGCTCGTTCCCGATCGCGCTCGGCGATCAGCTCGCGGCCGATGGCGTCGTGTTCTGGACCGCGAGCGCCGCGTCGGAAGAGGCGCAGGAATCCGACTCGATCAAGGGCTCGTTCTTCAGCCACTTCCTGATGAGCGGGCTCGCCGGCCCCGCGGATGCCGACAACGACGGCGCGGTGACGACCGCCGAGGCGTACGAATACGCGCGCGCCGCGACGCTGCGCGCATCGAGCCGCACGCTCGCCGGCACCCAGCACCCGACGTTCCGCGACGAGCTCGCCGGCCGCGACGCGATCGTGCTGACCCGCCCGGGCGCCGCCGATCCGCGCCGCGCCGCGATCCGCGTCCCCGCCGACCGCGACACGATCGTGCTCGCCGGCACCGCCGAGGGTCCGGTCGTCGCCGAGGTCGGCCTCCACGATCGGACGCGCCGGGTCAACGTTCGCGCCGGCAAGTACTTCATCCGCGCGCGCGGCGATACCCACTTGCTCGAGGGCACGATCGAGGTCGCCGCCGGCGCCGAGCACGTGATCGCGGACAGCGAGCTCGCGCGCGTCGACTATGTCGAGGTCGCCGCGAAGGGCGGGTTCGCGATGCCGCGGATCCCCGATGCCGTCGAGGCCGGCGCGCTCGTTCGCACCGCGCTGATCGACGGCGGCGATCCATGCCTCGGCGCGATCGCCGGCTACGCGATCTCGCTCGCGTGGTTGACCGTGACCCCGCGGTTCTCCGCGTGTCGCGAGCACGTCGCGAATGCGTTCGTCGCGACCGCGACCGACGACCTCGTCGGCGACGTCCGGCTGTCCCACGCGTGGCGCGTCGCCGCGTGGACGTTCGCGGTGCAGGTCGAGGCCGGCGGCGCCCTGCTCCACCAGCGCTTCACGACCGAGGGCAACGCCCCCGCGCGGACGAGCACCGGCGCGCTGTTCGGCGGCGGCGGCAGCGTCGAGCTCGACTTCGCGCACGACTTCTACGCGAGCCTCGCGGGCGAGGTCGACAGCTTCGTCCTCCATCGCGACGACATGACGACAACGCGGTGGGAGCCCGTGCTCGCGATCGGCGGCGTGCTCGCCGTGGGGATGCACCTGTGAAGCTCGGCGTACTCGCCCTCGCTGTCGTCGCCTGCAGTCCCGCGCCGCAGCGCAAGCTCCCGGGCGCGACGATCGTCCCGAAGCTCGGCCACACGACGCGCGCCGCCGAAGCGTGCGGGTTCGACATCGCGTTCGAGGGATCGCCAACGGTGAGCGTGCGCTACACGAACGAGTACGACGAGCTCGGCCGGGTCGTTCGCGTCACCGGCCGCTACGCCGACTTCGGCCCCGACGACTTCATCGACTACTCGTACGATCACCTCGATCATCTGACCCACTCGCTCGAAACGCGTGGCGCCGGGTACGACCAGGCCGAGGAGACCGAGGACTACGACACGCTCGGCGATCTAGTCGCCTACACGCTCGAGCAGAACGGCCCCGGTTACGACACGACGACGAAGTACCTCTATCGCGACTTGTCGCCGAGCGGTCAGCCAGGGACGGAGATCATCGGTTACACCGGCTCGCCCGACTCGACGTACCAGCTCGCCTACGATGCGAGCGATCGGCTGATCGCCGCGGTGCTCGAAGGCGGCTCGACGACGACCTACACCTACGACGACGACGCGACTCGCTCGGTCACGATCGACACCGACCACGGCGCGTTCACCGGCCTCATCCTCTACGACGATCAGAGCCGCGAGCTCGAGGAGAGCTGGGGCGGCAGCGATCCGCAGGCGCAGCACCAGCAGACCACGTACGTGTGGAACGCCGATCGCCTGAGCTCCGTCACGTTCATGCAGGGCACCCCGCTCGCCACCGTCGAGGTCGAGACGCCGCGCTATCGCTGCGATCCGTGAGCGCTTGTCATGCCGCGCGAAGGGCCTCGCGGTCCTAACGCTCGATGAACAACTTCAAGGTTTGCCTCCCGATCTTCCTTCTCGGCGCGTGCACGTCGTCACCCGAACCGGTGCTGCCCGGCGCCTCGCTCACGCCGCACGTCTCCGCGCTCCAACAGAACGTCGCGTGTGGCGACGACGTCGCGTTCTACGGCGCGACCTCGCCCGACCTGCGCTACCTCTACACGTGGGACGCCGGCAGCCACCTCACGCACGCGACCGGCACGTATGCGGCCGGCGGCGCGAACGACGAGGTCTCGTACGACTGGAACGGCGACAACCTCGTCCACATGCTCGAGACCCGCGCGTACGGCGACGCTCGCTACGAGCTGACCGAGACGTACAGCGGCGACAACCTCGCGACCTACGCGTGGACGAGCCAGAGCGCCGACTACAGCGACGGCTGGACCTACGCGTACAGCGATTATCAAGGCCCGTGGCAACCCGCGCGCGAGACGGTCACCGAGACCGGCGGCACACCGTTCGGCTACGCGCTCGCGTACGACTCGTATGGCCGGCTGACGACCGCGACCCCCGACAGCGGCGACCCGACGACGTACACCTACGACGACGCGGCGCTGACGATCACCGCCGACACCGGCAACGGCGCGTGGACCGACGTCGTGACCTACGACAGCGCAGGCCGCGAGCTCACCGACGTGTGGGGCGGCAGCGATCCGTCGGCGATCGCCGGTGACTACACGTACGCGTGGAATGGCGACAACCTGACCTCGGAGACGTACCGCTCGGGCACGACCGACGCGCCGCACGCGCTGTCGACGATCGAGGTCGATACGCTGCGCTACGACTGCGCGATGGCGCGGGTCGGCGGCACCGGCCACACCGCTCGTATCCACCGCGCGCGCTAGATCGCGACGAGCTTGCGCGCCGCGGCGAGCGTGAGCTTGTCGGCGGCGTTCGCGGTCGCGTCGTCGACCCAATCGGGGAACGGCGTGATGAAGTTGCGATGCTCGCCCGTCGGCATGTGCTCCTGCTGGACCGCCGCGAGCTTGTCGGTCGCGACCGCGCCGTCGCGGCCGAGCCGGACCAACGCCGGCCACACCCGGCGATGCGCGAACGTGATCTTGCCGTCGATCAGCTTGAAGCAGCGGATGTCGTCGGAGTCGTCGATCTCGGAGAGCGCCGCGAAGATCGCCTTGCCCTTGGGATGCGCCCACCAGCCGCCGATGATCGGCGCACCGGCGACGACCTCCGCGACGTTCGGCACGACGCCGCGTGCAGACGCGAGCATCACGCCGTGCTTCTCGACCAGGCGCACCCACTTCGAGCCGGCGGGCTTGCGCTTGGCTTTCGGTTTGGCTTTCGCCTTCTTCGGCGCCTTGACCTTGGCCTTCGCTTTGGCCTTCGGCTTCGGGCGAGTCTTCCGCTTCTTTTTGGGCATCGCTGACTAGGGCTTGACCGACAACGCCGCCAACAACGGCGCCGCCTCGTAGATTACGCCAGCCCGCATGGTCGATACCACTTTGCGGATCGCCGTGATGTCGGCCAACGGATCGCCGTCGACGACGACCAGATCCGCGCGCTGGCCGGGCGCGATCTTGCCAAACACTGAGTCCTGTTTCATCGCCTTGGCCGAGCCGAGCGTCGCCATCCGCAGGACGTCGGCCGCCGGAATCCCGCACTGGACGAGCAGCACGAGCTCGTGGTGCAACGCGATGCCGGTAATGCCGCTATCGGTCCCTGCAACGACCGTCACTTTCGCCTGCCACAGCGCCTTCACGAGCGCTTCGATCTGCGCCCACGCCTTCGCGTAGCGGTCCTTCTTGTCGGGCGTGATCGGCAAATCAGCCTGGAGGTACGTGCGCTGGAGCTGGTACGGCAGGCGAAGCAGGTCGTCCTTGAAGTCCGGCAGCAGCTGGCCGGGCGCACCGATATAGAGGTTCTCGAACGCGCCGAGCGTGGGATCGATGATCGTGTGGTGCTTCACGAGTTGCGCGATGAAGTCCGCGACCGGCTTGCCCGCGAGATCGAGCTCCGCCGCGTGATCGCCGACGAGCGTGAACCGCGTCGTGTCGCGCGTGTCGGTATCGTGGGTCGCGAGGAAGTTGAGGAACAGCATGTTGACGTGCTCGATGCCGTCGTAGCCGGCGTCGATCGCCTCGTGCGCGAGCATGTGGACCGGGATGTGACCGACGACGAGCATCCCGCGCTTGTGCGCATCGGCCGCGAGCACCGGCACGAGCTCGGGCTTCATCGAGTTGTAGATCTTGATGCCGTCGTAATGGCGCTTCGCGAAGAACTCGACGGCCGCGTGCGCTTCCTCGACGGTCTCGGCGGTGACCCGGCTCGACGCGGCCTTGTCGCCGCGGCCCTCGATGAAGCCCATCCGCACCATGTGCGGGCCGACGAGCGCGCCCTCGTCGAACTTCTGGGTCATCAGATCGAGGTCGTCGGGCTCGTTGCCGACGTCGCGCGCCGTCGTGATACCGGTCGCGATATCGAGCAGCGCGCCATCGCGATCGGTGTGCGAGTGCATGTCGACGAGGCCCGGCATCAGCGCCTTGCCCGCGAGATCGATCGTCTCGGCGCCGAGCGGGACGGCCAGCTTCGGACCGACCGCCTTGATCTTGTCGCCGACGACGAGCACCGTCTGATCCGCGATCCATGCGCCCTTGACGACATCGAGCACGCGCGCGTGGGTGTACGCGTAGCCCGCCGGCGGAGGCCGATGCGCCGTCGTGTGCGCGATGTCGTCGCCGCGCGCCTGCATCAGCGCCTGGACCTTCGTCGCGAGCGCATCGACGATCGCGTCCGCCGTTCCGTCGGGCACGATCGACGATTGCGGCGTCACGACGCCGAACCACGTGCCGTCCTCCTCGAACCACGTGTAATACGGCGACAACCCGAAGCCGGAGAGCGCGTAGCCGACGAGCTTGCGGCCCGCGAACGTATCGTCGGCGACCTTCGTCACCTTCGCCTCGCCGCCCGGCCACAGCGCGACCGAGCCGCCGTTCTTCAGCGCGACCGGGACGAGCCACGGATCGACCCAGCCGTCCGCGATCCACACGTAGAACGTCGGTGCGGTCGCATCGGCGCTGCCGTGCTCCTCGTCGGAGGCCCACGTTCCCTTCGCGCCGCTCCGCGTGAACGATTCGACGATCGGCGCGCCCATCTCGTGGTGGCCCGCGCCCTTGAACAGATCCGGCGTGCCATCGCTCGCGAGGTGCAGCGCCGCATCGACCTCGGGGCCGCGACCGTTGTCGACGACCTTCCAGTGGTAGTGGACGTCGGGTCCGGCGGTCGTCGTGTCGAACGTGCCGACCCTGCGACCGTTCAGCCGGAAGACGTAATGCGCCTGCTTCGCGACGTAGCCCGGCAGGTGGCGGTCTTTCTCCTGCTCGTGGCCGATCGGCGGCTCGGGGTCCGGTGCCGGTTTCGGCTGCGAAGCTCCGCATCCAGCCCACACCACCACTGCGATCGCGACCATCGCCCTGCGCATGGCAGGAGCGTACTACTGCGCGAACGTCCGCGCGTCGATCGAGAACCGGTAACGGACGTCGCCCTTGATCGTGCGCTCGTACGCTTCGTTGATCTTGTTCGCGGAGATCACCTCGACCTCGGCGACGATGTTGTTCTGGCCGCAGAAGTCGAGCATGTCCTGGGTCTCGCGAATGCCGCCGATCATCGAGCCGGCGAGGCGCTTGTTGCCGCCGATCAGAGCAAACGCGGCGATCGCCTGCGGCTCCGGCGGCGCTCCGACGCACACCATCGCACCGTACGGGCGCAGCATGCGGAGGTAACCGTTGTAGTCGTGGGTCGCGCTGACCGTGTCGATGATCAGATCGAACCGCTTCGCGAGCTTCTTGAACGTCGCCGGATCCGTGGTCAGCGCGAAGTCGGCGGCGCCGAGCTTCTTCGCATCGGCCGCTTTCTTCTCCGACGTCGACAGCATCGTGACCTCGGCGCCCATCGCGGACGCGAGCTTGACCGCCATGTGGCCGAGCCCGCCGAGGCCGACGACGCCGACCTTGTGACCGGGCTTGCACTGCCACTGCATGAGCGGCGAGTACGTCGTGATGCCCGCGCACAGGAGTGGTGCGGCGCCGGCGGGATCGAGGTGGTTCGGGACCTTCAGCACGAACTTCTCGGTCACGACGATCTGCTGCGAGTAGCCGCCGTACGTCGGCGTCTTGCGATCCATCTCGGTGCCGTTGTACGTGGCCGCGCTGCCGCGCTCGCAGAACTGCTCGTGGTCCTCGCGGCAGTACGTGCAATCGCCGCACGAATCGACGAGGCAGCCGACGCCCGCGAGGTCGCCGATCTTGACCTTGGTGACGTTCGCGCCGACCTTGCCGACGCGGCCGACGATCTCGTGGCCGGGGACCATCGGGAAGATCGCCTTGCCCCACTCCTCGCGCGCCTGGTGGATGTCGGAGTGGCAGATGCCGGAGAACAGGATGTCGATCATGACGTCATTCGGGCCGACGTCGCGGCGCTCGATCGTCGACGGGCCGAGCGGCTGCTTCGCGGCGGGAACGGCATAGACACGGGTCTGCATGGCGAGAGCTTGGCAGGCTAGAGCCAGGTTGGGTCTAGTGCCGCGTACGAATCTTCCGCGGTTCTGCACAGCGTCGCGAGGTGGGCCACGCGCGGCAGCTCGGTGTGCATCCAGTACTTCGCGGCGGCGAGCTTCGCGCGGTAGTAGCCGGCATCGCGGGGCTTGCGGCCACGCGGGAGCGGTGCGGCGAGCGCTTCGGTCGCGACTGCGGCGAGCTCGAGCCACTGCCACGCGATCACGATGATCGAGAACAGCTCGAGGTAATCGGTCGCGTGCGTGAGATCGCCGCGGGTCGCGAGCTGCATGGTGAGCTCGCCAACGCTGCGGACCGCGTGCTCGAGCGAAGCGATCCACGTCGGATCGACGCGATCGGTGGAGTGTCCCGCCGCGTGGCGATCGGCGATCAGGTTCGCTTCGCGCGCGCGCTCGCACGCCTTTTCGATCTCGCGACCGAGCGCGACGAGCGCCGCCCCACCCTTCGCGACCGCGCGGCGACCGAGTAGGTCCGCGGCCTGGATCCCGGTCGTACCCTCGTGGATCGAGTTGAGCTTCTGATCGCGCAGCCACGCCTCGGGCAGGTACTCGCTCGAATAGCCGTAGCCGCCGTGGATCTGGATCGCGAGCGCGTTCGCCTCGAACCCGCGCTCGGCCGGGAACGACTTGACGACCGGCGTGAGCAGATCGAGCAGCAGCTGCGCGTTGTCGTCACCGGCGTGCTGGGCGAGGTCGCTGTACAGCGAGACCCGCGCGACGAGCGCGAGCCCGGCCTCGACGATCGCCTTCTGGCGGAGCAGCATGCGCCGGACGTCGGCGTGCTCGATGATCGCGACCGGTGCACCGTCCTTCGCGCCGAGCGGCCGGCCCTGCTTGCGCTCGCGCGCGTAGGCGAGCGCCTCGTGATACGCGACCGACGCCGTGGCGACACCGTTGAGGCCGACCATGATCCGCGCCTCGTTCATCATCTGGAACATGTAGCGAATGCCCTGGTGCGGTTCGCCGACGAGCCAGCCGCGACAATCGCCGCGCTCGCCGTACGCGAGCAGGATGCTCGGCAAGCCGCGCCAGCCGATCTTGTGGACGAGGCCGGTGACGCTGACGTCGTTGTCGAGGAGCTGACCGTTCTCGACGCGGCGCTTCGGGACGCAGAACAGCGACACGCCCTTCATCCCGGGAGGCGCGCCTTCGATCCGGGCGAGCGTCATGTGGACGATGTTGTCGGTCAGATCGTGATCGCCGGCCGAGATGAAGATCTTCGCGCCGCGGATCTTGTAGTGGTCGCCCGCGGGCGACGCCGTCGTCGTGATGTCGGCGAGGCTCGAGCCGGCCTGCGGCTCGGTCAGCGCCATCGTGCCGGTCCACTCGCCGCGATACAGCGGCGCCATGTACGTCTCGCGCAGCTCGTTGCTGCCGAACGCTTCCAGCAAGTGCGCCGCGCCTTGCGTGAGCCCGATGTAGCCGTAGACCGAGAGGTTCGCGGCCATCAGGTACGACGTCGCGAGCGAGCACACGACGAGCGGCAGCTGCGCACCGCCGACCTCGTGCGGGCGAGGCGCGGCCGCGAAGCCGAGCTCGACGAGGCGATCGAACAAGCCGTGCAGCGCGGGATGCACCGTGACCTTGCCATCGGCGAGCGTCGGCGGTGCGGCATCGAGCGTGCGATACGCCGGGAACAGCGCATCGCGTGCGAGCGCGCGCGCCGACTCCACCACGAGCTGATACGTCTCGCGATCGTGGTCCGCGAAGTACGGAACGTGTTGCAGCGCGGCGAGGTCGAGCAGCTCGTCGAGAATGACCTCGACATCGCGATCGTCGATGAGCGGATTCACGGGCAGAGCTTCGCACGAGGCGATCACGTCCGTGCACAACTCGTGCGGACATGACGTGCAATCGACGAGCGCGCGCGATTTCGCCTTGCGCGGTCACGGGCGCGGGCAGATATGGAACGAGATGAGGTTCTGCACGTGGATCGTGGTCGCGGCCTGCGCAGCGTGCGGCTCTTCACCGCACGGCGCCTCGAACGATGCCGCGGCAGGGAGCAACGCCGTCGGCGATGCCGCGCCTGGGAGCGACGCGCGACCGGCCGATGCCGCGATGCCGATCAGCGACGCGTGCTTGCCTTCTCCGCATGTCGGCCACGAGGTCTACGCGTGCAACGGCTTCAACTTCGACGTCGAGGTGCCTGCAGGCTGTCTCGCCGGTGGCTGCGGCCTGATCATCGACGTGCCCGGTCGCACGATGGACGCGGCGATGCAGGACGCGAACACCGGGATGCGCGCGCGAGGCGACGCCGCCGGGTTCATCGTGATCCAGCCGAACGCGAACCCGGCGCCGCCGCAGTCGACGTTCGACCCGACGCCGGCCGACGACGCGAAGCTCTACGACTTCTTCACGCGCGCGATCGCGGTCTACGCCGTCGATCCGCATCGCATTCACATGACGGGTTTCTCGGAGGGCGGGTTCATGACGTGGCGGTTCCTGTGCGACCACGCCGACCTGTTCGCGTCGGTCGCGCCCGGTGCCGCGGCGTCGAACTGCACGATCCTGCAGATTCCCGCGTGCTCGTTCACCGGCACGCAGTTGCCGAGTCGCCAGCTTCCGATCCTCTACATGCACGGCACTGCCGACGAGGACTACGTCCAGTACGAGTGCGCGCAGCCGCAGATCGACGCGGTGGTCGCGGCGTGGGGCCTGACCTCGCAGGGGATCATCGCGTCGGACGCGACCTACCGGCGCACGCGGTGGACGAACGCGTCGGGCGGCCTGCTCGAGTTCATCTCGCACGACTACTACTCGACCCAGGAAGTGCTGTTCATCCCGCAGACCAAGCTCGAGGGCCACTGCTATCCCGGCTCGACCGATCCGGGCGGGTTGACCGGCCAGCTGATGTCGTTCAAGTGCGAGCAGCCGGCATCCTTCACGTGGGGCGAAGAGGTGATGAAGTTCTTCGTCGCCCACCCGAAACCGTAGTCACGGCACGAGCACGACGCGCCCGCGGATCGCACGCGACGCGAGCAGCAGGTGCGCGCGCGCCGCTTCGGCGAGGCGCATGACCATCGTCGGTGGCGACGGCAGCTCCATGGCGACGAGCTCGCGCGTGGTCGCGCGCAACGCCTCGCCATCGAGATCCTCGCTCGAGTATCCCGTCAACGTTCGGCCGTCGAGCAAGCTCCACAGATCGAACGAGACCTCGGCCCCCGCTGCCGCACCGAACATGCAGTAGCGACCTCCGGCGCGGAGCGCGCTGACGAGGCTCGCGAACCGCGCACCGCCGACGCCGTCGAGCACGGCATCCGCACACCCCGGCGCCGGCGAGGGTGCGCTTCGATCGAGCTCGCTGACCTCCGCCCCGAGCGCGCGGGCGACTGCGACCGCGACGGCACCGACGCCGCCGGTCGCCCCCGTGACGATCAGCTTCGCGCCGCGGAGCTCGCCCAACCGGCGCATCGCCTCGCGCGCGGTTACACCGGCGAGCCCGATCGCGGCGAACCGGACCGGATCGAGCGATGCCGGCAACGGGGCGAGCACCGCCGCCGCCACGACGACCTCCTCGGCGTACCCACCGTCGCGCTCGGCGCGGACACCGCCGAGGCCTTGCATCGTCGTCCACGCGCGGTCGCCGATGCCGATCGTACCGGTGTCGCCGGCGGTCTCCACGACCTCGCCGACGACCTCGAGCCCGGGCACGTACGGGAACGGCGGGTGCCGCCGGATCGGCGAATAGCCGGTGCGGATGTCGAGATCGGAGTGGTTGACCGCCGCGGCGAGCGTGCGCAGCCGGACCTCGCCGGGCGCCAGCGATCGTCGCGCCACCTCCTCGAGCTGGAGGACCTCGGGACCGCCCAGCGCGCGCATCACGATCGCTCTCGCCATGACGGGATGTGACCACACTCGGTATCAGACCGTCTTGATACATACGTCGGATGCGCGCGCTCGAGGTCCTCGCGACCGTGTTCGGTCACGCCGCGTTCCGCGGTGGCCAGGCCGAGGCGGTCGAAGCGGTGCTCGCCGGGCGCGATGCGGTCGTGCTGCTGCCGACCGGGGCCGGCAAATCGCTGTGCTACCAGGTGCCGGCGCTCGTGCGATTTGGCGCCGGCGAGGGCACGACGATCGTGATCTCGCCGCTGATCGCGCTGATGAACGATCAGGTCGGCGCGCTCGCGGGCCGCGGGATCGCGGCGGCCGCGCTGCACAGCCAGTGCGACGACGAAGACCGCGCCGCGACCGTCGGCAGGCTCGTCCGCGGCGAGCTCGCCCTACTCTACGTGTCGCCCGAGCGCGCGGTGCTCGATTCGTTCAAGCGCCTGCTCGCGCGCACCCGGATCGCGATGTTCGCGATCGACGAGGCGCACTGCGTGAGCCAGTGGGGCCACGACTTCCGGCCGGAGTACATGCGGCTCGCGGAGCTCCGCGCGATCGTGCCGGCCGCGCCGATGATCGCGCTGACCGCGACCGCCACGCCGCGCGTGATGGCCGAGATCGCGAGCTCGCTCGAGCTCCGCGCGCCGGAGATCGTGCGCGGTGATTTCCGCCGGCCGAACCTGGCGTTCGCGGTCCACGAGCTCGGCGCCGATGCTCAGCGGATCGCCGCGACGATCGAAGCGCTCGATCGCGCCGGTCTACGCGCGCGCACGGGCGCCGGGCGAGCGCTCGTCTACTGCGCGACCCGCCAGAAGGCCGAAACCGTCGCAGCCGCGCTGAAGGAAGCAGGGTTCGCCGCGGGTCACTATCACGCCGGCCGCACCGCACTCGCTCGCGAGCGCGCGCAAGCGGGGTTCGCACTCGGCCGGATGCGCGTCCTCGTCGCGACGAACGCGTTCGGCATGGGCATCGACTATCCCGATGTCCGCGTGATCGTCCACTTCGGTGCGCCCGGCTCGGTCGAGGCGTACTACCAGGAGGCCGGCCGCGCCGGCCGCGATGGCGAGCCCGGCCATTGCGTGTTGCTGTACGGCCCCGGCGATCTGATCACGCAGCGCCGGATCGCCGACGGCGGCGGGCGCAAGCTCGCGCTCGACGAAGCGCTCGCCGGCATCGCGCGCTACGCGACCAGCTGGACGTGCCGCCAGCAGATGCTGTGCGCGCACTTCACCGGCCACAGCGATCACGCCGCGTGCGGAACGTGCGATGCGTGCAGCGAGCCCGAGCGCGAGCGCCTCTCGCAGCCGGTCCCGGTCGCCGCGCGCGTGCTCGGGTCCGCGGAGCAGCAGATCATCCTCGCGGCGCTCGGCGCGCACGGTCGCGCCGTCGGCAAGGGCACGCTCGCGAAGGCGCTGCGCGGCAGCCGCGCGAAGCCGGTGCTCACGAACCACCTCGACCGGCTCGCCCAGCACGGCGCGCTGGCGGAATGCACCGAAGACGACCTCGTCGCGACGATGGAGCAGCTCGTGCGCGAGCGCCGGCTCGTCCGCCGCGGCAAGAAGTTCCCGACGGTGTCACTACCGTCGACGACGGCGAAGGCGCGCGCGGCGAGAAAGCCGTTCGCGCGGCGCGGCCGCGATGGCTCGAAGGCGAGCAGCATCACCGTCGAGCTCGATCGGTTCCGCAAGCGGATGGCGCGCCAGCTCAAGTGGAAGCCGTACATGGTGTTTCAGAACCGGACGATCACGGCGATCGATCGGATGCGCCCCGAGTCGCTCGCGGAGCTCGATCGGATCCCCGGCCTCGGCCCGAACCGGATCGCGCGGTTCGGCGAAGATCTGCTCGCGATCATCCGGCGCTACGGCAGCAGCCGGGAGCGCGAGGAGGTCGAGCCGGCCGTCCGCGATCTGTTTTCGCAGCTGTCGCGCGAGTGATCAGCCGGCGCGCGAGTACGCGGCCTTCAACCAGCTCTTCAGCTGGGCATCGATCTCGCTCTGCGTCGCGACCCGAACCCGGTGGCTGAACATCGCGTTGAACGTCGCCGCTGACTCGAGCCGCTTCGTCACCTTGGCATCCGGCAAGATGAGGCCGACATCGACGTGCTTCGCCGCGGGGCGCAGCATCGCGAACTGCTTCGCGCGGCGCAGGCTGACGTAGCCTTTCTTCTCCGCGACCTCGACGTCCTTGCCGAGCCTTTTGATCTCCGCGAGCAGCGCGTCGTAGATCTCGGTCACGGCGCTGTCGACCTTCTTCGCCGGCGCGGCTTTCGCGTCGTCTTTGGTGACGAGCGCGGTCCGGTTCGCGTCGCCGTGGCTCATCCCGTGCTTCGTCTTCAACATCGCGACGACCTCGGAGTGCTTCGCCAGGCCACTCGCCGCGATCACGGCCTTCCACTCCTTCATCGACTTGCCCGATCGCGCTTCGATGTTGCGGATCTGGGTCTTCAGCGCTTCTTCGACACTCGCCATGACCCAGTACAGTACTCTGTCGGGATGCGGATGATCGTACCTGTCGCGCTCGGTACGTTGTGCGCCGCGCGGCTCGCCGCCGCGGACCCGGTCGACCTGCTGCACGCGGTCCCGGCGACGATCGCGGTGAGCAGCACCGTCGACAACGCGAAGATCCTGCCGGCGCACCTCGTCGACGGGAACCTCGAGACCGCGTGGAACTCGCGAACGAACGACCTCGTCGGCGCGTGGATCGCGGTGCGGTTGCCGGCCGGCGTCAAGGTGGCGAGCGTGAAGCTCACCGTTGGCTTCACGAAACAAGACAAGAAGCTCGGCGATCTGTTCGTCGAGAACCCGCGGATCAAGAAGGTGCGGGTCACGCACGACAAGACCGTCGTCGACAAGGTGCTCGATCTCGACAACCGCGGCGTCCAGGAGATTTCGATCAGCGGCGAAGGCGGCGACTACAAGGTCGAGGTGCTCGAGGTCGCGATGGGAACCAAGCCGACGTGGCGCGAGATCTGCGTCAGCGAATTTTCGGTGTGGGGCACCGCTACCGCAGCGAAGCCGACCAAGCCCGCGGTCCAGATCGGATCGCTCGAGCCGGTGACCCCGCGCGACTGCGTCCACGCGCTGTTTCCAGACGCAACCGCGACGAAGCTCGCAGACGGTGACCTCGTCGGCCGGGTCGATATCTATCCAGCCGGCGGCGATCGGTTCTTGTGCCACGTGCGCCACGGCGAGAAGCCCGACAAGACCGACGACGGCATCCGCACGCACGAGCTCGCGATCGTCACCGCGAAGCACAAGCTGCTCGACGGCCAGGTCCAGGAGCTCACCCACGGAGGTCCGCAATCTCTCGGCGACGGCGGCGGCAACAGCGTGAATGTCGAGGACGGCGACGTGATCGTCACGCCGGTCGCGCTGACCTCCGGCGAGACCGCGTTCGAGGTCGATGTCACGCAGGGCGTCAGCGGGCCGATGACGGCCGACAGCTCGACCGAGTCGACGGTCTATCGCGTGATCGGCGCGAGTCTCGTGCCGGTGCTGAAGTTCAAGTCCTCCGAGAGCGCCGGCGAGTCGTCGGACGCGGATCGCTGCAAGCTCGTCGTCGGCAAGTTGCCGAACACCGGCAAGCAGCTCGTGCCCGACCTCGAGCTCCACTGCACCGCGATGTCCGGACGATTCCACGGCGAGCGCGCGAACGAGATCGAGTCGAAGGATCGCGTCGAGCGCTACCGCTGGAGCGGCGGCAAGTACGTGAAGCGCTAGCGGGGGATCACGAACAAGAAGTCGCGCGGCGGCACGAACCGATAGCCATCCTCGGTGACGCGGATGATCTCGGAGCCATCTTCGCCGAGCAGGCGGCGGATACGCATGATGTTCGTGAACAGCGCCGCGTCGTGACGCAGCGGGTGGTACTCGACGTTCCACACCGCCTGGACGATCGCTTCCTTCGAGAACACCTTGCCCGGTGCAGAAGCGAACAGGAACAGGAGGCGCTTCAGCAGCGAGCGGCGGCGGAGATCCGCGAGCTCCGCACCGTGGCGCCAGATCACCTCGCGGACGCCGTCGACCGCGAGTGCGCGGCCGGGGAGCCGGAGGATCTCGGGGTTCGCATCGGCGACATCGCTCGGTACGCCCTCCGCGTCGATCACGCGGAACGGGCGCTGCGCGGTGAGGCCGAGGTCGGTGAGCAGGCGCGCGGCGCCTTCGATCGCGGTCGGCGCCATCGTCGCGGCGCTCGGCGCCGAAGGATCGGCGACGGCCTCGTGGCCGCTGATCGCGTCGAGCGCGGCGTGGGCGACGAGCCGCTCGACCGGGAGGCCGGCGGTCAGCGCGAGCTCCGAGGCATCGCGCGCATACGCGACCGCCGAGGCGGCATCGTCGTCGTCGCGAGCGAGTGCGGAGAGTGCGAGCAGCGCGTGGACGCGCGCGCGGACGAGGCCTGCTGCAGCGGCTTCGCGAGCGGCACGGGTCGCAGCGGCGCGAGCGTTGCCGCGATCGCCGCGAGCGAGCTCGAGGCGCGACACGATCACGAGCGCGGACGCGAGCTCGATCGTGCGATGCGAGCGCTCGGCGAGCACGGCGGTATCGCGCGCGAGCTCGAGGGCGACACCGACATCACCGGTCGCGAGCGCGACCTCGGCCGCGGCGAGCCGGCGATCCAGCTCGTCGCGCGATTCGGCACCCGCGTTCTGCGCGAGCTCGATCGCACCGGCGCGCTGGCCGGAGAGGGCACGTGCGGTCGCGAGCAGGACCGCGACCTGCGCCGCGGCGGAAGCATCGAGCGCCGGCGAACCGTGGAGCTCTTCGAGCCGCGGCAACGCGACATCGGTGCGGAGCTCCATCAGATCGATCGCGGCGACGACGGCGGTGCCACGCGCGGCGAGGTGGCCGAGCTCGCGGCGAACCGACGAGGCGAGTGCAGCAGAGGCGAGCTCGGCAGCGAGCGCCGGCTGGCCGCGCAGGATCTCGAGCTCCGCGAGATCGAGCTCCGCACGCAGCGCGCCGAGCTCGTCACCGCGCTCGCGGCGGGCGCGAACGAGATCGCCGAGCAGTGCAGCGGCGGTCGTCGAATCACCGCGGCGGCGCGCGACGAGCGCACGCGCGGCGAGCACGTCGTCGGCGACGGCGACGGCATCGAGATCACGCGCGACGGCATCGGCGGCGTCGAGTGCGGATGCGGCTTCGACGAGCCGACCTTCGCGCGCGAGGCCGACGGCGCGGCGGGCATCGACGATCGCGGACAGCTCGCTCGCTTCGAGACACGCCGGGACGCTCTTGCACGCACCGTGGGCGCGAGCGAGCGCGGTGCGCATCGCGGCGACCCGGCCGACGTATTCGTCGACGCGAGCAGCGGCGAGGTGAACGCGCGCGCGGGCGAGCGGATCGACACCGGCGAGATCGCCGAGCGCGGCGAGGTGCGCGGCCGAGGTATCGGGCTTGCCGGCGAGCAGCTCGAGCTCGGCGAGCATCGCGAGCGCACGGGCGCGCTCCGAGACATCGGGCGAGCCGATCAGCGCGGTCAACGCGCGGCGCGCACTCGACACGTCGCCGGAGGCGAGCACGAGCTCGGCGTGGAGCAGCGGCGACACCGCGCCCGACGATGCGCTCGCGCGCTCGAACGCCTCGGTGTAGCGACCGCCGCGGACGGCGATCTCGATGCGGAGCTGGCTGAGCTGGCGGTTGTGATCGGGATCGAGGAACGAGGTCAGCGTCGAGACCTGGCCGGTCGCGGTGACATCGCCACGGCGCTGGCGCGGGCGCTGATCACCGAGCGCGTCGAGCAGCGCTTCGAATTCACCGGCGCCGCCGCTGCGCGCCGCGAGCTCGCGGTTGTCGAGCAGGACGTCGGCCGCGCGGCCGAACTCGCCCGCGGCGATCCAGTGCCACACGACCTCGCGGACGCGCGTGATCTGATCCATCGCGCCGAACGCACCGTCGTCGCCCGCCTGCCACGCGAGCCGCGGACCCGCCGACACGGCGGAGGTGCTCGCGACGAGCTCGGCCGCCGCGTGCGACAGCTTGAGCTTGCGCTCGGGATCGATCTGGGCGAGCACGTCGACACGAACGACCTCGTGAACGACGACGCGGCCATCGCCGACGGCATCGACGAGCTGGCGCGCGACGAGGCCGGTCAGCGCCGCCTCGGTATCGTCTTCGCCGGTGAGCGCGGAGACCGCCGCCGGCGCGACGGCCTGGCGAAGGATCGCGAGCGCTTCGAGCGCCGACCGCGCACCGCGATCGAGCGCGGCGAGATCCCATGCATTCGCGCCGAACCGAGCGCGCGCGTATTCGCGACGAAGCGCGAGCGGCACGCCGCGGGTGCGCGAGAACGCGTTGTCCCAGCCATCGGCTTCGCCGAAGTTCTCTTCGAGGTTCGTCCACAGCGCCGACGCGCTGTCGATGTCGAGACCGGCGAGCTCGACCTCCGCGATCTGCGCGCCGACCGCCGCCGCGAGTGGATCGCGACCGACGACGACGACGCGACCGAGCGCGGTCGGGCCGAGCGAGAGCGGCGACAGGAGGTTCGTCGCTTCGTCGACGCGAAGGTGCTGGATGTCGTCGATGATCAGGACGCGTGCCGTGCTGGTCAGGGTCTGTGCGAGCGAGCCGGGCACGCAGCGCAGCGCGCGCTCGGCACGCGAGCGCAGCGCGGAAGCGCGATCGCCGAGGTGACATTCGATCACGGTGCACGGCGCGCCGAGCGAAGGCGCGAGCTCCTGCACCAGTCGGCTCTTGCCGACGCCGAGCGGACCGTGGAGCGAGACCAACGACACGACGGCCAAGTGCTGCTTGAGCTCCGCGAGCTCTTGCTGCCGACCGACGAACGGCACGGGACCGAGGGGTGTCATTGGGCTCGTGATCTTTGCGGAGCGTCGGCGCATAGGAGGGCTAACGGCCCTGACAGCAACAGTTGCGCCACGTCAGACAACAGATCGCTATAGCCCGAAGCCTATGTCAACTCTGCGAAACTACGTTTGTGAGTGTAGGGCGGCTTGCCACGCGTGCACACAGTGATGCCTCTACACCGCGAACCGCACCTATCGGGAGGGAACAGGTCCCCCAGCTCCTCCCCCCAAAAGGTCAGTGGCTGCTAGTCGCGAGCGCCGCCAGCTGACCGAGCACCCGATCCCAGTCCGCATGCTCGTCGCGGGGCTGGCGGAGCAGCCCCTCGATCTCCGGATAGGCGCCGACCGCGACATCGAGCATCCGGTCGCGACCCGGCTGGTACGCGCCGAGCGTGATGAGGTCGCGGTGTTCTTCGTAGACTGCGAGCCGTGCTCGGACCGCGGCGGCATCCGCGGCGTGCTGAGGATCCGTCACGCGATTCATCAGGCGCGAGACGCTCGAGACCACGTCGATCGGCGGGAAGTGGCCGCGCTGGGCGAGCCGGCGATCGAGCACGATGTGGCCATCGACCAGGCCGCGGACCTCGTCCGCGATCGGTTCGTCGAGATCGTTGCCGGCGACGAGCACCGTGTAGATCGCCGTGATCGCCCCCGCAGCCGTCGCACCCGCACGCTCGATCAGCCGCGGCAGCAGCGCGAACACGCTCGGCGGATAGCCATGGCGCGCCGGAGGCTCGCCGGCCGACAGCCCGACCTCGCGCTGCGCCCGGGCAACGCGGGTCAGCGAATCGACGAGCAGCAGCACGCTCGCGCCGCGCTTCTCGCGGAACCACTCCGCGATCGCGGTCGCGACGTGGACCGCCCGGAGCCGGACCAGCGGCGGCGCATCGCTCGTCGCGCACACGACGATGGTCTTCGCGCGCGCCGGCGCGAGCTCGTCGCCGAGCAGCTCCGCGAGCTCGCGGCCGCGCTCGCCGACCTGACAGACGACGATCACATCGGCGCTCGTGCCGCGCGCGATCTGGCCGAGCAGCGTGGTCTTGCCGACGCCGGCCGCCGCGAACAAGCCGACGCGCTGGCCGCGGCCGAGCGTCAGCATCGCGTCGATCGCGCGCACGCCGGTCGCGAGTGGCGCCGTGATCCGAGGACGCTCGAGCGCGGGCGGCGCGGAACGATCGACAGGCCAGCGCTCGCCGGCCAGTGCGGGGCCGTCATCGATCGGCATCCCGAGGCCATCGAGCGCGCGGCCGAGCAGATCATCGCCGGCGCGGATCGCGAGTGGCTCGCCGGTCCGCCACACCGCGCTCGCGGGACTAACCCCCGCGAGATCGCCGAGCGGCAGAAGCAGTGCCTGCTCGCCGCGGAACCCGACGACCTCCGCGGTCACCGGCCGCGGCTGACTATCGATCCGGACCAGCTCGCCGAGCGCGACGCCTGGCACGGTCGCACGCACGACGAGGCCGACGACTTCATCGACGGTGCCGGGCTCTTCTTGCTCGAGCTCGACCTTCGACATCCGCACGGTCGACGTCGGGATCAACGGATCGCTATGGCGCAGCGGCTCGACGAGCTCGTTCGCGAGGTTGCGCGCGTCGTCGCGCAGCTTCGCGGCATCGGCCTCGGCGCGCGCCGTGATCCGCTCCGCTTCATTGCGCGCATCCGCGAGGATGCTCGACGCGAGCGCCTTGACGTCGGCTCTCAGCTTGTCGGCTTCACCGCGCGCGTCGGCGACGATCTGCTGCGCCAGCGTGCGCGCGTCGTGTTCTTCCCCATCGATGACACGCCCAGCCTTCATGTCCTCTCAACCGTATCACGCGAGCGCGGGCCAACTCGCACGATCGAGATTTCCAGCAAATGCGCGGAGCTCGCCGCGAACGATGAGACCGAGCGCGCGCGGCAAGCGCTGGACGAGCTGGCGCTGGACGAGGATGTCGAGGTGCGGCGCGACCGTACGCGCCCCGATCCGGACGAGCCGAACATCGTCATCGGGAACACCGGTGCAGCGCTCGAGGATCGCGCGATCGCCGCCGAGCTGGCCCTTGCGCGGCGCGACCGCGATCCGCGCCGCCGCTTCGCTGAACCACGGTGCCTCGCTCGTCGCGCCGCCGAGCTGGAGCGCGCGCGCGAGTTGATCGGCGCCCGCGCGCTCGAGCCACGCTTGCAGCGCCTCGGGCGTCAGCGCCGGCAAATCCGCCGGCACCCGGGTGGTCTCCGCGTGAACCACCGGCATCGCGACGAGCTCGCCGAGTGCCCAGCGCGCGAGCCAGGTCTCGATCGGATCGCCCTGCCCGTTCGCGACCGCCGTGCGCGCCGCCGCGGGCAGATCGACGAGCGCTGCTTCGATCCACGTCGGATGGATCGCGCGCATGCCCGCAGGCCACAGCACGCGGCTCGTCGCCATCACGCGTGCGCGTTCGAGCTTCTGCGCTCTCGGATCGAGCTTCGCGATCGCGTCGGCCGCGGCCCGCGCTCGCGCACCGAGCTCACCGCCGATTCGCGAGAGAACGCGCTCGCGATCCGGACCGAGCCGGAGCGCCACCACCGCGAGCGCATCCGCGCTCATTGCTTCTTATCGACAGTCCACTCGCCGGTCTGGATCTGACCGGTCTGGCCGATCTTGGTCTCGAACATGCCCGAGACCCTCGTCCCGCTGATCGTGCCGAGGAAGCTGGTCTCGACCTGGCACGAGCAGTTCGGGTCGGTGTACGGCGCGATCGTGCCCTTCAGCTGACCGCCTTTGACCTGGACGAACTCGATCTTGAGCGGCGTCGTGCCGCCCATCATCACCTGCCCGTCGGCGATGTGGCGGCCGAGCTGGAGCGAGAAGCTGAGCGTGCCCTCGCGGCCGCTCTCCTTGCCCTTGTAGCTGCCGCTCCAGTCACCGGCGAGCTTCACGAGCTCGGTGTCGTTGCCTTCGACGGCGACATCGCGTTGCGTTCCACCACACGCGGCGAGTGCCGCGACCATGATCAGCGTGCGCATCCGCCGATCTTACCGCTTGTCCTTCTTCTTCTTGGAGTGCTTGTGCTTCTTGTCTTTATGGCCGTGGGTAGGTGCGTTCGCACCTTCGAGCTGATCGACCCGCTCGCGAAGCGCATTCGCGAGCTGGCGGAGCTCGCCGAGCTCGTCGCGGAGGCGGCGGACGTCCTCGGCGATCGGTGCACCTTCCTCGAGATCGCGGGCGACCTCTTTCGCGCGGCGGCGGAGCCGGCCGTCGAGCTCGCGGTCGATCAGCCGGCGGAGCGGCGGGATCGCGGCGGGGTCGCCGATCACCGCGAGCGCCTCGATCGCGGCGGCCTGGACCCGGAAGTCCTGATCCGAGAGCAGCAGCTCGAGCCGCTCGCGGACATCGCGCGCCTCGCGGTCGCGGCGGCCGCGCATGAGCTGGGCGAGCGCTCCCGCAGCGGCGCGCCGGCCTTGCGTTGGATGGCCCCAGCGGATGCCGTCGGCGAGCAGGCCGAGCGCGGAATCGTCGCGCGCCTCGGCGAGCCCGCGGTACGCGTGCTGGCGAATCACGTCGGTGAACGAGTCGCGGCCGGCGGCCTTGCGCAGGAGCTCGCCCGCGCGCGCCGTCCGCGTCTTGCCGAGCGCGAGACATGCCTCGGCCTCGACGAAGTAGCTCGCATCGCCCTTGTCGACGACCTGCGCGAGCGCGGCACCGGCCTCGGCATCGAGCACGAACTCGCCGAGCGCGCGTGCGATCGCGCGGCGTGCGCGCGGGTGGACCTCGCCACGTAGCCGCTTGATCAGCGCGTCGCGCGCAGTCGCGTTGCGGATCTTCGCGAGGCCCGCGGCGGCGGCACCGCGCGTCGCCCAGAACACGTCGTCGGCGAGTGCCGCGATCAGCGCTGCTTCGGCGGCGCCTCCACCGCCCTTCGCGAGCGCTGCCGCGGCGGCCGCGCGGTCGAGCCCGAGCGTGGCGCTCTCGAGCTCGGCGAGCCACAGCGGCTCGGCCTTGTCGATCTTGCGGGTCGCGAGCACGACGTGGCCGGGATCGAAGATCGCCTGGGTCGGCTCGGCTTCGAGCTTCAAGCGAAACGTCTGCTTCGCCTCCTTGATCTCGATCGGGACGTCGACATCGCGCGAGCCGACCCGGAACCGCAGCGTCGTCGGGATCCGGAACACCGGCGTCCGCGCGTCGAGGTGCTGGCGCTGCTCGACCCGCACCACCATCGCCTGCGCGTCGGGATCCCAGTACATCTCGATGTCGAGCTCCGGGTGCCCCGCGAAGTCGATCACCCACTGGCTGAAGAACCAATCGACGACCTTGCCCGTCGCATCCTCGACCGCACGCGCGAGGTCGCGCGACTCGACGAGCCCGTGGCGATGCTTCGTCAGGTAGTGCGCGAGCGTCTTGAAAAACGCGGTGTCGCCGAGGTAGTGGCGCAGCATGTGGAGCACGCGCCCGCCCTTCTCGTAGAGGTGCGCGTCGAAGATATCGATCGGCTCGTCGAACAGCTTCGTCGCGATCGTGCGGCGGTAGCGGCCCGAGTCCTCGCCCATGTAGGAGTCGCCCCACTCCTCGAGCTCGAGATCCGCGGCGTCGCGATCCTCGTGGTGCTCGCGCCACAGGTACTCCGCGTACGTCGCGAAGCCCTCGTTGAGCCAGCCCTCGCCCCAGTCGCGACACGTCACGAGATCGCCGAACCACTGGTGCGCGAGCTCGTGTGCGACGAGCGAGTCGATGTCGTAGTCGATCGCTGCGCGCTCGTCGATCAACACCGTATCGGTGAGGGTCGTCGCGCTCGTGTTCTCCATGCCGCCGAAGATGAAGTCGGCGACGAACACTTGCGAGTAGCGCGGGTACGGATACGCGACGCCGAACTTCGTCGAGAACAGCTCGAGCATCTCCGGCGTGCGCGCGAGCGTGCGCTCGCACTCGGCCTCGCGGCCGCCCTCGACGTAGTAGACGACCGGCACGTCGCGCCACTTGGTCTCGATCGTCGCGAAGTCGCCGACCGCGAGCGTGACGAGGTAGCAGCTGTGCGGCACGTCGAGCCGCCAGTGCACCGTCCGTTTGTTACCGTGCGAGCGATCGGAGACCAGCGTGCCGTTCGACAGCGCGAACATCCGCGCCGGCACCGTCGCGATCACCTCGCTCGTCGCCTTCTCGTTCGGCGAATCGAAGCACGGGAACCAGTAGCGCGAGTCCTCGTCCTGGCCCTGGGTCCACGCCTGGGTCGGCTTCTCGGGATAACCGTCGTCGGGGCCAGTGAAGTACAAGCCGCGGCGCGGCGCACCGCGATACTCGACGGCGAGCACGAGCTCCTCGGCCGGTTGGAGCTGCGACGCGAGCTCGATCCGCAGCTTCTTGCCGTCGTGGCGAAACGTCGCCACCTTGCCGTTCGCGGTAACCCCTTCGATCGTGAGCTCGACCGCATCGAGCTCGACAAACCGGGTCGGTGCGAGCGCGGCCGCGCGCAGCGTCGCTGTGCCGGCGACCGTGCGCGCCGCAGGATCCACCTCGATCTCGAGGAGGATGTGCAGAATGTCGACGACGCGATCGGGTGCGAACTTCGGTTGTGTGCCGGGAAAGGCGAACTCGCGGGACATCCCGCGCGAGTTTACGTCAACGTGCCGAGCGCGCGACCGAGGCGGCCGACGCCTTCTTGGATATTCGGCATCGAGGTGGCGTACGACAAGCGTACGTGGCCCGGTGCACCGAACCCGCTACCCGGTACGACTGCGACACGGCCGACGTCGACGAGCCAATCGCACAGCTCGACGTCGCTCGCGAGCACCTTGCCCTCGGGCGAGGTCTTGCCGACGTACGCCGACAGATCCGGGAACGCGTAGAACGCGCCCTTCGGCTCGCGGCACTTCACGTTCGGAATCGCGCGGAGCAGCTTCACCATTTCGATCCGGCGATCGTCGAACGCCTTGCGCATCGTCTCGACCGGCTCCTGCGTGCCGGTGAGCGCCGCGAACGTCGCGACCTGAGCCGCGTGCGTCGCGTTCGACGTCGACTGGCCCTGGATCTTGCTCATCGCCTTGACGAGCGGCGACAGCGCCGCGGTCGTTGCGGTGTAGCCGATGCGCCAGCCGGTCATCGCGTACGTCTTCGACACGCCGTCGATCAACACGGTGTGATCCGCGAGCTCCGGCGAGATCGCCGCGATCGACACGTACTCGGCACCGGCGTAGACCAGCGAGCGATAGATGTCGTCGGAGATCACGAGGATGTCCTTGTCGAGGACGACCTTCGCGAGCGCTTCGATCTGCGCGCGCGTGTACACCGCGCCCGTCGGGTTCGACGGGTTGTTGAGCACGATCGCGCGGGTCTTCGGCGTGCATGCCGCGGCGACTTGCTCCGCGGTGACCGCGAAGTCGTCTTCTGCGCGAGTCGGGAGAATGACCGGCTTGCCGCCGGCCAGCATCACCATGTCGGGGTAGCTGACCCAGTACGGCGCCGGGATCAGGACTTCATCGCCCGGATCGATCAGCGCCATGAACAGGTTGTAGAGCGAGTGCTTCGCGCCGGCCGAGACGAGCACGTTCTCCGCCTCGATCTTCGCCTTGTGGACGCGCGACATCTCGCTCGCGATCGCCTTGCGGAGGATCGCGATGCCGGCGACGTCGGTGTACTTGCCGACGCCCTTGTCGAGGCCTTCGCGCACGGCCTGCTTGATGTGATCGGGCGTATCGAAGTCGGGCTCGCCCGCGCCGAAGCTGATCACGTCGACGCCCTCGGCCTTGAGGCGTGCGGCCTTCGCGGTCACGGCGAGCGTGATCGACGGTTTGATGGGATCGAGGCGCGAGGCGATCTTCAACTTCATGGCTACTTGTCCTTGTTGCCGTACTTCAACGCGAGAGCTTCGACGACGGGTGGCGGCACGAGACCGCGCACGTCACCGCCGAGGCTCGCGACTTCCTTGACGAGCGAGCTCGACACGTAGTGGTTCCGCTCGTCCGTCATGAAAAACACCGTATCGACGGTCGGCGCGAGCCGGCGATTCATGTGCGCGAACTGGAACTCGTATTCGAAGTCCGCGAGTGCGCGGAGGCCGCGAACGAGCGTGCGAGCGCCGTGCTTCACGCAGAAGTCGACGATCAAGCCGTCGAACTGCTCGAACTGGAGGCGATCACCCGCGTGCGGCATCGCGTCGTGGATGAACCGGATCCGCTCCTCCGCAGTGAACAGCGGCGCCTTGCGCTGGTTGACCGCGAGCGTCACGATCACGCGGTCGAACAAACGGAGCGCGCGCTCGAGAATATCGAGGTGGCCGTTCGTGATCGGATCGAACGTACCGGGATAAACGGCCACCGAGATGGGTTTGGTCATGCGGACCCGCGCTGGTAAAACGAGACCAAGGTGTCGCCGTAGCGACGCTCGTCCGTTCGTACCAGAGATCCGAGGTGCTCGGGAGGCGCGTGTCGACGATCGTGCTCGATGACGATCGTCGCGCCCTCGGCAAGGTGCGCAAGTGCTTGAGCAGCACGGATCGCCAGGTCGCTCGCGTACGGCGGGTCGATAAAAACGACATCCCAAGGCGCCGGTCCCGGCCGCGCGGCCGCGGCGACCGCATCCGTGCCGACGACCACCGAACGCGCTTCCAGCCCGAGCTCTCTCAGGTTGCCTCGGATCACCCCGAGAGGCACCTTGCCGAAGTCGACGAACGTCGCATGTGCAGCGCCGCGTGAAAGCGCTTCGATTCCGAGCGCGCCGGAGCCCGCGAACAGGTCGAGCACGTGTGTGCCTTCCACGTCGGGGAGGATGTTGAACACGGCTTCACGCACCTTCTCCGAGGTCGGACGGGTAGCCGCCCCCGCAGGGGCTCGCAAGACCCGCCCGCCGAGCGTGCCGCCAACGATCCGCATGTGCCGAATCTACGACTTCTTTTTGTTCTCGCCTCGTTAGTCCGTTACGATTACCTCCGGCATGCCCACGAGCGGGAACCTCGCGTCATGGCTGCTCGACAGCGCGCTCGCGAGTGGCACCGGGCCACGAATCGCACTGCGCGAAGGCGAGCGGGCGTGGACTTATAACGAGCTCGCGGATCGCGTGTCGCGGATGTCGGCCGCGCTTCGCGCGCTGCGGCTCCAGCGCGGCGAGCGCGTGCTCGTCCTGATGAGCGACACGCTCGAAGCGGCGACCGCGATCCTCGGCACGATCCACGCCGGCGCGGTCGCGGTGCCGGTCTCCGAGCTGTCGACGCCGGATGACGTCCAGGAGTACGTGCTCCACTGCGGCGCGAACATCGCGATCACCGACGATCGACACGAGGCCGTGCTCGATGCGGTCCGCAACGAGACGCCGGATCTGCGCGAGGTCGTGTGCGTCGGCGCGAAGCTGCCCTCGAGCCACGACTTCAACGCGATCCTCGCGGCCGCGACTCCGCAACCGCCCGCGCCGAGCGGAGCGACCGATGTCGCGCTCCTCCTCTATTCCGCCGGCTCGGGCCCGGGCGAGCTCCGTGCAGTGCCGCACACGCAGCGCACGATCGAAGCGGCGCGCGAATCGTTCGCGAAGGACCTGCTCCACCTCACGTCCGCCGACCGCGTGTTCTCGGTCGCGCGGCTGTCGACGGCGTACGGTCTCGGCGCCGGCCTGATGCTGCCGATCTCGGTCCAGGCCGAGTCGCTGCTGTTCCCGGCGCAGGCCAAGTCCGAGCCGCTGTTCGAAGCGCTCCGCTCGTACCAGCCGACCGTGCTGTTCGCGACGCCGTCGGTCTACGCGCAGCTCGCGCACGACGCCGAGCGGATCCAGGTCGCGAAGCCGCTCGCGAAGCTGCGCTGCGCGATCGCAGGCGCCGAGGGCATGCCCGAGCGCTTGATCCCGCGAATCCGCGGCGTGCTCGGCACCGAGGTCATCGTCGGTTACGGGCTCACCGAGATCTTCCAGTTCGCACTCGCCGGCCGCTCCGACGATCCGGGCGCGCGCGCCGGCGTCTCGGGCAAGCCGCTCAACGGAGTCCAGGTCCGGCTCGTCGACGAGGACAACGATCCGGTCGGCCCCGACGAGATCGGAACGCTCGAGCTCCAGTGCGGCTCGCTGTTCACCGGCTACTGGGCCGGCCAAGGTGCGACGACCGCCGGCGAGCTCCGCGCCGACGGTTGGTTCCAGACTCGCGACCGCTTCATGATCGACAAGGAGGGCCTCTACGTCCACTGCGGACGGGTCGACGACCTGTTCAAGGTCGGCGGCAAGTGGGTCTCTCCGAACGAGGTCGAGAACGCGCTGACCGCACACGAGGGCGTGTGGGAGTGCGCCGTGATCGGCGCCGACGACGACGAGGGCCTGATCAAGCCGCTCGCGTTCGTCGTCACGAACGTCGGTTGGGAAGGCGGCCCGAAGCTCGAGGCCGAGCTGAAGGATTACGTCAAGCAGACGCTCGCGCCGTACAAGTACCCGCGCTGGATCGAGTTCGTCGACGCGCTCCCGCGCGGCCCCGGCGGCAAGCTGCTCCGCTACAAGCTGCGGCCGATGCGGCGCCGCCGCGCCGCCGAGACCGGCACGCTCCCGATCGTCCAGAAGAAGTGAGCTAGAGTCCCGCCATGGGACTCCGCTACGTTGGTTCTGAGCAGGCGACGGGTGTGCTGGCGGAGATCTACGAGCGCATGCTCGCGCGGCCGATGCCGCCGACGTATCGACCGCAACACGGTGGCGTCCCCGGCATCATCACCGCACACGCGCTCGATCCGCTGCTGATCCCGAAAGTGTTCGGCACCTCGACGACGCTGAACGGTGCCGGGCCGCTGACCTGGCCCGAGCGCGAGCTGGTCAACGCGACGACGTCGCGCCTCAACCAGTGTTTGTATTGAACGGCCTGTCACGCAGAGTTTCTGCGTGTAGCGCTCGAGGGTAACGACGAGCTTCCGCTCGGGGTGATCGCACGCCCGCGCGAGCCGAAGGGCACGCCGCGCCAGCGCGCGCTGATCGAAGTCGCGACCGCGGTCACCGAAACGCCGTGGCGCACGCAACGCACGGCCGAGCTCGACGACGAAGCGCTGGTCCACACGATCGCGCTGTCCGCGTACTTCAACCACCTCAATCGGATCGCGGATGCGGTCGCGGTGCCGCTCGACTACATCGTGCGCCACATGCCGCCGGCGACCGACGCGGCGGTCCCTGCTCTCGCGCCCGCACCTGCCGCGATCTCTGGCGAAGCCGTGCTGTCGCTCGCGCAGCGCCCCGCGACCGCCGCCGCGATGGGCGCTTGGTACGAGCACGTGTTCGATCGCGATGCACCGCTGACCCGCAGCGAGCGCACGCAGATCGCCGGCTGGGTCGCCGACTGGCTCGGCGCTCCTCGCTACGCCGAGGACGACAGCGCGGATCCGGATCTGCACCGGCTCGCAGAAATCGTCACGCTCGCCCCGTGGCAGCTAAGCGAGGCCGTGTACGCGCCGCTGCGCGCCCGTGGCTGGGATGACGAGAAGCTGTTCGACGCCGTGATGACCACGAGCACCGCAGGCCTGGTCTCGCGGATCCACGTCGCGCTCGTCGCCATCGGCTAGTGCGAGCACGCGAGCGTCGGCAGGATCTCGTTCTCGATCAGCGCCGTGGTCTGCTGGTGCATGCCCTTGGTGTTGTAGTTCTCGCGGGTCACGACGACGACGGCGTCGAGCGCGGGGAACATCACGATCGCGTTGCCGCCGTTGCCGCCCATGAACCAACCCTCCTGATCACCGCACGGCGCCTTGTAGACGCGGTGCCAGAACAGATAGCCGTAGTCCTGCCCGGGCATCGCCTTGCGCTGGACCGTCGTCGCGGCCTGGATGTAAGCAGCCGGGACGACCTGCGTGGTGCCGGCCTTGCCGTGATCGCGGACGAGCGCGCTCACCTTCGCGAGGTCGCGCGACGACAGCTTCAATCCGCCGCCGGTCATGACCTCGCCCGTCGGCGAGTGCGTGAACTCCCACTTCGTGATGCCAAGCGGCGCGAACAGGTGAGCCGCCATGAACTGATCGATCGGCTGCTTCGCGGCGCGCTGGACGATCTGGCCGAGCAGCAACACGCCGCACGTGCAGTAGTGGAACGGCCCCCGCCCGGTCTCGTCGCGCTTGTAGTCGTCGCGGGTCGGGATATCGACGGCGAACCGGGCCCACGAGTCCTTCGGGTACATGTTCTCCTCGTTGCCGGGAGACTTGTCGTCGTCGTCGTTGCAGTCGAGCGCCGACGACATCGTCAGGAGATCCGCGATCGTGATCGCGTCCTTCGCGGGGCTCTCGGTCGCGAACGGGCGAAGGTCGGAGAGATAGGCGAACGCGGGCGCGTCGAGGTTCGGGATCAGATGCTGGTCGATCGCGATGCCGACCGCGAGCGAGGTCAGCGACTTGGTCGCGGAGCGCGTGTCGTGCAGCGCCTCGGCCGACGAGCCGTTGAAGTAGCGCTCGTAGAGCGTCGTCGCGCCGCGCTGGATCAACACGCTGGTCGTCTTCGGTGCGTCGCCTCGCGCGAGTGCGGCATCGATGCCCGCGAAGTCCGGCGCGTGGTGCTTGCAGGCGACGAGAGCGATCAGGAACGCGATCCGCATAGCTTGTCGTCGCAGATCGAGGTCGCGCCGTCTTGTACGCGCGCAACCATCAGGCGCGATACCGGCGCCGGTACGCTCCCGGGCTGGTCGCGAACGTACGGGCGAATGCCCGCGTGAAGTGAGCCTGGTCGACGAAGCCGCAGCCGAGCGCGATCTCTGCGAGGGGTTCGTCGCCCGCGCGGAGGCGAACGGCGGCGTGCTCGACCCGACACGCGCGCTGATAATCGGCCGGCGTGCAGCCGAAGAACTGGCGGAACCGGCGCGCGAGGTAGACCGGATGAACGCCGCAGTCCGCCGCGATCGTCGCCATGTCGAGCCCGTCGCACGCGCGATCGTGGAGCAGCTCGCGGGCGCGCACGAGCCAGCGCGGCGGCCGCCGCTCCGGCCGGAGGTCGCGTGCGAACCCGCCGAGCAGCTCGAGACACGCAGCCTCGATCTCGAGCTCCGACTCGGCATGCGCGACGCCGCGCGCGATCCGATGCGAGGCCTCGAGTGCGTCGGGATCCCAGAGCCGGATCGCGGCCTCGCTCGGGGTCGCGAGCTGCGCGAGCTCCGCGAACCGGGCCGCCGAGACCGAGATCCCGACGAACCGCCCGCTGCATTCGGGGAACGTGTCCTGGTGGGTCGTGCCGGGCGGGTTGTAGATCAGCGCCGGCTCCGCATGGAGATGGCCCGCGCCGCGCGCGGTCGACAGGTAGTGCCCGTCGAGCAGCAAGATGAAGTGCGCATCCTCGTGGGTGTGGCGCGCGACCGCTCGCTTCGGATCGGCCGCCGCGATCGTCAGCGCGAAGCCGCGGGTCTCGCGTTTCACCTCGCGCGTGCCGAAGAACTCGCCGTGATGCAGCCGCATCATGGGGATGGCTCGCGAAACGCGAGCAGCGTGTGGATACGTCCTTCTGCGTCGACCTCGCCGGCGTCGAAGAATGCGGTCGCGCCGCCGTCGCGCTGCTCGACGACCGAGCGCAACCGGAACTTCCGGCCTTGGACATCGATCGCGCCGACCAGCTTCACGCTCAGCCCACGAGGATCCGCCCGGAGCTCGGTGATCGCCGCTGCGAGCTCGGACCGGCCGCGGATGCCATCGCCGCTGGTCGCGATGTAGCCATCACTCGCGAAGCACGCCTCGATCATCCGAGCGCGCTCCGCGGGATCGGGCTCGGTCCATGCGGCCGCGTAGGTTCGCGCCGCGATCTCGGTCGGGCTCGCCATATCCAGAGTCTAGTGCCGGGTCAGCTCGATGACGAGCTGGTCGATCGTCTCGCGAGCGCGCGCGAGCTCGTCGCCGCGCAGCGTGATGCCACCGACGACGGCGTGGCCGCCGCCCCCGAACCGGGCGCACAGCGCCCCGACGTCGATCGTCGGCTTGCGCGTCGAGGTCGTCCACTTGTTGAGGCCGACCGTGATCTTGATCGTCTGCGCGGTCCGCGTGCCGGCGACCGCGTAGAGCGACGCGGGGAACAGCCAGTAGCCGAGGAAGCCGGGGTTGCGCGCGCCGACGTCGTCGAACCGATCGAACACGACGATATCGTCGTGCCACTTCGCGAGCGCGCGGATCTGATCGACGTCCTTGGCCCGTTCCTGTTCGATCGCGGCGATCTGCGGCGCGAGCTCGGGCCGCTGGGCGACCTCGGCGAGCGAGGCGTGCGACAGCCAGTCGATGTAGCGCGCGGTGTCCATGCCGGTCCGGCCGTTCGCGAGCCAGGCGGCGATCCGCTGCGCGGGCAGCTGGAGCGAGATTGCCTCGGCCGCCGACGAGAACTTCGCGGCGTCGATCTTGTCGGCCCAGGTCACGGCGTCGGCGAGGTGCGGCGGCGGCTGCCACTTCCAACCTTGAGCGAGCGTCTTCGCGATGAAGCCGGCGCACGACGGCGCGTGCGGGTCGAAGAACCAGGTCGGCGCGTGCTCGCGCTCGAAGATCTCGCGCAGCGCGGGCGGCTGGAACGCGGTCGGGTGGTGATCGAACCACCAGCGCATCTTGGGGTCGGCACAGAACCGAAAATCGACGCAGGCGTGGTCGTCGGCGTCGAGCGGGATGCCCTCGAACGGGTTGCCGTCGCGATGGACCATGCCGACGGGCTTGATCGTGATGTCGCGGTCCACGACGTCGCGATAGAACGCCGCGAACAGCGCCGCCGAGGTCGTGCCGTCGAAGCACGCGTCGTGAAAGAAGATCTTTAGAACGCGCCCCAAGAGCGTTGGAGATCATACCCGACCCCGCGCCGCCGCGGGATGTCGGCGCAGGTGGTAGGTTCGGGGCATGTCGGGAAGCGTCTATCTGCTGGTGATGACCGCGCACGTGATCGGAATGGTGCTGTGGATCAGCGGCCTGACGGCGATCTACTGGATGTTGCGGTTCCACGACCACGCACCGAAGTCGTCGCACGAGCAGCTCACGCTCCAGGAGCGCGCGCTGGCGCTCGCGACGGATATCGCAGCGACGGTGACGATCGGATGCGGCATCGCGATGGCGGTGTCGCCGATCAATCTGTTCACGACTCCCGGCAATGGCTGGCTCCACGTCAAGCTGACCGCGGTCGTGCTTCTCATCTTGCCGGTCCACGGCATCCTGCGCGGCCGGATCAAGAAATACTCGCAGGGCATCCTGAAGCCGGCGCCGACCTGGTTGTGGTCGATGCTGTTGGGCGGCATCGCGATCGCGATCTTCTCGGTCGTGACGAAGCTGCACGTGTTCACGAAGTAGTGCGGACCATCCTGCACGTCGATCTCGACGCGTTCTACGCGGCGGTCGAACAGCGGGACGATCCGAAGCTGCGCGGCAAGCCCGTGCTGGTCGGCGGTTCGATCAAGCGCGGCGTGGTCGCGTCGTGCAGCTACGAGGCGCGGGTGTTCGGGATCAAGAGCGCGATGCCGATGGCCGAAGCGATGCGGCGCTGCCCGCACGCGATCGTCGTCAAGCACCGGATGGAGCGCTACGTCGACGCGTCGGAGATCTTCTTCAAGATCCTCGGCGACTACTCGCCGGAGGTCGAAGGCCTTTCGCTCGACGAGGCGTTCCTCGATTGCACCGGCAGCGAGCGCTTGCTCGGCGATCCGGTGACGATCGCGAAGGACATCAAGCGCCGCGTCACCGCGGAGACCTCGCTCGTCGCCTCGGTCGGCGTCGCGCCGATCAAGTTCGCGGCGAAGATCGCGTCGGATATCGACAAGCCGGATGGCCTTCGCGTGATCACCGAGGACAACCTCGTGCCGTTTCTCCATGGTTTGCCGGTGACCCGGCTGTGGGGCGTCGGCGAAGCGACCCGGTCCGCGCTCGCGAGCATGGGCCTCTCGACGATCGGCGATGTCGCGCGCTATCCCGAAGCCGCGCTGATCGGCCGGCTCGGCGCGGTCACGGGCCAGCACCTCGCGGCGCTCGCACGCGGCGAAGATGCGCGGCCGGTCGTGTCGGAGCGCGAGGCCGTCACGATCGGCCACCGCGAGACGTTCGAGCACGACCTCGAGGACAAGGGCGAGCTCGGCGTGATCCTGCTCGATCAAGCGGACCGCGTCGCGTCGCGGTTACGCGCCGCCGAGCTGCGCGCCCGCACCGTCACGCTGATCATCAAGTACGACGACTTCCGCCAGATCACGCGGCGGACGACGCTCGATCAGGCGACGAGCGACGGCGGCGTGCTCGCGCGTACCGCGATCGATCTGTTGTCGAAGGTGCCGATCGAATCCCGGCGCGGTGGCCGGGTCCGGCTGTGCGGCGTTTCGGCCGACAACCTCGAGCCGCGCGATGCGCCCCGCCAGCTCGGGTTCGACGAGGCAGCCCGGGAAAAGGGCGAGCGGCTGGGCAATACGATCGACAAACTCGCGGCGAAGTTCGGCAAAGGGACGATCCGCCGCGCGGTCCATCTACCTGATTCCGACGAAGATTAACTTTGGGTTCCCACAAGAGCTCGGTTGCGTGTCATCTCGTTGAAAGGGACCTGATGCGCTTCCTACCCCTCGTCGTGCTAGCGGCTCTCGCCGGGACGGTTCATGCCGACCCGGCAGTCGCGACCTACGCGATCGTGGTCGGCTCGAATGCCGGTGGCCCGGGCCAGACCGATCTGCGCTACGCCGAAGACGACGCCCGCCGGGTCGCGACGGTGCTCACCGATCTCGGCGGCTATCCCGCGGATGCGATCGACGTCGTCGTTCACCCGACGCCGGATCAACTGCGCGATCGCCTCGCGAAGCTCGCAGACCGCGTCCAGGCCGACACCGCCGCGGGCCGCCAGGCGCGGGTGTTCTTCTATTACTCGGGCCACGCCCGCGCGCAGGGCATCGACCTCGGCTCGACCGAGATGCCGCTCGCCGAATTGCGCGAGCGGTTGTTCAAGGTCCAGGCATCGCTCACGGTCGTCGTCCTCGACGCGTGTCAGAGCGGTGCGTTCTCGCGGATCAAGGGCGCGCAACCAGCGGCGGATTTCTCTTACAGCTCGCGCCAGCACCTCGATGCGACCGGTGTCGCCGTGCTCGCGAGCAGCTCCGGCAGCGAGCTATCGCAGGAGAGCGAAGAGCTGAAGAGCTCGTACTTCACGCACCACTTCCTCGTCGGTCTGCGCGGCGCGGGCGACGCGAACGGCGACGGCCAGGTCTCGATCGACGAGGCTTATCGCTACGCGTATCACCAGACGCTGCTCGCGACCGCCGAGACCGCCGTCGGCGGCCAGCACGTCACGTTCGAGGCCGACCTCAAGGGCCACGGCGAAGTGCCGCTGTCGTTCCCGCGCGCCGCGACCGCGCAGATCGTGTTGCCGGCGCGGGTCGAGGGCAAGACGCTCGTCGAGGATCGCCGGGCGCACGCCGTCGTCGCCGAGACCTACAAGGCGAAGGGCGCCGCGGTCCGGATCGCGGTCGCCCCGGGCGAGTACGACGTGCTCGTCCGCGATGGCGACTCGCTGTCGCGCTGTCAGGTCACCGCCCCCGGCGAGATCGATCTCGCGCAGTGCCGTCGCGAAGCGCTCGTCGATACGAAGACGAAGGGCGGCGAGTGGGAAGACCCGCACCAGTACATGGTCGTGCTCGACCTCCTCGTCGGGCCCGAGCATCACGATGCGTACACTCAGAACCTCACGACGTTCGGCTACAACGAGGACCTCGCGCCTTCCGGCGGGTTCGCACTGACCGGCCTGCGCCAGATCTACGATCGGCTGTGGGTGGGCGGCACCGCGGGACTCGCGTCGATCCCGTCGTGGAAGCACGACGTCGTCGGCACGCAGAACCTGTCGCAACAGCTCGACTGGAGCGCGGCGACGGCGATGGCGACGGTCCGGATCGAGGAGCACTGGTGGAGCTGGCTCGCGTACTACGCGCAGCTCTCCGGCGGGCTCGGCCTCGGCCACACCGCGCTCACCGGCGCGGACAACATGACGTACTCCACGACGAACGTCGGTCCCGCGTTCGCCGCCGGCATCGGCCTGCGCTTCCATTTGAAGCGGTTCGGGATCGAGCTCGGCTGGACGTACGCCGGCGCCTACGCCGTCAAAGACCTGATCGGCAACACGCACCTCGCGGGCGGCAATCGCCTCGCGTTCGGCTTCTCGTGGGGGTTTTAGTCATGCGCATCCCTACCCTCTTGTTCGTCGCCGCCGCGATCTCGCAGATGGGCGCGACCGATTGTGGCAACGCGCTCCGCGACCCCGGCTTTGACCTGTGGTGCGGCGATCAGATGTGCGCGTGGAAGGTCGAGACCGGCAGCGTCCAGAAGGTCGCGACCTGGAACCAGGGTGATCCGGGCGTCGAGCTCGTAGATGACGGGACGAAGATCGAGCAGGTCTCGCCGGTCGACTTCAACGACGGCGGCTGCCTCGAGTTCGATCTGATCGCGAACGTCGATGCCAACGCGCAGGTCGCGCTGAACCTCGACGTCTACGCCGACGGCAGCATCGAGCACACCGAAACCATCCCGACGTCGAGCTGGGCGCCGATCACGTTCAAGCTGCCGATCAGCGGCAAGTACCGCGGCGTGCGGTTCGAGCTGACGAAGCACGGCAGCGGCCACGCGGTGCTCGCGCAGATCGGCGCGAAGATCACGACCGGCTGCGATGCGTTCACGCCGATCGTGCCTGCACCCGCGCCGCTCGGTGCGTCGTGCGACACCACGATCGGTTGCTCGACGGGCAGCTGCGTCGACACGTTCTTCGGTGGGTTGTGCATGGGCTGCACCGACGGCACGTGCCCGACGAACCAGGTGTGCGGCGCGAGCGATCCGACGTCGCCGTTGCGCGAGCTGCCGCGCGTCTGCGAGCCGGTCAACACCCGCGAGCTCGGCGAACAGTGCGTGCACGACACGGAGTGCGCGAGCGGCATCTGCAACATGGGGTACGGGCAGCCGAGCCTCGATCATCCCGGCAGCCAGTACGGCAACTGCTCGGCGTGCCGCACCGGCGATGCCTGTGGCTGTGCTCCTTCGTACGCCGGCGGCAACCTCCAGGGCCCATTCGTGTGCGCTGCCGGCATGCACGCCGGCGCTCCGGGCAGCGCGTGCGGCGACAACAGCGATTGCGCCTCGGGCACGTGCAATGGCACGCCGCGCCTGCAGTGCGACAACGACGGCCGCGAATGCGCGACCGCAGCAGACTGCCCATTCGACGGACTCCAGAACACGCCTTGTTCTACAGTCGGCATCCAGGGTGGCAGCTGCGAGTGATCCAACCGAGGCGTATCGCGCCTACGGCCCGCAGCTCGTACGTAAAGCCGAACGCATGCTGCGCAGCCGCGAGGACGCGATCGACGTCGTGCACGCGCTGTTCACCGATCTCATCCCCCGCTGGAACTCATCCGTGGACCTTCCCTACCTCTATAGAGCGGTCACGAATCGCTGCTGCAATCTCCTCCGAGATCGCGGCACGCGCACGCGACTGCTCGAGCGCGAGCAGGCCGCGGCCGCGCCGGTCGGCCGCGTGCGGATGGACGACGAGGTCGTCGGCATCGCGCTGATCTCCGCGCTCGCCGAGCAACTCGACGAGGCGCACATGCAGGTGCTCGTCGCGCGGTTCGTCGACGACATGACGCAGGACGAGATCGCCGACCACCTCGGCCTGTCGCGCAAGACGATCGGCAAGCGGCTCGATCGGATCCGCGAGACCGTCGTGAAGCTGCGGGAGGTCGCATGAGCGCCTGCATCGGCACTCCGATCTCGTGGCCGCGGCTCGAGCGCCACGCGAGTGGCGCCGGCGATGCGACGGTCGCGCAACACGTCGCGGAGTGCGCCGCATGTCGCGCGTGCCTCGACGAGATCACGCGCGATGTCGTCGCGCTGCCGGTGCTCGCAGCCGCGGTGATGCCGAAGCGGGCGCGCTGGTGGTCGGTCGCGCTGCCGGCCTTCGCGATGGCCGCGCTCGCACTGTTGCTCGTGTGGCCGCGCGATCATCAGCGCGCCGCGAATATCGCTTCGATCAAGGGCGTCGGCGACGTCACGCTCGGCCTCGTGCGCGAGCGCGATGGTGCGATCCGCGAGGACGCGACGACGTTCGCGCGCGGCGATCGCTGGAAGGTCGTCGTGACGTGCGCACCCGGCCACGGCACGTGGGTCGACGTCGCGGTCGTCGAGGCCGGGACCAAGTCCGCGGACCATCCACTCGCCGCGGCGCACGTCGCGTGCGGCAACCGGGTCGTCGTGCCCGGTGCGTTCGAGCTCACCGGCAAGGTCGCGAATCGGGTCTGCGTGCGGATCGCCGCCGACGTCGCCCCGGCCCGAGACATCCTCGGCGGTGACGACACCGCGTGCATCACGGTCTCGCCCGAGTGATTACTTGGCGCCGACGATCGGCAGCCACGTCGCGGCGGTCGCATCGGGCCCGACGGCCGCGAACACGAACGGGCCGTGCTCCCACGCGACGACGCGCAGGTCGCCATCGCGATCTTCGGTGTGCTCCGGCGCGATCCGCGCGGCGTGACCGACGACGTAGCTGATCTCGTCGCTGCCGATCTTGAACCGGATCAGCGCCGCATGCCGATCGAGCACCTCGATCCGACTCGCGCCGATCGCGTCTGCCTTCGGCAGTGGTGCGCCCTTGCCGGCAGCGCCGATCAAGAACCCCTGGAGCTGATCCGGCGAGGGCGCGGGCAGGTCCCACGCCGGCGGCTCGCGGTGATGCGCGAGCGCCTGCTGGGCGAGCTCGTTGTGGCGCGCCGGAAACACCTGATAGATCGCGACGACGAGCCCGATCAGGACCGACAACGTCAGCACGAGCGAGACCGAGACCCGGCGGTGGCGCGGGCGCGGTGGCGTGACGATCGGATCGTCGCCTTCGACGGGTCCGGTGGCTTCGGCTTCGACGAGGTTCATGAGCGGGGATCGAACGACGGTGCGCAGCCAAACCTTCGCACGAACTCTGCGAGCAAGCTGGCGTGGAACGCCGCGAGATCGACATCGCGCTCGCCTTCGAGCTCGAGGTGGCGGCACCACAGGACCGGCTCGGTGTGTGCGGCGGCGAGCGCGAGCGCACGCGCTCGGACGTCGGCTGCGTGCTCGTAGTGGACCATCGCGGTCTTGCCGCGGGGGTAGTCGAGGAGGCCTTCGGCGACGCGAACTTGCAGCACCCCTTCGCCGGCCGGCGCATGGGCGGCCGCTTCCGCGAGCGGGTACCAGGGACAAAATCTCACACCCATAAGGTAGCGTCGTGCGCGTGGAAGATCAGGTGATCCACGGCGATGCCTTCGAGGTCGCCGCCGGCGTGCCGACCGGCTCGCTCGCCGCGATCTACATCGATCCGCCGTTCGGCACCGGCGCGGTCCAGCGCGGGCGCGGCCACAGCTATGCGGATCGCGCGGACGATCCGGCGGCGTTCGTCGAATGGCTGTCGCCGCTCCTCGTCGAGAGCAAGCGCGCGCTCGCGGCGACCGGCTCGCTGTTCGTTCACCTCGATTACCGCGCCGTCCACTACGTGAAGGTCGAGCTCGACCGGGTGTTCGGCCGCGACCGGTTCGTCAACGAGATCGTGTGGTGCTACGCGGTGGGCGGCAAGTCGCGCCGCGGGTTCGGCCGCAAGCACGACACGATCCTGTGGTACGCGAACGGCCCGGATTGGGCGTTCTATCCGGACGCGGTGCGGGTCCCGCGGCGAGGCGGCTCTCACATGCGCCTCGTCAATGGCGTCCAGGAGAAGACGGACAAGAAGACCGGCCGCGTTTATCGCTACCCGGTCGCCGCCGGCAAGGTCCCCGAAGACTGGTGGGCCGACGTCGAGACGCTCAATCATTCCGATGCCGAGCGGACGGGTTGGCCGTCGCAGAAGCCAGAGCGGCTGATCGCGAGGATCTTGGAGGCTGTCACCCAGCCCGGCGACCGCGTCGCAGACTGGTTTTCGGGGTCGGGGACGACTGCCGCAGTCGCCCAGCGGCTCGGGCGGCGGTTCGTCGTCGTGGATCGCGAGGAAGCGGCGGTCGCGATCACGAAAACCCGGCTGGCGGCCCAAAACCGCTCACCCGCGAGCGCCGAGAAACTTCGGGTTCGCATTTGATCCCGAGCCCTTGCGGGTTAGGGTGCCCCGGGTGAAGATCCGTTGGTCGCTAGGATGACGTCCGGATCGCCACAGCCAACCGACGAAGCTTCGCGCGTGACGCTGGAGGCCTGGCTGGTCACCGACGTCGGCGTGGTTCGAGATCACAACGAAGACTCGGCGCACATGGAGCCCGGCAGCGGATTCTTCATCGTGGCCGATGGAATGGGCGGGCACGCAGCCGGTGAGGTCGCGTCCGCGATGGCGGTCGAGACCGTCAAGAAGACGCTCGCCGAAGCGCTGCCGGAGATCGCGGCGTTCAAAAAATCGCCGACCGATGGCGGCCGCCGCGCGCTCGTCCAGCTGCTCCAGCAGGCCGTGCTCCAGGCCCACCAGGCCGTCTATCAGCGCGGCCAGACCGAGTCCGACAAGCAGGGCATGGGCACGACGCTCGATGTCGTGCTCGTCGCCGGTGCCGAAGCATTCGTGGCGCACGTCGGCGATAGCCGCACGTACCTCGTGCGCGATGGCCGGTCGTCGCAGATCACGACGGATCACACGGTCGCCGAGGTCCTCGTGATCGAGGGCAAGCTCACGATCGAAGAGGCGCAGGTCTCGCCGCTCCGCACGATCCTCGTCAACGCGATCGGCGTGTCAGCGGACGTCGGCGTCGAGATGGCGCACGTGACGCTGAAGCGCAACGACCGCCTGCTGCTCTGCAGCGACGGTCTCCACGACTACTTCCCCGTCGAGGACGAGATCGCGCAGCGGCTCTCGGCCGACAAGCCGGGCGAAGCGCTCGCCGAGATGGTCGAGCTCGCGAAGACCCGCGGTGGTCACGACAACATTACCGGCGTCGCCGTCCATGTCGTCGAGGTCGTCGACGCCGTGCCCGCGCAGTTCGGTGAGGACTCGACCCAGCCGGTCGATGTCGGCAATCCGTTCTCGGCCGACGAGCCGACCCAGACCGCGTTCACCTCAGCCGGCGTCACGACGCCCGGCTCGACAGTGTCGCTGACCAGCCCCGAGCCTTCGAATCACTCACGGACGATGCCGATGCGCGCGGTGCCGGATGACTTCGCCGAAGCGCCGACGATTCCGCCGCAGACCAAGCCGGCCAAAGCCGACGGCGTGGCCAAGCGCGCCGCGACGCCGCCGCCGGTCGATACCGAAGCGGAGACGCTGAGCGACGACGAGAACGCCGTGAAGATCGACAAGACGGATGGCGACGGCAAGCCGATCGAAGGCAAGCCGGCTATCCCGCACGACTCGATCGCGACGGCGGATACCGGGCCGACGAAGAAGGTCTAGTTCTTCTTGTCTTCGCGCTTGTCGTCGTGCTTCGCGGGTTGCGGAGCAGGATGCGCGGGCTCGGCATGCGGCGCCGGCGCCGGATGCGGCTCCGCGTGCTGGACCGGAGCAGGCGCCGGGGCCGGGCGTTCGCGCGCCGGTTCGGGCCGCGGCTGAGGCTCGACCCGGGCCGGCGGAGGTGCGTGTTCCACCGGTGCCGGTGCCGGCCGTTCGCGCGTCGGTTCCGGCCGCGGTTGCGGCTCGACCCGATTCGGCGTCGGCGCGTGCTGCGGCTCGACGCGAGTCGGCGTCGGCGCGTGCTGCTCGTTGCGATTCGGCTCGACGCGCGTCGGAGTCGGCGCGTGTTGCTCGTTGCGATTCGGCTCGACCCGAGTCGGCATCGGCGTCGGCGCGTGCTGCGGCTCGACGCGAGTCGGCGCGTGTTGCTCGTTGCGGTTCGGCTCGACCCGAGTCGGCATCGGCGTCGGCGCGTGCTGCTCGTTGCGATTCGGCTCGACCCGGCTCGGCATCGGCGTCGGTGGGTGCTGCTCGTTGCGATTCGGCTGCATCCGGTTCGGTTCCGGCGGCGGCGCATGGCCGGTCTTTGCCGCCTCGACCCGCGCGTCCACCTTCACCTTCAGCTGCGGGTGCGTCTCGATCACCTTCTGCTGCGCGGCGCGAATGTGGGTGTTCGCCTCGAGCTTGCGCTGGTTATCGACCTCGAACGTCGCCCGGTGCTGCTCCGCGCGCGAGGCCTGCGCGTGCGCTTCGGTCGGCGCCCACCGGCCGACGACCTTCATGTCGACGCGTGCCGGCTTGGCCTCGATCCGGTGCTCGCGCAACACCGTCGGCGACGGGCCGAGGTGGACCCTGACGTTGCTGACCGTCTCGTAGTGCTCGATCGGTCGCGCCTCGCGATGGATCACGACGACGCGATCGCGCGGCTCGTAGTAGCGCGTGACGTTGACGTCGAGGATGTGCGCGGCGCCGCAGTAGTGCCACGACTCGACGGGCGGCGTGTAGCTGTAGCCGACCGGCGCGAGCGGTGCCCAGCCGAAGTCGGCATCCGTCTGACGCCACTCGACCCATGCCGGGCCCCACTCGGTATCCGGCAGCCAGACCCAGCGGTCGTACGCGTTCGAGTACGCCCACCGGCCGTAGTGCGTCGTCGCCCATGCGAACGGCTCGTTCGAGACCCACACGAACCCGAGCCGCGTGTACTGCCAGTGCCCGACCGTGTACGGCACGAAGCCGTTCTCGCCCGGGATGAACACGCGCCCCATGTCGGGGTCGTCGACCCAGACGCCATACGGCTGGAGCTGATCGTAGAACACGTCGACCGACTCGACCGGATCGCCCGGCGCGGTCGTGTCGTAGTAATCAGCGTCGACGCCGACGCCGACGTTCACGCCGACATTGACCTGCGCGTATGCCGCTGCGGGAATCGCGCTCAAGATCGCTACCAACCAAAGCTTGCCAATTCGCATGCGTCCACTAACAGCAAGCCCCACGCCACTACCAAGTAGCTGTCTGCGTTGTCGCGAACCGCGCGCCTCCGCACGCTCGGGTCGAATGCCCCGCGCGCTATGCTCCTTTCTCTCATGATCTGGGTTGTACCGATCGAGCTCGAACAAGCCGTGCTCGCCGCCGCGCGCGATGTCCTCGGCGATGCGCCGTTCGCGGCCGCCGCACTTCATCGCGCGGTCGTCGATCGCTCCGAGCGCTACACGAGCGAACGCGATCGCCTCGCGAAGCCAGCCGACCGTGTCGGCGATCTCGCCGCGCGCGCCGCGTTCTTCACGATCGCCGATGCGGTGAAGATCCAGATCCCGCTCGCGGAGCTCCGCAATCGTGGAGCATTGCCCGCGACCCTACGCGTCGTCGATCTCGGCGCGGGCTGCGGCGCGCTCGGCCTCGGGCTCGCGGCAACCGGGCTCGGGTTTCGCTACACGGCGTTCGATCGCGATGACCAGGCGCTCGCGATCGCCGTAAGGGCGATGCGCGGGTTTGCGCCAGCCGTCGAGGTCGCGACGACCGCGTGCGACGTCACGAAACAACCGATTCCCGCGGCCGACCTCGTCGTGATGGGCACGTTGCTCAACGAGCTGCCCGTCGACAAGCGCCTGCCGCTCGTCGAGCGCGCGCTCGCCGCGATCGGGGACGATGGCGCCGTGATCATCCTCGAGCCTGCATTGCGCGAGACCACGCGCGCGCTCCACGAGCTGCGCGATGCGCTGCTCGCGAAATCAGCCGCGCACGTGTTCGCTCCATGCACGCGACGAGGCGCGCCCTGCCCCGCGCTCGCCGACCCGGACGATTGGTGCCACGAGGATCGCCTCGTGAAGTTCCCGCCGAACACCGCCGAGCTCGCGCGCGTCACGCACCTTCGCGACGGCGGGTTGAAGTTCTCGTACCTCGTGCTCCGCAAACAGCCGACGCCTCTCGTCGAGGCCGGCGGGGCGGCGTGGCGGATCGTCAGCGCGCCGCACGCGCCGAAGGGCAAGGTCGAGATGCTCGGCTGCAGCGACGCCGGCCGCGTGCCGATCCGGTTGATGAAGCGCCACCGCAACGATCAGACAAAGGCGATCGAGCGCGCGCGCCGCGGCAACGTGCTCGCGCTCGACGGTGCGCCGGACGACGAGCGGCTCGAGGTCACCGGCGACATGCGCGTGACGGTGATCGATCCTTCCGCGACGCAGTGAGCCCAGATCAGGTCGATCGTTGCCGATCGTTCAGACACGAACGCAAAGCCGACGAGCGAGTTGCGGCGCAGCCGCAAGCGCGGGTCTGCTTTGTGCTTTTGTGCGCTCGAATCGTGCCTTCGTGGTAGTCCGACCGCGCTCGCGTTCGCGTTCGCGCAGGTGTCCGCGCGACCGCACGAGCGTTCGCCAGCGCTCGCCGAGCCGAGATCGGCGACCACGTTTTGATGGCGACTAGAGCGACAGCGTGACTTCGGCGAGCCCGCCGGTAGTCACCGTGATCTTGCCGTGCGCCGCACGCGCCCCCTGCCCTGCGCGCGCAGGCAGCCACGCGGCGACATCGAACGTGCCGACGGGTACGTCTCTCAACACGACCTGGCCGTTCGCTTCGGTCACCGCGTAGTACGGCGTCGGCGGGACGACCGCGATCGCAGAATCGTCGTCGGATTTCAGCTCCGTGATCGAATCGGCATCCAGCGCGACCGCGGCCTCGTGACCCGCGACCGGCAACAAGATCGTCGCTGTCTTCTGCGCCGCGACGGGAATCGCCAGCGGGCGCGCCGCGCCGAGCCTGCCGATCGTGACCTTCGCCGGCGCGTCCATCGCACTCGCGACGATCCACGGCGACTCGACGATCGCGACGCGCGGCGAGAACGCGCAGTGCTCGAGCACCACCCGTGACCCGCCTGTCGAGCCCGAGCCCGAGCCCGAGCCCGAGCCCGCTCCGCTTCCGGCTGTCGGTGATTTGCCGTGATTGACGTCGATCATCACCACGACGTCAGGGATCCCCCACGTCGTCGTCGGCGCGACCGCCGCTGCGCGCGCCGTTCCGCATGCCGTGCGTCCACTCGACGCGCGCGCCTCCACCGGCGTGTCCTTCCACTCGACCCGGATCTGCGCGTCGCCTTTGTCGAACTTCTCTTCCACCTTGTACGGCCCCGCCGGCACGACGGGCACGGGAGCCGGCCCTTTCGCCACCGCGGGCGCATCCTCGATCACGTGCGGCTTCTTCGCGCCGCCGCCCGAGCACGCCGCGCACAGCACGAGCCAGCTCCACTTCATTTCCACGCGTCGACCTCGGCCACCACGGCGTCGGCATCCGCGCACAGATCGTTGATCGCGGGCCCTCGATAATCCGCGCCGGCGAGCACGATCCGATGCCTGCGCGCGACCGCGGTCGCTTCGCGCACCTGATCGCGGTGCCCGACGGGATAGCGCGGCAAGCCCTGCGGCCAGCGCACGACGCTGGCGTGCACGGGCGTCACTTCATCGCTGCCGAACGCGCGGCCGATATCGCGCCGCGCCTGGGCGATCAGCGCCGCGTCGTCGAGCTTCGTCGCTTCCGGATCGCGGCCACCGCCGAAGATGCAGCGCAACAGGACCCGCCCCTCGGGCGCGCGGCCCGGCCACACCGTCGACTCGAACACGACGCCGAGCACGCGGAGCTCCTCGCCTTGCGCGACGAGAAACCCGAAGCCATCCGCCGCTCGCGGCACCTCGCTCGCCGCCACGCCGAGATAGACCAGCGCGACGGGCGATCGCGTGAACGGGCTCAACCGGTCGCGCAGCTCCGGTATCGCCGCGACCGCGTTCGCCGCATCCCGTGCCGGGATCGCGAGCACGCAACCGTCGTAGCGATCGCCATCGACGCTCACGCCATCGCGCACCGCTTCGATCGCGCGCACCGGCGTCGCGACCTTCACGCGATCACCGAGCCCCGTGGCGAGCGCCGTGATCAGCGTGCCCAAGCCACCCGCCGGCGCGTACAAGCCGCGCTCGGTCCGCGCGGGGCCGCCCTTCTTGCGACGAAACATCTGCTTCACCATGCCGCGCAGGAGGCCACCATCGGCATCGAGCGCGGCGAGCCGCGGGAAGCCCGCTTCGAGGGAGACGTCGTGCGCATCGGCCGCGAACACGCCGGTGACGAACGGCGCGATGATCGCGCGCGCCGCTTGCGGCCCGAGCCTGCGCGACGCGAATGCATACATCGATTCGTCCTCGCTCACCTTCCGCTTACTCGCGACGAACGGCTCCTTCAACAGATCGAGCTTGCCGCGCCACGTGAGCAGGTCGCTGCGCACGAACGCCACCGGGTTGGTCGGCAGCTGGCGCAGCTTGCCGTCGATATAGATCCACCGCTTCTTCGCCGCGGGCGCCGCCTTGTCGACGGCAACGCCGAGCTCCGTGCACAGTGCGAGCGCACCGCGCGGTGGTCCACCGATGAACGAGCTCGCCGCGTGCTCGCGCACGAATCCGGCGACCTCCGACGTGCCGACGACACCACCGACGCGCGGCCCGGCTTCGAGCACGCGCACGTCGTGACCGGCCGCGACCAGCGCGCGCGCCGCGGTCAACCCACCGATGCCGGCTCCGACGACCGCCAGCTTCATGACGCCGAGAGCTCGCGCACCGCGGTCACCATCGCGCGCACGTGCTCGGGATCGGTCTGCTGCAACACCCCATGGCCCAGGTTGAAGATGTGGCCGATCTTGCCGGCGCGCGCGAGGATCTCGGCGACCCGTGCGCGGATCTCTGCCGGCGGTGCGAACAGCGCGCCCGGATCGAGGTTGCCCTGGAGCGCGACGCCGTCGCCGACCCTGCGGCGAACCTCGTCGATCCCGACCCGCCAGTCGACGCCGAGCACGTCGGCGCCGCTCGATGCGTAGTCGTCGAGGTACGGCGCGCAACCGTTGACGAAGTAGATGATCGGCACGTCCTTCGGGATCGTCGAGCGAAGCTCCGCGATCACCTGCTTCGCGTAGCGCAGCGGGTACTCGCGGAAATCTCCCGGCGACACGATGCCGCCCCAGCTATCGAAGATCTGCACCGCCTGCGCACCGGCCTCGACCTGCGCCGCGAGGTAGCGCGAGCAAGTCCGGGCGAGCTTGTCGAGCAGCGCGTGCGCGTCCTTCGGCGCGCCGTACAGCAGCTGCTTGGTCAGCGCGTACTCCTTGCTGCCGCCGCCTTCGACCGCGTAGGTCAGCATCGTCAGCGGTGCACCCGCGAAGCCGATCAGCGGCACGCGATCCGCGAGCGCTTTGCGGATCGTGCGCACGGCGTCGATCACGTACGGCACCGGTTCGGGCACCGCGAGCTTCGCGATATCCGCCGACGTCCGCACCGGGTTCGAGATCTTCGGTCCGTTGTCGGGAAAGTCGATGTCGATGCCCATCCCGGGCAGCGTCACGAGGATGTCGCTGAACAAGATCGCGGCGTCGAACCCGAACTCGTCGATCGGCTGGAGCGTGACCTCGCACGCGAGGTCGGGGTTCTGGCACAGCGCGAGGAACGTGCCCGCCTTCGCCTTCGTCGCGCGATACGCCGGCAAGTACCGGCCCGCTTGCCGCATCATCCAGATCGGCGTGCGAGGTACGGGCTCGCGCCGGCACGCGCGCAGGAACAGGTGGTCGGTCATCGCGGCTAGTGTATCGTGCGCGAGGTGACGGTCGAGCCCACAGCGATCGCGATCGCTCAGCGCGGTGGCAGCGCCGCACTCGCCGCGGTCGTGGAGCGCTTGCGCGCAGGCGGCATCAGGGTCACGGTGACCGACGAGCTCGGCGCCGCCGCGACGCTCGCTCACCAGGCGCCGCTCCTTCCATGCATCCTGCTCGATCTCGACGGCGATACCGAGATCGAGGATCGCCGCCGCGCCGCGGAGATGATCCGCAAGACGAACGCCGCGATCCCGCACGCGCTACCGATCGCGGTGACCGGGCGCGCCGATGCGGCGATGTTCCTCGCGTGTATCCGGGCCGGTGCCGGCGATGTCCTCGACCTCCAGCTCGAGGGCACCGGCAACGCGCCCGCTCTGATCGGTCGGGTCTGGGAACGCCAGCGCGATGCCACCCTCACGGCCCATACGACCGGCGAGCTCCGCGCGGTCGTCGAAGAGCTGTTCAAGGCGTTGATCAAGACGGAGCGGCGCTCGCTCACGCTCGAGGATCAGCTCGAGCCACCGCCACCGGGTCGCGACCCCGCCGTTCTCATCGTCGAGCACGATCGCGATATCGCCGACCTCCTGGCCGACAAGCTCGAGGGCGTCGGGATCACGAGCTATGCGTACGTCAGTGGCGAAGATGCGGCCCGCCAGGCAGGCCGGCTCGGCGTCGACCTCGCGGTCCTCGACGGGCTCGAAACGATCCGCCTGCTCCGCGAGCATGCGCCCGCCCTGCCCGCGTTCCTCCTGGCCACAGCCACGGATCCCGAGGTCGCGACGCAGGCGGCGCAGCTCGGGGTGGTGGGTCTCGTACAAAAACCTCTGGTCGACGCCGGCAAGCTCGTCGAGCGACTGGCGCAGCTGGCCCGAGATGGCCAGGCGCGCAACCGCGAACAGACGTATTTGGAGCGGATCAAAGAGCGTCACGAGCTCGTTCTCGCGAGGTACCGGTCGTTGCCTCGCGACGCATAAAAAGCCTATGATCTCGCGGATCGGTAATGGCCGCTTCGACGCTAAGCATCAAGCTTCGCTGCACCTCGTGGCAGCAGCTGGCGACGATCTACCGGCGTGACCTCAGCCGCGGCTCGATGTTCCTCAAGGCATCGACGCAACCGCCACTCGGCACGCAGGTGAAGATCGATCTCGAGCTGCCGAGCGCGACGGTGCTCGAGCTCATGGGCTCGATCGCGGAGCACGTCACCGATCCGCAGCGCGGCACCGGCGTCCAGTTGAAGCTCGAGCCGCTGCCGACCAAGACGGTGTGGTTGATCGAGAGCGCGCTCGCCGCCGAGAACAAGGTGCGCGCGACGACGCAAGGTGGCCAGGTGCGCGCCACGACCGAGAACGAATCGCCCGGTGATTCGCAGACCCAGATGGCCGAGGGCGAGAACATCGCCGAGGCCGAGCAAGATCTGATTCGCGCGCTCGAGGCCGAGGCCGAATCGCTGCGCAAGCTGAACCCGTTCCTCGTGCTCGGCGTCGGTTACGAGACGACCGACAACGACGTGCGCGCCGCGTTCGGCGAGCTGACGAAGCGCTATCACCCGGACCGGTTCGCGCGCTATCAGTCGACGAAGCTCCGCCAGATCGCGGCCGAGATCTTCATCTTGATCCGCGATGCGTATCGCCGCCTCGCCGATCAGCAGAGCCGCCAGCAAGTGCGCGCGACGATCGGCGGCAAGACGCCACCGCCGATGCCGATCGCGCGGCCGACGCCACCGTCGGGGATGCGTACGCCGAACGCGCCGCGGATCCCGACGAGCCAGATCGCGAAGATTCCGCTGCCGCCGAGTAAGCCAGCGCCGGATCGCGCGGAGGCGAAGATCGAGGTTCAACCGCCGCCGCCCACGCAGGCCGAGATTCCGACGAAGCCCGGTCCGTACGACGCGCCGACGAACCCGAGCGGTCAGAGCGCGACGATCGCGGCGACCGAGCTCGCGCGCCCCGGCGAGCCGCTCGCGATCCCGCAGCAGCACGTGGTCGATCGCAAGAGCGGTCCCGTGCGGATGCCGGCGATGACGACGCCGATGCCGCCGAGCCAGCCGATGCCGATCATCGCGGATCCGCAGCGCAGCCAGGCGATCCGCCGGCCGTCGACCGCACCGGTCGCGGAGAGCAGCGACACGAGCGCGCTCGAGGCGCTGATCGACGAAGGCAAGCTCGACGAAGCGTTGAACGGCTACCGAGTGTTGGCGAAGAAGAGTCCGCAGGATCGCGGCGCGCGTGCCGGCATCGAGCTCGTCGAGGGCTTGAAGTCACTCGCGCTACGCGATCGTCTCGAGGCGGCCCAGCGGTTCGAGTCCGCCCTCGAGATCGATCCGTCGAACGAGCGCGCCGCACGCGAGCTCGCCGACATGCGCCGCCAGGCGACCAACGAGCGCAAGGGCTTACTGTCCCGCTTGATGGGGAAGAAAGAAGGCCCCCCGTGACCCGCATCATCGGCATCGATCTCGGCACCACCACCTCGTGCGTGGCGGTGCTCGACGACAAGAACATCCCGAAGACGCTCGTCGCTGCCGACGGCGAACGCACGACGCCGTCGTGGGTCGCGTGGACCGCGAACGGTCAGGTCACGGTCGGCACGCGCGCGCGCCGCCAGGCCGTGACGAACCCGTCGGCAACCGTGTACGGCGCGAAGCGCTTGATCGGCCGCAAGGTCAACACCGAGGACGTGGCGTGGTTCGCGAAGCTCGCGCCGTTCCGGATCGTCGCCGCGCCGAACGGCGATGCGTGGGTCCGCGTCCACGGCCAACCGATCAGCCCGCAGGAGATCGCGGCGCACGTGCTGCGCCGGATGCGCCAGGTCGCCGAGGAAGCGACCGGCGAGCCGGTGACGCGCGCGGTGGTCACGGTGCCCGCGTACTTCGACGATGCGCAGCGCCAGGCGACGCGCGATGCCGGTCAGATCGCCGGCCTCGACGTGATCCGGATCCTCAACGAGCCGACCGCGGCCGCGCTCGCGTACGGCGTGCATCGCCACGCGGAAGGTCGCCGGTTGATCGCGGTGTTCGATCTCGGCGGCGGCACGTTCGACGTGTCGATCATGAGCGTCGACAACGGCATCTTCGAGGTGCTCGCGACCGGCGGCGACACCGCGCTCGGCGGCGAGGACTGGGATCGCCGGCTCCAGGAGCGGATCGTCGACGAGGTCTTCGATCAATACCGGATCGATCTCACCGGCATCCCGATGGCGATGTCGCGCCTGCGCGAAGCGTGCGAGACCGCGAAGAAGGCGCTGTCGGTCGATCGCGAGACCACGATCCAATTGCCGTTCCTCGCGAACGATCAGCACGGCGCGCCGATCAACTACGAGAAGGCGATCACGCGCGAGACCGTCGAGACGCTGACGAAGGATCTGCTCGCGCGGCTCGAAGCGCCATGCGTGCGCGCGCTCGCGGATGCCGGCCTCGCCGCATCCGACATCGAAGACGTGTTGCTCGTCGGCGGCATGACGCGGTGGCCAGCGGTCCAGGACACCGTCGAGCGGATCTTCGGCAAGAAGCCGAGCAAGGGCGCGAACCCCGACGAGGTCGTCGCGCTCGGCGCGGCGGCGTACGCGGGGATCCTCGCCGGCGACTCCGACGACGCGGCGCTCCTCGACGTCACGCCGCACGACCTCGGGATCAAGGTCGGCGACTCGGGCTTCTCGGTCGTGATCCCGCGTAACTCGATGCTGCCGGTCCGCGCGCGCAAGCTGTTCGCGACGACGGCGACCGATCAGAAGTTCGTGTCGATCGACGTCTACCAGGGCGAGAGCGATCAGCTCGGCAAGAACCGCAAGCTCGGTCAGGTCGTGCTCGACGACCTGCCGCCGGGCCCGCCCGGCGCGGTTCGCGTCGAGCTCGTGATGACGGTCGACGTCGAGTCGATCCTCAGCGTCACCGCGCGCGAGCTCAAGGGTGGACGCGAAGCGAGCGTGACGATCCGTCCGTCGGGCGGCCTGTCGCAGCGCGAGATCGTCGAGATCATCCAGCGCCGTCGCCAGGAGACGTCGATCGTCGGCAAGCTCCCGCACGAGGGCGGCAACATCGTGCGCGTCGCGACCCGCGAACAAGCGGCGCTCGATCCGCCCGAAGACAAGTGATGGCAGCTTCGGTCGATCCGGCCGTCTTGAAGGTCGCCGATGCGGTCGGCGCGCTGATCGAGTCGTGGGGCTTCAAGCGCAACATGGGCCGGATGTGGGCCGTGCTGTACCTCGACGACCGTCCGCTGACCGCCGCGGATCTCGGCGAGCGGCTCGGCTTGTCGACGGGCGCGGTGTCGATGCTGCTCGCCGAACTGCTCCAGTGGGGCGCGATCAAGAAGGCGTGGGTCGTCGGCGAGCGGCGCGAGCATTACGAGCCCGAGACCAGCCTGTGGAAGATGGTGTCGCGCGTGTTCCGCGAGCGCGAGCTCAACTGGATCAAGCAAGCGCGCGATCAGTTCGAGGAGGCGAAGGCCGAGGCGAGGCCAGGGAACGACGCGCGCAAGAAGCTGATCGCCGAGCGGATCGCGAGCCTCACGAACCTCGCGCAGGTCGGTGCGAACCTCCTCGAGTCGATGCTCGAAGGCGAAGCCGTGGACAGCCTGCCGCTCAAGACGATGGGCGAGCTGGTCAAAGATTCGACGAAAAAGTGATCGTCGCGACCGATCTCAAGAAGCACTTCAAGGTGCACAAGCGCCCGCCCGGGTTCGGCGCGGCGGTGAAGTCGCTGTTCCATCGCAACTACGAGACCGTGAAGGCGGTCGACGGCGTCAGCTTCAAGATCGAGCGCGGCGAGCGGGTCGGCTTCCTCGGCCCGAACGGAGCGGGCAAGACGACGACGCTGAAGGTGCTGTCGGGCCTGCTCCATCCGACGAGCGGTGAAGCGACCGTCGAGGGCTTTCGCCCGTTCGCGCGCGCGCCCGAGCTGCTGTCGCAGATCACGCTCGTGATGGGTCAGAAGTCGCAGCTGATCTGGGACCTGCCGCCGTCGGAGACCTACGCGATGAACCGCGCGGTGTTCGACATTCCGAAGCCGCAGTTCGACGCGACGCTGAAGGAGCTGACCGACCTGCTCGAGCTCGGCGACCTGGTCGACAAGCCGACCCGCCAGCTGTCGCTCGGCGAGCGGATGAAGTGCGAGCTCGCGGCGGCGCTGTTGCACCAGCCGACGACGCTGTTCCTCGACGAACCGACGATCGGCCTCGACGTCGCGATGCAGGTCGCGATCCGCGACTTCGTGCGGTCGTACAACCAGCGCCACTCGGCGACGGTGCTCTTGACCTCGCACTACATGGACGACGTCGTCGCGCTGTGCCCGCGGATCATCGTGATCGATCAAGGCACGCTGATCCACGACGGCGACCTCCGCGGCCTGGTCAAGCAGATGGATCCTGACAAGCGCGTGTCGTTCACGATGGGAACCGTCGATGACGAAGCGCTCGCGAAGCTCGGGACGGTCCTGACCAAAGACGGCAAGCGGATCACGCTGCGCGTCCCCGAGCGCGAGCTCCCCACCGTCGTCGGCGAGCTGCTCGGCAAGCTCGGCGTATCGGACCTCGCGATCGAAGACCCGCCGCTCGAGGACATCTTGCGCAAGATGTTCGGTAAGGGTCACAAGGCATGAAGTCGCAGCTGTCGCGCACCGTGCGCGCGCTGCCGACGCTGCTGCGGATCGGCGTCGCCGAGACGGTCGCCTATCGCGCCGAGTTCCTGGTCTGGATCCTGACGACGACCCAGCCACTGATCATGATGTCGCTGTGGACCTCGGTCGCGCGCGGTGGCGCGTTCAAAGGCTACGACGCCGACGCGTTCGTCGCGTACTTCCTCGCGACGCTGCTCGTCCGCCAGCTCACCGGTAGCTGGGTCGCGTGGCAGATGATGGAGGAGATCCGGATCGGCACGATGGCGATGCGCCTGCTCCGCCCGATCCATCCGTTCGTCACGTACGCGGCGAGCCACCTCGCGGCGCTACCGTTCCGCTCCGCGGTCGCGCTGCCGATCGTGGTGATCCTGCTGATCACGTCGGCGAGTCACGGCATCACGCACGATCCGGTCCAGCTCGCTGCACTGCCGCTGTCGATCGCGATGGCGTGGCTGATCACGTTCGCGACCCTGTTCGCGATCGGCGCGCTCGCGTTCTTCCTGACCCAGACGATGGCGATCTCGACGCTGTACTTCGGGTTGTTCTCGCTGTTCAGCGGCTACTTGCTCCCGCTCGACCTCCTGCCCGCGCCGATCGCGAAGGTCGCCGCCGTGTTGCCGTTCCGGTTCACGCTGTCGGTCCCGGTCGAGCTGATCACGCGGACGCTGCCGCACGGCGAGATGTGGCGCTTGCTCGCGGCGCAGGCGGGATGGACCGTTGGCCTGATCCTCGTCGCCGTGTGGACCTGGAACGCCGGCGTGCGCCGGTTCGAGGCGGTCGGGACGTGACGAAGTATCTGCGCCTCGTCGCGATCCAGCTGCGGATCAGCCTCGCCTCGGCGATGGCGTACCGCGCGAACTTCCTGATCGAGGGCGTGATGGCCGCGGCGTGGCTCGGGCTCACGCTGTTGCCGCTCGTCGTGCTGTACGGCGCGCGCAGCAACGTCAACGGCTGGGACCTCTCGGCGGCACTCGTCGTGATGGCGTACTTCACCGGCCTTCGCGCCGTGCTCGAGGGCGTGATCAGCCCGTCGCTCGTCGACCTCGTCGAGCGGATCCGCAACGGCTCGTTCGACTACGTGCTGCTGAAACCGGTCGACGCCCAGGCGATGATCTCGGCGTCGCGCTACGAGCCGTGGAAGGCGTTCGACCTCGTCGGCGCGATCGTCCTGATCGTCTACGCGTTCTACCGGCGCGGTGCCGCGCCGTCGGCGACCGAGATCCTCCTCGGTATCGTGCTGTTCGTGGTCGGTGCGCTCGCGATGTACTCGATCTGGATCGTATGCGCGGCCGCGTCGTTCTGGGTCGGCCGGCTCGATAACCTGATGTACCTGCTCGGCGCGATCTTCGACACCGGGCGATGGCCGGTGATGGTGCTGCCCGGCATCTGGCGGTTCATCTTCACGTTCGTCATCCCGATCGCCGTGATGACGACGTTCCCCGCCATGGCGCTGCTCGGCACGCTCGAGGGCAGCGCTGCGATCGCGACGATCGGCGGCACGCTCGCGCTGCTCGTCATCTCGCGCCTGGTCTGGCGCGGCGCGATCCGCAGCTACACGTCCGCGTCGAGCTAGAGCGTCTCGAGGAACGCGATCAGATCCGCGGTCTGCGCGTCGCTGAGCTTCGCGGTCTCGGCCATGCCGTGGACAGCGCCGCGGTCGCGGAGCAATGCCTCGAGCGTCGCCGCGCTGCCGTCGTGGAAGTACGGCGCGCTCGCGGCGAGGCCGATCAAGCTCGGCGTATCCGCCTGCGGCAGCGTCGACCCCGTGAACTTGTGCGTCGTCTGATCCGAGTACGTCGCGCCGTCGTGGCAGCTACGGCAACCGACCTCGGCCGAATCGAACAGCTTCTTGCCACGCGCGACCGCATTCGCATCGCGGGTCGGTGCGTGCGGCGCCGGCAGCGCCTCGAGGTACGCCGCGAGCTCCGCGGTCTGATTCTTGTCGAGACCGAAGCCGCCGAGGCGCTTCATCGTCGTCGCGAGGCTGATCGTCAGATCCTTGTCGCCGCCGTCCCACTTGTACGGGTGCGTGCCGACGATCCGGCCCGCGAGCAGCGGCGTCTGCAGCGTGTTCGTCTCGATCTTCCACGACAGGCCGTCGTCGCGGCCATCCGGGTGACACGTCGCGCACGCGAGCGCGCCGCGCTGGCTGATCGCGGGCTCGGCCGAGTGGAACAGGACCATGCCGGTGTGCTGCTTGTCGCTCAGCTTCGAAGCGACGAGCATCGGGCCGGGGGACAGCTTCGCGGCGGTCGCGAGCGCACCCTTCGCATCGACGAAGTCGACCTTCTCGACGACCCGCGTGAACGAGCACCACACGAGGACGTTGCCATCCGCGGTGATCGCGACGCCGTCGGGGCCGCAGCGGTTTGCACCCGAGGTCAGGCTCGCGGAGATGCCCTCGGCGATGCCGACCTGCGACGCGTTCTTGACCTGGAGGATCGAGTCCGTGCCCATGCCCGCGACGTACAGCGCGTCGTGGCCGCTATCCCACGCGAGCGCGCGCGGCTGGTGCTGCGCGATCGTCGCCGTGGTCTGGAGCGTGCGGTCGCGATCGAGGCCGAGGAATGCGAGCTGGTGGGTGACCGGCGGCTCGAAGCCGCCGCCGTAGCTGCCGGTGTTGCCGCCCATCGCGATCTGGACCGGCGTCTCGCGCTGGAACGGCACGACCGCCTCGTGATCGCCCATGAACGTCACCGCGAACGCGGCGCGCGCGAACGCGTCACCGTCGTTACCGCCGCAGCGGCGGCAGCGGCGCGGCGTGGTCGCCGTCGACAGCGCGACGTGCTCTGCGGTGTGGGTCTCCAGCAGGTCGATCTGATCGACCGTGCCGGTCTGGAGGTACGCGACGAGTGCGCGCGTGCCGTCGGGCGACACGGCGAGACCACGCGGCTCGCGCCCGAGCGCCGTGCGCCACCGCTCCTTGCCGGAAGCCGCGTCGTACGCGACGAGTGCGCGATCCGCGATCGTCGTGACCATCACGGTCTTGCGATCGGGAGACAGCGCGATGCCGAACGGCTCGACCGGCGTCGCGATCGTCGAGCCGAGCTCGAGCTTGTTGTCGTCGCCGACCTTGACCACCGCGATGTGGTTGCCGAACCGGTTCGCGACGTACGCGAGCTTCGCGGTCGGATCGTAGGCGAGCATGCCGGCATTCGCGCCGATGTCGAGCGCAGCGACGTTCTTGCCGGTCTTGTCGGTGCGGATCAGCTTGCCGCTGTCTGCATCGATCACGAGCGCACCGTTATCGACCGCGGCGATTCGCGAGCCGGTCAGATAGGCCGCGGTTGCCGCCGCGGGCTTCGCGCCGCCGACCGGGCGGCCGAGCAGCTGGAAGCTAGGTGCACCAACGTTGAAGTCGCCGATCATGTCTTTCGACATGGCGGGCTTCGCGAATGCGACCAGGCCAACAGCCGCAATACCGGTCGGAATCAGGGCGGTGATCAATGGGCGACGCATGCGCATGTTGGAACGAACGACACGAGCGTTCGGTCTTATTTGCATGTTCGTGCGACACGGCCGGATCCCTCACGGTTCCACGACGATGGTCGCCTTCACGACGGAGTCGCCGATCAGCAGCGAGTCCGCGGACTTCTGGCCGGTGCGGACCCCACCGATGTAGGTGTAGCGACCGTCGAGATGAGGCGCGCGGGAGTGCATCGCGAACCACTGCGAACCGCCGCTGTCCCGCCCCGCATCCGCGATTCCGATCCCGCCGATGACGAATCCATGCGACTCGAGGCTCGTTGCGGGCTCGGCCGGGGTCGTGAATCCCGGACCGCCGTAACCGGAGCTCGTGGGGTCGCCGCCCTGGACGACGAAGTCGGGCACGACGCGATGAAACGCGAGGCCGTCGTAGAAGTGCCGCTCGGTGAGCGCCACGATCGTCGCGACGTTCCACGGTGCGAGATCGGGGCGCAGCTCGATCACGATCTCTCCGGCGGTCGTGACGACGTGCCACGCGAGACGCTTGCCGATCACCTTCGCGACATCGACCGGTGGCGCGGTCTCGTCGCCGATCGCGGGCGGAGGCACGGCCTGACCGAGCGCCTTCAAGCAGGTCGCGGCTGCGCGCGCACGCACGGGCACACTGGTGAGGCCCGCGCGACACGCGTCGGCGCCGCTCGCGATCGCGTGCTTGCCGATCAGCTCGTACAGCCCGGAGCCGAGCTCGGGATCCTGTTCGCGCGCCGCGCGCTGGACGATCGCGGCGTCGAGCTGGGCGCGTAGCCCGCCGTCATCGCCGAGCACGTCGTACAGCGTGCCCGCCGCATCGCTCGCCGCACCCGCGAGGATCGGATCGGGAGACGCGAGTGCCGCGGCGATCGTCGTGACCGCGAACGGCCGATCCGCTGCAGCGACCGTCGGCAACACGCCGAGCCCGGCGGCGCGCACCCGCGCGTCGGCGTGCTCGAGCATCATCCGAAGTGCGGCGCGCTGGAACGTCGGATCGCCGTGCGGATACGCATCGGCGGCGAGCGCGACGCGGAGATAGTCGGGCAACTCGCCGTGCGCGAACAGCTCGATCGTCAACGCGTGCGTGACCTCGGCATTCGCGACGACCGCGAGCTCGGCGATCCACGCGTGGGCGAGCGGCGACGCAGCTTTTAGCCCGACCGCCGGTGCGACGTGGGTCGCGAACGCGGCGAGCGCGGCGGCGCCGGTCGGGGTGAGCTCGGGATGGGCGATCAGCTGGCGCAGGCTCTCGGTCAGGACCTGCGCCTCGGGGCCCTGCCCTGCCTGGAGCTCGGCCCACCGGCGATCGAGGTTCGTCGCGACGAGGTCGCGGCTTCCCGGATCGCCGCTATCACCGGCGAGTGCGCGCACGGCTTCGACGGCGACGCGCCAGTCGCGATCGCGCAGCGAGTCCTCGATCGCGGTGCCCGTGTAGCCGTTGCGATGCCGCTTCGCGATCGCGTAGATCGCGAGTGCACGCACTTCGGGATCGCTATCGAGGACGCGCGCGGCGAGCGCAGGCACGATCTGCTTCGCGAGCTCGTCGGGCGGCTGGTGCTCGCGGGCGAGCGCGTACGTCGCCGCGTACCTGACGTCGCGATCGGGCGACCCGAGCAAGCCGACGAGCCACGACCGCGCGCTCGGTTGATACGCGAGCTTGCGCCGCGCCATCCGGCCGATCGCGAGTGCCGCAGCGCTCGCGACCTCGGGCGGCTGGCCGTCGGCGGCCGCGATGATCGCGGCTTGGTCGGCGATCGCGCCGGCGCGCCCGAACGCTTCGAACACCACGCTCGCCTGTTGCGGCGTCATGTGCGGCGGCATCGCGACCTCGCCCGCGAGCGGGGCCGTGTCGTCGAGCGCAGCCGCGACGCCGATCGCCGCGAACGCAGCGGTCACCACGCTCGGATCCGCGTCCGCCAGGTGCGCCCTGATCACCGCGACCGCGGCGTCGCTGCCGATCCGACCGAGCCCGCGCAGTGCGAGGATCTTCGTCGCAGGCGCGCCGGTCTCGACGAGGTGCTGGAGCTCCGCGACGCCGCTCGCGCGCTTGACCTCGGCGCGCGCGATCTGGATCCGCATCGCCGTGTCGTCAGGCGTTGTCGGATAGGACGCGGGTCCATGGCTTGGACAACCGGTAGCGAGAAAAGTTGCAGCGATCCACAGCGCGCGCAGCATGGCGCATCGTAGCGTTTTGTGACGTCGACGTCGGTCGGGACTCGTGACATCGTGATCGTCATGCGGCTGATGCTCGGCGTGTGTTCTGTCCTCGGTGTCATCGGTCTCGGGGCGTGCAAGCAGGGCGAGAACAAGCCGGCTCCGAGCAACGCGCCGCAGCCCGTCGAGAACACGCCGGCACCCGCCGTGAAGAAAGAGGTCCCGAAGGCGGCGCTGCCCGCACTCGCGACCGACACCGGTGGCGCGACGGGCAAGCCGATCTGGCAGACCGCGTTCGGCGGCTACGGCATCGATGTTCCGCGCGGCGTCGCCGTCGGTGTGGGCAACGAGGTGTACGTCGCCGGCTACTTCGACGGCGAGTGCGATTTCGGCGCGCCCGTCGGCAAGAAGACCTCGGCCGGCGGCTCCGATGGCTTCCTCGTCAAGCTCAGCGCTGAAGGCAAGATGGCGTGGATGCAGCAATACGGCGGCAAGCGCGACGACGATGCGAAGGCGGTCGCGGCGCACGGCGATCGGGTCGTCGTCGTCGGCAACTTCCTCGACGAGATCAAGGCCGGCGAGTACGCGCACAAGGCGGTCGGCTCCGACGACCTGTTCGCCGCGGCCTACGACAAGGACGGCAACGTCCAGTGGCTGTGGACGCTCGGCGGCATCGACAGCGACGGCGCGAACACGGTCGCCGCGACACCCGATGGCGGCTGGGTGATCGGCGGCTCGTATTCGGACTCGATCTCGATCGGCTCGACGACGCTGAAGTCGAAGGGCAAGACCGATGCGCTGTTGATCAAGCTCGCACCGTCGGGCGACCTCCAGTGGATCAAGAGCTTCGGCGGCCGCTACGACGACACGATCATGCGAGTCGCGGTCGATGCGAATAACAACATCTACGTCGCCGGCCACTTCGCCGATACATCGGACTGGGGTGGCACACCGCTCAAGGCACACGGCGGCAGCGACAACGACATCGTCCTCGCGAAGTACGACGTCAACGGCGATCACGTGTGGTCGAAGAACTTCGGCAACATGTTCAACGACGTCGCGGGCGGTCTCTCGGTCGATCCGGCCGGCAACATCACGCTCGTCGGCTCGTTCGAGAACAAGGGCCCGATCTCGTTCGGCGAGGGCGACGAGCACACGTCGCTCGGCGAGGCAGATGCGTACGTCGCGCGGTTCACGACCGACGGCAAGCTCGAGTGGGCGCACACGTTCGGTGCCGAGCGCGTCGACGTCGCGTGGGGCGTCGCGTCCGATGCCGCCGGCAACACCGTGACGACGGGCTGGTTCGAAAACACCGTCGATTTCGGTAAGGGTGCCGTCGCGAGCAAAGGCAACAAGGACATGTTCGCGCTCAAGCTCGACGCGAAGGGCAACGTCGTGTGGGTCGATACGTGGGGCGACCATGATCACGACCAGGCGCGCGGCGTCGCGCTCGACGACAAAGGCAACCCGGTCGTCGTCGGAGCGTTCCGGTTCAAGCTCGATCTCGTCGGCCCGACGCTCGAGGGCAAGCGCCCCGAAAACGACCCCGTGCTGTCGAAGGCGCCGAAGCCCGACGTCGCGGTGGTCAAGTTCGCCCGCTGAGCTCGTACTCGTACTCGTACTCGTTCTCGTACTCGTGCTCGTGCTCGTGCTCGATCCGGATCAGGATCCGCGGGCCATCCCGATCGTGCGATCGCTATCCCCTAGCGACTCGACGAGGCGACGCCGCCCAGCTTCACCACTCCAGCTCGACGGCCCCCTAAGCGGAACCACCTTCTTGGCGCAATCTTCGTCGAGGGCGGGGCATCCGCCGAGGCTACGTTTCGGATGCGAGCACGTGCACGATCACGTGCACGTGATCACCCCACAGACCCTAGATCGGCAGGAATTGGCTCCTAGCGGCCCTTTTTTGGCACACGAGCCTTTGTATCGACGAGACCCGGTGTAAAAGGGGAGCGCTTCCAACAACGAGGAGATACGTATGGCGAAAGCGAAGAAGGGTAAGTCTGGCGGTGGCGGCGGCGCTCCGAAGGAGATGCTGCTCGTCGCGTCGAAGGTCAAGCAGATGCTGAAGGACGCGGGCTGCAACACCGCTGGTGATGCGCTCGAGGGCCTGAACGGCTACGTCGGCTGGCTCGTCCAGCAGGCGGCGAAGCGCGCGAGCGAGAACGGCCGCAAGACCGTCCGCGCGCACGACTTCATGATCATGTAGTGACCTCCCGGCCAAACCGGGAAACGAGGTGGGCGCCTTCCGAGGCGCCCGCTTTCGTTTCGGCCGAGCCCGTTTTGCCCTACACTTACGGTAGGTGACGACTGGGGCTCCGCTCTACCTGGTCTCGGCCTGCGCATCTGCCGAGGAGTTTGTCGCGGCGTTCCGGCGCTACGCCGATCGCACGGGGTTGTTCGTCCCGATTGCGGAGCCATTGTCGCAAGGTCGGCGCGGCCGGATCGCGCTGACGCTCAAGGACGGCCGCGTCCTCCTCGAAGGCGAGGTCGAGGTCGCGGTTTCGTCGGCGCGCCCGTCGCCGCTGTACGGCCGGGTTGGCATGACGCTGAAGTTCGTGGAGCCCGACGACGCGACGAAGACGTCGCTGACCGAGCTCGAGAAGGCCCGGCTGGCGATGAAGCCGCCGCCGCTGTCGGTCGTGCCGCGCGCGAGCGATGTAGCCGCCGAGCCGCGCCCTACCCCACCGCCGATCGGTGGCCGAATCGACGCAGCGAACGCGCTCGCCGAATGCGTCGCGATCGGAGACGTCGCGGCCTGGGCCCCGGTCTCTGCGGCGAACGAGTCGGGCTCCAACAAGTTCGTGATCCCGACGATTCCGCAGGTCGGTGCCGCGCGGCCGAAGACGCCGAGCGTGCCGCCCGCGCTCCAGCCGAAGGTCGCGCCGGAGCCCAAGCCACCGCCGGTGCCGGGAACACCGCCGCCGATCGCGCTGCCGCCGAAGGTCGTGACACCGCCGGTGGGCGTGCCGTCCAGCAAGGTCGAGCAGAAGATGACGACGATGGGCATGCCCGCGATCGATCGCGTGCCTGCCGCGGAGAAGAAGGCCGAGCCGGAGATGCCCGTGATCTCCGCGACGATGACGAAGCAAGGCATCGCGCCGCCGCCGGCGACCTCGATGGGGATGTCACCGATCGCGCGTCCTCCCTCCGAGGCTGCGCCCGTGTTGCCGCGCCGCGATCCGACGCCGCTACCGAGGCGGGGAGACTCGATCCAGATCCCGAAGCGCGAGATCCACGTCGGCAAGCAGACCACGCTCGGCATGCCGATCGTGCGACCGCCGGCGGAGACCCAGGAGTCGCCCGCACCGCCGCCGCCCACGCCGCGTCGCGCGCACACGCCTTCGACGCCTCCCGCGCCGCGCAACCCGACGCCGTTCGCGCCGCTTCCGATCGTGCGCAAGCCGGCGAGCGAGCTGGCCGCGGATCTTTCGGAGACGACCGAGACCACCGACATCACCGCGACGCCCGAGCTACCGCTCGTCGGCGAAGATCAGCGCAAGACGTCGCTCGGCGTGGCGATGATGACCGCGACGTCGGTCGAGGCCGGCTGGGGCGAGCCCGGCGACAACAAGCCGACCGAGCAACAGGACGCTGTTGAAGTCGAGCCCGCGGCACTCGCGCCGTCGGCGCCGAGCCGATCGGGCGGCCTGCGCGCGTCGGAGATCATGGCCGCGATGAAGGGCGACGATTGGACGATGACGCCCGATGCGTCGTCGCCGACGATCCTGCCGAAGGCCGAGCCCGCGTCCGATCCGAGTGCGAAGGCCGCCGAAGAGAAGTCGGGGCCACTGCCGGGCGACTGGGCGATCAGCCTCGACCCCGCCTCGCCGGGTGGCTGGAGCGCGCCTGCGAAGGTCGAGAAGCCGCCCGATCTGAAAGTGCCCGCGAGCGGCAATCGCAACATCGCCGTCGCGAGCGCGAAGGCGATCGAAGCCGTCGAGTGGGAAGAGAAGCCGACCGGTATCGGCGAAGCGCTCGTCCAGATCGATCCGACGCTGATGGAGTCGGCGAAGCCGCTACCACCGATCGAGGAAGACGAAGAACCGATCAACATCGTGTCTTCGCCGCTCGTCGACGTGCCGCCGCCGCCGCGGCCTGCAACGCCACCGCCGCTACAATCGCCGGTCGCGATTCCGACGCCTCCGCCGTGGGCTCCCGCCGCGACGAACCTACCGCTCGCTGCACCTGCCCAGACACCGATGGCGCAGCCTCCCGCGCTGCCGCCGCCGCCACTCGCACCGCCGCCGCGGCTGCCGTCGGCGCCCGCAGCTTCGGCGGTGTTCGCTTCGGCGCCCGCGCGGCTCGACCTCACCGACGGCAATACGAACTTCTTCCGGGACAGCGGAGAGCTTCCGCACTACCCGACGGACGAGGTCGACTTCGCCGCGCAGATGCGCAAGCGGACGATGTTGCTCGTCGTGATCGCGGCGGTGCTCGCCGTGCTCGCGACGGTCGTCGTGATCCTGTCGACGGGCGGCAAGAAGCAGAAGCACGCCGCGATGCCGCCGCCGGCGAAGATCGATGCTGCGGCGGCGTCGGTCGTCGAGACCGGCT
>Ga0207687_10000070_pt1 | contig 77432 bp, 88 predicted proteins | sample KBSM54metaG_FD_184399 | JGI IMG/M metagenome (GOLD analysis project Ga0207687, IMG submission 184399) | Miscanthus rhizosphere microbial communities from Kellogg Biological Station, Michigan, USA - KBS M5-4 metaG (SPAdes) (version 2) | ecosystem: Host-associated > Plants > Roots > Rhizosphere >...
TCGCCGCGAGGAAGAACATCGCCAGGTCGGTGAACTTCCTGTTGACCAGGAAGACGAGGCCGACGACCGCGACGATGCCGCCGTAGACCTCGCCCGCGTACTGGCGCAGCAGCGAGCCGATGTTGTGACCGACGTCGTTGCCCGCGGCCAGGGCCGCTGAGGGCGCCAGCATCAGGACGATGGCCGCCAGGGCGGCGGAGGCGGCGAGGCGCAGCCGGCGGCTCACGCTCCCGCCCCCTCGACCACTTCGACGTACCAGCGCCCGCCGCGCCTGACCAGCTCCAGCCGGTAGGCCACCGGGTAGACCGCGCCGCTCGCCGGGTCGCTGACCCGGGCCGCCGCGAGGACCGAGCGGACCGGCCCTTCGCCTGAGCCGAGCTGGGTGACTCCGGTGACCGCCCGGAACCCGACCGCGCCGGCGAGCGGCTGGATGGCCGCGCCGGGCGCCACGAAATAGGACAGGGGGCCCGCGTCGCCGGCCGCCAAGTACTCGGGCAGGAACTTCGCCACCAGCCCTTGGATCGCGCCGGCATCGGGGGCGGCGACGGCCTGGGGTTGCTCGCCCGAGTCAACCCCAGCCGCGCCGGGAGCCGCGACTATGGAGGGCGCGCCCAGCGCCGCCACCTCGCCCGCCCCTGAGCGGACGATCGGGACGGCGAGATAGAGGGTGCGCGCGTCGCGGAGTTCGCAGGCGACGGTCAGGACCGCGCGACCGCCGCCGAGGTCTTCGACGCCGCTGACCTCCGCCTGGGCGACGTCTCCCGTTTCTTCTTGCGGCGGCGTGCCGGTGCCGACCCTGACGCCTTCGGCCAGAAACGGCTCAAGCGCCGTCCCGCTCGGGTCGGCGAGATAGGTGCGGGCGAAGCGCACCGCGAAGGCGCTGGTCGCCGGATCGACCGCGGCCGATGGCTTGGCCGCTGCCGGCGGCGCCCCGGTCGGTTCGGCCACGATCCCGCGGATCAGCAGGAGGCCGAGCACGGTCCAGATCGCGACCCTTCCGGTCCCCCGCAGCAGCGACCTGACGCTTGAGTTGGATGATCTGACTTTGTTACTTACCTCTTGCCTCACCTTGCATCTGCCTCCTTGGCTCCCCTGCCGACCGTCCGGCGCGGGGTGGGTGTGTTTTTTGCGTTGGTGAGGTAGGGGTACTGCCGCTTGGGTGAAAGATCTACAAACGTGCGTACGCGCGTACGCGCATACGCAGATACGCGGATTTTTGTGCTATGGCGACGCCTGAAGTAACGGTGAGGGTGTGGTTTTCAGGCATGTGAATGCGGACCGGCAGGGCCGGTCTTTCCCGCGGCTATGAGGCAGCGAGAGCGCGGGAGGCGACTCGGCCTCCCGCGCTCTGTAGCTGCGCTATTCGGTAGGCGCCGAGGCGCCCTGTTCGTCTTGGCAGGACTCAACCCAGCGCGCGATCTGTTCGATCAGCCACCAGGCGCTCCAGTCGGTGACGGCGTAGAGGGTCATCCTCCCCCGCCGCCTCCGGACAAGGACACCAGCCTGGTGCAATACGGCCAGGTGGTGCGAGGCGTCTTGGTGTGGGAGGCCGACGACGTCGGCCAACTCCTGAACGCCGGCCTCGCCGGCGTTCAGGGAATCGAGCAGAGCGATCCTGTTCGGCTCGGCCAGGACCCGGAGACGTTGTGCGGTGAGGTCGACAACGTCCCGCGGCAGTGGCTCGCGCTTACGGGTTGATCCAGCAGACGAGTGATTTTCGCTTGCTTCCTTCATGCCCCGCTGTCGAACCGGCGGGGGCCACTCCGCCAACTTTCAAAAAAAGTGGCGGATTTCGGCGGCTCGTTCGACAGGTAGGTGATGGCCCTATGCACCTACATCGAGAGATTCGTCCATTGGGAAGCATCCGATTGAAAAACCGGGGTATAGAAGATGCTGGGTTCTCGCCTATGGAAGTTCGGCAGGTTGATCGCGCACTGAGGCCGGGAGCGCTCGAGGAAATCGAGCGCTCCCTACGCGCCAAGCTGAAAGCCCACGACCTCTCGGCCCCATTCATCGAGCGCTCGCTCGAGGACGCGATGCAGAAGGGCCTTGTGGAATACCTGCGCGTGCTCGACCGCGGCGAGGTGGTCGAGAACCCCGCCGGCTTCATCGTGCAGGCCAGCTTCTGCCGGGCGATAGACGAGTTGCGCCAAGAGGCCCGCCACGCAGACGGCGTCGTGATCGACGCCCTGATCGAAAGCGGCGGCGTTCCCGAGCCTTCGACCGACGAGGTGGCGATCGACTACCTCCGCGTTCGCGAGCTGCGCGAGGCGGTCAGCCACCTCCCACCGGAAGAGCAGCAGGTACTAAGGCTCCACTACTTCGACGAGAAGAGCGCCGGGGCGAGCGCGAAGGTGCTCTTCTGCAGCGAAACCACCTATCGCCGCCGGCTGGACAACGCGAAAAAGAAACTCGGCGAGCTGCTTGGCGCGCCGGTGCCCGAGCCTGGCTCCCAGCTGGCGATCGAGATCGGGGTCGTGCTGTGGGTTTCACTTCGGGGTGCGAACGTGGCCCTCGCCCAGGGTCCGATCGAGCAGCTCGTCGGGATCATCCACAGCGCCCAGGACGCAGCGGCATGGGCGGCGGGCCGAGCCCGCGACCTCGCGGCTCGCTTCGGCGGCGGAGGCGGCGGCGAAAAGCTGACCGCGCTCGCGAGCAGCGGGCCAGGCCGGGTGGTCGGAACCTGCGTCGCCGCCTGCGTTCTGGCGGTCGGCGGCGCCGAGCTTGCCGGGGTCGGGCAAGGCGGCGACCACCATCCAGCCCAGGCCCACCGCGCCCACCACCACAAGGAAGCGAAGAAGCCGCGACCCGAGCCAGTCGTGGTGGCATCGCCGGTTCCGGCGCCGGCGCCGGAACCGACTCCTGCCCACACCCGCTCTACGTCCCGCGCCTCGCAATCACAGACGTCGACTTCCTCGGCGTCGAGAACCGAACAGCGCGAACAGGAAGCCACGGAAGCAGTCCGCAGCCAGCAGTTGGAGGGGGCCGTGGTCGAAGAAGCCTCGGCGCCCGAACCCGCCCCCGAAACGAGCACCTCCTCGTCTTCGGGATCGTCGCCAACCCAGATCGCGAATGAACAATTCGGGCCGTAGGAGGGACAAGTTGAGCCTGTCGATTCCGACCAGAATTCTCCTGGCACTGCTCGTCTCAGCGGCGGTACCTGGCATGTTCGCCGCCACCGCCACCGCTGGCAACTACGTCGTTGCCGAGTGCTCGCCCGGCCTCAATCCTGCCGCGCCTGACGCCGGCTACACCTACTCGACCAATCACTACGTCCCTCATCAGGATTGCTCCCAAGGAGCAGCTGGTCTTTCGGTCCTTCACCAGCTTGGCCCGGGCGAAACCGGAACTGCCCAAGGCGCATTTGGCGCCTGGGTCTTCACCGCCCCGCCCGGCACCTACATCGTCGGCGGCTCTGTCTACTACCGCCTGGCGACCGAAGACGGGCAGCACGGTTACCTCGCCGTCTCGCCCGATGCCGGCGCCGGGACGGCCTTCGCCACCCAGAACGACAACCAGGGCCACGAAACCGGAATCCCCGCGGGGAACTGGCGCTACCTCGTGATCCGCCTCGAGTGCACCCAGCCAAACGAAGGCAGCCGCTGCGTCGGCCAGGCCTCCGGCGCCCTGGCCTCGGCGAAGCAGATCCGGATCGCCCTCGCCGACGTTTCCCAGCCCACCCTCCAAGACGGCGGCTCGCTCTTCTCGGGAGCCGAACTTCGCGGTCCTCAGACCGTCGAAGTCGCAGCAGCGGACCAAGGCGCCGGCCTGCAGTCGATCCAGATCAGCATCAACGGGACGGGCGCGGCCGGCGACGACTTCTCCGGCAGCTGCAACCCGCTCCCCGGCGCGCTGACGTCGCGGATGGTGCCGTGCCCGCTGAGCTTCAGCAAGATCTACACGCTCGATACCGCCCAGCCGCCGTTCAAGGAGGGCCTGAATACGGTCACGGTCTGCGCCTACGACTACGCGCAGACCGGAACGCCGAACAGCGCCTGCAAGTCTCACGAAGTCCTCGTCAACAACCTCTGCCCCGGATCAAGCGTGGCCGGCGGCAGGACGATCACCGCGGGCTTCGCCGGCAACAAACAGAAGGAGCGCACCCTCTCCTTCCACCGCAAAGCCCTGATCCGCGGGCGGCTGGTCGACTCCAACGGCCAGCCGGTCGCGGGAGCTCAGGTCTGCATCCAGGCGCACACCGATCTCGAAGGGCGGCCGTTCCATCTTGTCGCCACCACGACCACGAACCAGAACGGCGGCTGGTCCTACAAGACCAATCGCGGCCCCTCGCGGATCTTCCGGGTCGGCTATCGCTCCGGTGCCTTCGAGACGTCCACCGACCTCACGCTTCACATCCGCTCCCGCTCGACGCTGCACCTCAGCACCCACCGGACGCCGATCCACAAGAAGGTCTACTTCTCCGGCGAGCTGCCAGGGCCGAGCTGCGCCGGTCGGACCGTCTACGTCAGCGGCACGGTGCCGGGAGCGAAACGGCGGTTCCTCGTCCGCCAGGCGACGACCGACGCGCTCTGCCACTTCCGCAAGGGCTACGCCTTCTCGCCGATCCCGCACGCCTCCCGGTTCGTCTTCTGGGTCAACGTGCCAGAACAGGCCGGCTATCCATACCGTCCCGGCCGCTCGGTAAACCGATACCTACGAGTCAGCCCGCATCCACCGAACTCTAAAAAGTCGCGATCAGCGCAGCAGCGCCTCGCTCGAAGGAGGTCTCCAAATGAAGCTCAAGATTCCGCATCCCTCCCCTGCGATGGCGGTCGCCTTGGTCGCGCTTTTCATCGCTCTCGGAGGAAGCGCGTTCGCATTCTCCAACGGCAGCTCGGGCATTGCCGACCGGGCCGGGGGAAGAGGCAAGTTGACGTTGCGCTTCGGGAAGCTCGTTGACAAAGACGGCACGCCCTTCGACGGCTCATTCTTCTTTGCAACCGGGCACGCAATCTGCAAGAAGGGCGAACGAGTGATCTCGGGCGGCATTCGCCAGATCGCCGGAGGGGCAGGAATTATCTCCCATATCTGGACGGTGGAATCAGGTCCTGTCCCAAAGAAACGGGGCTGGTACGTCTCGATGAACTCGGACCTCGGCGGCGCAGCCCGGAGCGATTTCGTAGTGGTGGTGAATTGTGAACGCAAGTAAAAGCCTGGGCGCGAGGACTGATCATCAGCGCCCTGATGGCTACGCTGCCTGCGATCTAGTCCGCTGATTTTCATGACCCCTTGACGCGGTTGGCGCAGATGGGCAAGCGAGGTCACCAGAGAACGCTTGGGTTCTTATTCCCCCATAAACTGCTCCGCTCGCGGGAGCGAGGCGAGGAGATCAGGATGCGTTTGAGGTGTGTTGCGTTTGCGACTGCGCTGTTCTGGCTGGCCGGCGTGGGGACGGCGGTAGCTGAGGAACCGCTGGTGGATTTCGCCAGCACGGAGCCGATCGTGAAGACGTGCGCGGAACTGGCTGAAGGCGTGAGTGTGGCGATCCGCAACGAAAGCGGCGAACCGCAGCTGGCTCGCGTGCGGCTGAGCGAGCTCAAGGACGCTTCCGAAACGAGCGTCTCCGACGCCGAGGTCTGCGGCGGGCTGACGGTGACGCCGGGGCAGTTACGGCTGCCTCCCGGCGGCTCGGCGACGGCCCAACTGAAATCCATCGCCTCGCCCGACCGCCGCTTCACCGGCTCCCTCGTCGCCTTCGCGCCAGCGGGGGGTGTCGCCCGCCTCGGGTTGACGATTCCCGCCGCCTCCGAAACCGGCGAAGCAGAACTGACGCTGCTCTCCGACAAGCAGAGCGCCCAGTGGTCGGATTTGGAACCCGGCGCACAGGAACCGCTCTGGATTCCCGTCGCGCTAAGCGAGGCGGAACTCTCGAAGGTCCCGCTCGAGGAAGGCCGGGTGCTCGGAACTTTGGTCGGACAGAACACCGTGCTTCCCGTCAGCTACAGCGGCGACCACAAGCGACTGACCGACTCGACCTCGCTGCTCGGCCTCGATGTCGGCGGCGACAAGGACCCCGGCTCATACAGTGGCAAGGTCGACCTACTGCCGGAAAGCGAAGCGGGGGCGGTCGAAATCAGCTTGACGATGACCACCTGGTGGCTGCTGCCGGCGATCCTCCTCGTCCTCGGGATCGTCACCGGGGTCTGGGTGCAGCGGCAGATCGGGCTGATGCAGCCGCTCGCACAGCTGCGAAAACGGGTGGAGAGCCTCGAAGGCAGGTACGAAGAAGCGAAGGAGAAGCTCGCCGGCGCGGCCTCGGCGGAGAAGAAGTGGCAGGGCTTCGCGATCAGCGACTTGCCCGCCCTCGAAACCTCTCTTCTCGCCCGGGTGGAAAGCGGCAGCAAAGGTGTCTTCATCAAGTTGGACGAAGAAGTATTGAAAGACCTGAAAGCGAAAGTGGGGGCGGTCGAGACGCAGATCGACCTGATCGCGGAAATCCCCGACCACGCGCTGGCGCTGGAAGAAGCGATCGAAGCCTTGGACGTGACTCGACCAGACCCCGCCCAGCTGCCGCCCCTTCCCGTCGGCACCGACGACAAGGAGAGATTGGTGGTCGCTTCGGAACAGAGCCTCGAAGGCGCCTCCGTCCGGGCCGAGAAGTTGAAGGGCAAGCTCGAAGTCATCGACGCCCGCGTCAAGCAGGTTGTCCGGCTGGCCGAACTCGAGAAGCGCCTGGGCGACTGGTGGAGAGAAGCCGATGGGTTCGCGAACAAGGTCAACCCCGATCAGCTCACGTCGCTGAAAGAGGCGCTTACAAGGCTCCGCCGGCAACTTTGGACGGCAGAAGGGGACGAAGATCTGGTCGCCGCATCCGAAGAAGCGCAGAAGGCGAGGCAGCAGGTGGTCCTGCTCTCGATCGCGCAGACCGTAGGGCCGCAGGGATCGGCCGTCGAGGGTCCGGCCCCGGCGGCGACGTTCCTGATGGTGGAGCCGGCCGCACCGCTCCCGGGCGTGGACCTGGCGGGCGCCGCGGCGGTCCCAGCTATTCCGGCCGCCGCACCTTCATCCCTCTCCCCGACTGCCGCGCCGGCCCCCGCGGGCGTTCCCGCGCTTCCGCCCACGCCCGCCCCGAAGCTCGACTCCGAGGAGGTGGACAGGCGACTGGAGCGGGCACGCTGGGGGCAGGCCATCGTAGCCCTCGTTGCTGCTCTGGTCGCCTTCTCGGCGGGCTGGCAGGTCCTATACGTCGGCCAGCCCTGGGGGGATTCGCTTTCCGACTGGCTGGCGACCTTCGCCTGGGGAGCGGCGGCGCAGACCACGGTCCTCGCCCTGGCGACCTCGCTCGACGGGTTCGTCGCCCTGCTAAACCCCCGCCGCGCCCGCAGCTGAGCGGCCCGCACTCGTCTACGTCACCGCGTGAGCCACTTGCTCGGCACCTCGCCACGCGGCAGATTCGACAGCAATTTTACGCGCCGCAGAAACTCTGGGTTGGGGCGTGTAATTTCGAGTTGCACATGGCGCTTAAGGAACACTCGTCGACCACCAGCTCGCTGTTCTCAGACGGGCCTCGAGTCGCCATCCACGAGCTTCCCTATTCGGCATCAGCCTATGAACGTCTCAATCTGAGCCGAGGGGAGCCGGCTCGCAGGGTCCGCGAGATGCTCGATGAGTGGTGGCTCCATCTTCCCGAGGCTGCTCGCACTCAGATCCGCGAACGGTTCATGGACTCAGCACCCGCCGTCCATCTCGGTGGGTTCTTTGAGCTCTATATCCACGAGATCCTTCGTCGGGTGTGCTCAGAGGTGGAGGTCGACATCGGCAACGACGCGATACGCCGTCGTCGGCCTGACCTCCACGCAGTGCTGGGGAACTCGGGATTCAGTGTCGAGGTCACCGCGATCCTTGGCGACGATGCAGTCGATCCAAAGGATCGCGCTCGCGTCAACCAGCTCTATGACGCTTTAAATAAGCGGCTACGAAACCGGGAATTTCTTGTCCAGGTCAACCTCCGACGGACTGGCCCCGACACGCCGGGCAAGAGGTTGGTTTCCGAAATAGATCGCTGGCTCGATCCCCTCGATCCTGATGTCGAGATGAGGCGACAGACAGCAGGGGAGAAGCCACCGAGGCTCCAACTAGAGTACCGCGGCTGGGTCCTCGATCTCGAGGCGACTCCGCTTCAGCCGGACTTACGCAATCGTTCCGATCTCCGCGTTATCGGGGGCCGGACGGAGGGCTTCGAGATCGCCTCGGTTGGTGACCCCGAGCTGGACACCCTCAAGCATATGGACGACATTGGGCCTCTGAGGCGAGGGCTCGGTGCGAAGGCCGGCCACGGATATGAGCTTCAGGATGAGCCGTTCGTAATTTCCTCCTTGTGCGCTGGTCTTTTTGTGGAGGAGATGGAGATCGAAATGGCCCTCATGGGCCAACCCGGTGTGAGCGAGGGCTTGTGGTTGAAGAAAGATGGCTCCCCTCGCTACACCCGCGTATCAGCCGTCCTAACGGCGACCGAGCTGAGGCCGGGAAGCTGCGCATTCAGCGAGCCTTGCCTCTGGCTGAATCCCTGGGCACAACGACCGCTGCCCGTGGATTCCCTGCCCTGGCGGCGGATCGAATTTTCAGGCGACGGTCGCCGGGTCGAAATTCCCGCCAGCCGCACGACGGCCGAGATCCTTGAAGTCGGACCTCGCTGGCCACATGAGCCCTAGTAGGACGGGAGTATGCCAACCGAGCTAACTCTTTACGGGCGGCCGGTGGGGACGGTCTTCGACCTCCTCGGCAACAAGGAGAATGACATCACCTACTCGCTCGGCTGGGCGCTCGCGGAAAGTGATCGGTTGTCCAGCGCTCTGCTTGAAGACGTGGTTTCTTCCGGGCGAGCAGTGCTCACCGCAGACTCTGTTCGGTTGCAGGAGGGCATCTCGGGAGCCGGTTTCACGGATATCGAGATCCTCGCCGGCGATGGCGACATCCATATCGTCATTGAGGCAAAGCGCGGCTATGACCTGCCCTATCAGACCCAGCTGGAGAAGTACGCAACCCGCACGCAGCCGCCGCCCACCGCCCTCGTCGTCTGTGCCGAGGCCTCAGCAGACTTTGTCACCGACAAGCTCCCGTCCGTCATTGCCGGGGTACCGGTGCTGTATCGCTCCTGGCGTGACATTGAGGCTCTGGTCTCTTTTACTGCAAACAATGCTCGACGCCACGCGGAAAAGCGACTTCTGCGTGACCTATCGCGCTACCTGAGAGGGTTGATGACCATGCAGGACGTCAGTTCGAATCTCGTCTACGTCGTCAGCCTCGGCAGGAAAATCGAGGGTGCCGAGATGAGCTACCGGGATGTCGTAGTCGAGCACGACACCTACTTCTGCCCGGTCGGCGGGGGCTCTGGAGGCTGGCCGAAGGAGCCCCCGAACTACCTCGGCTTCCGGTTCGACGGCAGGCTGCAACAGGTTCGCCACGTCGAGGCCTACCGGATCACCGACGACAACTACGCTGGTTTCGAGCCCCTCAAGGGAAAGGTCGACTGGTCTGGCGAACGCCACTGGGTCTTCAGCCTTGGGCCGGTGATGAAGCCGATGCACGAGGTCCGCACCGGCAACCTGTATCGCGCACAGCGGGTCTGGGTCGCGCTCGACCTGCTACTCACGTGCAAAACGATTGCCGAAGCTCGTGACCAGACCAAGCTGCGCCTAGCCGAAGCGGGCATCTAACCCCTACCCGAGAGGCGCAAAGTTGTCGCGAAAGACGTTTTCATCCCAGCCCGACTCGATTCCCTGAAACGCCACGCGTCGAGCGGCCGAGTGAACCGCCGTCGCGAGCACAGGAAACGCCACGGCAGCTTCGGCGACGGACAGTTCGTGTCCGGTCCGCTTGCGACCCCCGCGCAGCACTCGAGTTTGCTCCGGTGGGTAGCCGAGGTTCAACAAGATGTCGTCGCTACCGTGAGTGGCTACATTGCGGAGATCGCGAGCCAGTACCTTGGCCTCCTCGATCTCTCCCTGCAGGTAGGCGCCGCGCATCTCGCGCCAAATTCCATGACGCTCGGTGAAACGAGCCCAGCGCACGCCAGCCTCTTCGGTCGGTCCTTGGCCGAGATCACACAGGGAATCGATCGCCGCCGAGACGAGCATCACTCGGTCCGTGCGCTCGAAGTCAGCAGGGATTCGTTCGGCCAGATAAAGCGACCAGGCGGCGCTCAAAGCAGCTCGGGCGGGAAGGCTGTTGGCATTGGCACGCTCGATTGCGTCAAACGGAGCCCGAAGGAACTCAGAGCGGCGCGGCACTTCATACTCCTCATAGTGCGTGATGTGGCCGCCTTTGACTGGACTACGTCTCGTCCAAGCGCCTTTATCGAACTTCTTGTGTTTCGTTCCCCGTTCGATATAGGGCCGGGGCTCCCAATCAGCCAGCGTCGGCCAAAGATGACGCCACTCGGGAGGAACCAGAAGACACCACATCGCAATGGCGTATCGAGCCTTCGTCCTCGCGACGCTGAGTGCCAGTGGCTCTGCTCCCTCCTCGCGGAAGATCAGGGCTGCCGTCCTCCGACCATCGAGCGGGCCGGTATAGGTGTCCTCTTGATGCCACCTCGCGCCGACGTCGATGTAGTCGCCCAGGTGATCGAAGATCTCCCGGTTATCGACGGGCGCTTCGGAATCGCGCTCCCAATCGCGATCTTGGAGGACCTCAGCCAGGCCAACGCGCTCGGTAATCGGCGTATACCCCTGAGTCAGTGCATTCGACAGAGGTATCGAGATGATCCAATTCGAGCTTTCATTTAGGAATTGCTCCAGACCCTCGAGCAGGCCTCGCCAGTCAATCTCGCAGTCGCTCTCGGCGACGAGGTCGATGACCGCGTTCGCTAGGAACGGCTCGTTGCCGAAGCGGTTATAAAGCTCCTTCTCTCGGAACCGGATTTCTGAAACGACCCGCCATTTCGTATTCCTATCTTGATCCGCGAAGTACTCCGTTAGCGGAAGCATCTCCTTGACCTCGCCCGCAGGAGGTGGAGCTCGCATCTCGATTTCAGCTCGCCGGACTGCCTCCTTGAGCCGGGTGAGGCCGGGAGAATCAGTCTGCATCGGAGTCACCACGGGCGAGTCCTGATGCTCTTCCAGTTCAACTAAGCCCGGTCGCCAGCGCTCCCATCGCATGAGAAGAGGTCGCGCTCCCGCCTGACGGCTGGCGCCCACGGCGGCCGGGCGCTCCCGATCAGCAAGCTGGTTGCCAGCGATCACCCATTTCAGGGCGTCGCCATAGTCGATGCTGAGCGATGAATCGTCCGCGGTGGCGATCGCGACAAATCGATACTCATGCTCGGTCTGCCAGTCGAGGATCTTGGTGAAGAACAGGGCGCCGTGATTGGCCTCGACGTAGCCGTCGAAGAAGTCAGGGTCGTTGCGCGCGGCGTCAGCTTCGATGATCGGCTTGAGCATGCCGGCGCCGCTGTAGATAACAGCGCGGTGATAGGTCCTAGTGACCGTGCCCCCCTCCAAGGCCTCGGCAAAGCGCTGAGCCAGTCGTTCCTTGTCGAAGACGAGGCAGACACCGCGGTAGCGCTCGGCATATTGCTCCCACATCCGCGCTCGCGCCCAGCCAAAGCAGAAAGGCGGCCGCTCCCCATCGGGCTGCGGCTCCGCATCGATCGTCAGCGAAAGCAGATGAGATCGAGCCCGAGACTCTTGATTTGCCCGGCGTTCGAACTCGGTCTGCTCGGCATCGTCCGCGATCACCGTCGCATCGTCGCGGGCTCCGCGACCAGAGAAGGTGAAGTGCCACTGCTGATTCTCAAGCGGGTCGCGCATCGCGCCATATGGCGAGAGACGGAGACGCCGGCTCGGCAGGATGCCGCCGAAAGCTGCCTCCCGGGTCGTGTAATGGAAGAAGTATTTGCCTGGGTCGAGGCGAATAACGGGCACGATCGGACCCTAAGTCCTAGCGGTCACCTGTGCGGTCGAACGCCCTAATCTGACCACAGCGCGCTCACCGCGACTACGCCCGCCAGCAGCAATGAAAGCGTGGCGACCGGGACGCCGAGAGATCGAGCGGCGTTCTTAGTTGCGTTGTGGCTGAGCAGGGTCGCTCCGACCGCCAGAGCGAGAGCCGGTGCGGGTTGTTTAAGCGGATTTGGCTTCATCGGGGCCATCTTTCAGATCGAGATTGATTGTGTCCTCACGGTAGGCGACTCCCCTCGAAGCTCGTGCAAACTGCGGCGTAGGCTCTAAAGGATGAGAGGCGTCGAGGAATTCAAGGGCTGGGAGACCCGCGAGGAGGTGCTGGCCGCAGTCCACGCTGCCTGCTTTTCCCTGAGTGATCCCCAATTAGCCCGACGCCACCGCGCCGGGCTAATTCCGCGGCCCGCTGTCCGATCACTCGGCCGCGGAAAAGGGTCAGTCTCGCTGTATCCGCCCGGCACGGGGCGAAAGCTGACGCGAATTCTCGAACTCACTCGCGGTTGTGAGAGCTTTGAGAACGTAGCCTGGCGGGCTTGGTGGGAGGACGGCGGCGAACTAGGTCCACTGGTCCGCCAGCGGCTTGTCCAGGAGGCAGCCCGCTGGGAAGCAGAGCTGTCGCGTCTCGCCGATCTTCTCGCCGCCGAGGATGCCGAAGAGTCCAGCGCCGTGATCGAGATGGACGACGTCTATGCTGCCGCCTCCTCTGAACGCATGCCGACCAGCTTGGGGCGAGTTCGCCGCAATGTTGGCCGTGAGCGATTCGCAACTGTCTTTCGCGTTCTGGCCGAAGTGGCGAGTGGCACATTCGATGGCTATCCGGACGAAGAGTCCGAGCTGGCGGTCCAGCGAGCTCTTCGAATCGACCGGGCTCGGATCGATCGACTGGGGAACGGCGAGGCCTGGTTCGAGGGCAGCTCTGCCGAAGATTTCCGCCGGCTCGCGAGCGCCTTCGGGCGGCGCAGCCTGGTCGACCTAGCAGGCGCCGACTCCGAGGACCTCGACCGCGCCCGGCGCGAGCTACGCGACTTTTGGAAGCTCTTTGAGGTCGTGGCGCCGATCATCATCCGCGTTCTGGGTTCTGAGGCTTTCGGCCTCGGCACCGCTGCTGCTGTCTTCGCCGGCCAACCGGAGGAAAATCAGCCGTTCCTGGTTCTGATGTGGCTTGCCTTGCGCGAAGATCCCCGGTTGCGCGCAGGAATGTCCGAGCTGCTCGCGGCTCTACCCGACGCGCTCGCTGCGTGGGACGCCTTCGAATTGATTGAAACCCTGCGCGCCGAGATTCCGGCCTTCGCACGGGCAATAAGCGATGAGTCGCTGGGCGCTGCGCTCCTGAGTGAGGAGCATGGAGAACGGTTGGCGGCGGAGTTGACAAGGCTCTACAGGGAGAACCGAAGCGAGATCGACCGTTTTGCCGCTCGCCATCCCGAGCTTGCATCATTTTCAACCGCGAGCTGACCCTGGACGCCGGTCCCCTTCAGCCGCAATTGGACTCTCTTCCGGCGGCGACGCCAGTGCCTAATCGGCTGCCGCCTTCGCAGCCGCATAAAAAGCGCCCCTAACCTGCGGGTCGCTTGACCGTGACGGGCTCCAGTCCTCCTCCAGGTACCACTCTGCACCCGCCGGTACCGCTGCGAGCGCTCGCGCCACCGCGGCGGCAGCCTGGCCGCGCAGGCCCTCGAGCCAGTGGCGCGTGCGGTGGCGTTGTTCGTAGCGGGCACAGTAGGCCTCAGCTTCAAACAGGGCTATGGCGGCGTCCTCGAGAAGGCCGAAGTCGCCATCCTCGTCGGCGAGTGCCGCGATGTCCCAGATAAAGCGCAGGGGGACATTCATGTCATCGAAGTTGCCGTGGAAGTCCTCGCGGACGTGCAGCGACATTGCCGCAGCAATCCGCCCGGCGGCCTCGGGCTCTGCGCCAACGTAATCCGACATCTGTTTCCGGCCGAGCGAAGCGACGAAGTCGAGGTAAAGCTCGGAGTCCTCTTTGTTCTCCTCGGCAAGCTCCAGCAGCGCAGCAGCCGCACCGTCCCCGCCTCTGTGAGCCGCTTTGAGCAGCGAGCGCGCCTGCTCCGTCGGCTGCGGGGGCGGAGTGAAGCTGATCTCCGTCAACATCGAGCGAAAATCGGCCAGCGAGCAGCGCTCTGCCGGAGCCGGACGGGTCGCGGCACGGATAAGGCGCCGGTATGGACCACTCGGCACCACGTCCTCGCCGGCCAGAGGAACTCTGCCATTGATCGCCCAGGCGGCGACGCGACCGAGGCTGAAGACGTCGGAGACCTCGCTCGCCTCGCCACCGCGCAGCACCTCGGGAGCAATGAAGCCTTCGGTGCCGATCACGGCGCCAGTACTGGTGATCGCGCTCGAGTCGCCGGGGGGCACCCGCACGAGCCCCCAGTCAGCGAGCACCCAGCGCCCGCCGTCAGGGTCTTCGAGGTAGAGGATGTTATGAGGGGTGATGTCGCGGTGGATGTAGGAGGCGGCGTGGGCGACCGTGAGGGCTTTGCAAACCGCGTCGAGCAGCACGGCGAGCTCGCGGTCGCCGAGTTGGCGCTGCCAGGCGTGAGCGTCGCTCACCGCCAGCGACATTACGTACCAGCGGTATTCCGGATCGACGTCGAGGACGGGCATCACATTCGGCTCAGCTGCAAGCGCCCGCATTGCCGCGATCTCGCGCTTCATCCGCCGCCGCCATTGCTCGTAGGCGATGCCTTTTCGCAGGCGCTTCAACGCCACTCTTGCACCGCTGGGCTTGTGGGTTGCGGCAAAGACCTCGGCGTAGCCACCGCGGCCGAGCCGGTGAGGATCGCAGGCGTAGTCTTGCCGCCTTCCTTCGGCCGTGAGAACGAGCTTCTCCGTCATCTTTTCGATGATAGGGAGCCGCCATACGGGGGTCTTATGTCTGGGACCGGAGGGAGTTCCACCACTTATGAAGTCCCTGGTCAGTCATTCCCCGAAGCGGCATTCGTGAGTGCGAGGCGACTCGTTCGAGAGATATGGCAAAGGGAAGTGCCAAACATTTGGAATGTCGGTACAATTGTCGGCACATTCTCGGATTGGAGCGCAAATGGCGGTAATTGGAATCAGGCAGCTTTCGCGGGAGACCTCGCGGGTGATCCAGGACTTTGAGGAGACGGGGGAGCCGGTGATCGTCACGCGGGAGGGTCGGCCGATCGGAGCTTTGGTACCCGTGGGGGAGACGGAGTTGGAGGACCTGGTGCTGGGGATGGCGCCGGAGTTCCGGCCCGGGCGCGACCGCACCGGCACGCCGGTAGAGGAGGAAAGCATCTCTCTGGAGGAGGCCGCCGCCGAACGGGGCATCGAACTGGACGAGGAGAGTTCGGAGGGCGAGACGGCGCCCGCAACGGCAGACCAGGGCTTCGTCGAGCTGGGGCGAGTGGCGACGGAGGCCGAGTTACTCCCGTTCACTGAGATGTTCAGTCAACCCCTCGCCGGGCGGGTCCTGACCGAGGCGAACAACGAGATCGAGAGCGTCAGCGGCGAGGTGCTCAAGGCGGTGGGGGGTGGGAACCCCGACGAGGCCGAGGTGGGGGAGGTGACGTCGGCGACGGCCGCCTTCTACGGCCGGGTCCTTCGGTACTACCTGCCACGTGCCCTCCGGCGGGCCGTGACCCCCGATGACCTCCTCGAGGCGACTCGTTCCACCGGCAAGGTGGTGCGGGCGATGAACAAACCCCTGATCGAAACGCCGAACTTCTCGATCGAGGGTTATAGGACGGCGCTCCGCAGCATCGAGATCGCCTGGGAGAGCGGCGTCGAGGGGGAGGAGGCCGTCGAGGAGATCAACCCGCTCAGCGAGCCAACCAGTTAGCCGGGTGTTGCCGGGTCCTCGGTCTCATTCCCGCCGGTTGCCCCTCGCAGCATTTCGTTCGCCTCGCTCTTCAGCGCCCGGTAGGAGATGGTGAGGACGCTGAGCAACGCTGCCCCGCCTGCGGCCAGCGTCAGCGAGAAGAGCCACTTGTAGAGAGTGACGCTGAGCCCCGGGCTCAAGGCCACGACGGCCGCCGCCGCTCCCAGCGCCACATACAGCAGGGTCACCCCAACGATCAGCCGGCGCACGTTTGGGTCCTCGAAGGGAACCGCGCGCAGCTCCAGCGCGAGTGCCACGAGCAGGGTGACGATCAGCTGCGCCGCGGTTGAGAAGAGGGTGGAATAGTCGTTTCTGGAGCCGGTGGCGGAGATCTCGGGCGCGAGGAACCGGGCGAGGATCAAGGCGAGGACGAAGACCGCGAGGGGAAGCACGAAGCATGCCCTCGCCTCGGGGTGCCCCGTGGCCGCGAGCATCACCGAAGCCCTGTCGACCGGAGTTGCTCGAGGGGGCCGAGGGGGCCCGGAAGGGAGATCGACGCTCAACTCGGCTCTTCCCATTCCTCGGCCTGCTCTCCCTTTTCCTCCAGCCAGCGTCTTAGGTCTCCTCTCAGGACCACTCGCTCCACCCAGAACACGCGCTGACCGTCCTCGTAGCTGACCGAGAACGTGGTGGTGTAGTCGCCAATCTCCATCCGCCGTATGGGGGTCTTTTCGGCTCCTCCGAAGAGGCGCCTGAACTCATGCTCGTCGGACCCGCGAAGGCGGGCGAGCTCTCCGAACACCCAATCCGCGGTCGGCCTGCCGATCGCGTCGAGATCGAGTTTGGCCGATTTTCTCAGCCTGACCCTGTCCGGGGGCATTCGCCGAGTTTCGAGCTAGGGAATGCCGCTGTCAAAGACACCGCAGTTCATAAAACGAGAGCTGGATTCCGCGGGAGCTTTACCTGCCTCCAGCAGCACTCGAAATCGCCTAGTTCGGGTCGGCTCCTGGGCGATGTCTAATGGCGTGAGCTGGAGCCGATACGCCGCCGTAAGCGCTGGCTGAGATGGCCATGATCTGATCACGAGGACTAGACGCTCCTCCGCCTTACTGAATGACCCCGGAATGATCCGAGGGTCCTAGTTGACTAGGAGGTAGCGATGAAGACGCGGGAATCCGCCAATCCCGAGGATGCAAAGCAGAAGGTCCTTCGCCGGGTCGTGATCGAGGACCGCCAGCGAAAAGTGCTCGAGCACGCGAAGCTCTTGCGAGGCTACGCGGAGGATCTCGATCCTCACGCCCACGACCGCGAAACCTTCCGCTTGATCAACCAGCGGAAGGATCTCGATGGGCTGCCCGAGGCCAGCTACGTCGTTCCAGCGCTTGACGAGTGGAAGCACTGGACGAAGATGAACGACTGGGATTCGCGAAATGGCAAGCTCGAGGAACTAATCGGCAAGCTGCGGCGGAGGGAAGCGACGCCGGGTGAGATTCAGTTTCTCGTCACCGTGTGCCGGCCGGCTTGGGCGGGCGTAGCCGCGAGCCTTCGTCGCTACGGTGGCGTCGATGCCGACCCCCGAGCAGCGGGAATCCACCAAAGGGAGGAGGTCTGGCGCGCTAATGAACTCGACCGCGAGGAGTTGGACGGGGTCATTCAGTCGGCCCTGATGGAGGCTCTCCATTCCTGCCCGCGGAAATTTCCCCGCCGTTTCTTTCCTTGGCTGAAGTCGACTCTTTCCCATCGCGCCCTCGACTATGTCCTAGCCGACCTCACCGAGCACAACACGCGCCTGCCTCACGACGATGGCATTCGCGACGTCCTTGATCGGGTGCTCGGCGAGGAAGGGCAGGAGACCGGACAGGCGTTCTTCCGCTCTCAAGGATCACCCGCCTACTCGCAATGGCTCCGCACGCTCGATCTGCCGGCGATCTTCGATCTCGCCGAGGAGTACGCCACCTATGCCCGTATCGGCGGCGCTTGCCGGAGAGCGGTCGATCGCCTCCCTGGGCGCCAGCGCCAGGTCGTGCAGAATCACTACTTCGAAGAAATGACGCAGGCCGAGATCGCGAAAGCGAACGGCTTGCGGGAGTCAAGTGTGAGGAACACCCATAGCGGCGCCCTGAAAAACCTCCGGCGTGACGACGACCTCTTTCAGGTTCTCGAGGCGGCCGGGAAAGTGCGTGACCGCGCTCGGCGGGAAACCCTCGGCGGGGCCGGCTCTCTGGCCGCCTGATTCCCTTCCTGTGGTCCCGATGGAGTCCGTGGTTTCGAGTTCGATGGCTTTAGAAGCCCTTGCCTGGGTTTTGGTTGCCCGAGCAGCTCTAGGTTTATGGCTGACGCTCGAAAGGACCAGAACTGCTGCGATGGCCGAGGTCTACAAACGTGATTCCGCAAGGAGAGCCGCAGTCGGGAAACCAACTAGGACCGATGGCAGTCCTCGACTCGGCGACCGCTTCCACAGGGACAGGATGCCTCGGCGGGGAGCTGGTCGATATTCGGGAAGTCAGACAAGGGTCTGAGGTAATTGCTGGTCTGACTAAAAGCGTCCGCCATCAGTTCTTTGTCGAATCCGAACTCCTGCGCCAGAACCCTTACCGCCATGTAGAAGCCACCCGCGCCGTGGCCCAATGCCTCGCGCCATCGGTTGTCGGGTCCGGCGCGATTTAGACCTCGGCCGCCTGATCCAGAGGACATCGTCTGGCGATAGCCGGTGGGCGCGCTGTGAAGCAGGAGATTGTTCTGCCGCTGGATCACTTCGTAGATGTAATCGAGGTAAAAGCGGGCCTCCGGCTCCTCCTCCCAACGACTCTGAACCAGCGCGAATCGCTCCTCGAAAGAAGATCGAGTCCAAGAGGCTTTGAACGCGCGGCCTCGGCCGCCGTAGACCTCAATCAGCTCATTGAGTTCTCCTCGCTCCTCCTCGGTCAGCTCTCGATCCGTGCGTTCAAATGCGGTCTCGATGTCGTGTTCGGCTAAGGCGACGAGCCGATCGTGCTGGTCGGCGTGCTCAGGGGCAATACCCGGGTTAGCCGCTACCCAGTGAATGTCGAGAACGTCCTCAAAGAGAGATCGGTTAAGCATCGAAGCCTGGACGCCACGCCCGATGCGGCAGCACGCAAGGGCGGCTTCAAAGGTATGAGCGGCGCGAGTAACTTGAGCCGTAAGTAGAACCGCCGCGCCCTGTAGACGAGCCCTTCCCGTCTCGTCGATCAACCGCGAGCCCTCGCCCAGCAGCCTCTCAGCCTCGCCAAAGCGGAGACGGTTGATCTGCTGTTCTTCGAGTATCAGCCCCGCAAGTCCAAAGCGGTGATAGTGCGCGCCCTCCACAAACCAAGCCTAGAACTGTGCAGGTAGCCGCCTGCTGCCGGCTATCGCTCCGCCTCGATCGCGTCGACCAGCTCGGCCGGAGAGCGGCAGATACTGGCGCCGGCCGGAACGCGGGACTCGGCGAGCCGCAGGTCATGGGTGGTCGCCCCCTCGGCAAGCACGAAGTTGGCATAGCCGGCCGCGCAGGAGAGAAAGTGCATATCGCTGAGGTCGTTGGACCGCCAGGGGTACTGCGGGTTGCTGAGACGCTGGGCGGTGATCTCTTGGATGCGCCCCGTCGCGGGCATGGTGGCGATGCTGTCGTCGGAGTTCTCTAACCAGTCCTCCCACGCCTGGGAGTCCAACCGGGCCGCTGCCGCCGCTCCGGCGAGATCGTTGGCGAAGTCCTCCAGGATCGCCGCCCGCGCAGCGGCGCGCTTTTCCTCGCGCGAAGCATTCGACTCCCCCAGCCCGACGCCGATCGCTTTATACATAGACGCCCACTGCTCCCTTTTCGTGCGGGCATCCTCGTCGTCTTCGCGTTCGCCCTCGATCATCGTCTTGGCGATCGCTGGGGCCCAGGTTAGGCGAGCATGGAAATCCCGATCCGGCGACCTCTCCCCCAGGTAATCGGAGGCGTCGAAAAGCGCATCGGGGTCCAGGGTGAACACCGGGCGAGGCCGAAGCGGGGCATCCGTCTGGAGTCCGGCAATGGCGCAGAGCAGCTCTTCCCGGCGGACCTTAAGCGGGTTTCGCATCTGCCAACCACGCGAGAGCTGGAGCATCGTCGTCGCCAGCTCCCGGCGCTGGTGGCCGTCCTTGCGGGCGGTCTCAAAGGCATGGGCCGACGAAAGCGGCAGAGTGATCGCACGATTGCGAGCCAGCTCCATCAGACGCTCATAGCCCTCGCGATGCGCCGTCAGTTTGTGGGGCGCCCACTGGAGGCGGGCGAGCATTACCCACTGGTTCTGGTCGAGGTAGACGACCGGCGCGCCTGGGGCCTCAGCAGGGCCGAGTTCGAAGATCGCCGTATCTCCCCAGCGGAACGTAATCGTCAGCTCGCCGCTCTCGGGGTCGTAGTCGGTGCGGCCGATCTCGCCTTCATGCTCCTCGGCCCGGCCGGTGAGCGGGCTCGCGACCACAAGGCCGCTGGCGAGTTCAACTTCGGCTCGCCTGTGGCTCCAATCAACGGCTAGACGGGTCGGGATGCGGTCGCTGTCCATCGCCGCCAACGATAGGTCGGAGCCGAGACAGGCCCCCACTAGAGTCGTCGGCGATGGCCGATTAGTGAGCCATCAGGGGGTCAGCCCCGCGGCCAATCGCTCTATTAGCTCGCGGTCCTTCTCTATGAGTTCGCGGAGGCGATCTTGAAATTTCGGATCAGATTTCCGCTCTGCGATGTAGCGATAGAGGGCTGCCCGGACTACTTCCGAGGCCGGAACGTCATCGGCGCGAGCGACCGCGTTCACTTCATCGTTTAGATCATCATCAATGCGGACGGTCGTGACCTTCGTCATATCGCTGACCTCTGCACGTCGATGGCAACCGAGCTAATCAAGTGTTTGAAGTAGAGCGCAGGCCGGCTTGCCCGCACCAGGAGACCGTCGCTAATAACCAAGCCCTCGTTGTCCAGCTTTTGGATGGCGCGGGCGAGCGCGATGCCCCCGGTGAGGCTGCGGGGATTTGCGAGTACTCGGCCGGCAAGCGTTTGGGGCGTGAGCACGTCCGGGTCTTCGCGAAGAACCTCGACAAGAACGTCTAGCTGCATTTGGAGATCGGCCGTCAGCATTGAACGCTCCTGCGCAAGCGTGCCGCCGGGTGTTCGATCTCGAACTCGCCTTCGACATACACGTAATAACCGGGTCGCCATTGCATCCCGGCGAGAAGGACACAGGGCGAGACCCCGGTGCCAGCGGCGAGCTTGAGGATGGTGTCGAGGCGGGGCAGCTTCTCGCCCTGCTCCAGCCCATAGATCGCGGGACGACTCAGCCCGACGAGCTTCGCTAGGTCTTCCTGGGAAAGATCGGCCCGACGCCGACAGCGCCAGAGGTTGCGCCCAAATCGCTCCTGCAGCGTCGGCGTCGGGCTCAGTTGTGGCGGGGTCCGTACCATCATCCCCGCCCCAACTCATCGACCCGTTTCACCAGCACCCACCTCGGCACCCCTAGCCCTTCGGCGAGCCTGGTGAGCGCGGCCCAGGTTGGATTGGTGGCTCCGCGCTCGATATGGCTGATGTAGGTCTCGTGGAGGCCGATCAGCTCGCCGAGCTGCTTCTGAGTGAGATCGGCCTCGCGACGGAGCGCCTTCACCGCTATCCCCAAGTTGACCAGCAGCGGAGAGAAATCCGGCGGCTTTATGGACCGCCGACTCATTGCCGGTCTTCCTCGGCCTGCTGCGCGTCGCGCTCGGCCAGCTCGTCCAACACCTTCTGAACGGCAGACTTGCGCTCGGCTCGCACCGGCTCGATCTGCGCCGAGAGATCGGAGCCCTCCCCATCGAGGGCGCGGCAGATTTCGGTGAGAATCCGGAGACCCGGATCGAAGATCTTGCCTTCCTCGATTTCCGCGATGAAGGTGGCGGTCGTCCGCGCCCGGCTCGCGAGCTGTTGCTGAGTTAGCCCCCGCTCCTCGCGAAGCGATCTGAGCGCCTGCCCGGTGCGCAATACCCAGGCAGCATCCGGTCGCGGGCGGGGAGCGACCTTCGGAGCATCGTCCCGCAGAAGTTGAAGGACGGGATTATTTTCTTCCCCGCGTCTCTTGAGCCTCGCCTTGAACTCGTCGCAGGTCTCGTAGCCGATACTCGACACTCGGAAGCGCCCCGGGAGGTCGAAGTCCCAAACTTCATAGCCGGAAATATCTGCGGTAGCCGGCGGGGTCTCAAAGTGCTCGTGGCCTGCCGGGTCCCACCAAATCCAGGCGATCAATGCGCCGGGCGAAATGTCAAGACCCGCCGCCAGCTTGAGAATCGTGTCGAGACGAGGAACCCGGCCTCGCTCCAGCTCACCGATCGTCACGCGTTTCATCCCGACCCGATCCGCGAGCGCTTGCTGTGACAAACCAGCCTGGCTCCGGAACCACACAAGGTTGGCGCCGAACCGCTCGCCGACCGTCCACTCTTTCTCGTGGCCGCTCATTTCGACCCCTCCTGCGGCGGGTCTAGCTTCCAGGCCATCCCCACCAGCAGCGCACAGGGTTCAACTTGCACAGCCCCGGCGAGTTTCACGATCGTGTCTAGCCGCGGGACGCGCTGGCCCCGCTCTATGAGGGAGATCTCCGTGCGATGGAGTCCGGCGCGCTCGGCGGTAGCGGCCTGAGTCAGGTCGCGCTTCTGGCGAAGTTCGACAAGGTTCTGGCCAAGGCAGCGACCGCATTTCACCGCCTGAGCCCCTTTCTGACGTGCCATCGCTCAGGCCGCCTTCATGCCAAGCGCCACCCGGATCAGCGTCGATTTCTTGACGAGGGGGGTCGGCCGGTAGAAGTGCTGGCAAGCGCCTCGCCTTTTTCGCCACCCCACGAGTTCAACAGCGCCGAGCTTTTGCAGGCGGCGAACGTGGTAGCCGACCATCGACAGCGGCAGTTTCTCCGAGTCGGCCAGATCCTTCGGGCTGAGCCTCGCGGACGATTCCAGGTAGCGCCGCAGCACCCGGCGGCGTACCGGGTGCCCGAGGGCGTCGATGAGAGCTTGATATTTGTCACCTCCCTTCGCCATCAGCCAGCCCCCCCGGCAAGCTCGAAAAACCGAATAGCGGTTCTGGTGGGCCGGACAAATCCCTCGTCGCCGAGCGGATGGAGGAGGCCGGCGGCGACGAGATCGCGAATCGCCCGATCGTTGGCATCGACCTCGGAGAACTCGGTCGATCCGCCTTGGGTCATTTCCCGAAGCAGCTCGTCTTTCGTGAAAGTGTCGGGATGGAATTCGAGGACGCGGCGGAGAACCGCCGCCTCCTGTTGATCGTCTTCGTGGTACGTGGTCTGGAACCGACCGCAGCCGGAGTCCGTAGATTTCGAGGTAGCCATTAGGGAGGCCTGTCCTTCCTTTTGGTCAGGTCTCCGGCTGGCGTTCCAGCGCCGCCGGAGGCCGCTATGTCTTTCGGGTTACTTGCTGGCGGCGAGGTCGTATTCGCGCGGCTTCTTGTTCGTCAGCTTCACTTCGCCCGCTTTCTCAAGCCGGCCGAGGCAGTTGGCGACCGCCCCCGAGGAGCGTTTGATCCCGCGGCCGACCGTGCCGGCGGTAACAGGCAGCTTGCTCCGGTTCTTCTTCATGTAGCCGAGCACGAGGCCGTTCAGGCCCCCGGGGCTAAGACGGTTGCCGCCGACTTTGTTCGTGGACTTCGAGCTGGCCGTTTTCGATTTCGCCGCGGTGCCCTTTGCTTTCGCCGTCGATTTCGCCGAGGCGCCTATCGGTTTCGCGCTCGCTTTGCTGCCCTTGCCGCCCCGGCCTCTACCGCTTCGGGTGCTGGTCCGGTCAGGCTGACTTTTCGTTGCGGTCGTGCTCATCGCGATCTCCTGATTCGGTTGGGGCCCCGCCCTTGCGAAGCCGATACCGGACGTCTTAGCTCTGGTCGCCGGCCAAAGCGAGCGCAATCAAGGGCAATCGGCGCGAATCCCCTCATATATGGCGCCCATCTGGCAGTTACTGCCTGATCGGGAGCGGATTTTGGGTCTCGGTTTAAACGATCACCGAGGAGGTGAAACCGCACATTTGCGGCGGTTTTAGGTCGCTGGAGAGGCTAATTTTTGAACCGGAAGCCGCCTGGACCACAAGCCGGAGCTCTACCAACTGAGCTACTGCCACCGCGCTAGACCCAATTTAGCTTGCGGGGGCGGCGGCTGGCGCCCAGGGTCAGGGGGTGTCGGGTGGGCGGTCCAGGGGGTGCAGCTCGCCCTTGGTCAGGGCCTCGGTGCGGAGGTGGGCGATCGCCTGGTACTCGGGGGACTGGATCATCTCCAGGAAGGCTTGGCGGGTCGGATATTCGACCAGGAGGACCAGGTCCCAGGAATGGTCGCCGAGCAGGGCCGGGGCGGCGGGACCTTGGAAGGCGAGGCGGCCGCCCGCCTTCTCAAGCAGCGGAGCAACCGCGACGCCGTATTCGAGATAGCGCTCCTGCCCGCCATCCGGTTTGAACGCGAGGAGGTTCAGCATCGTCACCGGACCCTCGCCGAGCCGCTCCATCAGGTCGGCAAAGCCCTCCTCGTTCGGGGGCTCGGGCGCGGCCGAGGCTTCCACGGCCTCAGCCATGGCGCGACCTGATCACGACCCGCGCCCCGTGCCGCGGGATCATCGTCACGTTGCGGTGCAGCGCCCGCTCGGGCTCGGGGTCGGCGGCCTCGAGGTCGAGGCGGCGGGCCATCGCCTCGAGGACGACCCGCTGCTCGGCCATCGCCAGCGCCGCTCCCAGGCAACGGCGGATGCCGCCGCCGAAGGGGAGCCACTCGTAGGTCCCGGGCTTGCGGGCGAGCCAGCGCTCGGGGCGGAACTCGTAGGGCTCGGGATAGAGGTCCTCGCGATGGTGCAGGAGGAGGATGCTGATCAGGACCGGGGTCTCGGCGGGGACCGCGTACTCGCCAAGGCGCCAGGGTCGCTTGACGCGGCGGCCGACGATCGGCACCACCGGCCGCGAGCGCATCGTCTCGGTGATCACTGCCTCGACCGCCTCCTCCGCGCCCTCGCCGGAGCGCACCGCCGCGACCAGGCGCTCGTGCGCCGCCGGGGTGCGGACCAGGCGCTCCCAGGCCCAGGCCAGCGAGTTCGCGGTCGTCTCGTGCCCGGCCAGGACCAGGGTCAGCAGCTCGTCGCGGATTTCGCCGTCGGTCAGCGGCTCGCCCTCCTCCCCGCGCGCCTGCAGCAGCAGCGAGAGGATGTCGCGGCGCCCGCCCAGATCCTCGCCGCGCCGCAGCGCGATCACCGCGTCCATGCGGCGGTCGATCAGTGCCCGGCCAAGGCGGGTGAGCCCGACCGGCTCCTCGCGGCGGACATTCATCAGCTCGGCGACCTGGGCGACCGGTTTGGTCGAGAGTTCGACCAGCGCTTTGATCGTCGAGCGCAAACGACCCTCGGCGCTGCGCGGCTCCGGCCGGCCGTCGATCCCGAAGATCCCGGCCATGATCACGTCGAGCGTGATCGCCTGCATCCGCGACGCCAAGGCAAACGGACGGCCCAGCGGCCAGCTGTCGATCTCCCGTTCGGCGGCCTCGGCGATCGCCGCCGTGTAGTGCTGGATCGCCTCGCCGTGGAAGGGCGGCAGCAGCAGCTTGCGCTGGCGCATGTGGCGCTCGCCGAGCGAGGTCAGGACCGAGTCCGGGCCGACAATCGGCCGCAGCGGCGACTCGGCCGCCAGCGAGGGCGCTTCCTCGGGCTTCGCGGTGAAGAGCGAGCGCACGTCCTCGGGCAGGCTGGTGATCACCAGCGGCAGCGGTTCCGGCGTCTCCATCGCGAAGACGTCGCCGTGCCGCCGCCGCGCCCCGAAGACGAACTCGATCTGGCGCTGGTTGAAGCGCAACAGCTGGACCGGCTGGGGCAGCTGGATCAGCGGCGGCGCCGGCAGCCCCGCGGCCTCGTCCGGATCTACCGGCCCGCTGGCGGGCGCGACTGCCTCGGCGACGCCCATCGCCCGGCTAGACCGCGACCTCGACGGGCGCCTGGCGCCGCGGCGCCGCCGCCCCGCCCCGCGAGAACTCGATCTCGTCGTCGATCGGGCCCTTGCGCAGGAGGCGGATGTCCTGGGCGTAGTTCTGGTGCAGGCGCCAGGGTCGGGTGGCGGCCTGCTTGGGGAGCTGGTCGAGGGAGCGGAGGACGTAGCCGGATTTGAGGTCGATGAAGGGTTCGACCTCAATCGAGGGATCGGGCGCCTTCGGCGTCGCCGCGCGGTAGCCGCGCGCGTCCATGTGCTTGAGGAGGCGGCAGAAGTATTCGGCGACGAGGTCCGTCTTCAGGGAGAAGGAGGCGTTGGTGTAGCCGAGCGCGAGGACCAGGTTGGGCACGCCCGAGAACATCATCCCCTTGTAGCCGACGGTCTCGGAGAGCTGCTTCTCCTTGCCGTCGATGAGGATCTGCATGCCGCCGAGGACGAGGAGGTTGAGCCCGGTCGCGGTGACGATGATGTCGGCCTCGAGCTCGCGTCCGGACTGCAGCCGGATCCCTTTCTCGGTGAAGGTCTCGATGTGATCGGTGACGACCTCGACCTTGCCGCCGCGGATCGCCTTGAAGAGGTCGGCGTCCGGCACCGCGCAGAGGCGCTCGTCCCAAGGGTTGTAGCGGGGCTTGAAGTGGGTGTCGATGTCGTAGTCGGCGGGGAGCTGCTGCTCGATTCCCTTGCGCAGGATGCGTTTGGCGAACTCGGGCCAGCGGCGGATCAGCTTGTAGCTGCCGTGCAGCATGAGGACGTTCTTCCAGCGCACCGCCGTGTAAGCGAGCTTCTCCGGCAGCAGGCGCCGCAGCCGCTGGGCGATCGGGTCGACGGCCGGCCGGGAGACGACATAGGTCGGCGAGCGCTGCAGCATCGTCACCTGTTCGGCCTGCTCGGCCATCGCCGGGACCAGCGTCATCGCGGTCGCGCCACTGCCGATCACGACCACGCGCTTGCCCTCGTAGTCGAGGTCCTCGGGCCAGTGCTGCGGATGGACGATCTGCCCCCCGAAGCGCTCGGTCCCCTCGAAGTTCGGCGAGAAGCCTTCGTCGTAGCGGTAGTAGCCGGTGCAGCCGTAGAGCCAGTCGCAGGTCAGCTCGACCGGTTCGCCGTCGCGCTCGGCGCGGACGGTCCAGAGCGCCTCCTCGCTCGACCACTCGGCGGCGATGACCTTGTGGCCGAAGCGGATCCGCCCCTCCACCCCGTACTCGCGCGCGGTCTCCTTGATGTAGGCGAGGATCGACTCGCCGTCGGCGATCGCCTTTTCCCCGAGCCAGGGCTTGAACGAGTAGCCGAGGGTGAACATGTCGGAGTCCGAGCGGATGCCGGGATAACGGAAGAGGTCCCAGGTGCCGCCGATCGTCTCCCGCGCCTCGAGGATCGCGTAGCTCTTCTCGGGGCAGTTGCGCTGCAGGTGGACGGCGGCGCCGATGCCGGCGAGGCCAGCCCCGACGATGAGGACGTTGACGTGCTTGCGCTCGGTGGTCGCGGTGGTGGGCATGGGGGTCTCCTGGGGAAGGTGGCTCACGCTCGGGACTGTATCAACACTGTGTCGAGTGGGTCAACTACTTGTCGAAAGTCTCGACGCTATGTAGCATGACTCACACATGCCCGCCGCATCGCAAGCGAAACCAGCGCCCTCTGGCCGCGGCCGTCGCGCCACCCGCGCCAGCGGCGACGACCGCGAGCGGGCGATCCTCGAGACCGCCGAGCGGCTCTTGGAGGAGCGGTCCCTAAACGAGATCTCAGTTGACGATCTCGCCAAGGGAGCGGGGATCTCCCGCCCCACCTTCTACTTCTACTTCCCTTCCAAGGACGCGGTGGTGCTGACGATCATCGACCGTCTCGTAGCTGCCGCGGCCGACAGCCGCGAGGAGGCCCTGGCGACGATGGCCGAAGGCGAACTGCGCGCCGGCCTGCGCCAGGCCCTCGCCGATCTCTACGGCGCCTTCCGCGCCCGCCGCGCCGTCACCCTCGCCGCGGCCGAGCTGCGGATGCGGAACCCCGAAGCGCGCGCCCTCTGGGCCGAGGTGATGGAGGGCTGGGTCGCCGACGTCACCGCGGTGATCGAAGCCGAGCGCGCCCGCGGGGCCGCCCCAGCCGGGCAGCCGGCCCGCGACCTCGCGATCGCCCTCGTGCAGATGAACGAGCGAGTCCAGTACGCAAGCTTCACCGGCGAGTCCCCGTCGCTGGACGAGAATCGAGTCATCGATGTCCTGGTCGACATCTGGCTGCGCGCGATCTACGGCACCGCCGAGCCGAGCTAGACGCGCGGCGCAACCTCGCGACCCATCAGCGCGACGGCATCGAGGTCGCGGTGGAACAGGTGCTGTCCCATGATCCGGCTGAGGCCAGCCTCCTCGAGTTCGCGCAGATGGATGACAGCCTCCTCGACGGTGCCGAGGATCGTGGTCTCGCGCAGGCCGGCGATAAAGGCCTCGCCGTCGCCGTTCTCGCCTTTCCACTCGGAGAGCCGGGAGGCGCGGTCGATCAGTTCGTCACGGTCGGCGCCGACCAGCCAGCCGGTCATCATCGAGAGCGGCAGGCTCGCCGGGTCGCGGCCCTCGGCCTCGCAAGCCTCGTCGAGCCGACGGTGGATGTCGGCGATTTCCTCCGGCGTCGCCATCACCGTGTTGTACTCGTCGGCGTAGCGAGCGGCGAGGCGCAGGCTGCGGGGACCACCGCGGCCGCCGAGGATCAGCGGCAGCGGCTGCTGGACCGGCTTCGGCAGCGCGTCGAGCTCGCGGGCCGAGTAGTGCTCGCCGTCGAAGTCGAAGGGGCCCGGGGCCCAGTGGCCGCGGACGATCTGCATCTGCTCCTCGAGCGCGTCCATCCGCGGCCCCACCGGCGGCAGCTCGAAGCCGTAGAGCTCGTGCTCGCGCTCCCACCAGCCAGCGCCGATCCCGACTTCGACCCGGCCGCCGGAGACGTGGTCGGCGGTCACCGCCGCCTTCGCCAGCACCGCCGGGTGGCGGAAGGTCGCCGGCGAGACCATCGTCCCCAGCCGCAGCTTCTCGGTGACCGCGCCCAGCGCGGTGATCGTCCCCCAGGCATCGAGCGATCCGCGCTCGCGCCGATCGTCGACCGAGAGGTAGTGGTCGGAGCGGAACATCGTCCCCACCCCGTGCTCCTCACAGGCCGCCGCCAGCGCCAGCCAGTCCTCCCAGGTCACATCCTCCTGCCCCTCGATCATCAGGCATACGTCCATGCGCCGAACCTACCCGGGTAGCTTGCGGCCATGCGGAGGACGCGAAGCTCGGGTGGTGGGACTTTTCGTCGCTATGCGGTGATAACTCCCACTGCTTGGACGATCGGGCTCGCGGCTCTGGTGATTGTCTCGGTGTTGGCGGTGGGACGAGCCGACGCAGTTGGCCCGTACCCCGTCCTCGCCCCGTGCTCGGTCTTCCCGCAGCCGCCCACCTCGCTCTCGCCGCGCGCTCCGTCCCTGCCCACCGAGGCCGCCTGGAACCAGGACGTCTCGAAGGCGCCGCGGGACCCGCGCTCTTCCGCCTACATCGCCTACATCGATGCCCACGGCGGCGACCATCTCCACCCCGACTTCGGTTCGCCGCGCGCCTACGGCTTTCCCTACGCCGTCGTCGGCGCCGGCCAGCGCCAGGTGCCGGTCCACTACACCGCCTACGGCGAGGAGAGCGATTCTGGGCCGTTCCCGCTGCCGGCGAAGGCGCCGGTCGAGGGCGGCAACGGCTCGGACGGCGACCGCCATGTGCTCGTCGTCGACCGCTCCGCCTGCAAGCTCTATGAGCTCTACCGCGCCTTCTACGTCACCAAGCCGCACCCGCACTGGAACGCCGACTCCGGCACCGTGTGGGACCTGCGCTCCCCTGCCCGCCGGCCCGACGGCTGGACCTCGGCCGACGCCGCCGGCCTGCCGATCTTCCCCGGCCTCATCCGCTACGACGAGGTCGCCGCCGGCCACCTCGACCACGCGATCCGCGTCACCGTTGAGAGCACCCGCAACGCCTGGGTCCACCCCGCCTCCCACTGCGCCGGCGACACCTTGGACCCGAGCGCGCCGCCGATGGGCCTGCGCCTGCGGCTGAAGGCTGGCTATGGCCTCGGCGGCTTCAGCGGGCCGGCGAAGACGATCGCCCTGGCGATGAAGCGCTACGGCCTGATCGTCGCCGACAACGGCTCCAACTGGTTCTTCTCCGGCAGCAGCGACCGCCGCTGGGACGACGAGAACCTGAACCAGCTGAAGCGGATCCCCGGCGGCGCCTTCGAGGTCGTAAAGAGCGCCGCAAGCGTCCATTCATGCTGATTTAGCCGCACTCAGCGTGATTTGGCCTCAATGGATTGGGTACCTGACCTAATAGGGAACCCCCCGAGGAGAGAGGAAAATGGCGGATACCAAACCCAAAAAACGATCGGCGTCGAAAAGCGCCGGATCGTCGAGCAAAGCGAAATCGAAACCGAAATCGCAGTCGAAATCGAAAGCAAAACCCAAAGCTGCTTCGAAATCGAAAACTGCAAAACGGGCGAAACCGAAATCGACTGCAAAGCGGGCGAAACCGAAATCGTCCAGCTCCAAATCGGCGAGCTCGAAAGCGAAAGCCCCTAGCTCGAACGGTTCGAGCAACGGCTCAAGCGGCGGCAGCACGCCGATCGAGGCCGTGCGCAACGCCGTCGGCGGCGTCGGCGACAAAGCCAAGAGCGCGGGTCAGGGAGTCGGCAAAGTGGCGAGCAAAGCGAAAGTGCCGCTCGTCGCCGGCGGAGCCGCGATCGCCGGAGCCGGCGGTGCGATGGCCCTTGCCGCCGCCTCCAAAGGCGGGCGCAAACACAAAGTGGGCATGAAGAACCTGAAAGCCGCGATGCCGCGCAAACCCAAGGTCAAGATCAAGTCGAAAGACCTGGCGAAGGCGGCCAAAGAGGTTGGGAAAGTCAGCGCGCAGGTTGGCGAGATCGCCAACGGGATTTCGCGCGCCCAAGAGTCGTCGAACGGAAACGGGAAGCACCGTTCTCCGGTCGAGGTCGTTCTACAGGGACTTACCGCGAGGCGCTAGCGCCGGGCTGGCCCTGAGGACATTGGCTGCGACCGCGCGTCTGGGACGCGCGGTCGCACGCCTCACTTCGAATCAGTCCTCCGCAGCGTCCCCTGAATCGTCCCCGTCGTCCTCCTCGATCGGGTGGACAACCCGCTGCAGCACCGTCCAGTCGACCTTGACGTCGCGGTAGGTGACGCCGACCTCCGGCTCCTCCGGGATGTTCTCCCGCTCGACCGTGGCCTCGGTTTCGTCGTCGGGCTCGCCGTAGTAGGTGACCTTGCGCTTGTCGGAGAGCTTGCCGAAGGTCACCTCCTTGGTTTTGACCGACGTGAAGAGGTCGAGGTCGGGGCGGCCCTTCACGCGGCCGCCGCCGCTTTCTCGACGTCGTGGACAGTGACCCGGCCTTCGGCGCCGGTGCCCTCGACATCGTCGATGTCGACCCCGGCCTCCTGGGCCTTGCGCATCGCCGCCTCGGTGGCGTTGTGCTTCTGCGCCCGCTTCTGGCGGCGTTTCTCGCCCAGCTCCATCGCCTTGTGTGCGGCGCCGAGGCCGATGTCTTTGACCTCGTCGCTGGCCGCGGCCGCGATCTCGGCGGCGACGATTTTGGCGATCTGTTTGGCGATCCCGCCGCCGGCACCACCGCCGCCGCCGTTGCCGCCTCCGTTGCCTTCGCCACCGCCGCCGGCTCCAGCTAGGGCGCCCAGCGCCCCCGCGCCTTGGCCGAGACCGCCGACCGCCTGCCCGGCGCCTTCGCCTAGGCCGCCGACCGCCTGGCCCGCGCCTTCGCCGACCTGGCCGACCGCTTTGTTCGCCCCTTCGCCGACCTCGCCGACCGCTTTGCCGGCGCCGCCACCGACGTCTTTCACCGCACCGCCGGCGCCTTCACCGACGTCTTCGACCGCGCTGCCGGCGCCTTCACCGATCTGCCCGACGGCTTTGTTCGCGCCCTCGCCGACTTCGCCGACGGCTTTGCCGGCGCCTTCGGTGACCGGCTGCAGCGCTTCGGTGATGTTGTTCAAGACCTCGGGGTTGCGGTCGAGCGTGGTCAGGACCCGGTCGATGATCGCGGTCACGTGGTCGAGCCGCGCTCGCATCAGCGCCTGCGCTTCGACCCCTTTGATGTTGAGTTCGACTTTGCCCAGCTCGACGTGGACGCCGACGCTCAGCTTCACCAGGTCGAGCACCTCGGCGTGCAGCGAGACCCGGGCCATGAGGTCGTCGAGCTCGAAGTGGATCTCGTCGACCTTGACGACGGGAATGTCGACGATGACGTCGGGCTCGTCGGTGTCGCTGATTTCCCCCGGGTCGATGACCGTGTAGTCCTCATACACCTGCTCGGGCCGGGTCTTGTCGCCGCCCTGGTTACGGGCTTTGGCGCCGTTCGAGCCCCCTTCTTTCTTTTCCTGTTCGTCCTTCTTCTGGCGCGGGCTTTTGTTGCGGCCGCTGCCTGCGGTGCTCTGGTGGACGGACTGACCGCTTTTGTTCGCGGAAGATTTCGATTTCCGTTTGGGTTTGCTTTTGGTCTGCTGAGCCACGTGCTGCCACCTCTCCTCGCCTGGCGTATTGCTGTTCCCAAAGGAAAACTTTCCCTTTGTGAGGGATCGCAAACGCTGGCCGGGCGCCGAATTAGGCGCCGCGGGAGCGGCCGCCTGAGAGCAGGCGCCAGGCCCGGCCGAGCACCGCGAGGACCGCGAAGGAGACGGCAAAGCCGATCGCCCCGAGCACGAGCAGGAAGACCACGAAGGCGATGACGAGGATCGGGACGAAGAGGAGTTTCAAGGCTCCGTAGTCTTCCAGTGGATGGGAGCGACGGCAGCACTGGCGACCCTGGCGATCGCCTTCGGCCATGTGGGCATCGGCGTCAGCGGTGGCCACCAGGCGATCGAAGCGGTCAGCGACAGCCTGGCGCTGGTCAGCGTCCAGCACCGGCTCGAAGCCGCGCCCGCGAAGCCGGCGGCAAAGGCGAAGCCGACGGCGGAAGCCGCCGCCGTCCCCACCGCGGCGGAAATCGCCGCCGACCCGTCGAAGCTGCCGCCGGCCTCCGCCGGCAGCAACGGCACCACCGTCCCCCACGACTCCAACCTCAGCCGCGGCGAGATCTTCGCCCACCGCCGCAGCGGCGACCCGAACGCGGCGATCCTCCTCACCGGCGTCGCCCTGCCGCCGCCCAATGCCCCCGAAGCCGTGAAGGGCGCGATCAACGCCGCCAACACGATCGTCGGCCGGCCCTACGTCTGGGGCGGCGGCCACGCCTCCTTCTACTCCAGCTCCTACGACTGCTCCGGCTCGGTCAGCTTCGCCCTCTTCGGCGGCGGCCTCATCCCCCGCCCCCTCACCTCCGGCGAGCTCGAGCACTGGGGCGCCCCCGGCCCGGGCAAATGGATCACCGTCTACGCCAACGCCGGCCACACCTTCGCCGAGATCGCCGGTCTGCGCTGGGACACCGTCGGCGACGAACAAGGCACCGGCCCCCGCTGGCACCTCGCCACGACCTCCACCGCCGGCTTCGTAGTTCGCCACCCGCCGGGCCTCTAACCCGCCCCCGCTCAGCCCCTAAACCAAAGAGGGCCGACCCCCCAGGCGGAGGCCGGCCCATGGGGTGGCTAGGCCGTCTTCACGAACATCAGAAGCGGCACCTTACGCCCGGTGTGGAGAGTCATCCGTCTTCACCTCCTCCCCGGCTATGACTTGTCGATCAACCGAACCGGTGATTGGTGGAACCGGTTCCACCAATGGAAACCGATTCAGGAAAAGAATCCGGATTTTTGAACAACTTGTCCAGTTAACCCACTAGGATCAAGAAACCGGCACTAATCAGCTACCGATTAAGGGAAAAGCGATGTCAACCAAACTCGAGCGGCGGCAGGCGGCTCAAAAACGAATCAAAGCCATGAACCACCCGCTGCGAGCGGCGCTCCTCCGGATCCTGGTTGAACGCACCTCCAGCCCGGCCGAAATGGCGCGCGAGTTGGATGAGGACCTCTCCAACGTCAGCTACCACACGAAACAGCTCGTAGAGCTGGAGTGCGCGGAGCTCGTCAGCACTCGACCAGTCCGTGGCGCCTTGGAGCACTTTTATCGGGCAACTGAGCGCTCCGTTATTGACCGCGCGGACTGGGACGAGCTCGATCCGATGATGGGCGAGAGCCTTATCAACGAAATGATGCAGAAGCTCCTCGATGATTTCGTGACTTCGGCCCGCGCCGGTGTAGTCGGTTCGGACGCCGATTTCCATCTCGGTCGAACCCCCTTGGTACTTGACCAAGAGGGCCTGAGTGAAGCGCTGGAGGCTCATCAACGAGCCCATCAAGAGCTCCTTGACATCGCCGCTCACAGCGCCGAACGCATGGTTGAGTCGGGCGAGGAGGGCATTAACGTCTCCTCATCGCAGGCCTGCTTCAAGATGCCGAACCCGAAAGACCGCCGGAGCTCCTAGTCCGGGCCGCCAAGGCGGACGAGCGCCTTGACATCGCGCGCGTCCACGTCCGCTCCTGGCAGGTCGCCTACCGCGGCCTGATCGGCGACGAGTTCCTCGACTCACTGCAGCCGGAGCAGCGGGTCGACTGGTACCACGTCGACCCTCCCACCCCCGCCGACCCACAGACGATCGTCGCCCTCGCCGGCGAGCGGATCGTCGGCTTCTCCTCCTTCGGCCCCACCCGCGACGGCGCCACCCGCATGGAGGACCCCTACGGCCCGCGAGTCGAAGTCCGCCGCTTCCGCCGCTGCCTCGGCGACTGAGCGCCGTGGCGCGCTCAGAGAACCAGCTCGAGCACCCCGCGCAGCAACAGCAGCAGGCCGATCACGATCGCGCCCTTGGCCGCCGTCCGCCGCCCACTGCGCGCGAGCCAGTCGCGGAAAGCCTTGACCCGCTCTTCCGTGCGCTCGGGGGAGAACGCGTAGCCGACCAGCGGCAGCTCGAGGAAGGCCGCCTGGATCAGGCAGAAGAGGACGACGAGGAAGATCGTCGCGCCGGTGCCGGGGTCGAGGTGGTTCAGCCGGTTGAGGGCGACCAGGTAGGAGGCGCCGGGAAAGCTCAGCAGCGCCCCGACCGCGAAGGCGATCTTCGCCGAGCCGCGACCGAGCATCCGTTCCGGCCACGATTCCTTCGCCGACTCTTTCTTGCGCCGCCGCCGCTCCTCGCCGAGTTCGCTGCGCAGCACCAGGCCGATGATCACCGCGATCACCCCGAAGACCAGGTCCTCGGCCGGGGTCAGGGTGTTGCGGGCGCTTTCGACCCCGCTGCTCTGGTGGAAGGAAAAGGCGATCAGCAGCCCGACCGAGATGCTGGTCAGGTAGCTGCCCAGCAGGTAGCCGAGCATCAGCCGCTTCGGGTCGGGCAGCAGCATCATCACCGTCACCGCCGCCAGCAGCGTCGGATTCAGCATCGCCGTAAGCGACAGCCCGATGAAGCTCGTGAGATCGCCCACGCGGCGATTCTTACGGTTGCGTCAGACCTCGATCAGGGAGCCCATCACCACGGTCCGCTCCCGCGGCAGGGCGAAGTAGTCGGCGGCGTCGGCGCTGACGTGCGAGCTGGCGAGGAAGAGGCGCTTGCGCCAGCGGGCCATCCCGTTCCCGTTGCCCGGCCGCAACTCGACCGTCGAGAGGAAATAGGAGGCGCCATCGACGTCGACCGGGAACCCGAGCGGCCCTTCGGCGGCGCAACGCAGCGCCGCCGGCACGTCGGGCTGCTCCATGTAACCGAAGCGGGCGGTGAGGTGGCTGATCCCGTCGTCGCTGTAGCCGAGGTCGTCGACCGCGAACCGCTCGCCAGCGGCGACGTTCGGCACCGGCAGGGTCTCGATCGAGAGGATCAGGGCGTGTTCGTGCAGGGTGCAGTTGTGCTCGACGGTGGCGCGCATCGCCAGCGGCGTCGTCGTCTCGCTGCGGTTGAGGAAGACGGCGGTGCCGGGCGAGCGGGGCAGCGGCGGCTGGCGCCGGTGCAGCTCCTCGACGAAGGTCCGCAGGCAGCCTTCCTGGCGTTGGCGCCGCTCGGAGACCAGCTCCCGCCCCCGCTGCCAAGTCGTCAGCACGGTGAAGACGGCAAGCCCGACCAGCAGCGGGAACCAGGCACCGTGGGCGAGCTTGGTCAGGTTCGCCGAGAAGAAGAGCAGGTCGAAGGCGAGGAAGGCGATCGCCGCCGGCAGCACCAGCCAAAGCGGCTTCCCCCACTGGCGGCGGGCGACGTAGAAGAAGAGCAGGGTGGTGATCGCGATCGTCCCGGTCACCGCCGTCCCGTAGGCAAAGGCGAGCGAGGCCGAGGTCCGGAAGGCGAGGACCAGCGCCAGCACCGCCGCCATCAGCAGCCAGTTGATCCAGGGGACGTAGATCTGCCCCATCGTCTTTGCCGAGGTGTAAACGACCCGCAGCCGCGGCAGGTAGCCGAGCTGCATCGCCTGGTGGGCGACCGAGTAGGCGCCGGTGATGACCGCCTGTGAGGCGATCACGGTGGCGACGGTGGCGAGGAAGATCATCGGCACCCGCCCCCACTCCGGCACCAGCAGGAAGAAGGAGCCGCTGGCGTCGCCATGGTCGATCAGCAGCGCGCCCTGTCCCATGTAGTTGAGGATCAGCGCCGGGAAGACGAGGCCGAGCCAGGCGGCGGTGATCGGCAGGCGGCCGAAGTGGCCGAGGTCGGCGTAGAGGGCCTCGGCGCCGGTGAAGGCGAGAACGACGGCGGCGAGCGAGAAGAAGGCGATGCCGAAGTGGCCGAAGAGGAAGTCGAGGGCGTAGGTCGGCGAGAGCGCCTCGAGGACCTGCGGGTGGACGGCGATGCCGGATATGCCGCAGGCGCCAATGACTAGGAACCAGACGACCATCACCGGGCCGAACAGCCGGCCGACCGCCGCCGTCCCGTAGCGCTGGGAGGCGAAAAGGACGCAGACGATCGCCGCCGTGATCGGGACCACGAGATGGGCCAGGGACGGCTCGACCACCTTCAGCCCTTCGACCGCGGAGAGGACCGAGATCGCCGGGGTGATCATGCTGTCGCCGAAGAAGAGCGAGGCGCCGAAGATGCCGAGCGCGGCGAGGACGACCTTGGTGCGGCGGCCGCCCGGGAGGTCCCCCTGGCGGATCAGCGTGATCAGGGCCATGATCCCGCCCTCGCCCTGGTTGTCGGCCCGCATCACCAGCAGCACGTACTTCAGCGTGACGACGATCATCAGCGACCAGAAGATCAGCGAGACGACGCCGTAGATGCTCGCTTTCGTCTCGGCGACCGGATGCGGGTCGGCCGGGTTGAAGACGGCTTCAACCGCGTAGAGCGGGCTGGTGCCGATGTCGCCGAAGACGACCCCGAGGGCGCCAAGGGCGAGCGCCGCCTGGACGCCGGTGCGGGAGGAGCGTTCGGTTGCAGTGGGAACGAGCACCCATCGATCATGCGCCCGGCCTCGTCAAGAGCGCATGAAGAAGCCGAGCCGTCGCATACAGATCTTGTGAAGGGCGGCTAGACCGCGAACCTGTAGCCGACGCCCGGATCGGTGCGGATGTAGCGCTGCTCGCCCTCCGGCTCGATCTTGCGGCGCAGGTTGGCAACGTGGGCGCGGAGGACCTGCAGGTCGTCTTCGTACTCGACCCCCCAGACCTCGACCAGCAATGAGCGGTGGGTCAGCAGGCGGCCGCGGTTGCGGACGAGGACGCGGAGCAGCTCGAACTCGGTCGGCGTCAGGTGGACCTCCTCGCCGTCGCGGCGGACGCTGCGGGCGGTAAGGTCGATCTCGAGGCCGTCGACGGCGATCGCCGGCTCCCCGGCCTCCGGTGCGGCCCGGCGCAGGGCGGCCTCCAGCCGCGCGACCAGCTCGCGCGGGCCGAACGGCTTGGTCACGTAGTCGTCGGCGCCGGCGGAGAGCGCCTCGACCTTCTTGTCCTCGTCGCCGATCGCCGAGAGGACGACGATCGGCATCTCGCTCCACTCGCGGATCCGCCGCGTCACCTCCACCCCGTCCAGGTCCGGCAGCATCAGGTCGACGATCGCCGCCTGCGGCGGGCGCACGGCGACGAGATCGAGTGCCTCCTCGCCGCTGCCCGCCGGCACCGCCTCGAAGCCGGCGTCGCGGAGGATCACCCGCAGAGCGCGGACGATCTGCGGCTCGTCGTCGCAGACGAGGATCCGGGGGCGGTCGTTCATCCCGAGTCCTCACCCAGCGAAAAGGAGACGACGAAGGTGCTGCCCTGACCGGGGACCGACTCGACCGCGACCTCGCCGCCGTTGGCCTCGATGAAGCCGCGGGCGATCGAGAGGCCGAGACCCGAGCCCTGGCCGCCCTGGCGCTGGTAGAAGGGTTCGAAGATCCGCTCGCGCTCGCCCTCGGGGATGCCGGGACCCTGGTCGACGATGCGGACGACTAGGCGGCCGCCGACCTCGCGCGAGCGGACCAGGACCTGTCGCCCGCCGCCGTAGCGGACCGCGTTGACCAGGAGGTTGGAGAAGGCCCGATCGAGCTGCACCGGGTCGGCGACGAGGGCGGGAATCTCGGCGCCGAACCCGAACTTGACCAGCGCCCCGTCGCCGCCGAGCGATTCCCGCGCCGCCTCGAGCACCCCCGCCAGGTCGACCGGCTCGCGCCGCGGCTCCGCCGTGCCTGACTCCAGCCGCGAGACGTCAAGCAGGTTCTCCACCAGATGGGAGAGCCGCTGCCCCTGCTCGACCACCGCCTCGCTCAGCTCGTGCCGCTCCTCCTCGGTCAGCGTCGGCGAGTCGAGCGCGGTGCCGGCGGCGATGATCGAGGTCAGCGGCGTCCGCAGGTCATGCGAGACCGAGCGCAGCAGCGCCGTCTTCAGCTCGTCGCTGCGCCGCAGCGCCCCCGCCTCGATCGCCTCCGCCTCCATTCGGTCCCGCTCCTCCGAGAGCTCCCGCAATCGCGCCAGCACCCGCTCCGTCTCCTCCCGACCCCGCTCCGCTTCCGCCGCCCGCGCCCGCGCCATCTCCGCCAGCGAGCTGCTCGCTAGGGCAACGATCGCGAAGGTGACCAGCGCGACCGCGTCCTTGTCGGCGGCGATTTCGAGCTGGCCCGTCGGCGGCAGGTGGAACCAGTTGAACGCCAGCGCGCTCAGCAGCGCCGAGATCAACCCCAGCCGCCATCCCCAGAGAGATGAGATCAACAGGACGCCGGGGATGTAGACGACGCCGAGCGAGACCGCCGGCGCGATGTCCTTCAGCGGATAGATCAGCAGCGTCGCCGCGGCCACCGCGGCCAGCGTCGCAAGGACTCCCCAGGCCGCCGGGGGAGATGCAGGCACCCGATCTAGTCGAGGTGCTGGTCGATGCAGCCCCATTCCCGCAGACAGTAACCGGGCTCGAAGGTGGAACCGGCGAGGGGGATGGGGTCGAGACCGGGGAACTGCAGCGCAAGGTCGCCTCGCCAGGTGAAGACGGATTCGGGGGTGCGGACGAGGCTGCCGGTGCCGCTGAACGGCGGCGGCGGTGAGATCGTCAGGTGTTCGGGATGAGCGTCTTGGAAGGTGGAGGCGGGAGCCGGGACTTTGATTTCCCTCCAGATCAGGAGCCAGGGGAGGTCGGGGGTCTTCTTGAACAGCTCTCCGGTTTCGGTGAAGTAGAGGGCGTCGCCGGTAGGGAGCGCGCCAGGTTGGTACCTGCGGGCGAGGAAGAAAACGCCGTCGCCGGTCGCAGTGAACTTGCTCACCCAGTCGCGCTCGCTGGGATCGAATTCGACGTCCTTTTCGGCGTAACGGCAGTTCCACTTCTTCGGCACTTCCATCGACGCCTTGGCTTCATCGGCTTCGACTTGGAAGTAATCCCGCTCGCCACTGAACCTGATCGTCCCTCGCACCAGGCCCGGCTGGAGCGTCGGGCGCTGCCTCTTGCTGCAGTAGGGCGTCATCGGCTGCCGGACCGGCCCGCGTGGGTGGAATCGCACCGAGACCGTCCCCATGCCGCGCAGCTGCGCCTTCACGCGATCGGGGGCGGGGAGCTGGTCGCGGGTGACGTAGGTGGCGGAAAACCATCCCTTGCTCACTTTGAGGTTCAGATGCCCACTGGGCCCCGAGCTGATGTGGACTGAGTAGCCGTCAGAGCCCTGGAGGTACATGTCGAGCCATCGTTCGGGCGCCCTCCCCTTGGCCGCGGCCGCAGCGCTCCCCCCGAAGCAGGCGAAGACGACGACCACGAGCACCGCGGCGGCGACCCGACCCACTCTCATCGCAGAACCCATCCGGGCCGGGGCGCTCGCTCGTCGGCCGGCGGCTCCCCCTTGAAGTACTCGCAGCCGTTCCTGTCTTTCAGGGGGTTGGCGACGCAGAGGTGCACGTGGAAGCCGGGGCCGGTCAGCGGCACCTTCAACCCAGCGAGCCTGACGCCGAGCGAGCCGCTCCACGACTGGCTCTCCTCCGCGTAGACGCCCTTGCCGAAGAACGGCGCCGGCGGTGCCAGAGTGGCAGTGGCGGGATGCGCGCCCGGCAAGCTGGTGAGCAGCGTGCCCCGGCCCCCTTCGAGATAGATGCCGTGGCCGACCGCCACCCCGTGCCTCGATTCGGCGATGCCCACCTGGACCTCGGCTCCCGGCGCCGACCCCTCCTGGTGTACGGCCGAGATCCTGACCTGCCGCCCGTGGCTGTGGCCAACCGCGTCGAACAGGGCGATGCTGTGCCGGTCCGAGATCAGCGGCGAGGGCGTTACGTATCCCCGCACCGACCCCGACGGGACCTCGTCCGCTTGGCCCGCCTCGCATTTAAGGCGAGGGGAGTGAACGAGATAGGCCCTGCCCCCGCTCGAGGAGAGGTGGAAATAGTTGCCGCTCCCCTGGAAGCTCAGCTGTCCGACGAAGCTGCCGGACTGGGCAATCTCAGAACCGCCCTCGCACCCGGACTGCGGGCCGTCCTTGCTCACCTTGCCGTTGGGCCGAAAGCGCAGATCGACCCGTCCCAGCGAGCCGAACCGCGCCCGCACCTCGCCCTGGTCCAGATCCCCCCGATTGCGCACGGCATAGAGGCTGTACCTGATGCCGAACGACTCGCCTTCCCCGTGTTCGAATCGAAACCCGTAGATGACGACGACCCTCTTGTTGGGCACGTAGAGGACAAGCCTGTAGCCCTTTTGCCTTCCCAAGTCCAGATAGCCGTACGTGCGCGCCGGCTGGACTTCGACCTTGCCCCTCCGCGAGCTCGCCTGCCCGGCGCCAGCTGCCCCGAGCAGCACAGCCGCGACCGCGAGAGCCACCGCAACCAGAGATAGACGACCCCTCCCCATGCAGGAACCTTATCCCGCAGGAACTAGGGTGGCCTATGGTCGCGATCTCCCCACTCAATGCTCCGCGCCGCCGCCCGGGAGTTCGGCTGAGCTAGTTGGAGTTGGGGACCAATTTCGGGACCAAGTTTTTTAGCCCTCAGAAGACCGTGGGGACGCCGCCGAACGACCGTCATGCATCGCGAGGATGAACACCTGATTGGAAGGCTCGTCGTAGGTGTAGAGCAGGAGCATCCAGGACCAAGGCCCCAGCACGAATCGAGCCGATGCCCACCTTCCCCCCAGTTCCGGACCCGAGAGCGGGAAGGTTTCAAGGACCCGCAGCGAGCGGACGATTCGATGCCAGGTGTCGACGGGGAGGTTGAGCCTTGAGATGGCCTCATCCACGTCCCGCTTCGCTCGCGGGCTGACGATTACCTGCGCCACTCAGGCCAGCTCGTCGAGCGGAATGCCTTCCCCTAGCCTTGCCTGGGCGAGCCCCTCCTGAGTGCGCTCCCAGGCGCCCGGAATTCCATCGAGAATCTCCGTGATGCGGCTGGCATCCGGATCTGCGTCGTCCAGGGCGGTCGCGAGGAGCGACCTGGCGAGCGTCCCCTCTTGCACGTGCGTCCGCTCCGCAAGCCTTGCGAGCTTGCGCGCATGGGCTTTGTCCAAGGTGACGTTGATGCGTTTCGGACTGGCAGCCACGAGAAAAGAATTGCACAGATCTGCACGGCCCGTGCATCTGCCTCGCTCGACCAGCTGACGCCCCCGGCTGGATTCGAACCAGCGACCGTCGGATTAGAAGTTCAGCCGGAAGCTGTCCAGGAGGGCGAATCTGGCCTGAGGGAGCCGATTACGCCCAAGGAGTTGGGCCGAGTTCGCTGGAGTTGGGGACCAATTTCGGGACCAAGTTTCCTGGCGTCCAGCCGAGGCCCTGCTGTCGCGCTACCGTCTGTAGCTATGGAGGCATCAGTCGACTTCACGATCGTGTTCGACAGCCCGGACGAGGCGGGCTGGATCGTCGCGCGCGTCCTCGAGGTCCCCGGCGCCGTCAGCCAAGGCCGCAACCGCGAGGAGGCCCGCGAGAACGTGCTCGACGCACTCCAGACGGTCCTGACTCCCGACGAGGAACTTGCCGGGGAAGTCCCGGCGTCGGACCGCGAGCACTTGCGGTTTACTGCCGCGGCGTGAAGCGCCGCGACTTCGAACGCCATCTCCAATCTCACGGCTGCCGAGAGGTTGGCGGCTCTAAGCACGCGAAGTGGCGCGGACCGCAGGATCAGGTCTCGGCTGTCCCGCGACACAAGGAGATCGGGCCTGGACTGGTGCGAACGATCTGCAGGCAGCTCGGAGTGCCTACTCCAGCGAATCCTCGCTAGCCGAAGCCGATGCAACGATCTCTCCCGTGAATGACGAGCTTGTACAAGGTGCCAAAGCAGCGGCAGAGCTCGAGCCGGCAATCGAGGCTTTCGGCGAGGCGACAGGGGCTCTAGAGGTAGTCCGTGAAGTGACTGGGTCGCTCACGGACCAGATCCGTTACCGCCGCATGGTGCGTCAAGCCAGGCTGTTGCAGGAGGCAGCAGAAAAAATCAAAGCCACGGGCCTGCCCGCGCACGCCGTCAGCGACAAGCTCCTACGTTCAGTCGTCGAAGAGGCAGCCGTGGAGTCCGATGAGACGATGCAGCAGCGCTGGGCGAACCTTTTGGCGAATGCCGCGACGTCAAGAGGCTCAGACCTGAGGATTGCTTTCCCGAAGATCCTCGGCGAACTGGAGCCCGCTGAGGTGGCACTCCTGGAGGAGTTTGCAGCCCGTACCTCTTCAGAGCGGTACGCCAAAAAGAAGTTCTCTGTGAATGAACCGGGTGCGGGAAGGGAGATGGTCGAGCTGGAAAACCTGGAGCGGCTCCGCCTGATCCGCTACGCCCGTTCCATTCCGACTACGTTCGGAGGTGCCTCGGACGACGACGCACGTATCACCGGGTTCTACTTCACCCGCCTAGGATGGGAATTTCTCGAAGCCTGTCGAGGGCCTTCGCAAAATCCAGCCGACAAGTCCCTCGCCGAGGCTTGAGCTAGCCCCTAAACGCCAGCGCCCCCGGCTGGATTCGAACCAGCGACCGTCGGATTAGAAGTCCGATGCTCTATCCAGCTGAGCTACGGGGGCTCGGAGGTCAAGGGTAGGGGCTGGGAGGGCGGCTGGCGTAGGATCGGCGGATGGCGAAGGTTCAGGTCGGGGAGCACGAGCTTCATTACGAGCGGGGCGGTGAGGGCGAGCCGCTGCTGATGATCCAGGGGATGAGCGGGACGCACGTCGCCTGGGGGGAGCCGTTCTTGGCGCCGCTGCGTGAGAGCTTTGACGTGATCGCCTTCGACAACCGCGGGATCGGGCTCTCGGGGCCGATCGACGGGCCGTTCACGATCCTCGAAATGGCCGAGGACACGGCGGGGCTGCTCGACGAGCTGGGAATCGAGAGCGCGCATGTGGTCGGGATCTCGATGGGCGGGATGATCGCCCAGGAGCTGGCGCTCGCCCACCCCGACCGGCTGCGGTCGCTGACGCTCGGCTGCACCTATTGCGGCGGACCCGGCTCACAACTGATGCCGCAGGAGAACGTGGAAATCCTCGCCGCGGGAATGATGTCCGGCGACCGCGACAAGGCGATCCGAGCCAGCTACGAAGTCAACCTCTCCCCCGCCTTCCGAGCCGACGAGAGCCGCTACGCCGCCTTCCACGAGATGGCGACCTCGGTGCCGGCGGCGAAACAGACGATCGAGCTGCAGGTACAGGCGATCTTCGGCCACGACACCAGCGCCCGGCTCGGCGAGATCTCGACCCCCACCCTGATCGTCCACGGCACCGAGGACGGTGTCCTCCCCTACCCCAATGGCGAGATGATCGCCTCGCTGATGCCGACGGCGCGGCTCGAGACCCTCGAGGACGTCGGCCACATGTTCTGGTGGGAGCAGCCCGAGCGCTCGGCCGAGCTGATTCGCGAGCACGCGCTCGCCGCCGGCCGCGCCTAGCCGGCGTCTTCGAATTCGCCCGGGACCGTCGGGCGCTTTTCGGGCTTGCAGGCGCCCGGGTCGAGACGGCCGTTCACCTTGAACACGTAATCGGGCTCCGGCGAGGCTTTGTCGCTGTCGTCGACCACCTGCTTGACCGCGGGGTCGCCTTTCACCCAGGCGTAGATCGGGAACTGGTACGGGTTCGGGGTGCCGGTGTTGTAGGGGCCGGTGTCCTGCGTGTACTGGCTCATCACCAGGTATTCGTAGCCGCCTTCGTTGATCAGGCGGCGAAGCTGCCCGCAACTGGTCGGCAGCCGGTTGGAGCCGTGCGGACCTTTCACGCCGATGAACTCGACGCTGTTGGTCGCGTCGTTGCCGTAAAAGCCGTACTGGCCGAAGATGATCTGGCTTGAGCCGATGATCCCGATCTTCTTGTCACTGAGCTTCTGGGTGTATTCGTAGGCCTTCCAGGGACCGCCTTCCTCGAGGAAGGGGCCGGGGTTGACGTAGTGCTGGTCGGCGTACTGAACCTGCTGGGCGCGGCCGAGCACGACCGCCAGCAGCACCACTGCAGCGGCGACTCCGGCGACCATCGCCCGGCTGACCCGCAGCCGCGACCGAGCCAGCGAGAGCCCCGCCGGCGCCCAGACCAGCGCCAGGGTGATGAAGACGGCGCCGAGGAGGTAGCTGGTGAACCAGCGCGGGGTCGTCAGCACCGTGATCGCATAGACGCCAGTAAGGAACAAGAGCGTCAGCCACGCGCGCCGGTCCGGCGCCCGCAGCGGCCGCGCGATCGGCAGCATCGTCAGCGCCAAGATCAGCCCCGGGGTCAGGTAGCGGGTGTTGGTGAAGAAGCCGGTCGGCGAGCCCTCCTGCCCCGCCGCGGTCAGCGGCGTGAAGACGTAGACGATCGCGGTCAGCAGCGAGGCGACCGCGATTACCCGCAGGATCTTGTTGCGCGAGCGCCAGGCGACATAGACCGCTGCGGCCACCGCGCAGATCAGGATCAGCGGCCAGAGCGGCCCGAAGGCGTTGTCGAGCTCGGGGAAGAACCAGCGCCGGTAGATCGTCGGCTCGGTCAGGTAGTGCGCCACGGCGAAGCGCGGCCGCGGGTCGAGCGGCATCTGGTCGGGCATCGGCAGGTTGAGCGGCCCGAACTTGGTGATCGGGATCGGGTTGCCGCCGCTCTTGATCGCCGCCCGCAGGTACCAGTAGCCGCCGGAGATCAGCAGCGGCAGCCCCATCACCCAGGCCGTGGTCCAGCGCCGGCCGCGGCCGCTAAAGAGGATCACGCCCAAGGCGATCGCCACCACTGGGACGAGGAAGGTCGTCTTCACCGAGGCGGCGAGCCCGGCCGCGATCCCCGCCAGCACCAGCGGTCCCTTGTCGAGCAGGGCGGCATCGCGCTCCGGCGCGTCCTGTACCGCCCCCGCCGTCGGCGCCCGCCGCTGATGCCCGTTGATCAGGAAGGCGACGAAGGCGAGCAGGAAGGCGAGGCCCATGATGTCGTTGCGCCCCTCCCCCGGCTGCGTTTCGATCAGGACACCGGAGTCGAGGACGATCGCCGCCGCGACCAGCGTCGCCGGCCCGACCTTGTACGGGCGGCCGATGCACCAGGCGGCGAGCAGGGCGATCGCCAGCCAGAAGAGGTTGATCAGCGGCGAGAGCCAGTCGCTCTTGAAGATGACGATGCCGGCGGCGTGGACCAGCTCCGAGCTCTGCGGGTAGAACCAGGCCGCCAGCCGCAGCGGGTCGGTGAAGTGCAGGTGGATGGTCGAGTGGGTCTGCGCCATCCAGGCCGCGAAGGGCATGTGGTACCAGGTGGTGTCACCGCCGAACATGCCGAAGTCGAGGCTCGACTGCGAGGGGAACGACCACTCGGCGACGGTGAAGGAGGCGACCCCGACCGCGATCAGCAGGGCGATCGTTTCCACCGGCGGCGCCGCCACCTCGCGGCCGCTGCCGACCGTCTTCGAGCGCCCGAGCCAGGCCGCCCCGAGACCGACCGCGATGCAGGCGAGAACCACCCAGCCGATCCGCAGCAGGCTCAGCGTGCCGAGGATCTCCAGCGTCACCACCAGCAGCGCGACCGCGATCACCGCGTCGCCGAGCCGCGCCAGGGCGCCGGTGAATTCGGGCACAATCCAGCGCCGCAGCCAGGAGCCGCCGAGGCCGAGCGCCGCGACGATGCCGATCACGGCGAGGCAGCCGACTATGTAGGAGCCGAAAGACGGTGCCACGAGGGCGGGGATGCTATTCGGCGCGCCCGGCGGGCACCGCTGCGGCTAGGCCGCAGCGGTGGGGATGCTGCAGGCGACTCCGGTCCCTTTGAGGCCGCAGTAGCCGTTCGGGACCTTGTGCAGGTACTGCTGGTGGTAGTCCTCGGCGTAGTAGAAGGGCCCGGCGGGCGCGATCTCGGTCGTCACCGGGTCCTTGCCGGCCGACCGCAACGCCTGGTCGTAGGCGTCGCGCGCCATCTCCGCCGTCGCCTTCTGGGCGTCGTTGGTGAAGTAGATGCCGGAGCGGTACTGGGTGCCGACGTCGTTGCCCTGGCGCATCCCTTGGGTCGGGTCGTGCTCCTCGAAGAAGGTCTTCAGTAGATCTGCGTAGGCGATCTTCTGCGGGTCGAAGGCGATCAGCACCGCCTCGGCGTGGCCGGTCTTCGCCGAGCAGACCTCCTCGTAGGTCGGGTTCGGGGTGGTCCCGTTCTGGTAGCCGACCGCCGTCGTGTAGACGCCGTCGAGTTCCCAGAACAGCCGCTCCGCGCCCCAGAAGCAGCCGAGCGCAAAATAGGCGACCTCGATCCCCTCCGGGAACGGCGGCTCCAGCGGCGTCCCGAGGACCGCGTGCGTCTTCGGCACGTCGAAGGGCCGCTCACTGCGCCCCGGCAGCGCCTCATCCGCCGCGACCAGCTTCGTCTTCTCCGGCTGCATCATCTCCATCAGCTTTCCTAGTCTGCTCATGTGTTCCCTCCGTTTCCTCTTACGGGAAACGTTACGCCCCAGATCTAACCGGCCGATTAACGAGATAGCGTGCGCGCATGGGCTGCCTCGTCGTCCTCCTCGCCTTCCTCTCGCCGCGGCTGGCGCTGTTCGCGATCTTCCTCTTCTCCGATCTGCTGAGCCGCGCCTTCGACAGCTGGTTCGTCCCCTTCCTCGGCTTCTTCCTGCTGCCCTGGACGACGCTCGCCTACGCGGTGATGTGGGGGAGCTCGGACCGCGTCTACGGCTTCGAGTGGTTCATCGTCATCCTCGCCTTCGCGATAGACATGGGCTCCTACGCGCGCGGCAGCCGCGAGCGCCGGCGCGCCTGAGTCGACCGGCGGACCGAGGCTCAGTCGGGGGTCGGGTAAGCGACCCGGATGTGGCGCTTGGAGAGAACGATGAACGGCAGCTCGGAGACCTTGCCGTCAGCGAGCGAGGTGACCTTGGCGTTGGTCAGCGGCACGAATTCGAATTCGCCGCGGTTGAGCGAGTCCGAGAAGCGGCTCTGGTAGCCGGCCGGCGGCAGGGTCAGGTCCCCTTCGATCAGCTGGCGGTCGGTTTCGAACACCGCTCGCTCGACCCGCCGTCGCGACGACCTCTCCGATGCCTCGCCAACCTGGTTTTGCAGCACGTCCTCCATCGCTCTATTAGAGATCTTCGGCTCCCAGGGGGGAGAACTTGAAGTCCTGAAGGCTTAGGTAGGGGTGCCAAGAGTTGACGCATCCGTAATGACCACTATTCTGACCATGTGGCGAAACAAGTGAACGCAACCGCTGCCAAGTCGAACTTCCTCCGCCTCCTCGGCGAGGCGGCTGCCGGTGAAGAGATCGAGATCACCCGCCACGGGCGACCCGTGGCTCGCCTGGTCCCTCCCAGCGGGGGCCACTCGCTCGAGGGCTTGTTCCATGGGCATGCGAGTACGGCGGTCGACGAGGAGGCTCTCATGAGCACCGAAGAGATGTGGGATTTCGATTAGATGGGCGCCCTCCTGCTGGACACTCACGTGATCCATTGGTGGTCGGCCGAACCGGACCGCGTGAGTGCAACGGCGCGTCGAGCCCTTAGAGAGGCCGATGAAATCACCGTCGCGGCAATCTCCTGGTACGAGCTGGCCTGGCTCGTACGTCATGAGCGGATCGTCCTCGACCTCCCAATCCACTCTTGGCTTCAAGGCCTTGGGGAAAATCTGCGAACCATCGGGATTACCCCTGCCATCGCTGCCACGGCCGCAGACCTCCCTGCCTCGTTTCCGGGCGACCCAGCAGACCGGTTGATCTACGCAACCGCGATCGAGCATGGCGTCAAGCTGCTGACGAAGGATCGAGCGATCACCAAGCAGGACCAGCCGCGCTCCTTGGTCGTCTGGTAGCCGACCTAGCCGGCGTGTTCGGCAGCCTTCTCGCGCGCCTGCGCCTTCTCCTCGAGGCTCATCGCCCCGGGGTGCCCGTCGCCGGGCCAGGGCGAGAGGACCATCAGCAGGCGGGCATCGGAGCGGGCGACGATCGTGCGCCGCTCGCCAGGCTCGAATTCAAAGAGGTGGCCGGCGCCGGCGCTGGTCGAGTCGCCATCCACCTCGGTCACCTCGACGTCGCCGTCGACGACGAGAACCCGCGCCCGCTCGTGCACCTCGTGCTCCTGCAACTCCTCCCCCGCAGGCAGGCGCAGCAGAATCGTCCGCGCGTCCTCAGTCGAAGCGAGGATCCGCGGCTGGTGCGGCTCCACCTCCACCGTCTTCAGGTCCCAACTCTCCATCTGCAGTCTCCTTCCCGAGTAAACCTGCGGTTCCCCTACCCGTTGACAAGGATCGTCATCGGCGGCGGACGTTCGGCCAGTGCGGTTTGACTTGGACAGGCTGTCGAATAACCTCGGGCGCAGCGGGATCCGACGGGAGGAGAGATGATGCGGGCGTCTGCGGTGAGCTTGGGCCGGGTTCGGCTTTGGGCAGTTCTTTCGGGGCTGATGGCGATGCTGCTTCTACCGGCTGCGCAGGCGGTGGCAGACGAAGGGTCCGAAGACACTCCTCCCGCGATCGCCGGCGGCGCGGTCACCCCCGGCACCCTCAGCTACGGAGGCGGGCTCGTGCAGATCCAGGCTGAAATCACCGATGACGTCGGCCTGCAGAACGTCTCCGCGCAGATCCACGGCTCCGATGGCTCCTACCAGTCGTTCCAGATCTTCGAGGGGTACAAAGACAACTACTTCGGAACCTTCGAAGCTCCGGAAAATCCATCCGAATCGGCGATCTACTACGAAGTCGAAATCCAGGCCTACGACACCGACAACGCCTTCGCCGCGAGCACGATCGGCGGAGTGCAGGTGGAAGGCCGGCCCCAGTTCGACGAAGCGCCTTGGGTCTCCCTGACCGAAATGTATCCGTCGATCCTGCCCTCCGAAGGCGGCGCGGTGACGATCCACGCCGAGGCCGGAGACAACCGCGGGCTCGCAGGCATCTACGCCCTGGTCACGGGGCCCAGCGGAACCTCGACCGAAGTAGCGATGATCGCGCTCGATTCCAATCACTTCGAAGGCACCTTCAACGCCCCGGCGAACTCCGGCACGACCGCCGCCGAATACCTAGTCGAAGTCATCGCCGTCGACGACGTCGGCCAGCAGGGGCGCGCCACCGCCGGCACCGTCACCGTCGAACCGCCGCCTCCGCCCCCGCCGCCGGCCGAAGAACCGTGGCGGCCGGGCAGCGGCCCCTGCAAGCAAGCGCATCCGCACCAGCACGGCTGCGAAAAGGCCAGCGAAAAAAAGAGCCGCTGAAGCGAAAAGATCGGGGTGCCCGGATTCGAACCGGGGACCTCCGCCACCCAAAGGCGGCGCGCTACCAGGCTGCGCCACACCCCGACTGAGGCAAGTGTAGGTTCTGGGGGCGATGGCGGAGGTGCTTGCTTTCAAGGCGCTGCACTACGACCTCGAGAGGGTCGGCTCTCTCGACGCCGTCGCGGCCCCTCCCTACGACGTGATCGACGCCGCGCAGCGGGCGGCGCTGCTGCAGCGCTCTCCTTACAACGCGGTCGCGATCGACCTGCCGAAACCGTTCGACCCGGCTGACCCCGACAGCGATCCGAGCGGCGACCCCTACGCCGAGGCAGCGGCGCGGATTGAGCAGTGGCGCGCGGACGGCGCCCTGGTCCAGGACGAGCAGCCCTCGATCTGGGCGCTCACCCAGGACTACGTCGCCCCCGACGGCAACAGCTACAGCCGCAACGGCATCCTCGCCCGGGTCCGGGTCGAGGACTACGAGAGCGGCACCGTGCGCCCGCATGAGCGCACCCATCCCGGCCCCCTGCTCGACCGCCTCGAGCTGACCCGCGCCAGCGGCTACAACCTCTCGCCGATCTTCTCGCTCTCGACCGAGGACGCCTGGCCGCTGGTCGCCCCCTTGCTGCCGAGCGAGCCCTGGGGCGAAGCGCGCGACGAAGACGGAACCGTCAACCGGCTTTGGAAGGTCGATGACCCGGCGGTCCACGCCGCGGTCACCGAGTGCCTCGCCAGCGCCCAACTGCTGATTGCCGACGGCCACCACCGCTACGAGACCGCCCGCGCCTTCCGCGACGAGATCGGCGGCGAGGGGTCAGACAACGACAGCCTTCATAACTACACGCTGATGTCGCTGACCGGCCTCGACGACCCCGGCCTCACCGTCTTCCCGACGCACCGCCTACTGTCGGGTTTCGCTGACGATCCCGAGAAGCAGCAGCGGCTCGGCAACGGGCTGCGGGAGCTATTCGAGGTCGAGGAGGTTCCGCGCGAGGAGATCGACCCAGGCGGCGAGGAGGGCGTCGGCGTCTTCGGCCTCTACGACTCCTTCCACAAGCGAGCCTTCCGCCTGCGCCTCAAGGACGTCACCGAGGTCGATCGCCGCCTCGAGGGCAAACCCGAGGCTTACCGCCGGCTCGACTCGGCGATCCTCGAGACCCTCGTGCTCAAGGGCCTTGCCGGGATGAGCGACCACGACATCGACGAGCGCAACGGCCTCGAATACGCGAAGAGCGTGCCGGCGGCGCTGGCGATGGTCGACGAGGGCGACTACGACGTCGCCTTCATCCAGCGGGGGGTGCCGGTCGAGCAGGTAAAGGCCATCTGCAACACCGACACGGTGATGCCGCCGAAGTCGACTTTCTTCTTCCCCAAGGTGATGACCGGCTTCGCCTTCAACCCGGTCGGCCGGGGGCGCTGAGCTTGCGGATCGTCGCCCGCCGCCGCCAGGGCTATGCCCACGAGGTCGAGCTCGAAGGCCACGACCTGCGCGTCGACGAGCCGGCCGATCACGGCGGCACCGACACCGGCCCGCGCCCGACGCAGCTGCTCGGCGCCAGCCTCGCCGGCTGCATCGCGATCACGGTCGAGATGTACGCCGACCGCAAAGGCTGGGACCTCGGCCCGGTCGAGGTCGACGTCGAGATGTCCTACGAGGGCCCGGTGCCGACGAGCTTCGAGGTCGGTCTGAAGCTGCCGAGCGATCTCGACGCTGAGCAGAGGCGTCGGCTTCTGGTCATCGCCACCAAGTGCCCCGTCCACAAGGTCCTCGCCGGGGAGGCGCACGTCAACCTGGTCGAGCGCCTGGAGAACGCCTGATGGATCTTGGCCTCGCCGGCCGCGCCTGCGTCGTCACCGGCGCCAGCAGCGGCATTGGGCGCGAGACGGTGCTGCAACTCTGTGCCGAGGGGGCGAAGGTGCTGCTGGTGGCGCGGGGGGAGGAGCGGCTGGCGGCGGCGAACGAGGCGGCGCGACAGGCGGCCGAGGCGGCCGGCGGCGCGGCGGCCTCCCTCGTCCTCGACGTCACCGACCCCGACGCCGGCGAGCGGATGCTGGCTGCGGCTCAAGAGAGCTTCGGCGCCCTCGACGTCCTCGTCAACAACGCCGGCGCCGCCAAGTGGCGCGACCTCGACGACGTCCCCGACGAGGACTGGCGCGCCCAGTACGAGCTCAACGTGATGGCGCCGCTGCGGGCGATGCGGGCGGCGATCCCGCCGATGGCCGAGCGCGGCTGGGGCCGCGTCGTCAACGTCTGCTCGACCGCCGGCAAGCGGCCCTCGGCGGCGATGGCCGAGTACTCGGTCGCCAAGGCGGCCGAGCTCTCGCTCTCGCGCCTCTTCGCCGACCGCTACGCGAAGACCGGCGTCCTCGTCAACGCCGTCGCCCCGGGTCCGGTCGAAGCGGAGATGTGGATGGAGGAGGGCGGCCTGCTCGACCAGTCGCTGGAGGTGTCCGGCGCTACGAGCCGCGAGGAGGCCTTGGCCGAGGCGGGCTCCAAGCGCCCGATCGGCCGCCTCGCCCAAGCCGAGGAGATCGCCAGCGCGATCGTCTTCCTCTGCTCCGAGCGAGCCTCCTACGTAGCGGGCGCCGCCTGGAGTGTCGACGGCGGCACGGTCCAAGTGATCATCTGAGCGGCGTGTCGACTTTGTACGGCTATGCCTGACAAAGGCGACACTCCCCTCACGGATCTTCTCCTCTCGCCCGAGGAGGCGGCGCGGATGGCGGGGCGGCGGGGGACGCAGGCCGCCGTGCTGCTGGCGCTCTATGGGTGGCCGGACAATCCAGGGCTGATCTTCACTGAGCGCCGCGCGGATCTACGCCGACACGCCGGCGAGATCTCGTTCCCGGGGGGCCGGCAGGACCCCGAGGACGCCGACTTGGCGGCGACGGCGCTGCGCGAGGCGCAGGAGGAGATCGCCCTCGACCCCGCTGCGGTCGAGCTGACGGGAGCGCTGGTGCCGGTCTCGACCTTCGTCACCGGCTACCGCGTCCATCCCTTCGTTGGCACTGTCCCCCACCCCGGCGAGCTCGACCTGCAGCCGAACCCGACCGAGGTCGAGACCGTCCTCACCTTCTCGCTGGAGCTGCTGCGCGAGGGCTACGAGATGCGCCGCCTGGTCCGCCGCGGCGTCCCCGTCCACACCCCGACCTACGAGGTCGAAGGGCAACTGATCTGGGGAGCAACCGCGCGGATCCTCGGCGATTTACTGCAGCGACTTACTTAGACGGGTCCGGGACGATCCGGATGTAGGGCTTGGGCGACTCCCAGCCGTCCGGGAACAGCTCTTTCGCCTCGTCCTCTTTGACCGAGCCGGAGATGATCACGTCGTCGCCTTTGTTCCACTGCGCCGGGGTCGCGACTTTGTTTTTCGCGGTCAGCTGCAGCGAGTCGATCACCCGCAGCACCTCGTCGAAGTTGCGCCCAGTGGTCATCGGGTAGACGAGAATGAGTTTGATTTTCTTGTCCGGGCCGATGACGAATACGTTGCGGACGGTCTGGTTGTCAGCCGGAGTGCGGTCGCCGGGGTCGCCGGAAACGTCCGCGGCGAGCATCCCGTAAGCCTTCGCGATCGAGAAGTCGGCGTCGCTGATGATCGGGTAATCGACCCGCGCGCCCTGCGTCTCCTCGATGTCGTTCGCCCACTCCTCGTGCCTGTCGAGCGGGTCGATTGAGAGACCGGCGATCTTGACGCCGCGCTTCTCGAACTCCGGCTCGATCCGCGCCATGTAGCCGAGCTCGGTGGTACAGACCGGGGTGAAGTCCTTCGGGTGGGAGAACAAAACCCCCCACGAGTCGCCCAGCCACTCGTGGAAATCGATCCGGCCCTGGGTGGTGTCTGCCTGGAAGTTGGGTGCTTCGTCATTGAGCTGTAGAGCCATTTGCCCCGCTCCTCTCGCGATTTTCTTAATTACCTGAATCCATATCGGAGTTTAGCTCTTTCGGTTATCCGGCCAGCAGCGCCCGTACCTCATCCGCGAGTCCGTCATTACCCGTGCTGTACACGGGTTGAGACAGACTCGCGATCGTCCGCACGGGGATCCGCCAAGTACGGCCGGCCGCCTGCACGACCTCCGCACCCTCCTCGGTCCCCTCATAGAGCACTCCCCGAACCGGCGTTTCGACCAGGTGTTCCATCAAGCGCTCGAGCCGGGGACCGTGAATCGTCGCCAGCTCTTCCTCGGAGCCCTCGACGCCGCCGAGCAGCAAGACCAAGATCGCGACGTCGTTAACCAACTCGAGGACCGTCCCCGGCCGGTCGGGGTCCGCGAGCGCCGGCTCGATCCCGGCGGCCTCGATCGGGCCGAGCCCCTCCTCGCGGCGGCTGGTCCCGCGGACCGCCCAGCCCGCGGCCAGCAGCCTCTCCCCCAGCTCCCGGCCCCGGCAGCCGCAGCCGACGATCAGTGCTCTTGCCACCGGCGCAGCTGCTCTTCGTCGGCTCCCGGCCCCGGCCGGCTGTGGACGTGGCGGGGGTTGATCGTCTTGCCGCAGTGCGAGCAGGTCGGGACCATGTGAAAGGGGTGCCCGCAGTCATCGTGGACAGTCTCCAGCGGCGGCCCCGCCGGACCCGTGGTGTAGCGGTCCCCCCAGGCGAGCAGCGCCAGTAGCACCGGCTCGAGGTCGAGGCCCTTCTGGGTGAGGCGGTATTCGAAGCGCTCCGGGTGCTCCGAGTAGCGGCGGCGCTTCGCGATCCCCTCGTCGACCAAGGTCGCCAGCCGCTGGCTAAGGACGTTGCTGGCGATCCCCAGCGAGTCCTGGATCTCGTCGAAGCGGCGGCGGCCGAGGGTGAGGTCGCGCAGGACCAGCACCGTCCAGCGCTCCCCGAGGAAGGAGAGCGGGCGAGCGATCGAGCAGTTCTTCTCGGCGAAGGCCTGGATCGGCATCGCTCCATTCTAACTGGTGGCTTTTCTTTTACAAGCTACTTCTGGTACTGTCGCTTTCGAAAAGCAAGCCACTTGCGAAGGAGCCGTGATGGCGCAGCGCTGGAAAGTCCTCTTGATCACTTCGGTCGGCCTCTTCATGGCGAGCCTCGACCTCTTCATCGTCAACATCGCCTTCCCCGACCTCGCCGCCGACTTCCCCGGCACCTCCCTCTCCAGCCTCTCCTGGGTCCTCAACGCCTACGCGATCGTCTTCGCGGCTCTGTTGGTACCGGCTGGCCGGATCGCCGACCGGATCGGCCGCAAGCGAGTCTTCGTCACTGGCCTCCTGCTCTTCGCCGCCGCCTCGGCTCTCTGCGCCATCGCCCCCTCGATTCCCTTCCTGGTCGGGGCGCGGGTCCTGCAGGCGGCGGGCGGGGCGCTGATGATCCCCGCCACCCTCGGCCTCATCCTCCCCGCCTTCCCGCCCGAGCAGCGGGCGCTGGCGATCGGAGCCTGGTCGGCGGTCAGCGGTGTCGCCGCCGCCCTCGGTCCGCCGATCGGCGGCCTCCTCGTTCAGATCAGCTGGCATTGGATCTTTGTCGTCAACGTCCCGATCGGAATCGTCACCGCGCTCCTCGCCCTGCGCGTGCTCGACGAGGTGCGCGAGCCCGAGGACGGTCGCCCCGACCTGCTCGGGGCCGCCGAGCTGGCGCTCGGCATCGGCCTGCTCACCCTCGGCATCGTCAAGGGCCCGGACTGGACCTGGGCCGACTCCCGCACTCTCGCCGCCTTCGCCGCGGCCGCGTTCCTGATCGCCGCCTTCGTCCGCCGCTCCGCCCACCACCAGGCGCCGGTGATCGAGCTGCCGCTGCTGCGGGTCCGCTCCTTCGCCCTCGCTAACCTCGCCGCCCTGGTCTTTTTCGCCGGCTTTGGATCGATGCTCCTCTCCGGCGTCCTCCTCCTCACCGAAGTCTGGGGCTACTCGGCGCTGAAGGCCGGCTTCGCCCTCTCCCCCGGCCCGCTAATGGCGGCGACCTTCGCGATCCCATCGGGCCGGCTCGGCGGTCGCATCGGCCAGCGACCAGTCGCCGTCGCCGGCGGCCTCACCTTCGCCGCCGGCTTCGCCTACATCCTCGCCACTGTCGGCGCCAGTCCCGCCTATGCGACCACCTTCCTGCCCGGGTTCATGCTCGGCGGGGCCGGCGTCGGGATGACCCTCGGCACCCTCCCGGCGGCCGCGGCGGCGGGGTTGCCGCCCTCGCGCTTTGCCACCGGCACCGCCGTCTTCAGCATGGCCCGCCAGCTCGGCGCCGCGATCGGCGTCGCCATCCTCGTCGCCCTGCTCAACGACTCCACCGGCGGCGACCTCCTCGCCGGCCTCCAGCGCGGCTGGTGGTTCTCGCTTCTCGCCGGCCTCGGCACCGCGACTCTCGCCTTTGCGATCGGCCCGATCGCCCCGCTAGCTCGGCTCGAAGGGACCACGACCGCGCAGGCGGACGCGCTCGTCCTCGGCGACCCCCCGGTGTAACTCCTCCTCGCTCATCTCAGGGACGCCGCGCCGCCGCCGCATCTCGTTCTGGGCCTCCAGCATCTGGCGAACGTCGTCGATCTCGTTCTGCGCCTCGACCTCCGGTGAGCGGGTCGGGAACCAGTCGACGAGCCCGGCCGAGCTGCCCGGGTAGAAGTGACCGACGACGAGCAGAACGCCGACCATGAAGATGACGATGCCTACGGTCCCCAGCAAGTAGAGCACTCCAGAAGGATACGGTTCCAACCCATGCCCGAGGCCTACATCGTCGAAGCTCTCCGCACCCCGATGGGCGCCTACCGCGGCGCCCTCTCCGGCGTCCGCCCCGACGACCTCGCCGCGCACGTGATCGGCACCGCCGTCGAGCGCAGCGGTGTCGACCCCGAGCGGATTACCGACGTCTACTTTGGCGCTGCCAACCAGTCCGGCGAGGACAACCGCAACGTCGCCCGGATGGCGGCGCTGCTCGCCGGCCTGCCGCAGAGCGTCCCCGGCGCCACCGTCAACCGCCTCTGCGCCTCCGGCCTGGAGGCGGTCAACAGCGCCGCGCGGGCGATCAAGTGCGGCGAGGGCGACTTCTACCTGGCCGGCGGGGTCGAGTCGATGAGCCGGGCGCCGTGGGTGGTCGAGAAGCCCGAGCGCGGGCTCCCGCGCGGCCCGCAGACGATGCACGACACGACGCTCGGCTGGCGGATGATCAACCCGCGGATGGCCGAGCTCGGCGTCTCCACCGAGTCGATGGGCGAGACCGGCGAGAACGTCGCCGAGCGCTACGGGGTCAGCCGCGAGGACCAGGACGCCTTCGCCCTGCGCAGCCACCAGCGCGCCGTTGCCGCCCGCGAGTCCGGCAGGTTCGACGAGGAGATCGTGCCCGTGCAGGCGCCGCAGGGTCGCGAGCTGGTGACCGTCGCGGCCGACGAGGGCCCTCGCGCCGACACCTCCCTGGAGAAGTTGGCGAAGCTGCGGCCGGCCTTCCGCGAGGGCGGCACCGTCACCGCCGGGAACGCCTCCAGCCTCAACGACGGCGCCGCCTGCCTGCTGCTCGCCTCCGAGAAGGGCGTCGAAGAGCTCGGTGCCGAGCCCCTGACCCGCGTCGTCACCACCGGCGTCGCCGGCGTCGATCCAGCGATCATGGGCGTCGGGCCGCTGAAGGCGGTCCCCAACGCCCTGCGCAACGCCGGCCTCTCGCTCGAGCAGATCGACCTGGTCGAGATCAACGAGGCCTTCGCCTCCCAGGTCCTCGCCTACGCTCGCGAGCTCGGCATCGAGGAGGAGCGCCTCAACGTCAACGGCGGCGCGATCGCCCTCGGCCATCCCCTCGGCTGCTCCGGCGCCCGCCTCGCCGGCACCCTCAGTCGCGAGCTGCGGCGCCGCGGCGGCAAATACGGGATCGCCACCCTCTGCGTCGGCGTCGGCCAGGGACTGGCGACGGTCTTCGAAGTTGTCTAGCCGTCCAGGCAGCCCTACTGACCGTTCAGGACCAATAGGCTTCCAGCAGTGACGGTTTGGGGAGAACTCCGCGGGCGAACCCTCTCGCTCGCCCTTGCCTGCCTCGCCCTTGCGGCGCTTGCGTTTCCGGCCGCGGCGTTGGCCGAACCGACCGCCAAGGCTTCGATCGTCGGCGGGCGCGCCGGCTCGATCGCCGAGTTCCCCTTCCTCTCCTACATCGAAGCGCGCGAAGGCAAATCCGGCTTTGCCTGCACCGGCTCGGTCGTGGCGCCGCGGGTCGTTCTCACCGCCGCCCACTGCGCCGACGACCTCGACCACGGCGGCCTCACCCCGGCCAGGAACTACGCGCTGGCGACCGGTGTCACCAGCCCCGAAGAAGCGGGTCCCGAAGACGTCTTCCGGGTCACGGAAGTCCACGTCTTCCCCGGCTTCGACCCCGGCACCCTCCACGGCGACGCCGCCATCCTCATCCTCGACCGCCCCACCCCCGCGCCGGCGCTATCGCTGGCCGGAGCAGGAGACGCGGCGCTCTACGAAGGCGGCGCATCCGTGCAGTTGGCCGGCTGGGGACTGACCCGGGCAAACGCCAAAGAAGGGCCGAGCGGCCTGCGCACGACCTCGATGGTCGTGCAGTCGCCCGCCGCCTGCAAGGCGAAGACCCACGGCTACTTCAGCCCCTTCTCGCCTACCGCCCAGATGTGCACGCTCGACGTTCCGAACAAGAAGAGCGGCGGCTGCTTCGGCGACAGCGGCGGCCCAACGATCGGGCAGCGGCCCGACGGCTCGCTGGTGGAGCTGGGGATCGTCAGCACCGGCGGCGACTTCTGCAGCACCAAGCGCCCCAACGTGATGACCCGCGTCGACCTCGTCTCCACCTGGGTCGGCGAATGGATCGCGGCGACCGAAAGCGGCGGCCCGCGGCCGATCTTCGACCCGAAGACGCCCTTCCCGCTGATGACCAAGCCGACGGCGGAACTCTTCGCCGTCAGCACCCTGCGCGACGGCTTCGGGCCGCGCTTCGAGCGGGCGAAGCGGATCGCCGGCAGCTGCCGCCGCATGAGCCGCAGCCGCTTCAAGTGCGAAATCGCCTGGATCGCCGGCCGCTTCGTCTACGGCGGCGTCGTCTCCCCCTTCTACGTGCGCCGCGACAGCGCCGTCGTCTGGGACAGCCACTTCCTGGTCCGCTGGGGCACGCTGAAGTGCCTGCGCGCCAGCGGCAACCGCTGCCCGATCCAAAGCAAACGCGGCTAACGGCGCCGGCGGGCAACAGGTAGCCTCGGCGGCGTGAGCGAGGGCTTCGCAGAGCTGGCCAGCGTCGACGGGCAGATCGGCCCGACCGCCGCGGCGACGATCGGCCTCAAGGACGACGGCCTCTACCGCGGCGACGGCGCCTTCGAGGTGATCCGCCTCTACGCCGGCAAGCCGTTCGCGCTGGTCGACCACCTCGACCGGCTCGGCCGCTCGACCGCGGCGATTGAGCTCGATTTCGACCGCAGTGCGCTGGAGCGGGAGATCGAGGCGCTGCTCGGCGAGGCCGGCCCGGTCGAAGGGCAGCTGCGGCTGATCGTCACCCGTGGCGGGCGCCGCATCGCCGCCACGGAGCCGATCCCGCCCCACCCCGAGGCGGTGCGCCTGCAGACCATCACCTACTGCCCGACGGTGATCCTCAACGGCGTCAAGTCGCTCTCCTATGCGGCCAACATGCAGGCGACCCGGATCGCCAAAGGCCATGGGGCTGACGAGGCGGTGCTGATCCGTCCCGACGGGACCGTGCTCGAGCCGCCGACCTCCTCGATCTTCTGGGTCTCGTCGGAGGGCGAGCTGCGCACCCCGGCACTGACCGACGGGGTCCTCGAGTCGATTACCCGTGGTCGGATGATCGAGGCGCTGCAGGTGGAAGAGGGCAGCTGGCCCGTCGACGACCTGAAGGCGGCGAGTGAGGCCTTCCTCGCCTCAACCACCCGCGAGATCCAGGCGGTCTCAGCGGTCGACGGCCGCGCCTTCGACACCGCTCCCGGCCCGCGCACCCGCGAGGCCCAGGATGCCTTCGCGGAGACGCTGGGTAGAGAGCTACGCGAGCTTTAGAACGAGAGACGAACGGGGGACGGAGGCCATGGACTTCCAGCTGAGCGACGAGCAGAAGCTGATCCGCGAGACCGCGCGCGAGTTTGCCGAGCGGGAGATCCTGCCGACGGCGCGCGAGAACGACCGCGCCGGCCGCTTCGACCGCGAGCTGGCGCGCAAGCTCGGCGAGGTCGGCTTCCTCGGCGCCCCGATCGCCGAAGAGTACGGCGGCCGCGGCCTCGACTACATCGGCTACGGGTTGATCGCCGAGGAGATCGGCCGCGCCGACTCCTCCGCCCGCACCGTCGTCTCCGTCTGCACCTCGCTGGTCGGGGGCCCGATCGAGAAGTGGGGCACGGAGGAGCAGAAACAGAAGTGGCTGCCGCGCCTCTGCTCCGGCGAGGGCCTCGGCTGCTTTGGCCTCACCGAGCCCGATACCGGCTCCGACGCCGCCAACCAGCGCACCCGCGCGACCAAGACCGACAACGGCTGGTCGATCAGCGGCCAGAAGATGTGGATCAGCCTCGGCAACGTCTCCGACTTTGCCCTGATCTTCGCCCAGACCGACCCGGAGCAGAAGCACCGCGGGCTCGCCTGCTTCATCGTCCCCACCGACAGCCCGGGCTTCACCACCCAGGAGATCCACGGCAAGCTCGGCCTGCGCGCCTCCGACACCGCCGAAATCTCGCTTGACGAGGTCGAGGTCGGTGAGGACGCAATGCTCGGCGAGGTCGGCGACGGCTTCAAGGTGGCGATGAGCGCGCTGGAAAACGGCCGCTACAGCGTCGCCGCCGGCTGCGTCGGCATCTGCGAAGGCTGCGTCCAGAGCTCGGTCGAGTACGCCAAGGACCGCAAGCAGTTCGGCGTCCCGCTGGCCCGCTTCCAGCTGGTCCAGGAGATGATCACCGAAATGATCCTCAAGCGCGATGCCAGCCGGATGCTGGTCCTGCGCGCCGGCCTGCTGAAGGACGAAAAGAAGCCGAACGCGACCGAGACCTCGATCGCCAAGCTCTACGCGACCGAGTCGGCGGTCGAGTGCGCGAACCTGGCGATCCAGGTCCACGGCGGCTCCGGCTACGTCGACGACTACCCGGTCGAGCGCTACCTGCGCGACGCCCGCGTCACCACCCTCTACGAGGGCACCTCGCAGATCCAGAAGCTGATCATCGGCCGCGCCGCCACGGGCGAGAACGCGATGACGCCGCTCGTCGGGGGCTGACTCCGTGGCGCAGGTGGAGGTTGCGGTCGACGAGTTCCACGTCGGCTTGCTGCGCTTGAACCGACCCGAGGCGCGCAACGCGCTCTCGCCGGAGATGCGGGCCGAGATCGCCGAGGCGCTGGAGCGGCTCGACGCCGACCCGGAGGTGCGCTGCATCGTCCTCGCAGGAAGCGATGAGTTCTTCGCCGCCGGCGCCGACATCCGGGCGATGGCCGAGCGCCCGCTCGACGCCCCGCCCGATCCCGAGGGGATGCGGTTCTGGACCCGAGTCAGCGCGATCGCAACGCCGATCGTCGCCGCCGTCTCCGGCTACGCCTTCGGCGGCGGCTGCGAGCTGGCGCTGGCCTGCGACATGATCGTCTGCGACGAGAAAACGCGGTTCGGCCAGCCCGAGATCACCCTCGGGATCATCCCCGGAGGCGGCGGCTCTCAACGATTGGCGCGAGCCGTCGGCAAGCAGCTGGCGATGGAGTACGTCCTCACCGGCCGCCGCTGGGACGCGCAGACGGCCGAGCGCTGGGGCCTCGTCAACAAGGTGGTTGGCAAAGGCGCTTGGCTGACCGAGGCGATCGAGCTGGCCCGGGTGATCGCCGAGCGGCCGCCGCTGGCGGTGCGGCTAGGCAAACGGGCGGTTCAGGTCGCCGAGGACACCGGCCTGGCGGAGGGGCTGCGGGCCGAGCGCGAGCTCTTCGAGGAAGCGATGGCAAGCGAGGATCGGGTCGAGGGGATGACCGCCTTCCTCGACAAACGCGAGCCGCAGTTCAAGGGCCGGTGAGCGTCTCCCGGGTCGGCGTCGTCGGCGCCGGGACGATGGGCCGCGGCATCGCCCAGATCGCCGCCCTCGGCGGCTACGAGACCGTCCTCTACGACCCGCTGCCAGGGGTGGCGGAGTCCGGCGTCGAGGCGCTGCGCCAAGCGCTCGACAAGGGTGCGGCGCGCGGGCGCTGGAGCGAGGAGGACGCCGCGGCGGCAGCCGGGCGGGTCCAGCCGGCGGAAGACGTGCAGCAGATGGCCGGCGCCGAGCTGGCGATCGAGGCGGCGCCCGAGCGGCTGGAGCTGAAGCGCGAGATCTTCAACGGACTGGCCGCGGCGCTGGGGCCGGAGTCAACCCTGGCGAGCAACACCTCCTCGCTGCGCGTCGGCGAAATCGCCGCCGGCGTCCCGCACCCCGAGCGGGTCGTCGGCATGCATTTCTTCAACCCGCCGCCGCTGATGAAGCTGGTTGAGATCGTCGCCGCCGAGCACTCCTCCGAGGCCGCCCTCGCCGCGGCAACCGAGGTCGGCGAGCGGATGGGCCGCACCCCGATCCGCGCCAAGGACTCCCCCGGCTTCGTCGCCAACCGCCTCGCCCGCCCCTTCTCGCTGGAGTCGCTGCGGATCCTCGGCGACGGCGTCGCCGAGGCGGCGAGGATCGACCGCATCGTCCGCCTCGGCGGCGGCTTCCGCATGGGTCCCTTCGAGCTGCTCGACCTGATCGGCCTCGACGTCAACCTCGAAATCGCCCGCTCCTTCTTCGCCCAGGGCGGCGAAGTAGAGCGCTGGCGCCCGAGCCCGATCCAGGAGCAGCTGGTCGCCGCAGGCAAGTTCGGCCGCAAGAGCGGCCGGGGCTATTACGAGTACGGCGAAGGACACGAGCGCGAGCCCGACCCGGACCTGGGCATCGATCCCCCCACGCTCGACCCCGACCGGCTGGCCAAGATCGACCCCGCAGCCGAGGAGGTCCTCACCCGCCTTTTCGCCCAAATCGCTAACGAGGCCGCGTTCGCCCAAGAAGAGGAAATCGCCTCGCCCGAGGACATGGACACTGCGATGAGGCTCGGCTTCAACTGGCCGCTCGGCCCGATCGCGATCACCAAGCTGATCGGCGCCCGCCGCGCGGTCGACCTACTCGACCGCTTTGCGAGCGAGAAAGGCGAGGCCTACGCGGTCGCGCCGCGGCTGCGAGCCGAGGCCAAAGGGTCATGAGTTCAGACGAGGACTTCGCGGAGGCGCGCCGCGGCCTCGTCGCCCCCTTCGACCCACCGCGGGTGGTGGCAGCCGACGGAAAGGTCGTATGGGACCTCGAGTCCTACGGCTTCCTCGATGAGGACTGCCCCGACACCGCCAACCCGAGCCTCTGGCGGCAGAGCCGGCTCAACTGCATCGCCGGGCTTTTTGAGCTGGCGCCGGGCTTCTACCAACTGCGCGGCTTCGACCTCTCGAACATGCACATTGTCGAGGGCGAGCATGGCATCGTCGTCATCGACCCGCTGATCTCCGCCGAGACCGCGGCGGCGGCGCTGGGGCTCTACCGCGAGCACCGCGGCGAGCGTCCGGTCACCGGGCTCGTCTATACCCACTGCCACATCGACCACTTCGGCGGCGCCAAGGGCATCGTCACCGCTGATGAAGTTCGCGAGCGCGGCATTCCCGTCCTCGCGCCGGAGGGTTTTCTCGAGCACGCGGTCAGCGAGAACGTCTACGCGGGGACGGCGATGGGCCGCCGCGCCGGCTACATGTACGGCGCGGCGCTGCGGCGCGGCCCCGACGGCGGAATCGGGGCAGGTCTCGGGCAGACGACCTCGCTGGGGACGATGACGCTGATCCCACCCAACCGCGACATCGTCGCCACCGGACAGGAGGAGACGGTCGACGGGGTGCGGATGGTCTTCCAGTTGACGCCCGGGACCGAGGCGCCGGCGGAGATGAACTTCCACTTTCCCGAGCACCGGGTCCTCTGCATCGCCGAGAACGCGACCCACACGATGCACAACCTCCTCACCTTGCGGGGCGCACTTGTCCGCGACCCCCACGTCTGGGCCGCCTACCTCGACGAGGCAATCGAGCTCTTCGGCGCCGACAGCGACGTCCTCTTCGCCGGCCACCACTGGCCACGCTGGGGAAGCGAGCGCATCGTCGATTACCTGCGCAAGCAGCGCGACCTCTACGCCTACATTCACGACCAGACCCTGCGCCTGATCAACCAGGGCTTGACCGGCCGCGAGATCGCCGAGCAGCTGGAGCTGCCACCCGAGCTCGCCGACGAGTGGCACTGCCGCGGCTACTACGGCTCGGTCAGCCACAACGCGAAGGCGGTCTACCAGCGCTACATGGGCTGGTTCGACGGCAACCCGGCCCACCTCTGGGAGCACACCCCAGTCGAGTCCGCCCGCCGCTACGTCGAGTTCATGGGCGGGGCCGAGCGGGTCCTCGAGCAGGCACGGCAGTCGTTCGAGGATGGCGACTACCGCTGGGTCGCCGAGGTCGTCAACCACCTCGTCTTCGCCGAGCCGGACAACGAAGCCGCCCGCGAGCTGCAGGCCAAAGCGCTGGAGCAGCTCGGCTACGGGGCTGAGAACGCGACCTGGCGCAACTTCTACCTGGCCGGCGCCGAAGAGCTGCGCGGCGCCACCACCGGGACCCCAACCGACGCCCGCCCCCTCGACATCCTCGCCAACCTCTCCGTCGCCCAGATCCTCGACGGCATGAAGGTGAGGCTGAACGGCCCCCGCGCCTGGGGCAAGCGCCTGACGATCGGCTGGCAGGTGACCGACCCCGACGAGCGCCGCCTCCTCAGACTCGAAAACGGCGTCCTCCACCACCGGCCCTGGCCTCCAGAAGCCAAGCCCGAAGCAACCCTTGTGATCGAGCGCCAAGCCCTAAACGAGATGCTCGCCGGCAGCGCCGACCTCGCGGCCCTAGCCGAAAGCGGCCGCCTCCGGATCGAGGGCGACGGCACCAAGCTCGGTGAACTACTAGGCCTCCTCGACGACCCGGACCCCAACTTCCCGATCGTCACGCCGTAGCGCTCAGCTACTAAGCCGCATCATCACTTCGTCGACGTAGCACCAGCTCCAGTCTTCGCCAGGCTCGGCCGAGCGGATTATTGGGTGGCCGGTGTCTTGGTGGTGGGCGGTGGCGTGTTTGCCGGGGGAGTTGTCGCAGCAGCCGATGTGGCCGCAGGTCTGGCACATGCGGAGGTGGACCCACTGCATGTCCAGGGCCAGGCACTCCTCGCAACCCGCGACCTCGCCGGGGAGGGCGAGGTACTCAACCGCGTCGAGGTGCGTGCACTCAGCCACTGCCGGTGGCGATCTCGGCGGGCTCCCCGCCCGGCATCCAGTGGGCCTCGACCGGCGGGGCGGCGTCGCGCAGGTAGCGCTCGGCATCCAGGGCGCCCATGCAGCCGGTGCCGGCGGCGGTGACCGCCTGGCGATAGGTGTGGTCGACGACGTCGCCGACGGCGAAGACGCCGCCGAGGTTGGTGCGAGTGCTCCCGGCCTCGGTCTCGATGTAGCCGTCCTCGTCGGTCTGGACCTGGCCGGCGACGATCTCAGATTTCGGCACGTGGCCGATCGCGACGAAGGCGCCGTCGGTCTCGATCTCCTCCTCGGACCCGGTCTCGACGTTGCGGAAGCGGACCTTCTCGAGTTTGCCGCTCTCGCCGGCGACAAACTCAAGCGGCTCAAGCGGGTTGCGGAACTCGATGTTGTCCTTTTCACTCGCCCGGTCGAGCATGATCTTGGAAGCGCGGAACTCGCTGCGGCGAGTGACGACATTCAGCTCTGAGGCGAACTTGGAGATGAAGATCGAGTCCTCCATCGCCGAGTCGCCGCCGCCGATCACAACCACCTTCTGGTCCTTGAAGAAGGCCCCGTCGCAGACGCCGCAGGTGGAAACGCCGCGGCCGCCGAGCTCCATCTCGCCGGGGATGCCGAGCCGTTTCGGCTCCGCCCCCATCGCCAGGATCACGGTCTTGGCGCGGTGCTCCTCGTCGCCGAGGAAGACCTTCTGCACGCCGCCGTCGGATAGCTCGACCCGGTCGACGTCGTCGGTGACGAAGCGGGTTCCGAAGCGCTCGGCCTGGGCGCGGAACTGGGCCATCATCTCCGGGCCCATGATCCCGTCCGGGTAGCCCGGGTAGTTCTCGACCTCGGTCGTGTTCTGCAGCTGACCGCCCCACTGGAAGCCCTCGAAGACCAGCGGCTCGAGGTTCGCGCGGGCGGTGTAGAGCGCAGCCGTATAGCCGGCCGGCCCGCCGCCGATGATGATTACGTTCTCTACCTTCTTGCTCTCAGCCATCTTCTCGCCGCCTGGAGTCTATTACTTTACTTTTTATAGTAGCTCCCGGGAAGGCGGAAGGCAAGGTATCGACGACCCGCTCGAACTCCCGCTCGGCGCTGCCACCGCGGTCGATCGGCAGCCCCTCTTGTTCCCAGCGATGGACCGTGTGGCGGAGCTGGAAGAAGGCGAAGATGCCCGGCGGGATCGGCATCCAGAAGGAGACGAGGCGGAAGATCAGGATCGCCGGGAAGACCGTTTCCGAGGGGAAGCCGAAGAGGACGAAGGCGCCGATCATCCCCGCGTCGACCGCCCCCACCCCGGCCGGGGCCAGCGGGAAGAGGTTGGCGACCATGCCGAGGAAGAAGCCCTGGACGACGACCGCGAGCGGAACGTGGACGCCGAAGGCGTGAAAGGACGCCCAAAGCACACCGATGCTGAAGGCCCAGAAGCCGGCGGCCCCGAGCACTGCGAGGCCGCCGCGGGAGGGATGGGCGAAAAGGCCGAGGGCGAAGCGGAAGCCTTCGCCGAGGGTGGCGGGGACTTTGCCGACGGTCTGGAGGAGGTGCTGCGAGCGCTCGGTGTGGGCGTAATGAGCGAGCCGTTCCTCCGCGTCGGCGGGGATCAGCGTGACCAGGATGCCGAGGATCAGCAGCAGCCCGGCGACGGCAGCGGGGACGATCGTCAGCTCGACCGAGCCCTTGCCGTTCATCACTCCGGTCCGCAGCAGGATCCCGAAGATGATCAGGGCGAAGGGATAGAAGACGTAGTGCAGGGAGACGAAGGCGACCATCCGCCGGCCGACGTCCCGCCGCGCCATCCCCGCCTTGCGTAGAGCCCAGTAGGTGAGGGCGACCCCGCCCGCCCCGCCGGCCGAGAAGAGCAGGGTGGCGGCGACCCCCGCCATGTTGATCTCGTAGGTCTCGGTCCAGCTCAGCCGCAGCGCATCGCCGCCGACCACCGCTTTGAAGAGGGCAATGTAGGTGGCGTAGGCGGCGACGTTGAAGGCGATCGCGATCCCGATCCAGAGCGGGTCGGCATCGTCGAGGCGGCCGAGCGCGTCGCCGAGCCCGACCAGCTTGGGGAAGAGGAAGTAGATCGCGCCGAGGAGGATGAAGACGAGGACGACCGTCTGGACGATGCGACGGGTCGTGAAGATCGGCATTTCGCCGAAGCGGCCGTTCTCCTGCGCCGGCTCTTCCTGAGACACCCCAGAAAAACTAGCTACTCGCGATCCTCTCCAGGCGCTGCAGGCCCGCGTTTACCCCGCGTATGAGGGGTTCTGCGAGCAGCTCGCCCCGCCGCACAGCCACCACCAGGGCGGCGCCCGCGATCAGGTCGGTGACGTAGTGCTCGCCGAGGTAGACGAGGGCGAACCCGAGCGTGCCGGCGTAGGTCCAGCCGAGGGCGCCCTCGACCTTGCCCGCTTCGGCGAGGGCGAGGGCGGCGGTGACCGAGGTGGCGAAGTGCAGCGAGGGCATCGCCGCCCAGGGGTTGCCGCCGAGCGCGTCGTACATCTTCGGCCAGGCCGAGCCCCAGGTGTCCTCGCCGACCTCGACCATGATCCGCCGCACCTCTTCCCCGCCGGTGAGGCCCTGCTCCGCCGCCCACCAGGGCGGCGACGTCGGCAGCGCGAAGTAGACCGCGCAGCCGATGTCGAAGACAGCCGCCATCTGCCGCCCCGCCCGCGGGAAGCGCGCGGGATGGCGAAGCAGGATCACCGCCAAGGCGATGTAGGGCTCCATGAACCAGAGCCAGTGGGCCCAGGTGAGGATCTGGTTGATCAGCCTCACCCGCGGCAGCCGCGCGGCTGCCCGCTGCAGCAGCGCGTTGGGGAGGCGGCCGCCGCCGATCGCCCGGTCGGCAACGATCGGATAGCGGCTGCGCAGCCGCGCCCGGAGCCGCTCGGGGTCGTCGTAGGGGAGCTCGTGGGCGATGGTGAAGGCCCACATCTGCAGAGCGAAGAGGGCGACGTCGCGGCGCTTGGTCCGCGGCTGCAGCACCGCCAGCGCCAGCGGCCCGGCGGCGAGCGCGGCGACCGTGACCGGCGCCGGGATGTTCCTCCGCTTACGCAGGAACGGGACGGTGACGGCGGCTCCGAGCGCCGCCAGTCCGCCGGCTCGGACCGCAAGGCGAAGCGCTTTGGGTGGCCGCGAGCGCCTCCTCATCAGGGCCGCGAGTATAGGTCGGGGGGCAGAAGGCGGACGGGAGGACGCGGCGCCGCCCGCCCTGAATAGAATGGCCGCGCTTTGGCGCCCCACTCCCCTGGCACCGACCAGATCGACACCCTGCTCAAGATCGGCTTCATCGCCGCCGTGATCCTCGTGCTCGCGGTCAACACCGCGCTCTTCTACGCGGTGCGGCGATTCCGCTCCGAGCGCGGCGCCGCCCCGCGCCAGCTGCTTGGCGGCCGCGGTCTCCAGTTCCGGGTCGGCGGGCTGCTCACCGTCTTCGCCCTTTTGCTCTTCATCCTCGGCGTCGTCTTCACCGGCAAGGCGCGGCAGACCCCGAGCACCGGCGACGCCGGGCTCGCCTCGGCGAAGTCCGAACCGCTGAAGATCAAGGCGACCGGTCAGCAGTGGCTGTGGCGCTACGACTATCCCAACGGCGCCTTCTCCTACTACAAGCTGGTCGTCCCGGTCGACACCGCGGTCGAACTGGAACTGCTCTCAACCGACGTCGTCCACACCTGGAACGTCAACGATCTCGCCCCCAAGGCCGACGCGGTGCCGGGCAAGACGCACCGGATCGTCTTCAGCGCCGACGACGAAGGCGGCTTCGAAGGCGACTCCTCCACCCTCTCCGGCCAGGCCTATGCGGCGATGCGGACCGAGGTCGAAGTCGTCTCCCCGGACGAATACGAAGAATTCATCGAAAGCCAGAAAACCGAGATCGAAGAAGCTCAGGACCGCGTTGTCGGCCTGATCGAAGAAGGAAAAGTGCCATGAGCCCCAGCGCCCGTCCCGAGCTCGTAGCCGAGGGCTATCAGGTCCGCCGCCGCCCCCGCTGGGCCGAGCTGGCGACCACGGCCGACCATAAGGAGCTCGGCCAGATCCTCATCTGCGGCGCCCTCGGCTTCCTCTTCATCGCCGCGGTTGAGCTGCTGCTGATGCGCCTGCAGCTGCTGGTGCCGGAAAACACCTTCCTCTCGCCGGTCGGCTTCAACCGCATGCTCTCGCTCTACGGCGCCACCTCGATCTTCCTCTTCGCTGTCCCCTTCGCCCTCGGCTTCTTCTACTACGTGGCGCCGCTGCAGATCGGCGCCCGCGGCACCGCCCTGCCGCGGCTCGGGCAGGTCGGCGTCGCCCTTTACGTCGCCGGCGCGACGATGCTCTACGCGACCTTCCTCTTCACCCCGACGGAGGCCGGCGTCAACCCGCTTCCTCCGCTCAGCGAGACCGCCTTCCTCTCCAATAACGGCGTCGACGCCTGGGCTGCGGGAACTGGCCTGGCGACCCTCGGCTTCGTCCTTCTCGCGATCAACCTGGCGGCGACGCTGCGGATGATGCGGGCGCCAGGGATGGCCTGGCGCCGGGTGCCCGTCTTCGCCTGGGCCGCGACCGTCTCCTCCTGGCTGCTGATCGTCGTCGGCCCGGTCCTGCTGGCGGCGCTGACGATGCTGCTGATCGACCGCAACTACGACGGCATCTTCTTCGCCGACGGCTCCGGCGGCGCGCCGCTCCTCTGGCAGCACCTCAGCTGGATCTTCTTCACCGGCACTTACATGCTGCTGCTGATCTTCGCCTTCGGCACGATCGCCGAAATCGTCGCCACCTTCTCCCGCAAACCGCTCTTCAACCGCAACGTGGTGATGGCGTCGCTGGGGGCGATCGCGGTGCTCGGCACGCTCGCCTGGATGCAGAACATGCTGACCGCCCCGATCGGGATCGGCTGGCAGTACTTCGCGATGCTGATGTCGCTGGCCCTCGTCGTCCCCTTCGGGCTGATCCTCTTCAACCTGATCGCGACGCTGGTCGGCGGCACGCTGCGGATGCGGGCCCCGGTTCTTTTCGCGATCGGAGCGATCTCGATGATCTCGATCGGCCTCGCCGCCGAGCTCTGCCAGTCGCTGGTTGCCGCCGCCTGGCACATCAAGAACACCACCGATTCGACCGCCGCCACCCACTTCGCCCTGATCGGCGCCGCCGTCCTCGCCGGCTTCGCCGCCCTCTACTTCTGGTTCCCGAAGATGACCGGGAAGACGATGGGCGAGAGCCTTGGGCGCATCTCCTTCTGGACGATCGTCGTCGGCCTGCTGGTCGGCTTCGTACCGCTGTTCCTCGCCGGCGACGACCAGGGGCAGGTCGTCGACGCCTACAAGTACTTCGACAACGCCGGCGTCACCGCCTACAACGTGATCTCGACGATCGGCGTCCTGATCCTCTTCGTCGGCGTCCTGCTGACGATCCTCAACGCGATCTTCAGCCGCACCAACGGCCCCGCCGCCGGCCACGATCCCTGGGCGGGCGACACGCTTGAGTGGTTCACGCTGTCGCCGCCGGAGGCGCACAACTTCGACGTCCTCCCCGACGTCCGCAGCCCCCGGCCGCTGCGCGACATCCGCGAGGCGATCGGGCATCGCACCCGCCGCGAAGAAGCAGGGACTGCGCGCGAGTCCCAGCCGGTAGCCTGAGTCCCGCATGAGCGGTGCCCAGACTGCTGCCCTGGCGCGGCGCCCGGCCCTCCCCACGGTCGTCCGCGATTACCTGACGCTGACCAAGCCGAAGGTGCAGTCGCTGCTGCTCTTCACCACGATCACGACGATGTACGTGGCCGGGGACCCGTCGCTCGGGCTCGTCTTCCTCACCTGCCTCGGCGGCGCCCTCTCGGCCGGCGGAGCCGGCGCGATCAATCACGCCGTCGATCGTGACATCGACCGCACGATGGCCCGCACCGCCGACCGTCCCGTCGCCTCCGGCCGCGTCTCGGCCACCGCCGCGATCGCCTTCGGCATCGGCCTCGGCCTCGCTTCCTTCCTGCTGCTGGCGCTGACCGTCAACCCGCTGGCGGCGGCGCTCTCGCTCTCCGGCCTGCTCGGCTACGTCTGCGTCTACACCCTCTGGCTGAAGCGGACGACCCCGCAGAACATCGTCATCGGCGGCGCTGCCGGTGCGGTGCCACCGCTGGTCGCCTGGGCGGCCGTCACCGGCGGCCTCAGCGGCATGGCCTTCTACATGTTCGCGATCGTCTTCTTCTGGACTCCGCCCCACTTCTGGGCGCTTTCGCTACTGATGAAGGACGAGTACGCGAAGGCCGGGATCCCGATGCTGCCGGTCGTCCGCGGCGAGGAGGAGACGCGGCGCCAGATCCTCCTCTACACCGTCCTCCTCTACGCCGTCACCCAGCTGCCCTTCTGCGCTGGCGGCCTCGGCGTCGCCTACCTCGTCCCCTCGATGCTGCTCGGCGCCGGCTTCATCTACTTCTCGACCCGGCTCTACCGCAGCCGCGATCGCCGCTGGGCGCTGAAGACCTACCTCTTCTCGCTCGCCTACCTGGCGCTGCTCTTCCTGGCGATGGCGATCGCCGCCAACGTCTAGGGCGACAGACCCTCCCCTCGGACTGATAGAAATCCCGGCAATGGATCGCGAGACCGCACGCCGAAACATGCGCGCCGGCCTGGTCGCCGGGGGCATCGCCGCCGGGATCTTCGCCCTCTCGTTCGTCGCCGCCTTCCTCTACATCGCCCAGTAGGACATGGCCGACCACCGACACGTCCCCGAGCCGGGCGAGATGATCTACACGCCGCGCCCGTCCTGGGGCCCGGTCTTCTTCGCCGTCGGGGCGCTCGCCCTGCTCTGCGGGATCTTCGCCGGCGGCTTCATGTTCCCGCCCGTCTTCTACGCGGTCGTCGGCCTCATCCTCGTCCTGATCGCCTTCCGCAGCATCGTCCGCGGCTCCGTCCGCGATTACTACCGCCTGCCCCGCCGCCAGGAGACCCGCGGCGCGGCACTGCCGGTAGAAACCATCAGCACTCCCCCGAAGGGCTGATACCGGCGCATATCGGCGTCCTCGGTCGCTCGCGTGCAGAGCACGCCACGCTCCCTGCGTCCTTGATCTGCTTGGTCTCAGCCCTTCGGCAAGGACATTTCTGAGGTTGCCCCGTCCGACGTCCAGCAGCGGACGATGTCGCGCATCGAGAGCATGCCGGTGGGCTCGCCGTCGTCGAAGACAACCAGGTGGCGGACGTTACGGCGCGACATCTCCGCTGCCGCTCGCTCGAGGCTCCAGTCGGGGGCGGCGCTGAGCACCCCCTCGCTCATGTGGTCGCAGACCCGCTCGTGGTCGGGGTTCTGTCCCTGGGCGACGGAAACCAGCAGGTCGCGCTCGGTGACGACCGAGGGGGTCGGCATCTCGCCGTCGAGGACCAGGGCCGCGCCAGTGCCTTTCTCGACCATTTTCGCGGCCGCCTCACGCAGGGTGTGCGTGGGGCCCACGGTCAGCGTGATCTCCGACATCCCGTCCCTCACCTGCATCTGCGACCTCCCATCGCCTGAATCCGAGTTAGTGATAATCGCCTCAATCCTATCCCATGGGAATGGGTCACAGCGACGCTTACCCGGGGCGCCGACATATAGACTCCCGCTCGCATTGCGCCCCAAGAATCGCCCCTCGAAACCGATCGGCCCGCTGCTCGCGATCGCCGCCCTGCTCGCCCTCGTGGTGACCGCTTCGGGCTGCGGCACGACCACCGCCGACACCGCCCGCGGCCGGACCCTCTTCGTCCAGAAGTGCGGCGTCTGCCACGAACTGGCGCAGGCGGGGACCACCGCCCAGGTAGGCCCCAGCCTTGACGACGCTTTCGCCTCGGCGCGTTCGATCGGCAACGACAGCGACACGATCGAAGGGGTGGTCAAGGCGCAGGTCGAGTACCCACGGGAGAGCAACGGCGACCCGCGCGTCTCGATGCCGGCCGACATCGTCACCGGCCAGGATCTCGACGACGTCGCCGCCTACGTCGGCGAATGGGCCGGCGTCCCCGGCGCCGCGCCGCCGGAAGTCGAAGGTGGCCCGGGCGCCCAGGTCTTCGCCAACAACGGCTGCGGTGGCTGCCACACCTTCCAGGCCGCCGGCTCCGGCGGCGTCACCGGTCCGCCGCTCGAAAAAGCCCTCGTCCCCGGCGATGACGAAGCCACGGTCGAAGAAATGATCGTCAACCCGAACGCGGAAATCGCCAAGGGCTACCCGCCCAATGTGATGCCGCAGAACTTCGGCGAAATCCTGACCGAAAAAGAACTCAAAGACCTGGTCGGGTACCTGATCGAAAACTCCGCTGCCGGCGAAGCCGGGGGCGGCGGTAAATCCCAGGGCTAAGCCCGAGCGGCCGAGCGGCCGCTGCGATCATGTGGGGTAGATGCGGGAACGCCTGAAAAGCCGCCTCGAGATCTCGCCGGAGCGCTACGCGCAGGTGACGCTGGTCGCGCTGATCGCTCTCTCGATGATCGTCTTGACCGGCGCCGGGGTGCGCCTGACCGGGTCGGGTCTCGGCTGCCCGGACTGGCCCAAATGCTACGGGGGCACCACTCCCCCGCTCGAATCGCACGCGGTGATCGAGTACACGAACCGGCTGATCACCGGCATCGTCGGCTTCGCGGTGATCGCCGCCGCCCTTCTGGCCTGGTTCCGGCGGCCCTACCGCTGGCACCTGGCGTTGTTCGGGGGGCTGCTGCCGCTTGGGGTGATCGGGCAGGCGATCCTCGGGGCCCTGGTGGTCAAGTACCACCTCGCCCCCGGCCTGGTGATGAGCCACTTCATCCTCTCAATGGTGCTGCTCGACGCCGCCTTCGCCCTTGCCTGGTGCTCGCGCTACGAACCGTGGGAGCGCCGCCGCTCGCAGGACCGGCTCGGGGTCTGGGCGGTGCGGGCGCTGATCCCGCTCGGGCAGCTGACGATCCTCGCCGGCACGATCGCCACCGCCTCCGGCCCCCACGCCGGCGCCCACGAAGGGCAGCTGGTCCACCGCTTTACCTTTGAGGGAGCGAAGACGCTGGAATGGGTGGTCGAGCGCCACGCCGCCCTTGCCACCGTCTACGGCCTCGCCGCGATCGCGGTCTGGTTCCTCCTGCGGCGCTCCGGCGGCGACAGGCGGGCGCTGAAGCCGCTCACCGTGGTGCTCGGCCTGCTGGCCCTGCAGGGAGCGATCGGCGGCATCCAGTGGGCGCTCAAACTCCCCGGCGAGATCGTCTGGGTCCACGTGGCCGTGGCGACCTGCAACTGGCTGGCGATGCTCTGGACCGTGGCCACCGCGGGTCGGCTCGAGCCACGGGGTGAGCCTGCTCCGGCCGAGCCGGAGGAGAAGCGTCCGCGCGCCACGGCTACGGCCGGCACCATCTAGCGCTTGCTCCCCTTCTGGCTCTCGATCGGCGCCCTCAGCCTCGTTCAGGCGGCCCTAGTTGCCGCCCCGAAGCCGCCCCTGCCCGCCCTGCTGGGGCGACTGCGAAGCCGCTGGTGGACGCTGGTACTGCCACTCTCGATCGTGGTCGTGATCTCGGCCGTTGCCCTCGACTCCGCCAGCGCCCGCTTCCTCACCTACCTGGCCCTGATCGCGGTGCCGCCGCTGGCCGCCGCCGCCCTAGCATGGCTTGTGCGCGGAGCGCGCTGGCAGCTCGCGCTCCTCGTCATCCCGCTCTTCGCCTTCGCCTGGGCGGCCAAGGGCTCGCTGAGCGGCCAGACGGCAGCTCTGGCTCTCTCGGCCCTCGCCTGCGTCACCCTCGGCTGGCTGACCGCCTGTGTGGTCCCAGGGCGCTGGCTGAAGCTCGGGATCTACGTGATGGCGGCGGTCGACGCCTACCTAGTCGGAACTGACCTTCTCCAAGCCCCCAACGCCGTCCTCAACACCGCCTCCCCGGCCGCCGACTTCCCTCGCCTGCAGCTGGCCAACTTCGGCTCCGCCCTGATGGGCTTCGGCGACCTCTACATCGCCGCCACCCTCGGCGCCCTCCTCGCCTATGACCGCTGCCTGCAGCTCCGCGGCGCCGCCCTGGCCGCCCTCATCGGCCTCATCTTCGACCTGCTCTTCTTCGCCGTCGACGAGCTCCCCGCAACCGTCCCGATCGCTTTGACGCTACTGGCTCTTGAGCTCACTTCTTCGCGCCGAGATCACGCCACTTCCGCTCCGACCAGCGGTATCCGTAAACACAGCCGGCAATGACGACCACCAGCAACAGCAGCGCCCCCACCAACGGCCGCGTCAGCAGCGTCACGGCAACGATCACCGCCCCGGCGATCATCACGATCACGACCCATTTGAAGACAGCGGCCTCGTTGAATTTCATCTCGCGGTCCTGAGACGGCGAAAATCAAGTCTGGGTAGGACGCAGGGAGGGAAGTGTGCTCTGCACACGACCGACTGAGGACACCCCCAGACGCAGATTTGCAGCCGTCTCAGAGGATGTAGACCGTGACGTAGACGATGATCCACATGATGTCCACGAAGTGCCAGTAGATGCCTGGCACCTCGACACCCAGGTGGTCCTCCTCCTTGGGGCCGAAGTGGCCGCGGAAGGCGCGGATCGTCGCGAACGAGAGCAGCATCAGACCGACGAAGACGTGGGCTCCGTGAAGGCCGGTGAGGCTGTAGAAGATCGAGCCGAACGAGAGGTCACGGGCGCTGAAGCCCAGGTGCACGTACTCGTTGATCTGGATGAAGAGGAAGGTTGCGCCGAGCAGCCAGGTGGCGACGAGACCGAGTTTGAGGCCGGTGCGGTTGCCGCGGCGGATCGACTCGAGGGCGTAGTGGACCGTGAAGCTCGAAGAGATGAGGATCGCCGTGTTCATCCCGGCGACGGCCTTCGGCAGTTCGAACGGTTCCGGCGGCCAGCTGGCCGGGTCGACGACGACGCGGAGGAAGAAATAGGAGGCGAAGAAGGCCCCGAAGAGCATCACCTCGGAGACGATGAAGAGGAGGATGCCAAGCGTCTGGCGGTCGATCCGCGAGCTCTGGTTGGCCTCCGGCGGCCCGTGATGGTGGTCGGCGTGGGCGTGCCCGACCGCTACCGATGCGCTCTCCATCAGCTTGCCTCCCCCTCGGCGACAGCGGCGACGACGGCGGTTGCCGGCCTGCCGACCTCGATGTGCTCGACCGACTTCTCGGTGATGTCGCGGACGCGGCCGATCAGGTTGTCCTCCAGCCACTGCGAGCGCTCGCCGGCGTAGGTCGAGATCAGGATGTCGTCGATCCGGTAGTGCTCGATTCCGTTCTTGACGGCGAGGAACGGGTCCGGGCTCATCGGCTGGCCGGTGGCGTCGATCTCGTTGCGGTAGAGCTCGGCCAGGGTCGAGGCGAGGTCGCGGGCGACCTGGGCCTCGCTGACGTCCTCGGCCCGGGGGCAGATGATCGTGAAGCGGTGCGGCCTGATGCCGGCGCGATCCTTCAGCCGCGCCACCAGATCCGGAGCGGCGACGGTCTTGGTCGCGACCACGAGGGTGTGGTTGAGGTCCCAGCGGATCGCGTCCTCTTCGATCCGGACCGGGATGTGGGTCAGCTTGACCTCCGGTTCGCAGCGGTCGCGGACCCACTCGACGAGGTCGCGGCGCAGAAAGCCGAAGCGGGTGTCAGGGAGGCTCGAGAAGAGGACCTCGCCGGGTCGGTGGGCGCGGACGGCGTCGTCGAGCGCCAGCGAGGACTCGGGGTCAAGCACCTCGCCGATCGATTCGATGCCGAACTCGCTCAGCACCGCCATCGTTACCTCGACGCGGGCGCGGGCGGCCTCGCGGACTTCGGCGGTGTCGATCAGCTGCCCGACCGACGGCTGGTTCTGGGGAGCGGCGACGACCACGCCCGAGACCTGGTCTTTACGCTCGCGCACCGCCTGCAGCAGCTTGCGGCCGCCGGCGACCTCGTTGAGGAAGACCAGCAGCGGCTTGCGCTCGTCAGCCTGCTCCACGCTCATGAGCTGGTACCCACCACGCTCGGTTCGCCGGCGGGCACCTCGGCGCCGTCGCTGGTCATGATCGCGTGTTTGGCGCCGGGGATCCCGAACTCGTAGGGGCCGCCGACGACGCGCGGGATCTCGTCGAAGTTGAAGATCGGCGGCGGCGAGGAGACCTGCCACTCGATCGAGTTGGCGCGCCAGGGGTTGGCATCGGCGCGGGGGCCGTAGCGCCAGCTGGTGACCATGTTGTAGAGGAAGACGAGCTGGACGGCGCCGAGGAAGAAGGCGAAGACGCTGATCAGCAGGTTCCAGTCACCGAACTGTTCGGCGTAATCGGCGACGCGGCGCGGCATCCCGTCCATTCCGATCCAGTGCATCGGGATGAAGGTGCCCCAGGTGCCGACCAGGGTGCCCCAGAAGTGGACGCGGCCGAGCCGCTCGTCGTACATCCGCCCGGTCATCTTCGGGAACCAGTGGTAGACGCCGGCGAAGATCGTGAAGACAGAGCCGCCGAAGAGGACGAAGTGGATGTGGGCGACGATGAAGTAGGTGTCGGAGACGTGGATGTCGATCGGCACCATGCCGAGCATGACGCCGCTGATCCCGCCGATCGTGAAGGTGACGATGAAGGCAAGCGCGAACAGCATCGCCGTCGAATAGGTGTGGATCTTGCCGAAGTAGAGGGTTCCCAGCCAGGAGAAGATCTTGATTCCGGTCGGCACCGCGATCAGCAGGGTGGTGATCATCATCGGCACCCGCAGCCAGGAGAACATCCCGGCGACGAACATGTGGTGCGCCCAGACCGAGTAGCTGA
>Ga0207687_10000073_pt1 | contig 73917 bp, 83 predicted proteins | sample KBSM54metaG_FD_184399 | JGI IMG/M metagenome (GOLD analysis project Ga0207687, IMG submission 184399) | Miscanthus rhizosphere microbial communities from Kellogg Biological Station, Michigan, USA - KBS M5-4 metaG (SPAdes) (version 2) | ecosystem: Host-associated > Plants > Roots > Rhizosphere >...
GGCTCGTCGCATCCTGGGGCTGGAGTAGGTCCCAAGGGTTGGGCTGTTCGCCCATTAAAGCGGTACGCGAGCTGGGTTCAGAACGTCGTGAGACAGTTCGGTCCCTATCTGCTGTGGGCGTTGGAGAGTTGAGAGGAGTCATCCCTAGTACGAGAGGACCGGGATGAACGTGCCGCTGGTGTATCTGTTGTCCTGCCAAGGGCATCGCAGGTTAGCTACGCACGGAACGGATAACCGCTGAAGGCATCTAAGCGGGAAGCCGTCCTCGAGATGAACTCTCCCATCCCTTTAAGGGAGTAAGACCCCTGGTAGACCACCAGGTTGATAGGCCGGCGGTGCAAGCGCAGTGATGTGCTCAGCCGACCGGTACTAATGGGTCGAGGGCTTGACGGATGTTTATTACTTACCTTGCGGTCTTGTGCGGTTTTCAAGCTCCACCGGGGCGGTTGTCTCGCAAAATTCCGGTGGTGCATAGCGAAAGGGAAACACCTCTTCCCATTCCGAACAGAGCAGTTAAGCCTTTCAGCGCCGATGGTACTTGGGGGGCAACCCCCTGGGAGAGTAGGTCGCCGCCGGTTCTTCTGTACTCGAGCCCGATCGCAAGGTCGGGCTCGAGTCGTTTCTGGGCTCAGTTAGAGCTTCCGACTGGTCCTATTCGGTGGGGCGAAAAGTGGCATTTTGCAGGATAAAACGCCGTAGTCGACGGTCGTAGAGGCGCGGATTGAGGTTCCAGCTTTCCGTGTGACCGACTACGGGCAGGCGGTAGTAGGTGACCCACCGTGGTAGCTCAGCGGCGAAATCGTCACTGGTGGAGATCGGCACCAGTTCGTCCTCGGTGCTGTGAAAGAGCAGGATTGGCAGGTGGAAATCTTCGGGATGGTCGAGCGCGTCGAGGTTGTCCCAATCGGGGTTGACTCGGGCGTCGATCATCCACTCGACCGGCACGCCAAGGAACCCGGGCAGGCCCATCTGTTCGGCGTTGTATTCGAACAGCGAGCGCCAGTCCAACACCGGGGCATCGAGAACCAGGGCGGAGACCTCCCCGGAGAGACGGGAGCGTTGCATGAACTGGGTGATCAGCTCGCCGCCCATCGAGTAGCCGACCAGGACGACGCGCTGGGCGCCGTGGGCGAGCGCGTAGCGCACCGCGGCCTGGAGGTCGATCCACTCGGTTTCGCCCAGGTGGTAGAGGCCGTCGGGGCTTTCCGGCGCGCCGAGGTCGTTGCGGTAGGAGATCAGCAGTGAGGTGAGGCCAGTCTGGCGCAGGGTAGGCGCGATCCGGAGGTCGTTTTGACGGTTGTCGTTGTGGCCGTGCACGACGATGGCCCAGGTGTGTCGCTCGGCGGTAGGGGCCTTGGGTGGAGCGTGGATGAGCCAGGCGGGCATCGGGCCGAGTGGATCCGGCACGCCCACGGAGTTGAAGGGGAGGCCGAGGGCCTGCCCTGGGTCGCCGGCATAGACGTGGCTGTCGAGCCCGGCCTGGACGCCGGGCACGAGGTAGCCGCGTGCGTCGCTGAGCCGTCGCGTGACCGTGCCGCCGCCTTCCGCGAGGACTGGACCCACGATCGCGTGGCCGGTCTGCCAATCGAGCCCGTAGACGCCAGGCTGTTCGCTGTTGTGGCCGGCGGAAAGCGTGATGCGGCCGGGCTTTACGTCTTCGACGTCGACGTCGAGCGGCCAGTCGTGATGATCGGGCACGAGTGCGACCGAGGAGAAGTTCCAGGTAACGAACACAGCCGCCGCCAAGGCGAGGAGTAGCACGAGCACTCCGCCGCCAATCCACCAACGACGCCGACGACGTCGCGGCGGAACCACGTCTCCCTCCGTCAGCTCGGCAGTGGCGCGCATCGGCGCAAGGGTATTGCGCCGATGGGTGCCTGACTACGAACGCGAGAGGAGATCGCCGGTCGTCCCGCCCCTCGTCCCAGCCTGGGAGGGGTGCGGACGGCGGCGCGACTCGCAGGCGGGAGCGGGCCTTGCGGCGGGCTCGAGCCCGTACTCGCCGAGGGTCGCGAAGTCGATCAGGAGGTCGACGGCGTCGGCGAGACGTTCACTGATGTTTGTCTTCCTATCGAACATAGGTTCGACTCTAAGGGTGCTTCCGGACGGCAGGTTGTTTCTGCACGGGCTTTTGCAGCTTGGGTCGATGATTTGGCTTGGGGGCTGGCTTTGCGACGGGAGCAAAGCCAAGGACCAGGGCTGCTGTCTCGGCCGGTTTCTCGACATTTGGGGAGTGGCCGGCGCCGCTGATCAGCTTGGTCTGGGTGCCGGGAACGGTCGCCCGGTATTCGGCCAAGCGCTTGGCCGGTTCGTTGATGATTTGCTCTTCGGCGCCCATGATCACCATCAGTGGCTTACCCGTTTCCGCCATGCGCTGATCAAGCGGCTCTTCCTTGGTGTAGTCGTCGAAGGCGGTGGGGGAGTCGTCGTAGGCGCTGAAGGTCATCCTGTCGACGTCTTCGACGAATTCGTCGGGGACCTTGAAGCCGGGCGCGAAGGCAACCTCGAGCCCCTTGCGCACGGCGAAGTCGGGCTTAATTCGCCAGAAGGCCTCGCCGATCACCGGGGCGAAGCCGAGCTTGGCGACGAGGCCGAGGTCGCCGTCTTCGTGGGTTGGCGGCGTGTCGACGATGAAGACGCGATTGACCAAAGCTGGCGATTGCTGCGCGAGCGCGACGGCGACGGCGCCGCCGAGCGAGTGGCCGACGACCTCGGCATCGCTCACGCCCAGCTTGGCCAGCGCCTGGGCGACCAGATCGGCTTGATTGGAGACGGTATAGCCCGATCGGGGCTTTTCCGAGCCGCCGTGGCCGAGCAGGTCGATCGCGATCACCCTGTGCTGCCGGGCGAGCGCAGGAATCATCTTGTTCCAGTAGTTGATCGCGCAGGTAAAGCAGTGGATAAGCACGATCGGGCTGCCGCTGCGGGGCCCTTCTTCGACCACCTCGAGGTCGCCGCCTGTGAGGTCGAGGATCTTGCCGCCCGGTTCCGTCACTCCGGCCGCCTTGGTTTCGTGGTCGACGCTGAGGGCGTTGAGGGCAAGCAGGACGATCAGCACCACGACGCCGCCGATCAGGATCTTCCAGCCTCTCCGCATGGCGCGTTACCCTAGCCGGAGAATGGCCGCCGAGCGCGAACAGTCCTAGCAATGGAGAAATTCGTCATCGAGGGCGGGGTGCCGCTCTCCGGCGAGGTGACCGTCGCCGGCAACAAGAACGCGGCTCTGCCGATCCTCGCTGCCTGCCTGCTGACCGAAGAGGAGCTGCTGCTGCACCGGGTGCCGCGCATTCGCGACACCGAAGCGCAGCTTGCCCTGCTCGAGCGCCTTGGCGTCGAGGTCGCCTGGGTCGCCGACAACAGCGTGCGGCTCTGCGCCCGGGGAGTGACTGATGTCTCCGTCGATGAGGAGCTCTCCAAACAGATCCGCGCCTCGTTCCTACTGGCCGGGCCGCTGCTGGCCCGTTTCGGCGAGGCGAGGATGCCGCCGCCCGGCGGCGACTTCATCGGCCGCCGTCGGCTCGACGCTCACCTCGACGCCTTCAAAGACCTCGGCGCCCGGGTCGACGGCGACCGCTGGATTGAGCTCAGCGCGCCCGCCGATGGCCTCTGCGCCTGCCGGATCTTCATGGACGAGCCCTCGGTGATGGGCACCGAGAACGCCCTGATGGCGGCCGCCCTGACCACCGGCCCGACGACGATCTCCAACGCAGCCAGTGAGCCGCACGTACAGGACTTGGCGCGCCTGCTTTGCGCGATGGGCGCCCAGGTCGACGGCATCGGCTCCAACGTGATGACTGTGCACGGCCGTGACCGCCTCTCAGGTGCCGAACACACGATCTCCGCCGATCACATCGAGGTCGGCAGCTTCATGGCGCTTGCCGCCGCGACCGGGGGAGACCTCCGCATCCGCGACGTCGAGCCGCTCGACCTGCTGATGGTGCGGCGCCAGTTCCGCCGCCTTGGCCTGCACTCGGAGATGGACGGCAGGGACATGCTCGTTCCGCCCGGCCAGAAGCTGCGGATCCAGTCCGACCTCGGCGACGCGATTCCGAAGATCGAGGATGGCCCCTGGCCCGCCTTCCCGGCCGACCTGACTTCCATCGCCTTGGCCTTGGCCACCCAGGCCGATGGCGAGATCCTGATCTTCGAGAAGATGTTCGAGAATCGCCTCTTCTTCGTCGACAAGCTGGTGGCCATGGGCGCTCGGATCACGTTGTGCGATCCCCACAGGGCGATCGTCAGCGGTCCGAGCCGGCTTCACGGCGAACGCGTCGAGAGTCCCGACATCCGCGCCGGCATGGCAATGCTCATCGCCGCCCTGGCGGCCGAGGGCACGTCGGAGATCGGCAACATCCGCCAGATCGACCGCGGCTACGAGCAGATCGACGAGCGCCTGCGCGGTCTCGGCGCCCAGATTGAACGGGTGTCGTCAGAGGTCCCTGCCTAGCAGGGCTTTCGAGCCCACTCTCGTAAGGTCCGGCGGATGATTCATCCCATTCCACCCGGCACGCGTGACGTGCTGCCCGACGAGATGCGGGAGCTGCGGCGGTTGCACCTGGCCCTGATCGGGGTCTTCGAAGAGCACGGCTACGGCGAGGTGGCGACCCCGGCGATCGAGTACGACGAGGTGCTCGCCCGCGGCGACGGGCGCACGGCTGACACCGCCTACCGCTTCTTCGACGGCAGCGGCGACCTGCTGGCGCTGCGCTCCGATATGACCGTGCCGATCGCGCGCCTGGTTGCCAGCCGTTACGCCAAGGCCGAGATGCCGCTGCGGCTCTGTTACCTCGCCAACGCCTACCGCGCGGTGCGCCCGCAGCGCGGCCAGATGCGCGAGTTTGCCCAGGCGGGGGTCGAGCTGATCGGCGCGCCGGCGCCGGAGGGCACTGCCGAGGTCGTCGCCGTGCTCGAGGCGGCGCTCGACGCCGCAGGTCTGGAGCGAGCGGTGATCGGCCTCGGCGACGCCGACCTCTACCGCCAGCTGCTCGCCGAGTTCGGCATCGACGGCGAGGCCCGCAACTCGATCCTCGCTCGCCTGGCCGCCCACGACCTGGTCGGCCTCGAGACCGAGCTCTCTGACCTGGAGGGCGTCGGCGACGACCAGATCGCCACCTGCGTCGCCCTCTCGCAACTGCGCGGCGGCAAAGAGGTGCTCTCCGAAGCGCGCGCGCTCGGCGGCGCCGCGGTCGAGCGGGCCACCGCCCGGCTCGGCGAGACGCTGCAGGCCCTCGAGGCCCGTGGCGTGGCCCAGCGGGTCCAGATCGATCTCGGCCTGCTGCGCGACCTCGGCTACTACAGCGGCGCGATCCTCGAGGTCTACGACCCGGCGCTCGGCCACGTGCTCGGCGGTGGCGGACGCTACGACGGCCTGCTCAAGCGCTTCGGCATCGACCTGCCGGCGGCGGGATTCGCCCTATACATGGAGCGCGTCCACGTCGCCCAGATGGAGGAGGAGCCGCGGGGCGGTGAGGGTCCGTGAGCGCCGAGGTCGCCGGGATGAGCCGGGCCAAGGCAGCCGGTCCGCTGAAGGTGGCGGTCCCGCGTGGGGCCCTGCTCGGCGAGACCCTCGACGCGCTCGACGCGGCGGGCATCGACACCAGCGAGGTGCGCGGCGAGTCGCGCTCGCTGATCTTTCCCGGTCAGAACATCACCCTGGTCACGATGCGCCCCTCCGACGTTCCCACCTACGTCGAGGCCGGCGCCGCCGATGTCGGCATCACCGGCAAGGACGTGCTGCTCGAGCAGTCCGACCGGGTCGTCTACGAGCTGCTCGACCTCGGCTTCGGCCGCTGCCGCATGGTGCTGGCCGGGCGCGTCGGCGACGAGCGACTGGGTGAGTCCGAGCGGCGCCTGGGCATGATGCGGATCGCGACCAAGTACCCGCGCATCGCCGAGCGCTACTTCGAGGGCACTGGTCGCCAGGTGGAAGTGATCGAGGTCAAGGGCTCGGTCGAGTTGGCGCCGTTGATCGGCCTCGCCGACGGCATCGTCGACCTGGTGGCCACCGGCCGCACCCTCGAAGAGAACGACCTCGAGGTACGCGAGGAGATTCTCGAGTGCACCGCCCGCTTCGTCGCCAATCGCGTCGCCCACAAGCTGCGCGCTCGAGAAGTCGACGGTCTGGCGGCAAAACTGCGCCAGGGCCTGGCCCGGTGAAAAGGCGCCAGTTCCACTGGGAGGGTGCCGAGGAGACCGCGGCGGCAATTCGGTCGTGGACGGCCGCGTCAGCGCCCAAGGTCGACGTCAGCCCAATCGAGCGCGAGGTACGCGAGGGCGGCGACGGCGCGGTGCTCTGCATGACTGCTCGCTTCGACGCGACAGAGCGAGCGCCCACCGCGCTGCGAGTCGACCCCGAAGCCGGCGCCGAAGCGCTTGCGGCGCTGGCCCCGGGCCTGCGTGAGTCGCTTGAGCTGGCGGCGGCGAACGTGCGCACAGTGGCGGAGGCTCAGATCACTTCGGAGGCCAGGGCCGTCACGCTTCCCCAGGGCCAGACCGTGACCGTGCGCGAAGTCCCGGTTGGCGCTGCCGGCCTCTACGCACCGGGCGGTCGGGCGGCCTATCCGTCGAGCGTGTTGATGTGCGCGATCCCGGCAAAGGTCGCCGGGGTCGAGCGGATCGCGCTCGCCTCTCCGCCCAGCGCCGACGGCACGGTCAACCCGCTCGTCCTCGCCGCCGCCGAGCTCTGCGGGGTCGAGGAGGTCTACGCGATGGGTGGGGCCCAGGCGATCTTCGCTCTCGCCCAGGGCACCGAGACGATTGCGCCCGTCGACGTCATCGCCGGCCCCGGCAATGCCTGGGTGCGCGAGGCAAAGCGCGCGGTTTCCGGGACCGTCGGCATCGACTCGCTCGCCGGCCCGTCTGAGCTGATGCTGGTTGCCGGCGACGGCACCGATCCCGAGTGGGCGGCCCTGGATCTCTGCGCCCAAGCCGAGCACGGCGCCGAGGGCCCATTGGTGGCCGTGGCGGTCGAGGAGGCGGTGCTCGAGGCGGTGGCGGATGCGACCGAGAAGGCGGCGGCCGCTCACGATGGGATCGGCCAGGCGCAGCTGGCGCTGGTCCAGGTCTCCGACCTGAGCGACGCCCTCGACCTCGCCAACGCCTTTGCGCCGGAGCATCTGGAGCTCTTCGAGGAGGACGCCGCCCTGCTTGCGGACAAGGTGCGAACCGCCGGCTGTGTCTTTGTCGGGCGTTACGGCGCAACCGCCTTCGGTGACTACGCCGCCGGCTCCAACCACGTGCTGCCGACCGGCGGGGCTGGTCGCTTCTCCGGGCCGCTTGGGCCCGGCGTGTTCCGCCGTCGTATCGCCGCCGTGCAGGTTCCCGCCGAGGCGGCGGCGAAGCTTGCACCGCACGTCGATCGGATCGCCCGCGCGGAGGGCTTCCCGGTTCACGGCGAGTCAGCGATGATTAGACGATGAGTCGCACGGCGAAAAGAGAGCGCAGCACCGCGGAGACGCAGATCAAGCTCTTGCTCGACATCGACGGCGGTGAGTCGAGCGCGGACACCGGAGTCGGCTTCCTCGACCACATGCTCGACCTGCTCGCCCGTCACGGACGGCTCGGCCTGCAGGTCGAGGCCAACGGAGACCTCGAGACCGGCGCCCACCACACAGTCGAGGACGTCGGCATCGTGCTCGGCCAAGCGCTCGACGAGGCGCTGGGCGACCGCGCCGGGATCCGGCGCTACGGCTCCGCCCTGGTGCCGATGGACGAGTCGCTCGCCGAGTGCGCGATCGACATCTCGGGTCGCCCGCTCTGCGTCTTCAGCGCCGACCTGCCGCCGACCACGATCGCCGGCTTCGACACCGAGTTGGCCGAGGAGTTCTTTCGCGCCGTCGCCAACAGCGCCAAGTTGACCCTGCACGTCAACGTCCGCTACGGCACCAACGCGCACCACATGATCGAGGGCTGCTTCAAGGCCTTTGCTCGGGCGCTGCGCGTCGCCGTCTCGATTGACCCGGACGAGAGCGGCGTGCCCTCGACCAAGGGAACGTTGAGCGAGTGAGTACGCGAATCTGCATCGTCGATTACGGCATGGGCAACCTGCGCTCGGTCGAGAAGGCGCTGGAGCACGTTGGCGCCACGGCGAAGATCGCCAACGACGCCGAGACGATCCGGGCTGCCGACGGGCTGGTCCTGCCCGGCGTCGGCGCCTTCCCGAAGGCGATGGAAGGCATTCGCGCGCTTGGGCTCGACGAGCTGATCGAGGAGCGCCGGGCGGCCGGCGTGCCAATCCTCGGCATCTGTCTCGGCCTGCAACTGCTCTTCGACTCGAGCACCGAGCTCGGCGGGGCGGCTGGGCTCGGCCTGCTCGCCGGCGAGGTCAGCGAGCTCGACGCGCCGGGGCTGAAGATTCCCCACATCGGCTGGTCGCCGGTCCGCTGGGAGCGCCGGTCGCGCCTCACCGAGGGGATTGAGTCCGAGACGCCCTTCTACCTGGTTCACTCCTTCGCTCCCAAGGCGGAGCCTGACGAGCTGCTCGGTACCGCCGCCTACGGCGCCCGCTTCACCTGCGCTGCGGAGCACGACAACGTCTTCGGCGTCCAGTTCCACCCGGAGAAGTCGAGCGCAGCGGGCCTGCGCCTGCTCTCCAACTTCGCCGGCATCTGCGCCTCCGTGCCGGCGTGATCCTCTATCCCGCGATCGACATCCGCGGCGGCAAGGCCGTGCGGCTGCTGCAGGGCGACTACGCGCGCGAGACGACCTATGACGCAGACCCGGTCGATGCCGCCAAGCGCTGGGCCGACGAAGGAGCCGAGTTCCTGCACGTGGTCGACCTCGACGGCGCCAAGGCCGGTGAGCCGCGGAACCTCGAGTCGGTGCGCCGGATCGCGGCCGCGGTCGATTGCCCGACCCAGGTCGGCGGCGGCCTGCGCGACGAGGCCTCGGTTTCGGCTGTACTCGACGCTGGCGCGGAGCGAGTCGTGATCGGCACCGCCGCGCTGCGCGATCCCGACTTCCTCGCCGAATCGCTGGCGGCGCATGTTGATCGCGTCGTCGTCTCGGTCGACGCTCGCGACGGCAAGGTGGCGCTGGCGGGATGGATCGAGGTCAGCGACGTTGACGTCGCCACGGCAGTGGCCGAGCTCGGCGAGCGCGGCGTCTCGCGTTTCCTCTGCACGGCGATCGAGGTCGACGGGACGATGGAGGGCCCGGCAATCGACGAGCTGAGCCGAATTGCCGCGGCAACGGACGCTCAGGTGATCGCCTCGGGTGGAGTCGGCGATCTCGCGGATCTCAAAGCGCTCGCGGATATGAACGCTCCGAACATAGAAGGGGCGATCGTCGGACGCGCCCTCTACGAGCGCCGCTTCACCGTGGCCGACGGCATCGCTGCCCTACGCTGAGCCGATGGTTCTGAAGCGCGTCATTCCCTGTCTCGACGTCGACTCCGGCCGAGTCGTCAAGGGCACCAACTTCGCCGGCCTGCGCGATGCCGGCGACCCCGTTGAGCTTGCAGAACGCTACGACGCGGAGGGGGCCGACGAGCTGGTATTTCTCGATATCACCGCCTCGCACGAAAAGCGCGACACAATCGTCGAGCTGGCCCGGAGGACGGCCGACAACGTCTTCATCCCCTTCACGATCGGCGGCGGTATCCGCTCGGTTGAAGATGCGCAGGCGGTACTTGATGCCGGCGCGGACAAGGTCTCGGTCAATTCGTCGGCGCTAGCGCGCCCCGAGCTGCTGACGGAGCTGGCAGACCACTTCGGTGCTCAGTGCGTGGTAATCGCAATAGACGCCAAACGCGAGGACGACGGTTGGGGGGTCTATGTAAACGGCGGTCGCAAGCGAGTCGACGGTCGCGAGGCCGTTACCTGGGCAAAAGAAGCGACAGAGCTCGGCGCCGGAGAGGTGCTCCTCACAAGCATGGACCGTGATGGGACCAACGACGGCTACGACATCGAGCTGACTAGAGCAGTTGCCGATGCCGTCTCAGTCCCGGTGATCGCTTCGGGGGGCGCCGGCACGCTCGAGCATCTGAGCGAGGCGATCGCGGCCGGTGGTGCCGACGCCGTCCTCTGCGCCTCGATCTTCCACTACGGCACCTTCACCGTTCACGAGGCAAAGGAGCAAATGGCAGCCGCCGGTATTCCGGTAAGGCATTGAGGTTGAAGCGAGACGGTCACCGTCTCCCGGAGACCGTCGCGCAGCAGATCGTTCGTGATGCTTCAAAGCGTTGAGCAGAAGCCTCCGGGAGAGGGTGACCGTCTCGCCGTCAGCCGCCAAGATCTTCCGCGAGGCCCGTGACCCCGGAGGAGCCGAGGATCTCGAAGCGGGCAAGTTCGTAGGGGGCTTCGCGGCTTGCTTCCCCCGGTATCTCGGTCGTAGCGGCGGTGTAGCCGGCTGCTTTGACCGCGGCGATCACGGTTTCATCGAACTGGCCCGCCGGGTAACAGAAGTCGGCCACCGGGACGCCGTATTCGCGACGCAGCATTTCGCGCGAGCCCCCGACTTCTTCCTTCAGCTGTTCGGAATCCAGGGTGGTGAGATCGAGGTGGTGAATCGTGTGGGCGGCCAGCTCCCAGCCGGCGTCGATCATCGCTTCGACGTTGCTCGTGTAGAGGTCCGATCCTTCGGCCTTGAGGTTTAGACCCCGGGCCATCCATGGCGCTTCAGCTCCGGCAGGGCGTAGGTGAACTGGGGCCGGTAGCCGTCGTCGAAGGAGAGCACCACCGGCTTGGCGGGGAGCGTGCCACCGTCATACCAGGCGCGCTCGACCATTTCGAGCGTCACCGCTTCGTAACCGTGTTCGTCCAACCAGTCCATTTGCTGGTGGAAGTCCGGCCGGGTGACGTAGAGCTCCGGGTAGGGCGCGTCGGCGGGAGCGGCGCCGAGCACGTGGTACTCGAGGATCGGTACCGGTCCAGTGTGCGGCTTCCAGTCGGGCTGTGGGGTCGCGTTGCGGACCAGGTCCGTCGCGGTCTTGGCGCCTGCGCTGGTCGCTTTCCCGCCGGCAGTAGACGCCTTCGAGGGCGAGCCCGAGGAGCCGCTCAGGCTCGATCCGAGGACCACTCCCAGCGCCACCGCGGCCGCCACGACAGCGATCACGGCCCCTGCTCGTCTCCAGCGCACGCGATCATGGTAGGCAACACACCCATGCAGGCCCCTCAAGACCACAGCGAGAGCATTGCCGAGGCACTCGAGCACATGCACCCCGAGCTGGCGAGCGTGCGCGAGGCGGGCGGCGACCCGGTCTACCTGGTCGGTGGCGCGGTCCGCGACCTCCTGCTCGGTCGCGGGCGCGCCGACATCGATCTCGTCGTCGCGGGCGACGCGGCGGCCCTGGCCGAACGGCTGGGGGGCGAGGTGACAGCGCACGAGCGCTTCGGCACCGCCAAGCTGAGGCTCAACGGCCACGAGATCGACGTCGCCGGCGCTCGCTCCGAGAGCTATCCACGGCCGGGCGCGCTGCCGGTCGTCGAGCCGGGCGCCGACCTCGCGGCCGATTTGCGGCGGCGTGACTTCACGATCAACGCGATGGCGATCCCGCTGTGGGGCAAGCCGCGGCTGATCGATCCCCATGGCGGCGAGGCGGACCTGGCGACGCGGCAACTGCGCGTCCTGCACGACGGCTCGTTCGCCGACGACCCGACCCGGGCGATTCGGGCTGCCCGCTACGCCTCTCGCTTTGGCTTCGGGCTGGAGGAGCACACCGCCGAGCTGATCCGCGAGACCGATCTTGGGGCGGTCTCGGCTGACCGTCGCGAGGCAGAGCTGTTGCGCCTAGCCGGCGAAGAGAACGCCGCGAGTGGCTTCGCCCTGCTCGCCGAGTGGGGACTCCTGGAACTGAGATCGAAGGACGCCGAGCTCGTGACGAGAACGGCAGAGCTCCTGAACAGCGATCCTTGGCGGGGCTCTGCACCTCGCGATCGCGCTCTGCTCGCCGCAGCGCTCGGCCCGCCGCGGGGCGAGGTGGCTCTTGCCGCGGCTGAGCCCGAGCGTCCCTCCGAGGCGGTCGCGCTCGCTGAACCCCAAGACGAGATCGAGCTCGTGCTCGCTCGCGCCCTCGGCGCCTCATGGCTCGACCGCTACCTCAGGGAGTGGCGAGACGTGGCGCTGGAGATTGACGGCACGGACCTGATCGACGCCGGCCTCACTCCAGGCCCCGCCCTGGGGCGGGGCCTGGAGGAGGCCCTGCGGCGCAAGCTCGACGGCGAAGTGAGCGGCCGCGAGCAGGAGCTGGTCGTCGCCCTGGAGGCGGCTAGGAGTGACGATGGAGTGGCGTGAGCGCGACGGGATGCGTTGGCTCGAGGCGTCCCTGCCAGGAGGGACTGCCGCCTTTACGACTCGCACCTTCGGCTCGGCGCGGGAGAGCTTTGCGCCGCTGGCTGCACTGGGCGTCGACCCGGAGGCGATCGTCAGCGCCTGGCAGGTGCACGGCACCGACCTCGCCATCCACGACGGGGGCGCTGTCCCGGCGGAGGCAGACGGCCACCTGATCCCGGACTCAGGCACTGTCGGTCTCGTCTTCGGTGCCGACTGCCTGCCGATCGCCGGCATCGGTCCCGGCGGAGCGATGATCGTGCACGGTGGCCGGCGCGGCCTGGAGCAGGGGATAGCGCTGCGCGGTGCGGCGGCCGTTGGCGCAACCGCGGCCGCGATCGGCCCCGGTATCGGGCCCTGCTGTTACGAGGTCGACCTCTGGAGCGAGGCCCGCCGCCAACTGCGTGAGGCGGGCGTGGAGGAAATCCAGTCCGCCGACATCTGCACCTGCTGTGAGACGGAGCTCTTCTTCTCACATCGTCGCGACGGCGACCCACGGCGACAGGCAGGTCTCGTCTGGCTCGATTGGGAGGAGGGCTGAGGTGCCGGGGCTGATCCACGGGCTCGAGCCCGAGAAGATCGCCGCCAACCTCGCCGAGGCGCGCGAGTTGGCCGGGCCCGGGGTCGAGATCCTCGCCGCCAGCAAGTACCTGCCGGCGGAGGAGATGGGGGCGTTGACCGCGGCCGGTGTTCGCCTTGTGGGGGAGAACCGCCAGCAGGACTTGATCGCCAAGCACGAGCGCTGGGGGGACGCCTTCGAGTGGGACTTCATCGGCAACCTGCAGAGCCGCAAGGTCAAGCAGCTGCTGCCGATCTGTCGCCTGATTCACTCGGTCGCCAGCGAGTCGGCGCTCGAGCAGCTAGGTCGCCACGGCGGCCCGGAGACCGAGGTCCTGATCGAGGTCAACGTCGCCGGCGAGGAGGGCAAGGGGGGAGTGGCCCCGGCCGACCTCGGCCCCTTCCTCGCGCGCTGCCCGGTCAGAGCCACCGGCCTGATGACGATGCCACCGTTCAGCCAGGATCCGGAGGACTCGCGGCCCCACTTTGCCCGCCTCGCCGAGCTCGCCTCCGAGCACGGCTTGACCCGCCTCTCGATGGGAACCTCGCAGGATTGGCGGGTCGCGGTCGAGGAGGGGGCAACGATCGTCCGGCTCGGCACGGCCCTCTATGTGTAAATCCGCACAGGTCTGGTCATAATTCCGTAGAGGAGTCGGCCCACCAAGGCCGAAACACGCGACTAACCATGGCCCTACGCGATACCTGGCATCGAGCGCTGGTCTACTTCGGTCTTGCCGAGGACCACGACTACGGCCCCGAATACGAGGAAGACTTCGAGCCCGAGACGAGCTCCGAAGAGGCCTACGAGGGCCGCCGCGAGTCGGCGACCGTGCGGCGCCTGCCGAGCTCGCGCCGCTCGCGCCGGGACGAGATCGACGACATCTTCGCCGACGACGAGCCGATCGCCGCCACCCGCACCCGCACGCTGCGCCCGGTCGGCAACGGCGACTCGGACGTCCAGGTTCACCTCGTCATTCCCCGCAACTTCAACGACGCCCAGCAGGTCGCCGACCAGTTCAAGCGACAGGTTCCGGTCATTCTCAACCTGCAGACGACCGATCACGAGCTCTCCAAGCGGATGATCGACTTCTGCTCCGGTTTGACCTACTCCCTGGACGGCGGCATGCAGCGGATCGCGGAGAAGATCTTCCTGCTGACGCCGCGCAATGTCGAGGTCTCCGCCGAGGAGAAGGCGCGGCTGCTCGACAAAGGCTTCTTCAACCAGTCTTAGCGCTGGTCGCGGCCTCGCGTTAACGGCTCGGCCACAAAGCAGACACAGAATCGTCACGGGCGCTAAACGCCTTCGCCACATCACGGCGCCGGGCCGCTCCTAGGTTCGCCGGGAAGGCTCATTCGAGCCGCAATCGATCCAAAGGAGACTCGTAGATGCTGAGAAGCACGAGGGCGATCTCGTTCCTGGCCAGCTGCACTCTGGCCATCGGCGCACTTGCCGCGCCGGCCGGAGCGTCGCCTCCACCCAGTCCCGTCCTGACCGGCGTTCCTTCGGCCAACACGAGGTCGCCGGGCTATGCGCCGTCGAGCGTTCTCTCACCAGAGTTGGAACAGGTCGTCGTCGCGCGCGGCTCCAATCCACTCGAGAACCCCTCGCCTCTGACCTCCTACTACGGATACGACAACGACGTCCTCAACCTCGCCGGCCAGCCGCAGATGCTGCCGGTCCCGAGCAACCCGAAAGAGGCGCACAAGACCGAGCCGGACAAGAACACCTACCTGGTCTTCCCGGGCGGTCTCACCGGTGCCGATCCCAACTACGACTACGGCACTCACTTCCTCTTCCAGGGCCACGAGGGAGGCGCGGGCGGCGCCAGCTACATCACCCGCGTCAACCTCGACGCCGATGCGGCGCACCGAATCACCCTGCTGGCTACCCAGGACGCCTTCGGCAACCAGTTGGCGACGATCGACGGCTCGACCTGGGACCCGTGGGCCAAGCGCCTGCTGTTCACCACCGAGAACCCCGGCGCGCCCACCTACGCGGCGACCCCGGGCTACCCCTCTCAGGTACTCGACGTCTCGGGCGCGATCGGCCGGGGTGGCTACGAGGGCATCCAGAACGATTCGGACGGCAACATCTGGATCTGCGAGGACATCGGCGGCTCGAGCAAGCCTGGGACCAAGGCGAAGCAGCCGAACAGCTACATCTTCCGCTACGTGCCCAGTCATCCCGGCGACCTGCTCCACGGCAAGCTGCAGGCGCTGCAGGTGCTGAACGCGGCTGGCGAACCGATCACGTTTGCCAGTCAGGAAGCCGTCAACAGCGCCGATCAGTTGGCGCTTCACACCTACGGCAGCTCGTTCAAGACCCGCTGGGTCACGGTTCACGACACGGCGACCGAAGGCAACTCCCCGTTCGTCGCCGGTCCGCTGGCGAAGGCCGCGAAGGCGACCCCGTTCAAGCGGCCGGAGAACGGCGCCTTCCAACCGGGCTCCGGTTTCACGAAGTTCTTCTTCGACGAGACCGGGGACACCAACAAGGAAAGCGTCGAGAACGCCAGTGCGGGGGGCTGGGGATCGATCTTCCAGGTCTCGCAGAGCTCGCCCAGCGCCAACACCGGCAGCATCAAAGTGTTCTACAACGGCGACGAAGCGCACGCCGGCATCGACAACGTGACGTTCCTCTCGCGCAACTCGATCAGTTTCGTCGAGGACGCGGGGGACACGTTGCACGCGCAGCGCAACGGGCTCGACTCCGGCTTCGTCTGGCAGGTCGGGACGGACTACTCGAACCCGAAAAGCCAGCCGGTGCGCTGGTTGGCGGAGGGCCGCGACGCCTCGGCCACGCTCGACGCCGACAACGCTGGCTTCGGCAGCAACGAGGGCGACAACGAGATCACCGGGCTCCTGGTCTCAGACGGGGACAGGAGCGTGAACGGAGTGCTGGGAGCCAAGCTGCCCGACCTGAGCAGTCGCAGGTGGCGCTGGTTCTACACCCAGCAGCACGGAGACAACCGGACCTATGAGGTGCGGCTGGATCGCTAGACCGAAGTGCCGTGCCAGGGGTCGGGTGCCTCGCGCCCGACCCCTGGGGCATGGGCGCGGCTAGTCTGCCGAGCATGATCGTTGGCTTCGTCGGTTCCGGGAGCATGGCTGGAGCTATGGCCCGTGGCCTCAAGGATGAGGTTGGCGGCCTCCTGTTCACGGACTCGGGCTCGGGGACCGCGGCGCAGCTCGCGGCCGAGCTCGGTGGCGAGGCAGTGGGGTCGAACCGGGTGCTCTCCGAGCGGGCCGACGTCGTGGTGCTTGCGGTCAAGCCGGCCCGGCTCGACGACGTGGCGGCGGAGCTCAGCAGCGCAAGGACGGTCGTCTCGCTGCTGGGTGCCACCTCGCTGGGGCGAGTTCAGGGCGCTTTTCCCGAAGCCAAGGTCGTGCGAGTGATGCCGAACGTCGGGGTCGAGGTTGGCAAGGGCGTGCTCGTCGTGGCCGGGGAGCCGGACGACGGGCTGCGGGCCCTGCTCGAGGCGCTCGGGCACGTCGTCGACCTGCCCGATTCGCAGTTCGATGCTGCCACCGCGGTGATGGGGTGCTCGCCGGCTTACATCGCGCTCGTGGTTGAGGCGATCGCCGATGCGGGAGCGGCGGACGGGCTCGACGAGGCGCTGGCCCGGGAGCTGGTCGTCGAGACGGCGCTCGGTACCGCGGAGTTGCTGCGCGTGCATCACCCGGCCGACGTGCGCAAAGCAGTTGCCTCGCCCGGCGGCAGTACCGAGGCGGGGCTGGAGGCGCTGGACCGCGAAGGCGCGCAGGAGGCCTTCGAGGCGGCTGTGCAGGCCTCGCTGGAGCGGATGCGGGGATGACGCTGCCGCTGGCGATCACCCGCTTCGACGTCGCCGACTACGTCAGCGCACTCTTCCTCGTCTACATCATCCTCATCTTCCTCAACGTGCTCAGCTCCTGGATCCCGCGCATGCCCTACAACCGGGCGCTGCGGGCGACGCTCGACTTCATCAAAGAGACCACCGACCCTTACCTCAACTTCTTCCGGCGCTTCCTGCCGCCGCTCGGCGGCGGCGGCTTCGCCCTCGACCTCAGCCCGATCCTCGGCGTGATCCTGCTCTTCATCGTTCGCGCCGTTATCGTCGGCCTGATCGAAGGGTGAGCGGCGCCCGCGCCTGGCGCCTTGCCGGAGCACTCTGCGGCGTCGTCGTCATCCTCGACCAGGCGGCGAAGGCCCTGGTCGAGGCGAAGCTGGTCCCGGGGCAGGACGTCGACGTGCTGGGACCGATCGGCCTCACCCTCTCGCACAACAGCGGCGTCGCCTTCGGCCTCGCCAGCGGCGGCGGCGCCCGCCTGGTCCTGGTCACCGCGGTGGCGCTGGGTGTCGTCGGCTACCTCTTCTCGCGCGACCCGACCCGCCCCGGCATGTGGGTGGCGGCGGGACTGCTCGCCGGCGGCGCGATCGGCAACCTCGCCGACCGGATCCGCGTCGACGCGGTCACCGACTACATCGCGATCGGCAACTGGCCGGCCTTCAACCTCGCCGACGTCGCCGTCACCGCCGGCGTCCTCCTGCTCGCCTACGCCTACGTCCGGGAGCCCCAATGACCTTCCGGTGCGCCTTTTGCTCTCCACGGGTGCATAAAGCGCACCGGAAGGGCGAGGGTTGACGGTGGAACTGCGGATCGTCCATGTCGATGACGATTTGGCCGTGGTCGACAAGCCGGCCGGTCTGGTTGTTCACCCGGCGCCCTCGCACACGGGGCCGACCCTCGTGAGCGAGCTTGGTGACCTGCTCGGCGGAGGCGATGAGGCCGAGCGCCCGGGGATCGTCCACCGGCTCGACAAGGACACCAGCGGCCTGCTGGTCGTTGCCCGCAACGATGCCGCCCACTCCGCCCTGCAGGCGCAGGTCCAGCGCCGCGACGTGGAGCGGATCTACCTCGCCCTGGCACGGGGGCACCTCGCTTCGCGCACCGGCACGATCGACGCGCCGATTGGCCGCGCCTCGCGCCAGCGCCACCGCATGGCGGTCTCGGGAGCCGCCTCGCGCGAGGCCCGCACCCATTTCGAGGTGCTCGAGCTGCTCGCGGCCGAGACCTACCTCGAGGCGCGCCTGGAGACGGGTCGCACCCACCAGATCCGCGCTCACTTCGCCGCGATCGGCCACCCGCTCGTTGGTGACTCCAGCTATGGCGGCGAGCGCAAGTACGGCCTCGAGCGCCAGTTTCTCCACGCCCACCGGCTTGCCTTCGACCACCCCGTCAGTGGCGAGCGACTGAGCTTCCGCTCCGAGCTGCCCGCTGACCTGGCAGCGGCGCTAGAGGCGGCCCGCACCACTTAACTCCGCTCGACCCCTCTACAATCCGTCGGCTCGGAAACCAACCCCCGTCAGTACCGACCCGGATCCTGACCGGCATCGCGCCGGATCCCGGCAAGGGCGGCGGGGAACACAGTCAAAACAAGGAGCTTCACCCATGCCTGAGGCAGGCCTCAAAGAGCTGCTGGAGGCCGGAGTCCACTTCGGCCACCAGACCCGTCGCTGGAACCCGAACATGCGCCGCTACATCTTCGGCGAGCTGGACGGGATCCACATCATCGACCTCGTCCAGACCGAGGCGCTGCTGGAGAACGCGCGCCGCTTCGCCGGCGAGCTCGCCAGCGGCGGCGGCACGGTGCTCTTCGTCGGCACCAAGAAGCAGGCCCGTGGCCCGGTCGAAGAATGGGCCGACCGCTGCAAGATGCCCTACGTCAACCAGCGCTGGCTCGGCGGCCTGCTGACCAACTTCAACACGATGTCGGCGCGGATCGCCCGTCTGCACGAGCTGACCAACTGGCGCGACGACGGCAAGCTGGAGCTGCTGCCGACCAAGGAGCGGATGGGGATGCTGGCCGAACTGGCCAAGCTTGAGTTCAACCTCGGCGGCGTCCGCGACATGGACCGCCTGCCCGATGCCGTCTTCGTCACCGACCTCAAAACCGAGGAGATTGCCGTGCGCGAGGCGGCCCGCCTGCGCATCCCGATCATCGGCCTAGTCGACACCAACTGCGACCCGAAGCCGATCGATTACGTGATCCCCGGCAACGACGACGCGATCCGCTCCTGCCAGCTGGTGATCGGCACGATCGGCGGCGCGGTCGAGGAGGGCGCCGGCGCCTGGCGTGTCCAGGAGGAGAAGCGCATCGCCGTTGAAATGGAACGGCGCAAGAAGGAGGAAGAAGAGCGCAAGAAGCGCGAGGAGGAAGAGAAGGAGCGGGTTGCGGCTGAGGAAGCCAAGAAGAAGGCGGCGGCTGAAGCGGAGGTTGCCAAGCAGGCTCAGGCGGCTCAGCAGCAGGCTCAGGCGCAACCGGCTGCACCGGCTCAGGGTTCAAACGCCCAGGCTGCGGGTCCTGTCGGTGCAGGGGACCCACCGCCCCCTCCGGTCGCTAAAGCGTCCTCAGGGGCGGTACCCCCTACACCGCCACCCGCAGAGGAGGCGCCTAAAGCGGCTGAGCCCGCGGCCAAAGCAGAGGCTCCGGTAGCCGCCGAGAAACCGGCTGAGCCCGCTGCCGCGGAGAAAGCTCCTGCGGAGCCAGTAGCGGCTGAGAAAGCGGCGGAGCCTGTTGCGGAGGAGAAAGCTTCTGAGGATGTGAAAGAGGGGGAAAGCAAATGAGCGTTACGGCTGCTGATGTGAAGGCGCTGCGGGATCAGACCGGGGCGGCGATGATGGATTGCAAGGCCGCGCTGACCGAGGCTGACGGTGATGTCGATCGCGCCGTTGAGATCCTGCGGGTGAAGGGGCAGGCCTCCGCGGCCAAGCGTGCCGGCCGGGGCACGAATGAGGGGGTTGTCGCCTCCTACATCCACGCCAACGACAAGGTCGGGGCGATGGTCGAGGTCCAGTGCGAGACCGATTTCGTCGCCCGCAACGAGGACTTCAAGGCGTTTGCCTACGAGGTCGCGCTGCACGTCGCCGCGACCGCGCCCCAGTACGTGACGACCGACGAAATCTCCGCCGAGGAGCGCGAGGCCGAAAAGCGGGTCTTCGAGGAGAAGGCGCGCGAAGAAGGCAAGCCCGACAACGTGGTCGAGAAGATCGTCGAGGGGCAGCTGGCCAAGTGGGGGCAGGAAGTCGCCCTGCTCGACCAGTCGCACGTCAACGCCGAGAAGCACGACTCGAAGTCGATCGAGGAGTTGCGCCAGGAGCTTGCCGCCAAGACCGGTGAGAACGTGCGGATCGCTCGCTTCGCCTACTTCCGCGTCGGCGACGAATAGGCTCGCGGGCCTAGATGGCCAACAACCCGAAGTTCAAACGCATCTTGCTCAAGCTCTCGGGCGAGGCGCTGATGGGCGACCTCTCCCACGGCACCGACGCGGGTGAGGTGGAGCGGATCGCCGGGCAAGTCTCGGCAATCCGCGCCCGCGGGGTCGAGGTGGCGATCGTCGTCGGCGCCGGCAACATCTACCGCGGCCTCTCCGCAGCGGCCGAGGGCATGGACCGCGCCACCGGCGACTACATGGGCATGCTGGCAACGGTGCTCAACGCGCTGACCCTGCAGGACGCGCTGGAGAAGGCGGGGGAGCACACGCGTGTGCTCTCGGCTATCGACGTCAAGGAGGTGGCCGAGCCCTACATCCGTCGCCGCGCCATGCGCCACCTCGAGAAGGGCCGCGTGGTGATCTTCGCCGCCGGCACTGGCAACCCGTTCTTCACCACCGACACGGCGGCGGCACTGCGGGCGCTGGAGATCCACGCCGAAGCGATCCTGATGGCCAAGAACGGGGTCGAGGGCGTCTACGACTCCGATCCGGCGACCAACCCGGATGCCAAGTTCATCGCCGCGATCGGCCACCGCGAGGCGATCGAGCGCGGGCTCAAGGTGATGGACTCGACCGCGCTCTCCCTCTGCATGGACAACGACCTGCCGATCTACGTCTTCAACATGGGGGACGCCAGCAACATAGATAGGATCGTCAGCGGCGAGAGGGTGGGCACGCTGGTCTCCAGCGCGCCTGCCGGGTAACGAGAACGGGGGCCCAGTGGAGCTGATCGACGAACTGCTCAAGGACGCCGAAGGCCGGATGACGAAGTCGGTCGAATCCAGCCGCGGCGAGCTGGCGACGGTGCGCACCGGGCGCGCCTCCCCGCATCTGCTCGACCGCATCATGGTCGACTACTACGGCGCCCAGACCCCGCTCAAGCAACTGGCCAACGTCGCCACCTCCGATGCCCGGCTGCTCACCGTGACGCCCTTCGACAAGAGCTCGATCGGGGCGATCGAGAAATCGATCCAGGAGTCCGACATCGGCCTGACGCCGAGCAACGACGGCAACGTCGTGCGCCTGCAAATCCCCGAGCTGACCGAGGAGCGCCGCCGCGAGATGGTCAAGGTCGTCCACGGCGTCGCCGAGGAGGGCCGGGTCGCGATTCGCAACATCCGCCGCGACGTGATGCAGGACCTGCGCGAGCTGAAAAGCGAGGGCGAAGTGGGCGAGGACGACGAGCGCCGCGCCGAGGCCGCTCTGCAGAAGCAGACCGACGACTCGATCGCCGAGATCGACTCTCTCCTCAAGGGGAAGGAAGAGGAGATCCTGGCAGTGTGAGCGGGCCGATCGCCGCGGTGATCGCCGGGATTTCGAATCCGTGGCGATCGGGCCGCGAAACTGAGGTTGTTCCTTGAGTGCCTCCGCGCGGTACGTGGCGATCATTACCGACGGCAACGGGCGCTGGGCCCAGAACAAGGGCCTGCCGGTCGTAGAGGGACACCGGGCGGGAGCGGACACGGTCAAGGCGCGGCTGCGCGACGCGGTCGAGCTGGGAATCGAGGAGCTGACCGTCTTCTCGTTCTCGACCGAGAACTGGTCGCGACCCGCGGCGGAGGTCGAGGGCCTGATGACGATGTTTGGCGAACGGATCTCCTCTGAGACCCCCGAGCTCAACGAGGAGGGCGTGCGGATGCGCTTCATCGGCCGCCGCGACGGCATCTCCGAAGAGCTGGCGCGCCGCATGGACTGGGCCGAAGAGCTGACCGAGGAGAACGAGCGGATCACCCTCTTCGTCGCCTTCAACTACGGCGGCCGGGCGGAGATCATCGATGCGGCACGGCACTTCGAGGGCGACTCCGAGGAGGAGTTCCAGCGCCTTCTCTACGCGCCCGAGATGCACGACCCCGACCTGCTGATCCGCACCAGCGGCGAGCAGCGGATCTCCAACTACCTGCTCTGGCAGTGCGCCTACTCCGAGCTGGTCTTTCGCGATGAGCTCTGGCCGGACTTCGACCGCACTGCGCTCGAGGAGTGCCTGCGTGAGTTCGAGGCGCGGCAGCGCCGCTTCGGGGCGAGAACCTGATGCAGGACCTCTTCGACGACGACCTGCTCGACTCCGGGCCAACGCCCAAACGGCCGCCGAGGACGCCGCGGCGGCAGCGACGCAAACGCGCCAGCGGCGAGACGGCCAAACGCATCCTCTTCGCGATCCCGGCGATCGTCTTCGCGATCGCGATCACGGTGGCCGGCGGCCTGGTCTTCGCGATCGCGATGATCGGGGTCGGCGCCGTCTGCCTGCGCGAGTACCTGGCGATGACCCAGGCCACTCGCCCGATCTCACGCGCCGCCTACCTGTCGGTGGCAGCCCTGATCCTCGCCGCCTACTTCGGTACCGCCTTCAACGTTCTGCTTATCGTCGCCGTCTCCTTCCCGGTGCTCTTCCTCTTCGGCGCTGGCCACGAGCACCGCGACGGCATCACCGTCTCGATGGGGGTGACGCTGCTCGGCATTGTTTGGATCGGCATCCCCCTGGTCCACGCCGTGCTGCTGCGCGACCTGCCCCATCACGGCGCCGCGCTGCTGATCGACGTCCTCGTCGGCACCTTCGCCGCCGACACCGGCGCCTACGCCACCGGGCGCATGTTCGGCTCGCACAAGATCGCCCCCAGCCTTTCCCCGAACAAGACGCTGGAGGGCCTGCTCGGCGGCTTTGTGATCGGCACGATGGCCTTCTGGTTCGCCGGCCTCTACCAGGACTGGCTCTCGGGAGTCGACGCGCTGATCATCGGCGCCGCGGTGGCCGCGATAGCGCCGGTCGGCGACCTCTTCGAGTCGATGATCAAGCGCGACCTGGGCACCAAGGACACCGGCACGCTCTTCGGACCGCACGGCGGCATCCTCGACCGGCTCGACGCGGTTTTCTTCACCGTTGTCGTCGCCTATTACCTCGCCGTCCAGCTGGTCTACTGACCTTCCTACACTGCTCTAGATGAAGAAGCTGGCAATCCTCGGCAGCACCGGCTCGATTGGCACGCAGGCGCTGGAGATCGTCGCCGCCTCGGACGAGCTCGAGGTGGTCGCCCTGGCGGCGGGCTCGAGCTGGGAGCGGGTGCTGGCGCAGGCGAGCGAGCTCGGGGTGCGATCCGTCGCCTTCTCCGATGTCGATTCCGCCCGCGCCGCCCGTGGCGCCTGGGACGGCCAGGTCCTCGCCGGCGAGGAGGGCATCCGCGAGCTGATCCTCGCCTCCGGCGCCGACCTGGTGCTCAACGGCATCGTCGGCGCCGCCGGCCTGGCGCCGACGATCGTCGCCCTCGGCGAGGGCATCGACGTCGCCCTGGCCAACAAGGAGAGCCTGGTGATTGGCGGCGAGCTGACGATGGCCCTGGCCGAGGCGACCGGCGCCCGCCTGCTGCCGGTTGACTCCGAGCACTCGGCGCTCTTCCAGCTGATCGCCGCCGAGCCGACGCCAGGCACGATCGACCGCCTCGTCCTCACCGCCTCGGGCGGGCCTTTCCGCGGCCGCACCGACCTCGATGGCGTCAGCGTCGACGAAGCGCTGGCCCACCCGACCTGGGCAATGGGGGGGCGGATCACGATCGACTCGGCGACGCTGATGAACAAGGGCTTCGAGGCGATCGAGGCGCACCACCTCTTCGGCGTTCCCTTCGAGCAGATCGAGGTCGTCGTCCACCCGCAGTCGATCGTCCACTCGCTGATTGACCTCAACGACGGCGCCACTCTGGCCCATCTCGGCCACCCCGACATGCGCGTGCCGATCTCCTACGCCCTGCACTACCCCGAGCGCGCCGACGTCGCTGTGCCGCGGCTCGACCTGGCGACGGTCGGGCAGCTCAGCTTCGAGCCACCGGACCTCGAGACCTTCGCCTGCCTGCGGCTGGCGTTGGACGCGGGCAGAGCGGGGGGCACGGCGCCCTGCGTGCTCAATGCCGCCGACGAGGTCGCGGTCGCGGCCTTCCTTGCCGGCAAGATCGGCTTTACCGCGATCCCGACCCTGATCGAACGCGTACTTACCGCGATGCCGGCCGTCCAGCCCACCCACTTCGAGGACCTCTTCGCGGTCGACGCCGAGGCCCGGCGCCGCACCGAAGAGGAGGTCGGCGGGTTGGCACGGGTATGAGCTGGCTCCTGGTCTTCGGTGGGCTCTGCATGCTGGTCGTCCTGCACGAGGCGGGACACTTCTTCGCGGCAAAGGCGACCGGGATGCGGGTCGAGAAGTTCTTCCTCTTCTTCGGGCCCAAGCTCTTCTCGGTGAAACGGGGAGAGACCGAGTACGGCGTGGCCGCGATCCCGCTGGGCGGCTACGTGAAAATCACCGGCATGACGGCGGAGGAGGACGTTCCTTCGGAGGCCCTCGATCGCGCCTACTACCGCCAGCCGGTCTGGAAGCGAATCGTCGTGATTGGCGCTGGGCCCGCGGTCAACATCGTCCTCGGATTCGCGATCCTTTTCGTTGTCGCCCTGACCAGTGCGTCGGTGGCCACACAGACGGTCCATGAAGTCGTGCCAAAGACGCCCGCGACGGGCGTACTGAAGCCGGGAGACACGATCGTCGCTGTTGACGGGCGCCGCTATGCGGGCCTGAACAGCGAAGCTAGGGTCGACCGTTTCCGTGAAGAGATCGCAACCCACCGTTGTGCCGGTAAGCAGAAGGATGGCTGCATTGCCTCTACGCCGGTGGCACTGACGATCGAACGAGACGGCCAAGTCCAGCGTGTGTCGGTCAAGCCCGAATACAGCGCTGCGGCGGGTCAAGCCCTGGTCGGTTTCTCCTTCGACAGTCGGCCGATCGACATCGGCGCCGGCACCGCCGTAAGCCGCGCCGGCAACTTCGGCTGGCTGGTCATAAAGGAAACCTCAAAGCGGATCGCCAAGATTTTCGACTCCAAGGAACGCAAAGAAATCTCGGGGATAGTCGGCGTCAGCGACGTCGGTCATCAGACAGTTGAGGTGGGCGCCGCCGCAGCCCTGACCTTCCTCGCCCTGATCAGCCTCTCGCTCGGAATCATCAACCTCTTCCCGTTCCTCCCCCTCGACGGGGGACACATCTTCTGGAGCCTGGTCGAGAAGGTTCGCGGCAAACCGGTCTCGCTGCGGGTAATGGAGCTCGCCAGTGTGGTGGGGCTCATCCTCGTCGCGATGCTCGTCGTGATCGGCCTCACCAATGACATCGGCAGGCTCACCGGCGAAGGCTTCCACGTTCGCTGAGGTCGAGCTAGTTCTTCGCCAGCACCGTGAAGCCGTAGGAGACCGGACTGGGGTCGAACTTGCCGGAGTCATCGCGGGCGCGAACCTTGAAGATGTGCGAACCCAGCGTCAGTTGTCTGGTGGTGAATGGAGAGCGGCAGGACCGGAATGGCTTGCTGTCTAGCTTGCACTGAAAGGTGGAGCCCGACTCATCGGCACCGAAGCGGAATGTAGGAGTCCGATCTCGGGTTCGCTTGCCGGGCTTGCGGCGAAGCGTCGTTTGAGGCGCGCCGCGTCGGCCGCTTTCGCCAGTACCACCACCTTCTACTTGTTGGCCGCCACCCGAGCGCGGACAGGCTCGCTCGCTCGGAGCGACGGAGTTCGGGCGCGGGGCCGGGAAGACGGCCGAGAAATCCGCGGCGCTGTTGTCGTGGTCGTCGGTTGGCTCGAGGAGGGTGGGGCAGCCCGCGTCGATCGAGCGGCGGAGCGCCATACCGGCTGGTACTCCACCGGGCGCCACGGGAGAGCCGGTCGGGCTCGGCAGCGAGCTCGCGGCGCTGAAGTCTCCCCAGGAAACGCAATCGGGAGGCAAGCCTTCGGTCCAGCAGACGGCACCGCCGACGGGGGAGAGGTCGAGGCTCGGCTCGGTTTCGTCGGGCAACGGCATTTCATCGAAGACCACCGGGTAGTTGGTGTCGCCGACGACGATCGTCGACTGGTTGGCTCCGTTGGCGACGTTGGCCGCGAATTTGAAGTTGTCGGTCGCTTTGCCGGTTGCGTCATAGGCGACCAGGTGGTGTCCCCCGACGAAGTTCTGGCCACTCGCCCACATCTGCAGCTCGACGTAGCTGGAGTCACCGGCTGGGTAAACCTCGCGAATCGACATCTCGTGGAAGGTCGCGAAGGCCGGGCTAGCGGTTAGAGCCGCGACAGAAGCGGCAGAAAGGAGGGTGGCTGCAAACGCTCGCAGGTGGTTCATCGGTTCCTCTCAATCGTGAAGGAAAATAGCGCTGGGCTCGAGTCGGCTGTGCCCGCAGATAGCGCCCGAACCCTCAGCGTGTGGCGCCCGAACGAAAGCCTCGTCGTGGTCAGCGGTGAGCGACACGGTTTGTACGGTCCTCCGTCGAGCTTGCATTGGAAGGTCGCACCCACCTCGGTTGCGTGAAAACGGAAGGTCGGCGTGCGGTCTCGAGCACGCTCAGCGGGCTTCATGGTGATCAGGGTGTTTGAGGCGACCGGGGGAGTAAATGGCAGCGGCGGTGCAACGGGCTGGCTCACCGGGGTGGATGGGGATTCTGATCCTGGCGGCGGGGGCGGCGTGGCTTCGGTCTGTGAGTTTTCGACTGTCCATTTGAACTGCGCAGCGCCCACCTGTGGATTGCCGGCCTGGTCGATGGCACGGACCTTGAAGGTGTAGGAGCCGTCCGCAAGCGAGGTATAGACCCTGCCCGTCGACGGGCAGCTGGCAAAGCTGTCGGACGTCGCGCCAGCCGCGAGGCTGCATTCGAATTTCGAGTTTGCCTCGTCGGACTGGTAGCTGAAATCGACGCTGGCGCCCGAGCTTGGGTCATTGGGGTGACTGACGATCGAGGCAGTGGGTGCTTTGGTGTCGACCGTCCAGGTGGCGAAGGCCGCCGTGCCCGTGCCTTCCGCGTTCCTGGCTCTGACCTGAAACGTGTGGCCACCGTCGGCGAGGCTTGTGTATTCGACGCCGCCCGCGTCACAGCTTTCGAAGGCGCCGGCGTCGAGCTTGCATTCGAATTCGGCCCCCGTGGGGGTCGAGTGGTAGGTGAACGAAGCAGCGGTGCCGCTGGTTGGCGTTCTTGGTTTGCTGTCGATCGTGGCGGCGGGTGGCGTGCAGGCGTGCTCCGGGATCGGGCTGGAGTTGCTGCGCGGATTGGGGGTCTGCTCGCTGAAGTCAGCGAGGCTGCTGTCGGTGTCGTCTTCGGCCTCGAGAAAGGTTGGGCAGCCTGGTGCGATTGAGCGGCGCAGAGCCTTGCCGGCCGTCACGCCCGTGGGGCTTGCCGGGCTGCCGGCAGTCAACGGAGGGAGGTGGGCCGGAAATGGCCCAGCGAAGGAGCCCCAGCTGACGCAGTCAGGCGGGGAGCCATCGGTCCAGCAGACCGCACCGGCACTGGGCGAGAAGTCGAGCCCGCTATTCACCTCGTCGGGCGCTGGTCCACTAGGGAAGGCGGCGGTGTACCCCGAGTCGGCAATCAGGATCGTCGAGTTGCTGGGGCTGCCTGGGCTTACGTTGGTCGGCAGGGTGAAGTCATTGGCGACGCTGCCGTTGGCGTTGTAGTTGACGAGATGGTGTCCCGCAACTAGGGACTCGCCGGCCGAGAACATCTGAAGCTCGACGTAGCTGGCGTCACCGGCTGGATACACCTCGCGCACTTTCATCAGGTGGAAGCTGGCATTGGCCGCCGGCGCTGCCAGCAGCACGAGCAGGACCACGAGAAGTGGCACGGCGAAGCCGGCTCGCCTCTTCGCGGCGGTCGTCCTCCCGACTGCGCGGCTCTGCGCACCCATGCGTTTTTGCATACGCGCCGCCCAGCGCCGGGGTTCAATTCGTCCGGCCGAGGCCCATCGCTAGGCTCTGCACATGGCTTCCAAGCGGCAGATATTCGTTGGCGGCGTGCCGATCGGCGGCGGCGCGCCGGTCGTCGTGCAGACGATGACCAAGACCGAGACCGCCAACCTGGCGGCGACGATGGAGCAGATCCACAAGGTCGCCGAGGCGGGCGCCGACATCGTGCGCTGCGCGGTGCCGCGCGATGAGGACGTCGAGGCGCTGAAGACGATCGTCAAGGACTCGCCGATCCCGGTGATCGCCGACATCCACTTCAACCACACGCTCGCGCTCAAGGCAATCGACGCGGGCGCTCACTGCATCCGCCTCAACCCGGGCAACATCGGCGGCCGCGACAAGGTCGCCGAGGTCGCCGAGCGAGCGAACGCGGCCGGCGTGCCGATGCGGATCGGAGTCAACTCGGGCTCCCTGCCCAAGCATCTGCACGCGCTCGAGCGCGAGAGCCCGGTCGAGGCCCTGGTCGCTGCGGCGGTCGAGTTCGTCGAGCTGATGGAGAGCCTCGACTTCGAGAACTTCAAGGTCTCGATCAAGTCGACCAACGTGCCCAACACGATCGCCGCCAACCGCCTGCTCGCGGAGAAGATTCCCTACCCCCTGCACCTCGGCATCACCGAGGCCGGCACCAAGTGGTCGGGCTCGCTCAAGTCGGCGGTTGGGCTGGGCACCCTGCTCGCCGACGGGGTGGGGGACACGATCCGGATCAGCCTCTCGACCTTCCACGCCGAGGAGGAGGTCAAGGTCGCCTGGGAGATCCTCAAGGCGCTGCAGCTGCGCGAGCGCGGCCCGGTCCTGATCGCTTGCCCCACCTGCGGCCGCCTGCAGTTCGACATGGACTCGGTCGTGGCCGAGATCGAGCGCCGCTTGGAAGGCTACGTTGAGCCGATCGAGGTAGCCGTGCTCGGCTGCGCTGTGAACGGCATCGGCGAGGCCTCGCACGCGGACTTCGGCATCGCCGGCGCCAAGAACGAGGGCCTGATCTACGCTCACGGCAAGCCGCTGCGCAAGGTGCCCCAGGAGAAGCTCGTCGACACGCTCTTCGAGGAGATCGACAAGTCTCTCGATCGCGGCACGGTCGAGTTCGACGAGGACGAGTCGCGCGAGGGCGCCGCCTGGCTGGCCAAGATCGAGGCCGAGAACGCAGGCGACCTGACCCCGGAGAAGATCGCCCGCATGGAGCACGAAGCGGCCGAAAAGGGCGAGTCGGACAAGGTCCTGCTCGACGAGGAGGCTTCTCCCACTACTGGGCGGCGCTTCACCCGCGCCTGAGAAATAGACTCGCCGGAATGGCCTCGAAAGGAATCTCGCCGACCCGCGCGGAGGACTTTCCCGCCTGGTTTCAAAGCGTCGTCCGCGAGGCCGAGGTCGCCGAACTCGCCCACGTCCGCGGCTCGATGGTTATCCGGCCCTGGGGCTACGCGATCTGGGAGCTGATGCAGGCCGAGTTGGACCGGGAAATCAAGGCGAGCGGCGCGCAGAACGCCTACTTCCCGCTATTTATCCCGCTCAGCTACTTCGAAGAGGAGGCCGAGCACGTCGAGGGCTTCGCCAAGGAGATGGCCGTGGTCACCCACCACCGTCTAGAAGAGGACCCCAGCGCCCCAGGCAAGCTGCGGCCCGGCGGCAAGCTGGCCGAGCCGCTGATCGTGCGCCCGACCTCGGAGACGATCATCGGCAAGTCCTTCGCGAAGTGGATCAACTCCTACCGCGACCTGCCGCTGATGGTCAACCAGTGGGCCAACGTCGTGCGCTGGGAGATGCGGCCGCGGGTCCTGCTGCGCACGACCGAGTTCCTCTGGCAGGAGGGCCACACCGCGCACGCCAGCGAGGAGGAGGCCCGGCGCGAGACCAAGGACATGCTCGAGGTCTACCGCCGCTTCGCCGAGTCGTTCCTGGCGATGCCCGTATTGACCGGCGAGAAGCCCGAGGAAGAGCGCTTCCCCGGTGCCGTGATGAGCCTCTCGATCGAGGCGATGATGCAGGACGGCAAGGCGCTGCAGGCCGGCACCTCGCACTACCTCGGGCAGAGCTTCGCCGAGGCGGCCGAGATCGACTTCCTCGACAAGGACGGCGAGCGCCGGCTCGTCCACACCTCTTCCTGGGGCGTCTCGACTCGCCTGCTCGGCGCCCTGATCATGTCCCACGGCGACGATGTCGGCCTGCGCCTGCCGCCGACGGTGGCGCCGCAGCAAGTGGTCGTGATCCCGGTGCTGAGGGGCAAGGACGACGATGCTGTTCGTGCCGAGGTGGAGGCCGTAGCGGCCGAGATCCGCGAGGTGGCCTTTCAGGACGGGTCGGTGCGAGTGCTGGCCGACTTCCGCGACCGTGAGGGACAGGCGAAGCGTTGGGAGTGGGTCAGGAAGGGCGTCCCGGTGATCATCGAAATCGGCCCCCGCGACCTCGATCAAGGCGCCGTCGCGGTGCGGCGCCGCGACGATGCGGACCTTGGCATGGAGAGTGTGCCGCGGGGAGAGATCGGCGCCCGGATAGGACCGCTTCTCGAGCAGATCCAGGCTGGCTACTTCGAACAGGCGGCGGAGCGGTTGGCCACGAGGACGGCCGGGGAGATCGAGAGCCTGGACGAGTTCCGCGAGTGGTTCTCCGACGAGGGGGAGGACGCCGCCGCGAGTGGCTTCGTCAAGGCCCCCTGGAGCGAAGCGGCGGAGTCGGCAGCGATCCTCGAAGAGCTTAAGGTCTCGGTTCGGTGCATTCCCTTCGACCAGCAGCTGGAGCCCGGCAGCGCTTGCATCCTCACCGGCAAGCCGGCGGTCGTCGAAGCCGTGTTTGGCAAGGCCTACTAGCGGCGACGCGGGCGCCGGCGGCACGCGATGAGTGACACGGCGCCCTTCGGCCGCGGTCGCGTCCGCCGCCTCTTCGGCCTCGACCGCAGCGGCCCGCCGCCGCGCCAGGTGCAAAAGGGCGAACCGCTCAACCCCTGGACGATCCCAAACGCGGTTGGCTACCTCCGACTGGCCGCGCTGCCGCTCTTCCTCTGGCTCGCCTTCGAATCGGGCGATGGCCGCAGTGCCCCGGCAGCGATCGTCTTCTGGTTGATCGCCGCCGGCGACTACCTCGACGGCTTCCTCGCCCGGGTCACTGGCCAGTACAGCCGCCTCGGCTCGATCCTCGACCCGGTCGTCGACCGGTTGACGATCCTCTCCGGCGCCGTCGTCTGCTGGCACTTCGAGCTGCTGCCGCGCTGGGCCCTGGCCCTGCTCGCCGTCCGCGAGTTGGCAATGCTCCTACTCGGCCAGTACGGCCTGCGTCACGGTGTTGAGATCCGCGTCAACTGGCCGGGCCGGATCTCGGTCTTCCCGATCATGGGCGGCATCTTCTTCGCCATGGTCTTCGCCGGCTGGGTCCCATCCGCCTTGCTGATCGTCGGCCTAGCCTTCGCCATCGTGGCCACCGTCCTCTACGCCCAAACCGGCATCCGAGAAGTCCGCGCCACCCGCGGCTGACTTCGTCGTTTGGTGGCCAATAGGACCCCAAACGACAAAGTCAGCACTGCAATGGAGGGATCAACCTTCAACCTTCAGTTGAACCTTCGAGGCAGCGACCTATAATCGTTCGACCGACCTCAGCTGGGGTCAAGACCCGCAACTAAGGAGTGAGATGGAGGACACCTTTCCCGATCTTGGTTCGCTCAGCGATGAGGAACTGAAGGACCTGATCGACAAGCTCACTGAGGAGGAGAACGAGATCTCCTACAAGCGCCGCACGCTGCACGGCAAGATCGACATCCTGCGGGCGGAGCTGGTCAACCGGCTGCGACAGAAGCGCGAGCAGGGCGAGTCGCTCTTCTCCGGCGATGACGTGGCGCAGCTGACCGAGATCCTCGCCGGCAAACAGCCTTCTTCAGAGGGATGATTCCGCCGCCTGAGCGGAGCTAGCGATGGCCGTCCACTGTCCCGAATGTGGGTTCGTCAACCCCGAGGGCGCTAACTACTGCCAGAAGTGCGGCGCCTTTGTCGGCGGCCCCGCCGAGGGCGATGGAGGCGGCGGCGACGAACCGACGACGATGACCTACACGGTCGATGACACCGGCGAGATGCAGCCGGTCGACATCGACGAGACGGTCGAGCGCAGCGGCGCGGCTCTGGTGATCCGCGCCGGCGGCGGCCGCGCCGGCGAGAGCTTTCCGCTGGCCGAGGACCGGGTCAGCATCGGCCGCAGCCCCGACGCCGGGGTCTTCCTCGACGACGTCACGGTCTCGCGCAACCACGCGCTGCTGGTCCGTCGCCGTGACGGCCTCTACATCGACGACCTCGGCTCGCTCAACGGCACCTACGTCAACCGGCGCCGGATCGAGTCGCACCGCCTTGCCGACGGCGACGAGATCCAGGTCGGCAAGTACAAGCTCAGCTACCTGGAGAAGTAGGCGATGGCCGTCTCCGAGCAACAGGCACGCCAGCGCGACTCGCGCCCGCGCAAGGCGCTGACGATCGGCGCCGTCTGCAAGATCCTGCAGAGCGAGTTCGACGACGTCTCGATCTCGAAGATCCGCTACCTCGAGGACCAGAAGCTGCTGACGCCGCGGCGCACCGCCGGCGGTTACCGCCTCTACAGCCAGTCCGATGTGGAAAGGCTGCGCACGATCCTGCGCCTGCAGCGCGACGAGTTCCTGCCGCTGCGGGTGATCCGCCAGGAGCTGGCCGCCGGGGGAGACTTCGTTCCGGCTGGCGGCAGCACCGAGAAGCGCCCCTCCAGCGGGGCCGTGCGGCGGGCGATCCTGGTCAACACCTCGCGCGCCTACCTGACCCTCGATGAGGTGATCGAGGAGACCGGCGCGCGCGAGGAGCTGATCGCCGAACTGGAGAACTTCGGCATCGTCCAGCCCGAGAAACGCGATGGCAAGACGGTCTACGACGAGACCGACCGCGAAGTGGTGCGCTCGGCCAACGAGCTCTCGCGAGTCGGCGTCGCCGCCCGCAACCTGCGCGTCTTCCGCTCCTCGGCCGACCGCGAGGCCAACCTGCTGGAAGCGCTGCTCGGCCCCTCGCTGCGTTCGCGCAACCCCGACCGCCGTAAGGAGGCGCTGGAGAGCCTGGAGAGCCTGGCGGCGACGGTGAGCCACCTCAAGCATCTGCTGCTCGTCCGGGATCTCCGCAGGCTTGCAGGCGACTAGGCGTATCCCGGTAGGGGTTCCACTTAACTTTTCGGTGTAACGGATGCGGCTGACGCCTCAAAGCGATCGACGAAAAAGTGCAAGACGTTCCACCCCTACCGGGATACGCCTTGGAGCCTCGCGATGCCACGGGTAACGCGTCGACGCAGCGTTGGAGCGCCGGTCGACGCGGTCTGGGAGCTCGTCTCCGATCCCTACAACCTGCCGCGCTGGTGGCCCCGGACGATGCGGGTCGAGGGGGTCGAGGGGAAGGGGGCGGATCTGCAGTGGACGAAGGTGCTCGGGACCGCGGAGGGACGGGGCGTACGCGCTGACTTTCGCTGCATCGCGACCGTCGATGGCGAGCGCTTTGGTTGGGAGCAGCTGATTCCGGGCACGCCGTTCGAGCGCCACCTGCGTCGCTACGAGGTCGAGGTCTCCTTGAGCGATGCTCACGGCGATACCGCCGTGACGCTGGCCGCGGCCCAGACGCTGCGCGGTCTCTCGCGCCTCGGTTCGCCGATGATGCGGCGAGGTCAGGGCGCGCTGCTGGACGAAGCCCTCGACGGGCTCGAAAGGGCGCTGACGTGAGCGGGCCGCGCCGGGACTCGAAGTGGTGGGGGTGGGGCGATCCCACGATTTCGCCCGAGCTCGACGGGCCGGCGCTGGGGACGCTGCGAGAGCGCATTGGAGACCTGCGGCCAGCCTCACCGCCTCCCGAGATTTGTGGCGTTGAGTTGCCGCCCGCACAGGCGCTTCCACCGGCACTGACCGAGGCCGTCGGCGAGGAGAACGTCTTCACCGGCGGCGAGGACCGCATCCGCCACGCGACTGGCTGCGGCTACGTCGATCTAGCCCGTCTGCGCTCCGGCAAGCTCGACGCGGCGCCGGACGCCGTGGTCCTGCCCGCCGACGCGGAGGAGGTGAAACGCGTTCTGGAGCTGTGCGCGACGGAAGGCGTTGCAGTCGTCCCGTTCGGCGGCGGCACCAGCGTGGTCGGTGGGGTCGAGCCGTTGCGCGGAAGCCACGACCGCGTGATCAGCCTCGACCTGACGCGGCTGCGCGCGGTCGAGGTCGACCGTCGCTCGCTCACCGCACGCCTCGGGGCCGGGTTGCGCGGGCCGGAGGCGGAAACCGAGCTGGGTAAGCACGGGCTCGTCCTCGGCCACTACCCGCAGTCATTCGAGTACGCCACGATCGGCGGCTTTGCCGCTACGCGCTCGGCCGGGCAAGCGTCGAGCGGCTACGGGCGCTTCGACTCGCTGGTGAGCTCGGTGCGCCTGGTCGCGCCGGCCGGCGACCTGGAGACACTGGCGACGCCTCACACGGCCGCCGGCCCAGCGCTGCGCGAGCTCGTGATCGGCTCCGAGGGCGTCTTCGGCGTGATCCCCGACGTGACCCTGCGGGTGCGTCCGGCGCCGCGGCAGCGTCGCTACGAGGCCTGGATGGCCGAGAGCTTCGAGGCGGGGGCGGAGATCGTGCGGGCACTGGCGCAGGGTCCCGGTCTCCCCGACGTGATCCGAGTCTCCGACGAGGAGGAGACCGAGGTCTCACTGGCGCTCTCGGGCCCCCGCGGCCTCGTCGGCAGTCTCTTCGGCGGCTACCTGGGCCTGCGTCGCCGCCGCGGCGGCTCCCTGATCATCGTCGGCCTCGAAGGCGAGGAGGAGTCGGTTGCCCGGCGGCGGGCACTCAGCGTGCGCGAGCTGCACCGCGGTGGCGCCGTCTACCTCGGGCAGTCGGCGGGTCGCTCGTGGGAGCACGGCCGCTACCAGGGCCCATATCTGCGCGACACCCTGATGGGCATGGGGGCGATGGTGGAGACGCTCGAGACCTCCCATACGTGGACTGGGCTGGCCGGGCTGCACGCGGCTGTCGGCGGCGCGATTCGCGATTCGCTGGCCGGGCAGGGAACTCCGGGGCTGGCCTTCTGCCACGTCTCCCACGCCTACGCCGATGGCGCCTCGCTCTACTTCACCTTCATCTCGCGCTCGCGCGAGGGGGCGGAGGTCGAGCAGTGGCGCCAGGTCAAGCGGGCCGCCTGTGAGGCGATCGTCGCCAGCGGCGGCACGATCACCCACCACCACGCCGTCGGTCGCGATCACGCTCCCTACATGGAGGCCGAGGTCGGCCGCACGGGACTGGAGGTGCTGCGCACGGTCAAGGAAGAGCTGGACCCAGCCGGGATCATGAACCCCGGCAAGCTCCTCGTCTGATTCGACCGGCGCATTTCTGCGTCCTCGGTCGCTCGCGTGCAGAGCACGCCCGCTCCCTGTGTCCTTGATCTGCTTGGCCGACTCAGACGAGTCTTATTTACCGGCACCGACCAGGGGGCCGGTGATCTTGCCACTCAGCACCGGGGTGCCGGTGTAGGCGGATTCCTTTTCCGTTTTGCGTGCTTTGGCGATCGCGGCGCTGAGTTGAGCGTCGGAGGTGCGGGTCACTTCGATCTCGTCGAAGGCGCCGCGTGCCACCAGCACCAGCACGGTGGGGGGCACTTCGAAGCGGGCGGCGAGCTGGCCGGAGTCTTTGACCTTGACCGTGCCGACCGGCACCATCGCCTGGCCCGAGTGCGAGAGCCAGACCGCGTAGGACTCGCCATCGTTAGACGGTTCGAGCCCTTCGCCGGTCACCTGCAGCAGAACCTTTTTCTTGAAGCGCCCGAAGATCGCCTGGCCGCTCGCGTCGCTGCCGTCATCCGCGCTGAGGACGGCTTGTGTCAGGTTTTTGTTTTCAGCCGCCGCGGCGGCGTTTTCAGCCAGGGATGCTTCGCCGGAGGTACCCGACGAGCTCGAACCGCCGCCATCTCCACCCACGATCAAGACGATCACGAGCGCGATGACAACCAAGGCGCCGGCACCGAGCCCGATCAGGGCGCCGCGGTCTTTTGGGACCTTGACGCTGGGAATCTGGGCAGCGCGCTTCTTGCCTGCAAGCGGCGTCGCGGCGGGCTCTGCCGGGGTGGCCGGCGTCGGCGCTGGCTCCTCGGCGGCGGGAGTCGGCGGAGGCACGACTGTGACAGGAGGCTCCGCTGCCGAAGGCGGTGGTGGAGCGGGCGGCTCAGGCTGGGTCTCGGATGCCGGCGGCTCCTCGACCTCGGCCAGCGCCTCTTTGACGCGCTCGCGCACTTCCTCGACGCTGATGCCCATCAGCGCCGCCATGTCGTCGTAGCCCTCCTCGCGCTGCGCGAGGAGACGAAGCATCGCCTTCTGGTCGTCGGTCAACCCCACCGATCGGGAAGCCTACGCGAGCGACTCCCGGCAAAGGAGTGCCTGAGGTTAAGCTGGCGGCGATGAGCGACGACCCGCGCGGCCTGCGTTCCCATTTCGACGCCCTGCTGGGCACGGAATGGCTCGACGACGACCCCGACCACGCCCGCGTGCGCCTGCCGATGCGAGACGAGCTGCGCCAGCCCGTCGGCCTCCTGCATGGCGGCGTGATGTCGAGCCTGGTAGAGAGCGTGTGCTCCCGGGCCACGGCCCTGGCGGTGATGGGCGACGGGATGATGGCGATGGGCCAGTCGATCAGCGTCAACTTCATCCGCCCGGTCACCCAGGGGCACGCTGAAGTCAAAGCCAGGGCCCGCCATCGCGGCCGCACCACCTGGATCTGGGAAGCCGAGGTCCACGATGCCGAGGACCGTCTCTGCGCCCTCGCCCAGATGACGATCGCGGTGCGGCCGATCCCGCAGCGCGATTAGCCGCCGAAGCGGTTCGTGATCGGCAGCCTGCGGTCGCGCCCGAAAGCCTTCGGTGTGATTCGGATCCCCGGCGCCGCCTGGCGCCGCTTGTACTCGGAGCGGTCGACCATGCGGACGACCTCGTCGACCACCGCGGCCGGCATCCCGGCGGCGATCATCTCCTCGCGCCCCTCGTCGCGCTCGACATAGGACTCGAGGATTTGGTCGAGCAGCTCGTAAGGGGGCAGCGAGTCGCTGTCGAGCTGGTCGGGCCGCAGCTCGGCCGAGGGCGCCCGGTCGAGCACTGACGCCGGAATCAGTTCCCGCCCGGCGCTCTGGTTGCGGTGGCGAACGAGTTCGTAGACGAGCGTCTTCGGCACGTCCTTGATCGCGGCGAAGCCACCGGCCATGTCGCCATAGAGGGTCGCGTAGCCGACTGACATCTCGCTCTTGTTGCCGGTGGTGAGGACCAGCCAGCCGTGCTTGTTGGAGAGCGCCATCATCATGTTGCCGCGGATTCGCGCCTGGATATTCTCGGCCGCGAGGTCGGGCTCCGAGGGCCGGGTCGGGTCGCGCGGCAGCGGCTCCTCCTCGGCGAGGTCCCCGTTCGTGCCGGCGAACGAGCCGGTGAGAGCGCTCTTGTACTCGGCCATCGCCGCCTCGATCGGGATCTCGAGCAGCTCCACACCCAGGTTGGCGCCGATATTCCGCGCGTCCTGCTGTGTTTCAGGGCTCGAATGCGGCGAGGGCATGACCACGCAACTGACGTTCTCGGGCCCGAGCGCATCGACGGCGAGCAGCGCGACCAGGGCGGAGTCGATCCCGCCGGAGAGCGCGATGCCGACGTGGCGGAAGCCGTTCTTGCGCACGTAGTCGCGCAGCCCGAGCGTCAGCGCGGCGTAGACCTCGGCGATGTCGGAGAGCGGTTCGCGCAGGTCCTCGGGCACGGGGGAGGGGACCTCGCAGACCAAGAGCTCCTCCTCGAACTGCGCGGCGCGGGCGAGCACCCTGCCGTCGGCGCCGACGATGAGGCTGTGACCGTCGAAGACCAGCTCGTCCTGGCCGCCGACCAGGTTGCAGAAGGCGAAGGCGGCGCCGTAGGCCCGGGCGCGCTCGGCGAACATCGCTTCGCGCTCCCTGCCCTTGCCGCGGTGGTACGGCGAGCCGGAGGGATTGGCGATCAGGGTGGCGCCTTCCGCGGCCTCGCTCTCCGCCGGCGGGCCGGGTGTCCAGACGTCCTCGCAGACGGTCAGGCCAACCCGGGCGCCGCCGAGCTCGATCGTCGCCGGCTCGGTCCCCGGGACGAAGTAGCGCTGCTCGTCGAAGACCGAGTAGTTGGGCAGCCGGTTCTTGCGGTAGATCGCCTGCACGGCGCCGTCGGCGAGCACGGCAAGCGAGTTGTGAGCGTGGCGAAAGTCGCCGCCACCGGCGACCGGCTCGGCAAAGCCGACCAGCACCGTGGTGCCGCGAACAGCAGCGGCCAGATCCTCTACCGCCCGCTGATTGGCGGCGACGAAATGCCGCTTCAGGTAGAGGTCCTCCGCCGGGTAACCGGGGATGCAGAGCTCGGGGAAGATCGTCAACTCGGCGCCCTCAGCTTCGGCGCGGTCGATCCACTCGGCGACCTTGGCGGCGTTGCCGTCGATGTCGCCGACGGTCGGATCGATCTGGGCCAGCGCTACGCGCACGTCGGTGTCCTGGTGGGAGTCAGGGCTGAAGTATCGCCGCCGGACGCTGAGCGCGCCTGTAGATTGCCGCGCGTGCGGTCCCGCTGGCGGTTGATAGGAGCATCGCTGGCGTCCCTCGCCGTGCTCGCTGCCATACCCGCGAGCGCCGGCGCCGCCGGCCAGTGGTTCTTCCACGCCCCGGCCGCCCGGCCTACCGATCACCCCGACCCCAACCGCAACGCCTACACCGTGCCCGAGGCACCGCGATCGCCCGCCTGCACGGCCAACTTCTGCGTGCACTGGGTCGCCGAGGGCATCGACGCCCCCAACCTCACCGACAGCAATGGTGACGGCGTTCCCGACTACGTCGAGCGGGTTCAGGCGGTGGCCGAGCACGTCCACTCGATCGAGAACGGCAAGCTCGGCTGGCGCGAGCCCAAGTCCGACGGCCGCAAGGGCGGCGAGGGTGGCAAGACCGACATCTACCTGGACGAGATCGGCGGCGCGCTCTTCGGCTACGCGGCGCCAGACCGCGGCCAAGCCAGAAAAGGGCACCGCCTGCCCCGCCACTTGCACGGCTACCTCGTGCTCGACAACGACTACGCGCCGAGCGAGTTTCCTGGAACTACGTCCGAGCACGACCTCGAGGTGACGATCGCCCACGAGTACAACCACATCCTCCAGTTCGGCTATGACGCTTACCAGGACGCCTGGTTTGCCGAGTCGAGCGCGGTCTGGATGGAGGACGAGGTCTACAACGGCATCAACGACTACCTGCGCTACGTGCGGCGCTGGGTCAGGCGCTACGACACACCGCTGACCGCCAACTCGATCAAGGAGTACGGCTCGGCGGTCTGGAACAAGTGGCTGGCCCACCGCTACGGGCGGGGAATCGTGCGCAACGCCTGGGCCCGCGCCGTGCACACCAAACCAGGGGGCTTCTCGGTCGCCGCCTACAACTCGGCGATCGAGGCGGCAGGCAACTCGGACTTCAGCCGTGACTTCGCCCGCTTCGCCCGCGATCTGCCGGAGTGGCGAACTGACTCGGTCTTTCCCGAGGGCGACTCATACCCCGATGTTTCGCGCCAGGGCAGCCTGCCGCTCAGCGGTCGTGTCCTCGACCGCTCGCTCAACCACACGACCTTCCAGTTGCTCCACGTGCACGCTCGCGGCGGCCGCGCGATCGTGGTCGACGCGGTGGCTCCACGCGGGATAGCTGCCGGCCTCGCCCTGGTCGGGAGGACCGGCAGCGAGCGCCACGGCCACGTCGTCAGCGCCCTCAGCTTCAAGCAGAACGGCGGCCGGATGGCCGTGCGCCTCACGCACCCCGGCCGTTTCAAGCGCCTCACCGCGGTGCTGGTCAACGCCGATACCACCGCTTCGGGCTTTAGCGCCCGGCGGCTCGACTGGGCCTACTTGACCGACAGCGCGCCGTTCCGCGTCTCGGCGCGACTGCTGCCCTGAGAGCCAGTCGCGGCGGCCCCGGCGATCTCGGCGATCGCCCCTTCGAGGTCGAGGCCGAAGCTGTCGAGGTCGGCCATCGCGTCGTAATCGCCGATCAGGCCGAAGTCGACCTGGCCGTTGTAGGACATGATCCCGACGCAGAGTGCCTGGCGGCGGGCCAGCGGCACCATCGGGAAGATCGATTCCATTTCGCGGCCGAGCACGAAGAGCGGGAACTGGGGGCCGGGCACATTGGTGACGACGAGGTTGAAGAAGCGCTGAGCCGGCTGCAACCGGGCGGCCTGCGAGGCGATCGTGGTCGGGGCGAAGTCAACGATGCGGGTGAGGATCTCGGCGCCGACCGCCTGGCCGGAGCCCTTGAGGTCACCCATGATCTCGCTGACCAGGTGCAGTCGCCGCACCGGGTCCTCGCACCAGACCGGCAGCGGCGCCATCATCGCCGAGATGCGGTTGCCGAGCGCCCCGCGCTCCTCCTCGGCACGCACGCTGACCGGCACCATCGCCCGCATCTCCAGGCTCTCGGTTTCGTGGCCGCGTGCACGCAGGTAGTTGCCGATCGCCCCGGCGACGACCGAGAGGATGACGTCGTTGACGGTGCCGCCGTGCTGGTTCTTGATCTGCTTCAGCGCGCCGAGGTCGCTGCGCACGAAGGCGACGCGGCGGTGGGGACCGATCTCGACGTTGAAGGGAGTCGACGGCGCAGCCATGCCTGCGCTGACCATCTTGCTGGTCGCGCCGACGCCGCGCAGAACCTGGCGCGGGCCGCGCAGCGCAGCCCGCACGCCGCGGACGATCTCCTGCGGACTGGTGGTGCGCTCGCGCAGGGCATCGCTGAGCAGTTTGAAGTCGGTCGGCTCGGGCCGCGGCGCCCACTTGGGCGGCAGCGCCGGCGGGTTGTCCGGTTCCTGCTCGGTGTCGAAGAGAACGGTGGTGATGTCGACGCCGGAGATGCCGTCGACCAGCGCGTGATGACTCTTGCCGACGATCGCGAAGCGGTCGCCGTCCAGGCCCTCGACCAGCCACAGCTCCCAGAGCGGCTTGCTGCGGTCGAGCTGCTGGGAGAAGATCCGCGCGGCCAGATTGCGCAGCTGCTCCTCGGAGCCCGGGGCCGGCAGCGCGGTCTGGCGCACGTGGTACTCGAGGTTGAGGTGGGGATCGTCGACCCAGACCGGGCGGCCCTGGCCGAAGGGGATGAAGCGCAGCTTTTGGCGAAAGCGCGGCACCAGGTGCAGGCGCGAGGCGATGTGATCGCGGAACTCGCCGACGCTTGGGGCCGGGCCTTCGAAGATGCTGGTCGAGGCGACGTGCATGTGGGCGCCGGCGCGCTCCATGTGCAGGAAAGACGAGTCGAGTCCGGTCAGTCTGTCAGCGCTCACCCGAGCAATCTTCGCACACGCTCCAAGGGCTTTTGTGAAGTCGCGGAGGGTGCTTCAGGCGGTCAGGCCGAGCTGCAGCTGATCGCGTTTCTCCTCTGGCTCGACCGGCCGCGCGGCTTCGCTCTCAAAGGAGGCGACCCGCACGCCGAGCAGGCGCACCGGCCGGGGCGGGTCATAGGCGCGCAGGAGGTCGAGAGCGATCGGCCCGACCACGGAGAGATCGTTGGTCGGCTCGGCGACGCTCTGCGAGCGGGTGACGTTGGTCCAGTCGTCGAGGCGAACCTTGATCCCGATCGAGCGTCCGCGCAGCTCACGCTTGCTCAAGCGACGGCAGAGCTCCTCGGCGAGATGGCCCAGGTGGCCCTCGAGCTCGGCCCGACTGCGGACATCGACGTCGAAGGTCGTCTCAGCTGATTGCGACTTGGTCTCGCGCTCGACCGTCACCGGCGTCTCGTCTTCGAGGTGGGCGCGGCGGTGCAGCCAGCGCCCCTGGCGTGGGCCGAAGGCCTGCTCGAGCATCTCGGGCTCCTGGGCGCGCAACTCAGTCAGGGTGCGAATGCCCATCCCGCCAAGCTTGGTCACCGTCTTCGGTCCGATCCCGGGGATCAGGCCGGGCGATTCGCCGGCGAATCGCTCCAGCGCTTCGGTGCGCGAAAGCACGACCAGGCCCGCAGGCTTGCCCAGCTCGCTGGTGATCTTGGCCAGCATGCGGCTCTCCGAGATACCGACCGAGCAGGTCAGCCCGGTCTGCTCGCGGATCTCGTTGGCGATGCGCCGCATGGTCGTCTTGGGTGAGAAGAGCCCGGTGAGGTCGATGTAGGCCTCATCGAGCCCGACCACCTCGACCGTCTCGGCATTGCTGCGCAGCACCTCCATCACCCGCACCGAGGCCTCGCGGTAGGCGGTGAAGTCCGGCCGCAGGTAGACCGCGTCGGGCAGCCGCCGCCGGGCCACGGCCGCCGGCATCGCCGAGTGGATCCCGGCCAGCTTGCGCGCCTCATAGCTCGCCGTCGTCACCACCGCCCGCGGCCCCGAGCCGCAAACGATCACCGGCTTTCCCCTCAGCTCCGGCCGCCGCCGCAGCTCAACCGACGCGTAGAACGCGTCCATATCGAGATGGGCGACGGTCCGCTCAAAGGCCACGTTCCGATGGTAGGAGGGACGGGGGACGGCGATTGCGTCCCGGGCGACCCGGGTAGCGTGTCGGCATGGCTGACGTCATCCACAGCAAGATCGACGATCTCAACGCGCTCGACGGCTACTTCGAGAAGGTCTCGATGGTCCAGGTCGCCGCCGGTCTCGGCATCAATGCCTTTGGCATCTCGATCGTCGACCTCGATCCTGGCGCCGACGAATATCCCGAACACGACCACTCCGAGGACGGCCTCGGCGGCGAGATGTTCGCCAAGCGCCCGCAGCAGCTGGGCCAGGAAGAGGCCTACGTCGCCCTGCGCGGCTCCGGCACGCTCGAAGCCGACGGCGAGCAGTACGAGCTCAGCCCCGACCACATCGTTCGCGTTGGCCCTTCAGTCAAGCGCAAGATCACGCCGGGCCCCGACGGCCTGCGCCTGCTCGCGCTCGGCGCCACGCCGGGCGAGGCGTACGACACCGGCGGCACGCTGTAGCTGGGCGAGCGTCTTAGACTTCCCTGCGATGGCTTCTCCTGAGGCGAAGAACCTCGAGGCGATCTCCAAGGCGATCGACCAGCACAACTCCAGCTGCCCCTTCCCGGCGGCGGAGGTGCGGATGAACCCGTTCGAGGTCGAACGGCTGGGTTGGGATCACATCCGGGGGCTGCCGGTGGTGCCGGACGCGGAGATCGGCACGGGCCGGTTTCGGATCGTCTGCTCGCGTGACCTCGACGGCGAGGGGCTCGAGGAGACCGAGGCGATCGGCCAGGAGATGGAGACCGTCGTCCCCGTCATCAACAACTAGACGCTGTTCCAGAAGTCGAGCCCGAGGCCGGAGAGCCAGCGCTGGGCTTCGGAGTTGAGCTGGGTCAGCTCGTTGGTCCAGATCAGTACGCCCATCGCGATCAGGATTACGCCGCCGGTGGCGACGATCGCCTGGTAGTGGCGCTTGACCACGGTGAAGGCGGTGGTCATGCGCGAGAAGGCGATCGCGGTGAGCAGGAAGGGGATCGCCAGGCCGGCCGAGTAGACGACGAGGAGCAGGGCGCCGTGGGCGGCCGAGCCCGAGAGTGAGGCGGCGGTGAGGATGGCGCCGAGGGTCGGCCCGATGCAGGGGGTCCAGGCGATCGCGAAGGCGGCGCCGGCCACGATTGGCCCGCCTCTGCCCGCCCGTTCGAGCAGGGCGTCGACGTGCCACTCGCGGTTGAGGCGGGTGACGAAGAGCGAGGCGACGAAGAGCGCGCCCATGGCGATGATCAGCGCCGCGGCGATCTTGCTGAGCAGTTCTTCGTGGTCCTGGAAGGCCGAGCCGAGCGCGGTCGCGGTCAGCCCCTCGGCGACGAAGATCGCCGAGAAGCTGGCGACGAAGAGCAGGCTGGGGGCAAGGATGCGCCGCCAGCCCGCGGTCTCCAGCTCGGCAGCCGAGACACCGCTCACTGCCGAGAGGTAGCCCGGCACCAGCGGCAGCACGCAGGGGGAGAGGAAGGAGACGACCCCCGCGGCGAGGGCGGCAAAGATGCCGACTCCGGCGGCGGGATCGGTGCTCAGGGCGGCGAAAAGCACGGCCCACCAGGGTACTTGGGCGGCCCTCCAGCCACTTAGCCCTGGGCGAGCCGCTCGCCGCCGCCGAGGCCGGGAGACTTGCGGCGTGGAACTCTTCAACGCTGCTGGGACCGCCAGTCGCCTGAGAGCGTCGCCGCTGCTGGCGATCGGCCCGAGCGAGCCCGGGCCGGCGCTTCGCCGTGGTGCCCTGGTCGCCGTGCCGGTGGGTCTGGCGCTGCTGTTGGAGCTCGGGCTGAGCAGCGCGAGCAAGGGGGCGATCGGCACCGGGGCACTGCTTGCCGGCTTCCCCGGGCTCGACGCGCCGGCGCGGGTCAGGGCGATCTGGCAGGCAGCGGTCGCGCCGCTGATCGGCCTCGCCGCTGCGCTCGGCGTTCTGACCGGATCGAGCGCCCTGCCAGCGATCGCAGCGATCGCGGTCGTCGGTGCCGCGGCCGGCTACTGCTTCTCGGTCTCGCTGCGGCTCTCGATCGCCGGCCTCTCGGTGGCGCTGGCGCTGGTGATCAGCCAGGACCTGCCGCTGGACCTCGCTGACATCGGGCCGGCCTTTCTCCTTGCGACGGCCGGCGGGCTGCTCCAGGCCGTCTTCTCGGTCTGCGTCTGGGCCGTCGGCGACCGCAGTGAGGAGGGTGGGGAGGAGGGATGGAGCAGCCGCGCCGCCCTACGCGTGCTGCGCTCGAACCTGAGCCTGAGCTCTACCAGTGCCAGGCACGGCCTGCGCTTCGGCGCCGCCCTCGCCGCCGGCGTCTCGGTCTACTGGCTGATCGGGATGCACGAACACGGCTTCTGGATCCCGCTGACGATCCTCTTCGTCCTGCGCCCCGAGAAAGACGAGACCTTCCGCCGTCTGGTTCTGCGCGCGGTTGGGACAGCAGTGGGCCTGGTCTTCGCCACCGCGCTCGCCGAGTGGCTGGGTGGCAACGGCGTGGCGGTAGCCGTCGCGCTGACGATTGCCACGGGCTTTGCCTACGGACTGCTGACGGTCCAGTACGCGCTCTTCACCGCCGCGATCACCACATACGCGGTGCTGCTCGCCGACTCGATTGGCGAGGCGGCCCTGCACGCGGCCGGGCAGCGCGCGATCGCCACCGCGATCGGCATCGTCATCGCCGGAGCCTCCTTCGTGCTTTGGCCAAATCCCGACGCGGGCGCCGGTGCGGGCGGCTAGCCGACCTGCAGCGCCTGTCCTTTGTGGAGCCCGGTCGCTTCAGTCGTCAGGATGCAGCTCCATTCGACCCTTTCTCCAAGCGCCGTGAGTTCGGTTCCGGTTTCCGCGAAGCTCAGCGAGCTGAAGGTGATCGTCGAGCTCGTGTTGCTGAACAGCCCCCCGGCGGAACCGCTTACCGTCACCAGGGTTTCGGCGAGCGCGCATTCTTCGCCGCTGTAGACGAACTCGAACAGCACTTTTTCGAGGATCACGTAATTTTTCCCACCGACGGTCGCCAGATGCAGCGGCCAAGGCGTTTCTTTGGCGAAAGCCGTTTCAACCGCACAGGCTTTGCTGGTCGTCGTGCAGTTTTTGAGCTGCATTTCGGTGATTTCGCCTTTGCCGGTGCCAGCGTTGTTGGAGATGGTCATTTTGTAGGTCAGTTCGCATTTTGTCGTCAGTCCGGGGATTGTCAGTCGGTCTTCCAGTGCTTTGCCGACGATCGTTTCGTTGCCGAGCAGCGTCAGGCCTTCGAACTTCCACGCCGGGCTGGCGCTGGCACTCGCGGCGAGGGCGCCGGTGAGCGCGCACGCTGCGATCGCGGCGCACAAGATGGCGGTGCCTGACAGTCGTCTCATCGAACTCATCTCCCTTGCTTTCGCTGAAGTCTTGCTCAAGTCTAATTGAGCAATAGAGATGGCGACTACAGCCAGCCGACCCGCTTGAAGCGGCGGTACAGCGCAAAACAGACCATTGCGATCAGGAAGATCACGGTGTAGTAGCCGTAGCGCCAGTGCAGCTCCGGCATGTGGTCGAAGTTCATCCCGTAGATGCCGGCGACCATCGTCGGCACGGCGGCGATGGCGACCCAGGCCGAGATCTTGCGCATGTCCTCGTTCTGGCGCACCGATACCTGGGTCAAGTTGGCCTGCAGGGCACTGCCGAGCAGCTCGCGGAAGCCGGTCACCCGGCCGGTGACGCGCTGAAGGTGGTCGTGGACATCGCGGAAATAGTCGTGCAGCTCCCCCGGGATCGTCTCGAAACGGCCTTCGTCGATCTCGTCGACCGCTTCCAGCAGCGGCACCACCGCGCGGTAGAGGTCGAGGACCTCGCGCTCGAGCTTGTAGATCTGTTCGGCCGGGTTGCTGCGCTCGGCGGAGAAGACCTCTCGCTCAACCGCCTGGACCTCGCCGTCGATCGTCTGGGCGACGTCGCCATAGCCATCGACGACGTGGTCGAGGATCGCGTAGAGGACGACCCCAGTGCCGTGGGCGAGCAGGTCGGGACGGCGCTCGACCCGATCCCTGACCGAGCCGAGCTCGCCCTGGCCGTGGCGGACGGTGATGATGAAGTCCGGGTCGACGAAGAGCAGCAGCTCGCCGATCTCGATCGCGTGGACGCCCGCTGGGGAGGGTGAGGGGTGAGTGACGGTCTTGACGACGACGAAGAGGGTTTCGCCGAAGAGCTCGACCTTGGGGCGCTGGTGGGCCTTGACCGCGTCCTCTACCGCAAGCTCGTGCAGCCCAAACTCGCGGGCGATCTCGCCGAACTCCTCGGCCGAGGGTTCGACCACGCCAAGCCAGACGAAACCCCCGTCGGCCCGGCAGGCCTCGCCCGCCTGGTCGAGGCTGAGGCCGCCGGCACGGCGTTTTCCCTGCTCGTAGACGGCGCAGTCAACGATCATCCCCGCCCAGTATCGCCGCCGCACCGGTCCGACCGGTAGATTTCCTGGCTGACCAGCCAAATCGCGGCGCGCGTCCGCGGCGACACAGGAGCAGACTTTGAGCAACCGCACGTTCGTGATCGGGGTCGGGATGACCAAGTTCGAGAAGCCCGGCACCAAGGAGGGCGACTACCCCGACTGGGCCAAGGAGGCGGGGGAGAAGGCTCTCGCTGACGCCGGCATCCCCTACGAGGACGTGCAACAGGCCTACGCCGGCTACTGCTACGGCGACTCGACCTACGGCCAGCGGGCGCTCTACCAGCTCGGCCTGACCGGGATCCCGGTCGTCAACGTTAACAACAACTGCTCGACCGGCTCCTCGGCGCTCTTCCTAGCCCGCCAGGCGGTCAAGGGCGGTCTGGCCGACTGCGCTCTGGCGCTTGGCTTCGAGAAGATGGAGCCCGGCTCGCTCGGCGTCAAGTACACCGACCGCACCAACGCGCTCGACAAGCACGCAATGCGGATGTTCGAGATTCGCGACCCCGAGCAGTCGCCGCCGGCACCGCAGATGTTCGGCAACGCCGGCCGCGACCACATGCAGAAGTACGGCTCCAAGCCCGACCACTACGCCTGGATTGGCTGGAAGAACCACAAGCACTCGGTCAACAACCCCTACGCCCAGTTCCAGGACGAGTACAGCCTGGAGGACATCAAGGGCGCGCGGATGATCCACGACCCGCTGACCAAGCTGCAGTGCTCGCCGACCTCCGATGGCTCGGCCTGCGCGATCGTCGCCTCCGAGCGCTACGTCGAAGAGCACGGGCTTGGCGACCGGGCGATCGAGATCGCCGGCCAGTCGATGGTCACCGACCTCAGCTCGACCTTCGCCGAGGACACCGACTGCATGAAGATCGTCGGCTCCGACATGTCGAGGCAGGCGGCCGACGAGGCCTACGCCGAGGCCGGCATCGCCGCCGAGGAAGTCGACGTCTGCGAGCTGCACGACTGCTTCAGCGCCAACGAGCTCATCACCTACGAAGCGCTCGGGTTCGCGGCCGAGGGCGAGGCGCACAAGCTGGTCGAGGAAGAAGCGACCACTTACGGCGGCAAGGTCGTCGTCAATCCCTCCGGCGGGCTGATCTCCAAGGGCCACCCGCTGGGCGCGACCGGGCTGGCGCAGTGCTCGGAACTGACCTGGCAGCTGCGCGGCGACGCCGACAAGCGACAGGTCGAGGGCGCCAAGCTGGCCCTGCAGCACAACATCGGCCTCGGCGGCGCCGCCGTGGTCACCGTCTACAAGCCGGCGGCCTAGGGCTCGCTGGAGGAGGAGGTCCCGATGGCAAAGCAGCGGCAGTCCCTCAGTGGCAAGGTCGTGGCGATCACCGGCGGTGCGCGCGGGATCGGCAAGGCGACCGCAACGGCACTGGTGCGCAAGGGCTGCCGCGTCGCGATCGGCGACCTCGAGCTTGAGTTGGCCGAGCGCACGGCGGGCGAGCTGGGAGGGGGGACGGTCGCGCTGGCGCTCGACGTCACCGACCGCGCCTCCTTCGCCGCGTTCCTAGACGCGGCCGAGCGCGAGCTGGGCCCGCTTGACGTGGTGATCAACAACGCCGGGATCATGCCGGTTACGCCGCTGGCCGAGGAGTCCGACGCCTCGATCAAGCGCCAGCTCGACATCAACGTCTACGGCGTGATCGTCGGCATGCAGCTGGCGATCGAGCGCTTCCAACCCCGCGGCCACGGCCACATCGTCAACCTCGCCTCGCAGGCCGGCAAGGGCGGCTTTCCCGGCATCGCCACCTACTCGGGCACCAAGCACGCGGTGGTCGGGATCAGCGAGGCGGCCCGGGCCGAGCTGCGCGGCAGCGGCATCGAGATTGCCTGCGTGATGCCGACCGTGGTCAACACCGAGCTGACCGCCGGGGTGGGGCAGAGGCTGATCCGCCCGGTCGAGGCGGAGGACGTCGCCAACGAGATCGTCGACGCGCTGGAAGTGCCGCGCTTCGATGTCTGGGTGCCGCGTGAGAACGGCGTCTTCTTCAAGCTCGTCGCCAACCTGCCACGCGGCTGGCGCGAGGGCCTCAGCCGCCTGATGAAAGCCGACAAGCTGATGACCGAAGTCGATCACGGCGCCCGCCAGGCCTACGAGGAGCGCGCCGCGGCCAGCGAGCCGGGCGCCACGGAGTCCGAGACGGCTCCGGCGCAGCGCGACGCCGCCTGAACCCGAGCCCGGGTTCCGCCGTATATCTCCGGCAATGGGCGCCATCTACAACGCAACCTGGGGCCGGGCCTTCGCGGCTCTCTACGACCGCGGGCTGAAGGCCACCGAGGAGAACGGGCTGCGGGACATGCGGCGTGAGGTGCTCCGCGAGGCGAGCGGCAGGACGGTCGACCTCGGCGCCGGGACCGGCGTCAACCTCGATCTCTATCCCGAGACAGTGAGCGAGCTGGTCATGGTCGAGCCCGACCCGCATATGATCAAACAACTTCGAGTAAAAGCCGCGGGCAGGGGAGGGGTCCAGATCCTCGAGGCCTCGGCGCAGGCGCTTCCCTTCGCCGACAACAGCTTCGACACCGCCGTCTTCACCCTGGTCCTCTGCACGGTCCCCGACCCGGAGCTGGCCCTGCGTGAGGCCGCGCGGGTGCTGAAGCCTGGAGGCAAGCTGCTCTTCATCGAGCACGTGCGCGCTGAAGAGGCGGGCCTGGCGGTATGGCAGGATCGCCTCGAGAAGCCCTGGCGCTTCCTCGCAGACGGCTGCCACTGCAACCGCGACACCGCGGCGCTGCTCGAGGCCTCGCCGCTGAGGCTGGAGCAAGTGGAACAAGGGCAGCTGCCCAAGGCGCCGCCGATCGTGCGGCCGCTAGTTTTTGGCAGTGCCGTAGCGACCTAAAAGAGATGTCTGAAGGCACTGAGATCGATCGATTTCTCATTCCGGCGCCCTTCCCCGATTGACCTAACGCACGATAATGGTGGTTATGTCAACCTGAGCGTCGATGAGCCCAGCAGTGCCTGGCCTGCCGGCTCTTATGCCTCGCCAGGCGCTTGAGCTGCCGCGAGCGGGCCAGCTGGCGATGAAGGCGCGCCTTGCTCGCGCGTCTTCGCAGTGAGCGCGTGGCCCGTGAGTAGCTACGGCAGCGATTGCTTCGCTTCTTGATCGGTACGACTCCTTCGCCGGGGTCGTATCCGGTCGTGAAGCTGAAGCGCTGGTCGAGCAGCACGGCACCCTCCATCGACCACTTGACGTCCGCCTGGTAGCCCGTCTGCGGTCTCAGCGGCTGCGCTGGGATCAGGAAGGCCGACGGCTGCGGCATGTAACCGCCGATTTCTTCGTTGGTCGAGTCGACCACGCGCAGGTCGACAGCGCTGCTGGCGTCGGAGAGCGTCGCTGTGACTGTGACGTCCGGCGCATCGCTGGGATCGATACCGGTTAGATAGACCAGGAGATAACGGCCGGTGGCGGTGCCTTGAGGCAGGCCGACCTGATCGCCGGGCACCGAAGGCGACTCGAAGGCCCGCTCGGCCGGCACGACGCCGGAGACGCCGTTGCCGGGGTAGCTGTAGGCGGTGAGGCCGGTGGGTTCGGGCCGGTGGTATCCGGGCCAGGTCGTGGCGCAGTTGTGGTTGTCGTTTTCAGCGGCGCCCGCTTCGCTCAGCTGCGGCGCCAGCAGTTGGATCAGGTGAATCGGCGCTTCCTCCCAGGGATTTCCCTGGCTCCAGCTGGAGCCGCTGGAGAGGACGCTGTTTTCAGCAGCCCAGTTGCCTTCGGCGCTGTAGTACGGGCTGCTCGGGTCCTCCGAGTGCCTGAGTTCGCCGGTCTGCGCCCCGTAGTAGTTGTGCTTGGCGCAAGCGGCCGACCAGTCTGGGCGCTCGACCAGTCCGCCCGGGATTCCGTTTGCTTCGCGCTGCTGACTCAGTCGCTGGACGATTTCAGGGCCGCTGATCGCCGCCGCACCGGCTGGGGACAACATCGCGACGAGAATGGCCAGCACTGCGAGGCCTGTCCCAGCTGCCGCTCTTTTCCCGGTCACTATCCCCCTGCGTTTTCAATTGCCGATTCGAGCGCATCCACCGATTCCGGCGTGCCGATCGCTTCCACTCCTTCTGCCCGGGGCCCTTTAAGCGCAAACGACGGAGTCCCGCTGAATCCGAGTTCTTCAGCTTCGGCGCTCGTCGCTTCGACCTGCGCGACCACGTCCTTGCTCTTTCGGGCCCGGTTCCACTTGGCCAAGTTCGAAACCCCGGCGGCCCTGGCGATCGCGGTGAGGAATTCGTCGTCGGCGTAGCCCGAATCCTCGGTGCCCTGGTTGCGGTAGAAGAGCTCGACGAAGTTCCAGCCTCGCCCTTGTTCGCCGGCGGCGATGGCCGCGGCCCCGGCCGGCTTGGACTGCGGGCCGATGATCGTGTAGTTGCGGAAGTCGAGCTTTGCTTCGCCGCCCCCCACGCGGTTTTCGATCACCTGGGGAAGCACTTCTTCTGAGTACCCCTTGCAGACCGGACACTGCAGGTCGCCGAACTCGAGCACGGTCACCTTGGCGCTCGGATCGCCCAGCACCATGCCTTTTTGCGGAATCCCGGCCAGCAGTTGGTCGACCTCCTTGGCTTCGACGATGTTGCTGCTGTCGCCGCCGCTGTTGCCGCTGCTGATCACGATCAGAACCGCGATCACGGCCAGGGCGAGGAAGGCCCCGGCGCTGGCCAGCTTGACCATCCGCTGGCGGCGCTCCGCAGTCCCGGCCTGCTGCTCTTCTTGCAGGCGCTCGTCGCGGCGCGCCTCGCGATCGCGGCGCCCGCTCATGGCTCGCTTCCAACGTAGGCCAGCATCCGCACTGCATTGGTAACAAACAGAAGGGTCATCAGTACCGCACTGGCCACGCACCACTGGCAGATCGCGTCGATGGTGAAGAGCTCGAGGTAGGTCAGGTAGAGGCTGTAGCCAAAGCCGATCAGGGAGACGACGAAGGCGGTCATGCGGAAGGCGTCGCCGCGCAGCAGCGCGCAGACGAGCAGCACCACGTAGCCGCCGATGCCGAAGATCGCGATGTTGACGCCTGCCAGGTGCGAGTAGGAGCTTTCGGCGACGGTCTGACAGCCGTGGCCGCCGGCAATGCAGACGGGCGAGCCGCCACTCGAGTCGGCGATCGCGATGTAGGTGGCGACGCCGATGCCGAAGGTGGCGAGGAAGGTCGCGATTCCCCGCAGCGTGCCCTCGGCAGGTGCCTTCATGGTGGGCACGCTATTGCAGCTCCCTGTAGAAAGTCTCAATCTCGCGCGAGAGTCGTCCTCCCTGCCAGGCCAGCGGCGACTGCCCCTCGGACTCGCTGATCAGGCGGGCACCGGGGATGCGGGCCGCGTAGGCCTCGGCGACCGCGTAGGGATGGCCGGGGTCGGCGGCGTCGTGGCTGGCAACCACCAGGGTCGGCACGCTCAGGCCCTCTAGTTCAGCCATGGGCCCGAACGGCCGCGACCGCGGCACCTCGCGCAACGCCACGATGATGGCCTCGGGGTGGCGATGGCGTTCCATCCGTTCGCGAGTGAAGCGCAGGACCGAGTCGCGCCAGCGCGGGTCGACGCCCTGGACGCGCTCGATGTAGGCGACGAAGCCGTCGATGCCGTCCTGCTCGAGCGCCGTGGCGAGACCGTCCCAGTAGCGCAGCGAGCCCTCGCCGATCTCGCCGTCGTAAGCCGGCCCGATCACGACCAGGCCGGCGACGCGGGCCGGGTCCTCGAGGGCGAAGCCGACAGCCGTGTGGGCGCCCATCGAGTGGCCCGCCAGCAGGACGGGCCCCCCACCGGCTTGCCCGTCGATCACCGCTGCCAGGTCCCCCCTCAGCTCCGGGTATCCATAACCCGCACCCACCGGTGCCGGGTCGGACTCGCCATGGCCGCGGGCGTCGTAGCTGATCACCGTGTGTCCGGCGCGCTCGAGCCGGCGCGAGCCGTGAATCACCGAGTGCCGGGTGGCGGTGATGCCGTGGCAGAGCACGATCGGGGGTCCCTCCCCCACCGCCTCACCCCGAATCGCCGGCACGGTGCCGGTGCTGAACGCGACCGCCTGCGGCGGCATCAGCCGACGGCGGCGACTGCCTGCGCGAGATCGTCGACCGACTCGAAGCTGAGGCCGACCAGCGTCACCTTGCGGTGGCGGATGATTCCCTGCTCGTCGATGACGAAGACGGCCCGCCTCACCATCGGCCCGGCGAGCACGCCGTAGGCCTTGGCGACCGACTTGTCCTCGTCGGCGAGGAGCGGCACGTTGAGGCTCTTCTCCTGGGTGAAGCGCTCGTGCGACTCGACCGACTGCGGCGAGATCCCCAGCACGTCGGCGCCGATCTGGTCCAGCTTCTCGCCCTGGTCGCGGTAGGAGCAGAACTGCTTGGTACAGACGGCGGTGAAGTCACCGGGGTAGAAGGCCAGTACGAGCTTGCGCCCGCGGTAGTCGCTGAGCTTGTACGTCTTGCCGCCCGTACCGGGCAACTCGAAGTCCGGTGCAACGTCTCCCACGTCAATCTTGGCCATCTCGATCAGCCTACAGCGTGTGCTGCCAAGCCAAGATCAGGATGGCGCGGGAACCACCGGCATCGAGGTCTCAGCCGACAGGACATCATCGACATCGCCCTCATCTCGCCCGCGGAGATCCTCGAGCACTCCGTGCACGGCTTCCGCCACCACAAGCGGGACATCAGCCTGGCGCTCTCTCTTCGGCCGATCGTCATCGTCGAGCTCGACCACCAACTTGACGATCTCGCCCAGCCGTCTGGCAAGTCCTGATTGCACTTGAGGATGGAGCGTCTCGAAGAGCCTGACCGCGTCGCGTAGGGACACGTACAGGTCGGCACTCTGCCTCTCGTCGACGCCGGCGAGGCCAATGACCGTGTCCGCGAGCACGGGGTCGAAATCGAGTTGGTCAATCATCACCGTGCGCCGTCGCGCCTCGACCAGCAGACGAGCATCATCTCTCGGGTCGGCCGCGCCCTGTTCCGTGGCGACGCCAACGAAAACCGACGACAGCATCTCGAGTCGCTCGGGACTCGGCAGCACGCTTCCCTTTTCCACTTCGTGGATGTAGGAGGCGCTAACCCCGACGAGCTCGGTGAAGAGGCGCCTGGGGATCCTCCGTCGCTTTCGGAGGTCAGTGAATGTCGCGTCGAAAGACATTGTCTGAGGGGCACCTAGCTTAGTGAATTTGCTCGGACACTTTCGCCAATGAAGGCGGTTACTCCTGCCGCGCCTTCATCCAGTGTCCTTGGAGGCAGCCGCGTGGCGCCCCAGGGGTTCGGCGGCGCGGCCAACTTAAAAGCTATCAAGAAAAGAAAAAAATGGGCAAAAGCATCAGATCGGTGGATTATGGCCTGATACAGTTTCCTGAAATTTCAGTAAAAATTATCTTTGATTCCCGAATATTTTTTTTGCAGATTGACTTACATTCTTGACTAACTTGGCCGTTGTGAATCGGGGGAGCACCGGGGGTGGGTCGTGGGCGAGCGGAGCGGAGATGGCATCGAATGGGGCCTGGATCGCGCTGGGGCAGGCTTAGATGGCGGTGCGCCGTCGCTTAACGGATCGAGCCCTTCTCCGGCTGCAAAGAATCGGCGCCCGTGTCTGCTGCGCCGACGAGGACGGCACTCGTCCGCCGGCGCGCACGACTCGACAAGCTCAGGCGCCGGCGAGGACTTCGAGCACGCCTGGGAGCGCCAAGAACTAGAAGAAGCGAAGAGCACCCACAAGAATCGCGATTGGCGCGAACGCTTCGAGCTCATCGAGTCGGCTGTTCTGCTGGCGCTGGTTGTCGCGAGCGCCGTTATCGGGATGATTCTCCTGCTGCGCGGCTCCTACCACTATCCCCTGGCCGCCGGCAGCCTCGGCGGGGGCGCCTTCATCACCTACCGGGCCTGGCGCCGTAAAAAGAAGAGCAGTTAGCCCTTTTCGATGGTGATCTTTTCGATCAGCACCGTCTGTTTGGGTTTTTCTTCAGGCGTGCCCAGCTTGCCGATGCGGGTGACCACGTCCATGCCCTTGTCGACCTTGCCGACCAGGGCGTATTCCGGCGGCAGGCCGGCGTCTGCCCCGGTGACGACGAAGAACTGGCTGCCCGAGCTGCCCGGCGGGTCGGATGCGCCCTTGGCCATCGCCACGATCCCTTTGGTGTAGGCGAGGTTCGCCGGCGGCTTCTCGACCACGGTGTAGCCGGGCCCGCCGAGCCCAGTGCCAAGCGGGTCGCCACCCTGGATCACGAATTCGGGCACGATCCGGTGGAAGGTGAGGTCGTCGTAGAAGCCTTCGTCGCTGAGGAAGACGAAGGAGTTGACCGTCTTCGGCGCGCGGCTCGAGTCGAGCGCGATGTCGAAGCTGCCACAGCTGGTTTCGACGACGGCGGTCAGCTTTTCGCCCTTCTTCACGGTCTGGGGCGGCGCCTTGAGGCTGACTTTCTTCGGCGCCGGCGCTTCGACTTCCTTGCAGCCACCCGAGCTGGCCGTGGTCGAGGAGTCGCTGCTGCCACCGCTGCGGCTGATCAGGATCACCCCGACAACGACGACCGCGACGACCGCGAAGCCGGCGAGGATGAACAAGCGACGATCGGTTCCCTGCTCCATCGGCGGCGAAGCCTAGAGGATCGGCCCGCGGCAATTGAGATCATCGCGCCGTGCAAGAGTCCGCGCTAACCCGACTTGCCCGCGCGGTGCTGGACATTCCCGCGCCCGAGCGGGCGCTGGTCTGTGGCTGCGGGGACGGCGAGCCGGTGCTGTTCCTGGCCCGCGAGTTCCCCTCGGCACGGGTGCGCGGTACGGACAACTCGGGCGAGCGGGTCCGAGCTGCGAGCGCCCGAGTCGGCCTCGACCCTGAAGGCCGGGTCGCTTTCAAGCAATCCACGCCGCGCCGACTCCCCTTCCCGGATCAGTTCTTCGACCTGGTGGTGATTTTCGAAGGTCGCCCGGCGCCGAGTGAGATCGCCCGGGTCATGCGCCCCGAGGCGCCACTGATCCTCGCCGCCTCCGCGCCCGCCGGCTGGCTGGGCGGCATCCGGCAGCGGCTCTGGCAGAGGCGCCTTCCCGCTGCCGACATTTAGGCTGGCGACGCGGATGGAGATCGAGGGCATGCCACTTACCTTGCTGGTCAATCCCGCCTCGGCGCACGGGCGGACGCTGAAGCTGCTGCCGGCGGTCGAGCAGGAGCTCGACCTGCGCCGAATCGCCTTCCGGGTCGAGCGCACGCGCGGGCTCGAGGACGGGATCGAGCGGGCCCTGCGGGCAGTCGAGGCCAACGAGGTTCCGGTCGTGATCAGCGGCGACGGTCTGGTCGGCGCGGTCGGCGGTGCGATGGCGGGCTCGAAGACGCCACTCGGCATCATTCCCGGCGGCCGCGGCAACGACCTCGCCCGGGTGCTCGGCATCCCCGACGACCCGGTCGAGGCCGTGGCGGTGCTGGCCGCCGGCGAGAGCCGCCGCATCGATGTCGGCGAGGCCAACGGCAAGCCCTTCCTCGGCATCGTCAGCGTCGGTTTCGACTCCGAATGCAACCGCTTGGCGAACGAGGTCACGATCATCCGCAGCAACCTCGTCTACGTGTACTCGCTCTTCCGCACCCTGCTGACGTGGAAGCCGGCGCGGTTCACGATCCGCAGCGAGAGCGAGCGGATCCGCACCAGCGGCTACTCGATCTCGGTCGCCAACAACAGCACCTTCGGCGGCGGGATGCGGATCGCCCCACAGGCCGAGCTCGATGACGGATTGCTCGACGTGATCACGGTCGGCGAGGTCGGCAAGCTGCGCTTCGTGGCTAACCTGCGCAAGGTGTTCAACGGCACTCATATCGACGACGAGCAGGTGCGCATGTTTCGGGCTTCCCGGGTTGAAATCACGGCGAGCCGCCCCTTTCCCGTATACGCGGACGGCGAGCACCTGACCGAGCTTCCGGTCTCGATTCGCCTCCTGCCTAGCGCGCTCAGCGTGCTCGCGCCAGCCGCCGCAGAGGCCTGAGTGCTGTTCGGCACGAAGCTCACCGCGGCGCGCGCGGTCGGCGCTGCCAGTAGGGCGAGCGGGCGCGGTGGCGGCACGACCCTGCCGGGTCGGATGCTGCTGCGGATGGCGCCCGACGCGATCGCCAGGCTCGGCAAGCGTCTCGATCGCGGCTCGACGCTGATCAGCGCCACCAACGGCAAGACGACGACCGCGGGGATGATCGCCGCCGCGCTCGAGGCTGACGGCCGCCACCCGGTCCACAACCGCGCCGGCTCCAACATGACCTGGGGAGTTGCCACCGCCCTGCTCGAGCAGCGGGGCTCCGAAGGGCTGTTCGAGGTCGACGAGGCCTGGCTGCCCAAAGTGACCTCCCAGCTCGAGCCGTCGCTGCTGGTGCTGGGCAACCTCTTCCGCGACCAGCTCGATCGCTACGGCGAGATGGAGACGCTCGCCGCCGAGTGGGGCAAGGCCGTCGCCAGGCGCACGGGACGCAGCCGCTTCGCGCTCAACGCCGACGACCCGGCAATTGCCGACCTCGGCCGCGAGGAGAGCGGCGAGGCCCGCGAGGGGGTCGTCTATTTCGGCATCGACGATGCCAGCCAGGCCCTGCCCGAGCTGCAGCACGCCTTCGATGCCAAGCACTGCCGCCGCTGCGGCCACCCCTACGCCTACGAGAGAGCCTTCGTCGGCCACCTCGGCCATTACTCCTGTCCGAACTGCGGGGCTACCCGGCCGCGCCCCGAGGTTGCCGCGACCGCGATCGAGCTGCGCGGCATGTCCGGGTCGCAGGTGACCTTGCGCACGCCCCAGGGCGAGATCGAGCTGTCGCTGCCTCTGCCCGGCCTCTACAACGTCTACAACGCGCTTGCCGCGGTCACCGCGGCGCTCGAGCTCGGCGTAGCGCCGCAGACGATCGCCGACTCGCTGCAGACGATGCGGGCCGCCTTCGGCCGGGTCGAGACGATCGCGATCGGCCCGTCCCAGCTCTCGATCCTGTTGATCAAGAACCCCGCCGGCGCCAACGAGGTGCTGCGCACGCTGATGCTCGAGGCCGGCGAGGAGAAGCTCGACCTCTGGCTCGGGCTCAACGACAAGATCGCCGACGGGCGCGACGTCTCCTGGATCTGGGACGCCGACTTCGAGCTGCTCGCCGGCGGCGTGCGGCGCGTCATCTGCGCCGGCACACGGGCGCCGGAGATGGCTCTGCGGCTCAAGTACGCCGGCTGGCCCGAGGGCTCGATCGAGGTTGTGCCGGGGATCGAGGACTCGCTTGACCAGGCGCTTTCGGAGGGCCCGAAGCGCCTCTTCGCCCTGCCCACCTACACAACACTGCTCGAGCTGCGCAAGCTGCTCGCGGACCGCGGCCTCGCCGAGGAGTTCTGGCGTTGAACAACCTGATCTGGCACGAAGTCGAGTGCGGCGGCTACACCGCCGACCTCGCTCTCTGGGAGGAGCTTGCCGGGCAAACGGACAGTCCGATCATGGAGCTTGGCTGCGGCGCCGGCCGGGTCACGCTGCACCTCGCCGCTAAGACCGGCCTGCTCGTGATCGGCCTCGACAACGACAGGAAGCTGGTCGAGGCGATCTGGGAAAGGGGGCACGGGACGACCGCCGACGCCGAGCAGGAGGACATTCGCGCCTTTGAACCGATGGCGACCAAGTTCAGCCTGGTGATCGCGCCGATGCAGCTGATCCAGTTGCTCAGCGACAGTCAGGAGCGCCTCGCCTGCCTCTCGTGCGTGGTCAGGAGCATGACGCCGGGCGCCCGCGCCGCTTTCGCGATCGTCGAGACGATGCCCGAGCTGCCGCCCCCGGGAACGAGTGCGCCGCCGCTGCCCGACGTGCGCGAGATCGAAGGCTGGATCTACTCGAGCCTGCCGCTCGAGCCGGTGGCACTGCCGGAGGCGATCCTCTTGCGACGGCTGCGCCAGACGGTCGACCCCGACGGCAACATGAGCGAGGAGTTGAACGAGATCGAGCTGGCGATGATCTCGGCCGAGACGCTCGAAGCGGAGGGCCGCGCCGCCGGCCTGCGACCGAGTGGGCGGCGCCAGATACCGGCGACCGAAGCGCACGTCGGCTCCACAGTCGTCCTCTTCGAGAAGGTGGCCTGATGGAGCTGCGCTTCCTCGCCCTCTACCCCGAGCAGATGAACATCTACGCCGACCGCGGCAATGTGATCCTCCTGCAGCGGCGCTGCGAGTGGCGCGGCCTCGACTTCACCTACGCCAGCGCCGGCCCCGGCGAGACGTTCGACCCCACCGCGCACGACTTCATCTACCTCGGCGGCGGCCAGGATCGCGATCAGCGTGCGGTGGCTGCCGACATGGTCGAGAGCAAGCAGGCCGCGATGGCGGCGGCGACTGAGGACGGTGCTGTCGTGCTTGCCGTCTGCGGCGGCTATCAGCTGCTCGGCAGCAGCTATCAGCTCGACGACGAGAGTCTGCCGGGGCTAGGACTGGTCGAGTTGCAGACGGTCCGCAGTCCGGGCCCACGCCTGATTGGCAACGTCGCGATCGAGGTCGACCTTGGCGGTGGCCCGCGGGTGGTTGCCGGCTTCGAGAATCACGGCGGCCGCACCCACCTCGGCGGCGGGGCGATGCCGCTGGGCAAGGTGCTGAAGGGGTTCGGCAACAACGGTGAGGACGGCCTCGAGGGCGTGCGGCTCAACAACCTGATCGGCACCTACCTGCACGGCCCGCTGCTGCCCAAGAACGCCTGGCTGGCCGACCACCTGATCGCGCTGGCCCTGGAGCGCCGCTACGGCGTCAGGCCCGAGCTCGAGCCGCTCGACGACTCGATGGAGGACGCGGCACACGCCAGTGCCCTGGCCGTGGCAGGCCTTTGACTGAACGTCCTCTGGACGCGGCCGGGCAAAGGAAGCAGGGAGCGCAGTGTGCTCTGCACACAAGCGACCGATGACGCCGCCAGGCGCGTTCAGAGGACGTTCAGCGGCCGCTGGAGCCGAAGCCGCCGTGTCCGCGGGAAGAGTCGGCGAGGGTCTCGGACTCGACCGGCTCGGCCACGGCGATCGGAGTGATCACAAGCTGGGCGATGCGGTCGCCGGGGGCCACCCGGAAGACCTCGGCCGGGTCGGTGTTGAGCAGGAGGACGCGGATCTCTCCGCGGTAGCCCGAGTCGATCAGGCCGGGGCTGTTGACCAGACTGATGCCGTGACGCTTGGCCAGGCCCGAGCGCGGCAGCACCAGGCCGGCATGGCCGTCGGGGATCTCGACCGCAACCCCGGTGCCAACGCTCCAGCGCTCGCCCGGACCGATGTGAGCCGCCTCGCAGGCGTAGAGGTCGAGCCCGGCGTCACCCTCGTGGGCGCGCCTGGGCAGCACGGCATCGTCGTTGAGCCTCGAGATCGGCAGCTTCACGAGCGCAACCCTAGACGACGGCGAGATCGTCAAAACGGTGCAGCTCGGCAACCGGGACCTTGGCCCGGACTAGCACCCCGTCCTCGCGCTCGGTTCGCTCGAGCTCGCCGGCGACCTCGTGCAGCTCGTGCAGGCGCCCACCCTCGGTGTAAGGGATCAGCAGCTCGACCTCGGCGAGTGTGTCCTCGAAGGCAGCCTCGATGCTCTCCCGCAACTGGTCGAGACCGATGTCCTCGAGCGCGGAGACCAGGATCGCCCCGGGATGGCGCAGCAGCACCTCGGCCCGCTCGTCGTCGTCGAGCAGATCTGCCTTGTTGAGCACCAGCAGGCGAGGCTTGTCGCCCGCGCCGATCTCCTCCAGCACCTCGTCGACCGCCTGCATGTCCACCACCCGCCGCTCCTCCGGCGCCGCCGCATCGACGACGTGGAGAATCAGGTCCGCGAGCACGGTCTCCTCCAGCGTCGCCTTGAAGGCCTCGACCAACTGGTGCGGCAGCTTCTCGATGAAGCCGACCGTGTCGGTTACGAGATAGTCGCGACCGGAGAGCTCGAGACTGCGCGTGGTCGGGTCAAGTGTGTGAAAGAGCCGGTCGCCGACCCCCACCTCGGCCCCGGTGAGGGCGTTGAGCAAGGTCGACTTGCCGGCGTTGGTGTAACCGGCGAGGGCGACCCGCGGCAGCGAGGAGCGCTCGCGGCGCGCCCTCATCACGCCGCGGTTGCGTTCGAGCCGGCCGAGGCGGCGGCGCAGGGCTGCGATGCGGTCGCGGGCGAGGCGGCGGTCGGTCTCGATCTGGCTCTCCCCCGGACCCCTGGTGCCGATGCCGCCGCCGAGCCGCTCGAGGTGGGTCCAGAGCCCCCGCATGCGGGCGAGGTTGTATTCGAGTTGGGCCAGCTCGACCTGCAGCTTGCCCTCGGCCGAGTGGGCGTGGTCGGCGAAGATGTCGAGGATGACCGCGGTGCGGTCGATTACCGGCACCCCGAGGGCCGCCTCGAGGTTGCGCTCCTGGCGCGGTGCCAGCTCGTCGTCGCAGGCGACCACGTTGGCGTCACAGGCTTCGAGCTGGGCCTTCAGCTCGGTCAGCTTGCCGCGGCCGACGTAGCGGTCGGGGTCGGGCTTCTCGCGCTGCTGCACCGCTTCACCCGCCGTGGCGACCCCCGCCGTGCGCAGCAACTCCTTCAGCTCGGCGAGTGGATCGCCCTCCTCTCGCCCGTTGGTGATACCGATCGCCAGCGCCCGTTGGCGGGCGCGCGGATTGGAAACGCCGGCGCCACCCATGCCGTTGCGCGTTTCAACCTTCCGCCCGTTTCTCGATCGCTGCACCTTTCTTGATTGTAGGCCCAGCCGGGCGCCGCCTCCTTCGCTCCCGCGGGGGCGCGCTCATCACGACCGGCGATCTCGCGCCCCCGCGTCCGCGTCCGGGGGCGGCTAGGCTTACGCGCCGTGAAGGTCTTTGTAACGGGAGGAACGGGCTTCATCGGAGGCGAGGCGGTGCGCCAGCTGCGCGCCCGTGGCGACGATGTGGTCTGCCTTGTCCGTAGCCCGGAGAAAGCGAACAAGCTGAAGGAGCTTGGCTGCGAGCTGGTTAGCGGCGACCTAGGCGACGCCGAGGCGCTGCAGGCCGGCATGGAGGGCTGCGACGGCCTGATCCACGCTGCGGCGATGTACGAGGTCGGGATCCCGGCCAAGCAACACCCGGCGATGTACGAGGCCAACGTGCGCGGCAGCGAGCGCGTGCTGCAAGCAGCGCTGGAGGCCAAAGTCGGCAAGGTCGTCTACGTCTCCACCGTCGGCATCTTCGGCAACACCCACGGCAAGGTCGTCGACGAGAGCTACGAGCACCCGGGCAAGGAATTCACCTCCTACTACGAGGAGACCAAGCTCGAGGGCCACCGGATCGCCAAGCGGATGATGGCCGACGACGGCCTCCCCGGCGTGATCGTCCAGCCGGGCGGCGTCTACGGGCCGGGCGACACCTCCCAGATCGCCGACCTGCTGAGCGAATTCTTCGCCGGCCGCCTCTTCCTCCTGCCTTTTCCCGACCTCGGCATCTGCCTCTCGCACGTGTCGGACATCGCCGCCGGCATCGTCCTCGCACTCGATAAGGGCAAGGTCGGCGAGACCTACGTGATCAGCGGCCCGGCGACGACCATGCGCGAGGCGATCCAGACCGTGGCCGACCTCAGCGGCCGCAAGGCGCCCAAGCACGCGATGCCGACGCCGCTGATTAAGGCGATGACGCCGATCGGGCCGCTGGTCGGCAAGCTGATGGGCCAGCCGCCCAACCTGCGCGAGCTGATTTCGTCGGCCGACGGGGTCACCTTCTGGGCCAGCTACGAGAAGGCCGGGCGCGAGCTCGGTTACTCCCCGCGTGGCATGGAAGAGGGGATGCGGCAGACGCTCGAAGGGGACGAGCGGTTTCCCGATCCGGTTGCCTGAGCGCCCCTCGATGCGTGTAATCGATGTCATGCACTTGGGGCGGCCGCATGTGATCGGCTGCTGGGAGGTCGACGGGGTGCTCGTCGATCCAGGTCCGCAGTCCTCGATGGAGACACTGCTCGAGGCGATCGGCGACGAGCCGCCGCGAGCGCTGCTGCTAACCCACATCCACCTTGACCACGCTGCCGCAACTGGGGCTTTGGTGCGGCGCTGGCCGGGGCTCGACGTCTACGTGCACGAGCGCGGGGCGCGTCACCTGGTCGATCCCTCGAAGCTGCTTGCCAGCGCGGAGCGGCTCTATGGCGATCGGATGGAGGAGCTCTGGGGCGAGATCGTGCCGGTTCCCGAGGCCAATGTGAAGCCGCTGGCGGGCGGTGAGGACGTGCTGGGCATGCGGGTCGCCTACACGCCCGGGCACGCCTCCCACCACGTCTCCTATTTCCACGAGCAGAGCGGCACTGCCTTCGTCGGCGACGTCGCCGCCGTGCGCATCCCGGGCGTCGATCTGGTCGTGCCGCCCACTCCCCCGCCGGACATCGACGTCGAGACCTGGCTCGACTCGATCAACCTGGTCGAGTCATGGCGCCCCGAGCGCCTCGCCCTCACCCACTTCGGTGCGATCGAGGAGCCGATCGAGCATCTCGAGGAAGCCCGCCGACGCCTGCGCGAGGAGGCCGACCTCGCCCGCGAGCTCTCAGAAGATGACTACGAGCGCCGCCACCGTGAGCGGGTCGCGGCGGCCGCCGACACCCCAGAGGCCGCCGCGGAGCTGATCCAGTGCGTTCCGCCGCAATACCAGTGGCGTGGGCTGGACCGTTATTGGCAGAAGCGCGCGGAGCGCGAAGCGGCCACTAGCTGAGGTATTTGCGCATCCGCTCGACCGCCTCTGAGATGCGGTCGTCGGGCGTCGTCAGCGAGATGCGGAAGAAGCCCTCGCCGCTCGGCCCGTACATCGAGCCCGGTGAGACGACCACGGCAGCCTCTTCGAGCACAAGCTCCGCGAATGAGGTCGAGGTGTGGCCGTCGGGCACAGGCGCCCAGACGTAGATCGTGCCCTTTGGCGCGCTGACCTCGACCCCGATCTCGCGCAGGGCGTTGACGACCAGGTCGCGGCGGCGGGTGTAAGTCTCGTTCATCCGCTCCAGCGGGCCACTGGGGCCTTGCAGGGCGGCGACGCCGGCCATCTGCACGGCCTCGAACAGGCCCGAGTCGACGTTGGTCTTCAGCCGCCAGTAGGTCTGCACGGCCTCGGCGTTGCCGAGAATCGCGGCGCAGCGCCAGCCGGTCATGTTGAAGCCCTTGGAGAGCGAGAAGACCTCGACCCCGACCTCCTTGGCTCCAGGTGTTGCGAGGAAGCTGGGCGCGACGTAGCCGTCGTAGGTGGTCTCCGAGTAGGCGTTGTCGTGGACGACGAGGATCTCGTGCTCGCGGGCGAAGGAGACGACCATCTCGAAGAAGCCCTTGGGGACGACGGCGCCGGTCGGGTTGTTGGGGAAGTTGATGAACATCAGGCGCGCCTTCGCCGCCACCTCGGCGGGGATCGCGCTGAGGTCGGGGGCGAAGCCGAGCTCGGGCACCAGCGGCAGCAGCTCGGCCTTGGCGCCGGCGAGGATCGGGCCGCCGGTGTAGACCGGGTAGCCGGGGTCGGAGGCGAGCGCCACATCGCCCGGATCGAGAAAGGCAAAGCAGAGGTTGTAGATGCACTCCTTGGCGCCGATCGCCGGAATCACCTCGGATTCGGGATCGATCTCGACTCCGAAGCGGCGGTCGTAGAACTCGGCGAAGGCCCCACGGAACTCCTCGCGGCCGCGGTTGCTCGGGTACTGCTGGTTGCCGGGCTTGGCCACCGCCTCCTGCATCGCCGAGACGATGTGCGGGTAGGTCGGTTCGTCGGGGTCGCCGATGCCGAGGCTGATCACGTCGATGCCGGCGGCGCGCTTGTCCGCGATGGTCCGCTCCAGCTCCTGGAACTTGTAGGGAGGCATCGCCTCCAGCCGCTTGGATGGGTCCGAGATCGCCATCGGCGCGGAAATCTAGCCGTCCAGCTCGGCAAGTGCGCTGAGCAGCTCGGCCGAGAGCTTACCGGCGCAGATCTGTTCGGCCCAGCCGCTCAGCGTGACGTCGAGATCGTCGGAAATCTCGACCGTGAGCTCGCCGCCGTCGAGCTCGACCGTGATCGGGCTCGCGGCGCCGTTGAGAAAGGCTGTGACGGCGGCGCCACTGGCTCCGGTGCCGGAGGAGAGCGTCTCCCCCACGCCGCGCTCGAAGATCCGCGCCCGCACCCTGTTGCCGTTGATGCGCAGGAAGGAGACGTTGGAGCGGTTCGGGAAGAGCGCGTTGCCTTCAATCCCGGGTCCGATCGCGCCCAGGTCGAGGCCCTCGAGCTCCTCACCAACCACGATCGCGCACTGCGGGTTCCCGATCGAGACATGCTGGAAGGACCACTCGCGTCCGCCGCTGCTCAAGGTGCCGCGGCCCTCCGGTTCACCGTCGGGAAAGTCCTTGGACGTCGTGCTCGCCCGCCCCATCGCCACCGAGCAGGTGCGCTCTGAGGTGATCGTCGGCGTCACCGCGCCGGCCGCGGTGAGGATCGAGAAGCTGTCCTCAGCGGTCCAGCCGTGCCGGCGCAGGTAGAGGATCGCCTCGCGAGCGCCGTTGCCGGAGAGCTCCGCCTCGGAGCCGTCAGGGTTGAAGATCCGCAGCTCGGCGACGTAGGCCGGGTCCTCGCTGCGCGAGAGCAGCAGCACGCCGTCCGCACCGATCCCGAAATGCGGGTCGCAGAGCCGCCGCACCCGGCTCGCCGTCAGCTCCCAGGGAAGCTCGCCCGCCTCGACGATCAGGTAGTCGTTGCCCAGCGCCTGCCACTTCTCGAATCGCACGGGCCGAACTTATAGCTACGCGGCGACGGCTGGCGTGCGATCGCGAAGGCGCACCCGCAACCCCTTGGGGCTCATCGTGAAGCCGAGCAGCTCGGTGACCGGAGGCGCTGAGGGGTCGAGCTCGATCTCGAAGTTGCGGGCGATCATCCCCAGCGCGGTCTTCGCCTCGAGGAAGGCGAGGTTGCGACCCGGACAGAAGCGCGGCCCAGCACCGAAAGTCAGGAAGGACCTCTGGTCCGGCACCGGCAGCTCTTCCTCGTCCTCCAGCCAGCGCCCCGGCTTGAACTCCTCGGCGCGCTCGACCTCGCGCAGGCCCGCCAGACGGTGCAAGAGAAGGACGCGGGTGCCGACCGGAATCTCGGTGCCGGCAATCTCGGTGTCCGCCAGGGGCTCGAGGCCCGAGACGGGAACCACCGGTGTCAGCCGCATCGACTCGCGCAGCACGGCCTCGCCGTAGCGGAGCCCCTCGACCGCCCCGTACCCCGTCGCGTAGGGCTGCTCGCCGAGGACCTCGCGGGCCTCCTCGGCGCAGCGGGCCTGGATCTCAGGACGCCGGGCAAGCCACCAGATCGTCCATGCCATCGAGTGGGAGGTGGTGTCCTCGCCAGCGAGCAGCAGGGTGTTGACGTTACCCATCACCTCCTCGTCGCTGAAGGTTCCGTCGGTGTCCTGTGCCGCGATCATGCTCTCGAGGAAGTTCTCGGGCGCCTCGCGAAGCTCAGGTCGTGCGGCGATGCGCCGCCTCGTGTCGTCGATGAAGGTCCTGACCGCGGCTTCGATTTTCGCCACAGAACGATCCAACGCGCGATCGGCCGGAAGCTTGAAATGACGCCAGTAGGCGAAGGGCATGAAGATGCGGCGGTTGGTCATGTGGAAGACGCGGTGAAGGTGCTCCTGCAAGCCGCCGTCGCCGCGCTCCAGCGTGTTGAGGTCGTGACCGAAGGCAAGCGCCGAGGTGACGTCCACCGTGAACGAGGAAAGTACGTTGCCGATCTCCAGGGCGCGACCGTCATCGGCCGCGGCTCGGAGCTTGCGGTGGAGCCGCCCGGTGCAGGTACTGACGATCTCGAAGTAGCGCTGCAGATGGTTGCCGTTGAGCGCCGTGACCGCCAGCCGTCGCATACGGCGCCAATCCTCGCCCTCGGCGGCGAAGACTCCGACGTGGCCAATTTCGGCGGTGATCTCGAGGATCTCGCGCCAGCGGCGGAATCCATCTGGCCGATCGCGCAGCGCGGCGTTGATCGCGTCGGCATCGCCGAGGACGACGACACGGCGCGGGCCAAAGTCGAGCCGATAGACCGGGCCGTATTCCTCGCACCATCTCTCGGCCGTCAGGTGCAAGCTGTGAGCGCGCAGCCGATGGGCATTGCCGATCAGTGGCAGCCCCCTCGGCCCCGGGAGATCTGAGATGGCTCGCGCCATGACGGAGGTCAGTCTCCCAGAGGGTCAGCGGGACTTTTGGATATTTGGGTGAAGATCTCCGCCGCTACAGCGGCATCGTCGCGGGGGCCGCGCTCGATCCAGCGCAGGTTCGGGATCTTGCGCATCCAGGTCAGCTGCCGCCGGGCGTAGTTGCGCGAGCGCTTCTGCATCGTCTCCAGGTCGCCGCTGAGCACCTCGTCGAAGCCGAGCGCCTTGCGCGCCGTTCGCGATGGGCCCGCGTCCTCAGCCCGCTCGACCTCCGCCCGGGCGCCGGCCGCGACGATCGCCTCGGTCCGTGCATCGATCCGCTCATAGAGTCGCTCGCGCTCCATATCGAGCCCGAAGATCGCCGTCGGGTGCCGTGTCTCAGGCGACCACAGCTCCGATTCCTCCGATTCCGGGGGCGCCTTCACTAGCGAGAGCTCTCCAAGGGCGGCCCGCAGGTAAAGGCCCGTTCCCCCAACAACTATCGGCCGCCGCCCTTCCTCCAAGGCTCGGTCGATCTCCGCGTGGGCCAGCGGCATGTAGTCCCCCACGTTGAACCGTTCGGTCACCGGCACGAATCCGACCAGCCGGTGCTCCAGCCGTGCCTGCTCCGCGGCCAACGCGACACCGGTCAGCACCGACAGTCCCTCGTACACCTGCAGCGCATCGCAGGAGATCGCGACCGGATCCTCACCCCGGGCGCGAAGCAGCTCGGCAAGCTCGATGGCCACACCGGTCTTGCCCACGCCGGTGGGCCCAAAGATCGCGATGACGTGCACTGTCAGAGAGCGCGGCTGAGCAGCCTCTCGGTCCCGCTGAGGGTCTGAGAGGTTGCGGCGATGATCTCGACCTCGACCAGCTCGCCGGGCGTGGCTGTGCCCTCGAAGTTGACTGCCTTGTTGTGCCTGCTGCGCCCGCGCAGGCGCGTCTCGTCGGTGCGACTGTTGCCTTCGACCATCACCTCGACCTCACGGCCGACGAACCGTTGGGCCCGTTCGGTCGCCCGCCGCTGCACCAGCTCGACCAGTCGCTCCATCCGCTCGACCTTGACCGGGTGCGGGATCTGATCGCCGAGCTCGGCGGCCTCGGTTTCGCGTCGCGGCGAGAAGACGAAGGTGAAGGCACTGTCGTAGCCGACCTCGTCGACGACTTCCAGCGTCTGCTCGAAATCAGCCTCGGTCTCCCCCGGGAAGCCGACGATGATGTCGGTGGTGATCGCACAGTCGGGGACGTGCTCGCGGATCAGTGAGACACGGTCCATGTAGCGCCGGCGATCGTAGGTGCGGCGCATGCGCTTGAGGATCGCGCTCGAGCCCGACTGCAGCGGCAGGTGGATGTGCTCGCAGACGGAGCCAAGCTCGGCATGGGCGCGGATCACGTCCTCCTTCATATCCTTGGGGTGCGGGCTGGTGTAGCGGATGCGCTCGATCCCGTCGATCCCGTCGACCAGGCCCAGCAGCTGGGCGAAGCCGATCCGGCTCTCCTTCGGCAGGTCGCGGCCATAGCTGTTGACGTTCTGGCCGAGCAGGGTCACCTCGCGCACGCCGTCGGCGGCCAGCGCCCGGGCCTCGGCCACGAGCTCATCCGGGTGGCGGCTGACCTCGCGCCCGCGGGTCGAGGGGACGATGCAGTAGGCACAGTTGCAGTTGCAGCCCTGGGAAACCTGCAGCCAGCCCTGAAACTCGCGCACTCGTCGGGTCGGCAGGTGGCCGGAGAAGTCCTCGAACTCGAAATAGCCCTGGGCACTGAGCGAGTCCGAGTTGAGGAACTCGGCCAACTTGTGGATCTGGCCCGGCCCGAAGGCGACGTCGACGAACGGGAAGCGCTGGAAGACCTCGTCCTTGACCGACTGCGCCCAGCAGCCCCCCACTCCCACGACCCGATCGGGATCTTCGTTCTTGAGCCGCTTCGCCTCACCGAGGCGGGCGATGAAGCGGTTGTCGGCCGACTCGCGGATAGAGCAGGTGTTGAAGAGGATCAGGTCGGCGTCATCGGGAGTCTCCGCCTCGTCGTAGCCAAGCGAGCTGAGCATCCCCCGCATCCGCTCGGAATCGTGCACGTTCATCTGACAGCCAAACGTGGTGACGTGAAACCGCTTCCCCATTCCCCCAGGGTACTGACGGTTCGGGGGTCAAGCAGGTCGGTGGACGCAGGGAGCGCCGCGTGCTCTGCACGCAAGCGACTGAGGACGCCGAGATGCGCCGACTACCGGACTGTCAGTGTTCCTTCCATCCCGGCTTCCGCATGCCCGGGAATCGTGCAGAGGTAGGTGTAGGTCCCGGGAGCGAGTTCGGCGCTGACCGAGGTTTTGCCTTTGGCCAGCGTTTCGGAGACGGCGATTTCTTTGCCGTTCTGCTCGATCGCGACGTTGTGTTCGAGCGCCGAGGGGTTGTCGAAGTCGATCGTGACTTTGCCCGGCTTGCTGGTCAGGCTCGTCTTGTCGAAGGCGAGGTCAGTTTCCGAGGCGGCGAGCTGCAGCGTGCCCCCTGGCCCCTTTGCCGAGGCTTGGGGCTTTTCTGCAGGCGTTTCCTTGTTTGCCGGCGCTTCCTTTTCTTCATCTTCAACCGGCGAGGACTCCTCTTTTTCGGCCTCTTCATTCGCCTTGGTGAGCTCTGCGGCTTTGGCCTTGTCCTCATCCTTGGCGTGCAGGACGGCGAAGGTCGTCGTCGCGCCGATCAAGACAGCGAAAAAGAGTGCGACAAATGGCCCGGCTTTGCCGGGGAAGCTTTTGACCCGCAGGCCAATGAAGCTGACGACCACCGCTGAGACCGCCAGCGCGATCCCGCAGATGAAGAACAGGGTTTCGTTGCTCATAGAACGGCCGGAATCCTATCCACGTGGCGCAGGTGCCGTCAGGCAGCCTGCGCCTCCGCGACCGGCGACGCTTCCGGCGCGACCTCAGCCGGGGCGGCTTCATCGCCGATCCCAAGCGCCGTCCGCACCTTGTCCTCGATCTCGCTCGCGACCTCGGGGTTCTCGGCGAGGAACTGCTTGGCGTTGTTGCGGCCCTGGCCGAGACGCGTCTCGCCGTAGGAGAAGAAGGCTCCCGACTTGCGGACGATGTCGTGCTCGATGCCGAAGTCCAGCAGCTCGCCTTCGCGCGAGATCCCCTGGCCGTACTCGATCTCGAACTCGGCCTGGCGGAAGGGCGCCGCGCACTTGTTCTTGACGACTTTGACCCGGACCCGGTTGCCGACCGCCTCGGTGCCGTCCTTGAGGGTCTCGATACGGCGGATGTCGAGGCGCTGCGAGGCGTAGAACTTCAGCGCCCGACCGCCCGGCTGGGTCTCCGGCGAGCCGAACTGGACGCCGACCTTTTCGCGGATCTGGTTGGTGAAGACGCAGACCGTGTTGGTCCTGTTGAGGTTTCCGGCAAGCTTGCGCATCGCCTGCGACATCAGCCGCGCCTGCAGGCCGACCGTGGTGTCGCCGATCTGGCCGTCCAGCTCGGCCTTCGGCGTCAGCGCCGCGACCGAGTCGATCGCGACCACGTCGACAGCGGCGGAGGCGATCAGGCGGTCGGCGATCTGCAGCGCCTGCTCACCGTAGTCGGGCTGAGAAACGAGCAGCTCATCGGTGTCGACCCCGATCGCTCGTGCGTAGATCGGGTCCATCGCGTGCTCTGTGTCGATGAAGACGCAGACCCCGCCCTTAGCCTGGGCCTCGGCAATGATGTGGTAGATCAGCGTCGTCTTCCCGGAGGACTCAGGACCGAAGATCTCGACGATCCTGCCCCGCGGCACCCCGCCGATGCCGAGCGCGAGGTCGAGTGCCACGGCGCCGGTCGGAATCGCTTCGACCGGCAGCTTGCTGTCGGCGCCGAGCCGCATCAGGGAGCCGGCCCCGAAATCGCGCTCGATCTGGGTTACTGCGGCCTCGAGAGCCGCGTCCTTCGCCTTGGCTTCCTTCGCCGAGACATCGTTCAAAGGCGTCTTCTTGTCTGCCATCTCTCTTCTTTCACCTCACTGCCGCCCGTCTCGGGACAGCTCAACTTGCGCCAGCGGGGTGTATCGCGAACCCTGCGGCTGGAGTACAGAACGGTAGAGCGTCACCCGGACGCAAAGAGCGGGCTCTAAGAGCCTTTTCGGCAGCCCTCCGGGCGGCGCCTCGACTGTCGCCGGGCGCCTCGCTCCCCGCCCCGCGGACTTGACCCTGGCGACCGTGACATGAGGCCAGAACGGGCGCTTCTCCGGCTTGTAGAGCCGCTCGGTCACCAGTCTCAGCTCGAGCTCACGCTGTAGTGGCGCCGCAGCGGGGGCATTGGCCGGCAGGGCAAAGAGGCGTGCGCGCCGCAACGAGGGCTTGGCGACTGGATCCTCCAGCTGCAATGTCGGCGCGGTCGCCGCAAGCCCACCCACGATTTCTCCCAGCCTCTCGATCTCCCGCTCGGGCAGATAGCCGAGGAAGGCAAGGGTGACGTGCAGCGACTCCGGCGCCACCGCCCGCAGCGCCGGGTCGCGCAGCTCACGGTGGCCCCAGGCGACGATCCCGTCACGCATCTCGTCGGGCAGGTCCAGAGCCACGAACAGTCGCGCTCGCGAGCTCTTCAGTCTCTCCTTGCTCACCCGTACCACGCTACGGGCCGCTGACGCACGCGACAACACCCGACTGTGACGAGTTCGTCTCGATTCGCTCTACTGGGGCGCCTCTTCGCCCCTGAGCAGGAGGCGAAGCAGGTGCATGCCGACCAGGGCGGAGCGCTCGCGGATGTCGGCGCGGCCGCCCGGGATCACTGGGTCACGAGCAAGAGACGTGCCGTCGGGGAGGCGGGCGTGGAAGCAGACGTAGCCGACCGGCTTCTCCTCCGTGCCGCCGTCGGGACCAGCGATTCCGGTGATCGAGACGGCGACGTCGGCGCCGAAGCGCTCCAGGGCGCCGCGCGCCATCTGCTCGGCCACCTCCGGTGAGACCGCCCCCTTGGCCTCGATCAGCGTCGGGTCGACGCCGAGCAGGTCGGCCTTGGCCTCGTTCGAGTAGGAGACGACGCTACCCGCCATGTAGGCCGAGGCGCCAGGCAGGTTGGTGATGCGAGCCGCGAGCAGGCCACCGCTGCAGGACTCGGCCAGGCCGAGGCGGTGCCCCCGCAAGAGCGCCGCGACCTGGGAGTCGATCGTCTCGCCGTCGAGGCTGAAGAGGTGGCGGGGGTGCCGCTCGTGCAGACCGGCGCGCACCGCCTCGGCGGTCTCCGCGGCGTGGTCGCGGTAGCGCACGTCGATCTCGATCTCACCCCGGCGCAGGCAGGTCGTGATCTAGACCTCCGGCAGTGGCACGCCCTCGTCCTCGATCTCGCGCAGGCTCTTGGCGATCTCGGACTCGGGAGTGCCGAACATGCGCAGCGTGTAGGCCCGCAGCGGCGTCGCCCGCGCCAGCACCGACGTGACGGGAGCGGTCTCGAGCGCCGCCGCCCACATCGGCTGCAGCTCTCGCGGCGGCCCAGGCAGGACGACCACCACGCTGTCGCCCGCCGGGACGACCAGGCCCGGAGCCGTCCCGACTGGGTCAAGCGCGATCGAGCCCTCAGGCACGATCGCCTGCTTGCGGTTGGCCTCGCGCAGGGCCTCGGCGTCGAACTCGACGAGGCCGGCACGGCGAGCGAAACCGCGCAGGATCTCGGCGATCTTCTCCTCCATCTCTTCGTCGAGGACCATCTCGCGACCGGCGAAGTGCCCGACGACCTCAGCGGTGAGGTCATCCGCGGTCGGGCCGAGCCCGCCCGAGGTGATGATCAGGTCCATCCCCTCGGCAGCCATGAAGCGCAACGCGGCCTCGAGGTCGTCCGGCCGGTCGGCGACGACCAGGATGTGAGCCACCTCCACCCCACGCTCGGCCAGCTGTTCGGAGAGCCAGGGACCGTTGCGGTCGACGATCCGCCCGGTCAGCACCTCCGTGCCGGTGACGACTATTCCCGCTCGAACCTCGCTCATGCGCAGGTGGGCCGTTCGCCTTCTTCGAGCTCGGTCAGCTTTCCCGCCGAGTCGATCGCGTAGCCGACTGGACTGGACGTCGCCGGTATTTCCGCTTCCCTGCCGTCGATGAGCATCTTGACCTCGCCGTTGCCGAAGGAGACCGTGAAGCTACCGGAGTGGAAGGGCCCTTCTTCTGTTCCGGCTTCGAGGATCAAGCCGTTGACCAGCGCCTTGCCCTTGGCGTTACGCAGGCAGGCCCAGACTTCGGCTTCGGCTGTCAGCTCGACCGTGACCCCCGCCCTGGTGGGCTGCGCCGCCTGCTTCGCCTTCGGCTTTGCTTTGTGGGCGGCCTCGTGGCGATGGTGCACCGGGCCGCCTCCGCTTCCCCCGCCCCCACCGTCGGGGACCGCGACGATTGCGATCACGGCGACCGCGATTACCGCGGTCACGACCAGGGCGGCCCGCGCCACGCCCCGAAGGTCGCGTGAAGGACCGCCGCTCGCCGGCTGCGATTGCGTGGCCTCAGCGGAGCGATACCACGGTTCGACGCTCTCGCGGTAGTCATCGACCATGCGGTCGCCGTCAAGGCCGAGAAACGAGGCGTAGGTACGGATGAAGCCGCGGGTGTAGAAGCCACCTGGCAGGACGTCCCATTCTTCGTCCTCGATCGCGCGCAGGTAGCGAAAGCGAATCCTCGTCGCCGCCTCGACCTCGGAGAGCTCGAGCTCGGCGATTCCGCGCCTCGCGCAGGATCGTGCCGACACCGCGGTCCATCAGGACATTGTCCTACCGGGGTCTAGTCGGGAGCGACCGGGGTCGGCTCGGGCTCCTCGGCGGGCCGAGCCCCGCCAGCGCCGGTGAGCCTGGCCAGGTCGGCCGGGGTGACCAGGACCTGACGCGGCTTGGAGCCTTCGTAGCCGGAGATGACGCCGCGGCGCTCGAGCATGTCGATCAGGCGGCCGGCGCGGGTGTAGCCGACCCGCAGGCGCCGCTGGATCATCGATACCGAAGCGGTTTCGGTCTCGACCACGACGCGGATCGCCTCGTCGAGCAGGTCGTCGCTGTCGGGATCGAAGTCGCCCTCGGTTTCGACGCCCTTCTCCTCGTGCACCTCGAGTAGCTCGGCCTCGAATTCAGGTTCGCCCTGCTTGGCCCAGTGGCTGGTGATGCGAGCGGTCTCCTCCTCGGTGACGAAGGCGCCCTGGATCCGCTGCAGCTTCGAGGTGCCGGCGCCGCGGAAGAGCATGTCTCCCTGGCCGAGCAGCGCCTCCGCCCCGCCCTGGTCGAGGATCACCCGCGAGTCGGTCTGCGAGGAGACGGCGAAGGCGATCCGGGCGGGG
>Ga0207687_10000074_pt1 | contig 73639 bp, 46 predicted proteins | sample KBSM54metaG_FD_184399 | JGI IMG/M metagenome (GOLD analysis project Ga0207687, IMG submission 184399) | Miscanthus rhizosphere microbial communities from Kellogg Biological Station, Michigan, USA - KBS M5-4 metaG (SPAdes) (version 2) | ecosystem: Host-associated > Plants > Roots > Rhizosphere >...
CGAGCGCTACTTGCAGTCGTGCGCGGAGCAGAACATCCAGGTCGCTCAGCCGACGACGCCGGCGCAGATGTATCACCTGCTGCGCGGCCAGTTGCTCCGCAAGCTGCGCAAGCCGCTCATCGTGATGACGCCGAAGTCGCTCTTGCGTCTCCCGGCGGCGACGTCGACGCTCGACGAGCTCGCGAACGGGACGTTTCATCGCGTGCTCCACGACACCGTCGCGGATCCGAAGAAGGTCACGCGCGTGCTGATGTGCACCGGGCGGATCTATTACGACCTCGCGGAGGAGCGAACGAAGCGCGGCTCGGAGGACGTCGCGATCGTGCGGCTCGAGAAGCTGTACCCGTGGTGGCCGAATCTGGTCGGTGCGGCGATCGACGACTACAAGAACCTGAAAGAAGTGATGTGGGTCCAGGACGAGCCCTACAACATGGGCGCTGCCACGTTCGTCACGCCGCGGCTCGAGGACCTGTTGCCGGCGAAGGTGAAGCTCGAGGTGATCGCGCGCGCGGAGAGCGCGAGCCCGGCGACGGGATCGCACAAGGCCCACGTGATCGAGCAGCAGCAGATCATGAAGGCCGCGTTCGATCCGCGGTGAATCGGCGGGTTGTCCCGTTTTGGGTGAACACAGCTGTTCCCGCTAGCCGGCTAGCCGAGTAGCCGGCGGCGCGTAAGCCCGCGAGATAGCGGCGGCCGCCGGTTGGCGCGGCGGATGCTTTTGGTCGGGGCATGCGGGGCGAATATCGACTTCGGGTTGGCGATTGGGCCTCCCGCGACTCGCTCGCGGAAGTGACCGAGATCTACGAGCGCACCGACGTCGACGGCTCGGCGCCCATGCAGTTGCCGGTGCTGGCTCAAGCGTCGCAGCCGGCTGCGGTCGTGGTTGCTCCGATCGCGTACGTGCCGATGCAGCCGATGCACGTGTTCGAGATCCCGACGATCGCGCCGTCGCCGTACGGCACGGGCGCGTCGCCACAGGTCAGGATCAGCGAGCCGTTCGATCGGACGCATCGCGTGGAGCGCGCTTCGATGTGGCAGCGCTACGCGCTGATCGCGGGCATCGTGGGTGCGATCGCGATCGGCGTGAGCGTCGGCATGCTGGTCTCGATGGGCGGGACGACGCTCGATGCGCCGGCCGCCGAGGTTGCACGACCGGTGGTAGCGAAGTCGGTCGTGACGGTCACGCCGATCGAGACGCCGAAGCCGGTCGTTGCAAAGCCTGCCGCCGTCACGCCGGCTGTGATCGCGCCTGCGCCGGTCGTCGCTGCTGCGCCCGCGCCTGCACCGGTCGTGCATCGCGAAGCGCGCCGCGAGCACGTTCATATGGCGCCGGTTGCTATCGAGCGCGGCGTGCTGCGGATCTCGAGCAAGCCGCCCTGCGCGATCGCGATCGACGGCAAGCCGAGCGGCAAGACCACGCCGCAGGCCGCGCTGTCGCTGCCGGTCGGTAGCCACCAGATCACGCTGACAAACGAAGAGCAGGGCATCCAGCTCACGACCGAGGTCGCGATCGAGGCCGAGAAGCCGACGTCGATCGTTCAGGACTTCACGAAGTAGGGCGGTCTTCGACTTCGCGAATGTCGCGGATTCCCGTCGCGACGACGAAGCCGACGAACAGCACGACGCCCATCACGCTGAACAGCGCGCCCATCGGGCCGCTCGCGGTCGTGCCCCATAGCGATGCCGCGTGCGTGCGCTCGTACAGCCACGGCGCGAGCTTGTCGGTCAGGGGGCCCGCGATCAGGAACGATACGGGGATCGTGATGTCGGCGACGAGGCGCATCGTCGAGAGGACGCGGCCCTGGAGATCGTCGGGGACCTTGGTCTGCCAGATCGTCATGATCGCGGCGTTGCCGATCGTCATGATCACCGCGATCAAGAAGTTCAGTGCGGAGAGCCCGACGACATCGCGGGCGAACCCGTACGCGACGTAGACGCCGCCGAGGACGAGCGCGGTCCACAAGAACTGCTGGATGTTCTTCAACCGGGAAGACAGCGCGCCGTAGATGAAGCCGCCGACGATCATGCCGGCCCCGAACACGCCGGTCGAGATGCCGTAGCTCTGCTCGCCGAGGAACGACAAGCCGTACGGCGGCATCAGCACCATGCCGATGCTGATGAAGAAGTTCGCGAACGTCGCGACGAGCAGGAACTTGAACAGCGGCTTGTGCGCGACGATCCACTTGATGCCGGAGACCGAATCCGCGAGCACCGAGCCTTCGGTGTCCTCGACACCCTCGGCGGTCGGCTCCGGGCGCGGAATCGTCATGCTGGCGACGACGAGCGTCGCGATCACGAACGTCACGAGCTCGACCGCGATCAAGCCCGGCAGCTTCGCGAACGCGAGCAGGAACCCCGCGATCACCGGGCCCGCGAACATGCTGGCGGCGCGGCCGGATTCGAGGAAGCCGTTGTACTTCGGTAGATCTTCCTCGGTCGCCATCAGCGGGATCGAGGCGGACAGCGCGGGCCACTGGAAGCTCTCGGCGATGCTCGCGAGCGAGGCGCCGATCACGACGATCGGCATCGAGAGCTCGCCGAGCACGGCGCCGCCGAACACGATCAAGCTGCCGACCAACGACAGGATCGCAGCCGCGATCATCACGACCTTGCGCGACGACCGATCGACGATCGATCCGGCGGGCAGCGCCGCGACCATGCCGGGCACGGTGTTCGCCAGGAGCAGCGCGGAGAACGCCGACACCGACTCGGTCGAGCGATAGATCCACACCGCCACGCCGAACCGGGAAATCTCCGAGCCGAGGAGGCACAGCGTCTCGACGCCGATCAGCGTCCAGATGGCACGTGGGGTGGTCCGCCCTGCTGACAAGCCACGCCAGCTTACCGGGAGTCGTCGACGCGATGGTATGTTCGGCCGCGCAAGGTGGAGGCGCCGGACCGCATCGAGTTGCCGACCGACCGCCCGCGGCCCGCGCTTCGCCATCCGGCCTGGCAGCGCATCGCCGGGCGCGTTCCAGCGGGCGCCACGGCCGATCCGTTCGCCGCGTTCGCGGTGTTCGTCGGCAAGATCGCGAACGCGAAGGAGCTGGTGATCGGGCGCCCCGACGGCGACGGAGTTGGGCTCGTCGTCGTCGAGCTCGATCCACAGCAGCCGTTCGGCGAGCTCGCCGAAGCGCTGCGCGATCGCGCGCCCGTGCCGGTCGGTGCGCTCGCGAACATCGCGGATCCGGCGCGCCATCCCACGTGCGATGTCGGATTCGGCGCGGGCGAGCCGCTCGGCGATCTTCACGTTCGCGTGCGCGTCGACGTTGGCGAGTACGAGCTCCTGTACGACGCGAGCTTGTTCTCCGCCGAGCGCGCGCGCCGGTTGGCGCGCTGCTACGTCCAGGTCCTCCGTGCTACGCGCGACACCCCGGTCGGCAAGATCAGCGTGCTGACCGAGCTCGAGGCTGCCGAGCTTCTCGACGAGCTCTCGACTCCGATCTTCAACTGGCCGAAGCACTTCACGCTGCACGAGATGTTCGAGAGCCGGGCCGATCAAGCGCCGGATGCGATCGCACTCGCGTACGGCGAGGTCCGCGTCACGTACGGCGAGCTCGAGGCGCGCGCGAATGCGGTCGCCGCTGATCTCGCGCGGCGCGGGGTCGGTGCGGATGCGATCGTCGCGCTGCTGCTCGATCGGTCGAGCGAGATGATCGTCGCGATGCTCGGCGTCCTGAAGGCGGGTGCCGCGTATCTGCCGATCGATCCCGATGCGCCGCCGGATCGTGTCGCGTACTTGCTCGAGGACTCCGGGGCGCGCGCGGTGATCGCGTCGCGACCGGTCGACCATCCGTACGTGATCCACGCCGACGACGTCTTGCCGCCGGCACCTCGCGAGCCGCGACGCGCGGAGCCGCATCACCTCGCGTACGTGATCTACACGAGCGGTTCGACCGGGTTGCCGAAGGGCGTGCTCGTCGAGCACCGCAACGTCGTCCACCTGATCTTCGCGGAGAAGGAAGACCTCGCGATCCGCGCGAGCGACGCGTTGATCCTGCTGTCGTCGTACACGTTCGACGCGTCGATCGACCAGATCTGGCTCGCGCTGACGAGCGGCGCGAAGCTCGTCCTCGTCGACAAGTCGACGCTGATCGATCCGGAAGCGCTCGCCGGCGTGATCGCGGCGGAGGGCGTGACCCACCTCGATACCGTGCCGGCACTCCTCGCGGAGCTGCCGCGCGACCTGCCGTCGGTGCGCCAGATCGTCGTCGGCGGCGAGGCGTGCCCGGTAGCGATCGCGCGCGCGTGGAGCCGGTCGACCCGGTTCTGGAACGAGTACGGCCCGACCGAGACCACGGTCGGCTCGCTGCGCCATCGCGTGGATCCGGCGATCGAGCTCGGCGACCGCGTGCCGATCGGCCGGCCGATCGGGATGACCCGGGTGTACGTGCTCGACTGGGGCGGCTGCCCCGCGCCGATCGGCGTGCGCGGCGAGCTCTGCATCGGTGGCGCGGGCGTCGCGCGAGGATATTTGCATCGCGACGCGCTGACCCGCGAGCGGTTCGTCGCGGATCCGTTCGCGGAGCCCGGTGCGAAGATGTATCGCTCGGGCGACCTCGTCGCGTGGTTGCCCGACGGCAGCCTCGAGTTCTTCGGCCGGCTCGATAGCCAGGTCAAGGTTCGCGGGTTCCGGATCGAGCTCGGGGAGATCGAGGCGGCGCTGCTCCAGCACGGCGATGTCACCGGTGCGGCTGCGAGCGTGTTCGGCGGCGATCGCCTGGTCGCGCACGTCGTCGCGAATCGCGAGCTCGCGGCGACGGAGCTGCGCGCACACCTCGCCCAGACGCTACCCGCGTACATGATTCCAGACTTCTTCGTCCAGCTCGATGCATTCCCGCGCACGGTGTCGGGGAAGATCGATCGCAAGGCGCTGCCGGCGCCCACGCTCGCGGATGGCGTCGTCGAGCCGGCCGCGAATCAAGTCGAGGCGCAGCTCGTCGCGATCTGGAGCCGCGTGCTCGCGGTCCCGGTCGAGCAGATCGGCGTGACGCGCAGCTTCTTCGAGCTCGGCGGCCATTCGCTGCTCGTGATGACGCTGCTCGCGCGGATCAAAGACGCGCTCGGCGTCGCGCTGCCGGCGCAGGCGGTGCTCGCGAACCCGACGATCCGCGCGATCGCGGCGGCGGTCGCCAGTGCAGCGGGGCAGGTGATGCCGCGCGCGGCGGCCGGCGACGCGCTGCCGGCGACGTCGGTCCAGCGCCGGATGTACGTCATCCAGCAGGGCAACCCGCGCAGCACGTCGTACAACCTGCCGCTGCTCTACGAGGTCGGCGGTGCCGTCGACGCCGACGCGATCGGGCGCGCGTGTGCGCAGCTCGTCGAGCGCCACGAGTCGCTGCGCACCGCGTTCTTCTTCCAGGCCGGCGAGATCCTCCAGAAGATCGCGGCGCCGAAGTTCGAGCTCGAGCGGATCGAGCTCGCGTCGATCGATGACCTCGGCGCGGCGACGACGGCATTCGTGCGGCCGTTCCGGCTCGAGGCGCCGCCGCTGTTCCGCGCCGCGGTGCTCGTTCATGCGGGGCGGGTCGCGTACCTCGCGCTCGACATGCACCACATCATCGCGGACGGCACATCGATCGACGTGCTGCTCGAGGATCTGATGGCGCTGCTCGCGGGCGGATCTCCGACGGCGCCGGCGTTGCGCTACCTCGACTACGCCTCGTGGGTGCGCAGTGCGGCAGGTGCGGCCCAGCTCGCGGCGGGCAAGGCGTACTGGACCGCGCTGCTCCACGAGGATCTGCCCGTGCTCGAGCTGCCGTACGACTTTCGCCGGCCGCTCTCGCGCCAGCAAGCCGCGGGCGAGCTGACCCTCGAGCTCCCGCAGGGGCTTCTCGACACGATCGCGGCGTTCGCCCGCGCGCGCGAGGCGACGCCGTTCGCGGTGTACTGCGCGGCCTACGCGCTGTTGCTGTCGTGTCTGACCGGATCGAGTGACGTCGTGTTCGGTTATCCGAGCGCCGGACGTCCGCATCCAGACTTCGAGCGCACCGTCGGCATGTTCGTCAACTCGCTGCCATTCCGCGCGCGGATCGACGAGGACGACACGTTCGACGACCTCGTGCGCCAGGCGATGATCCAGATCCGGCGCTCCGTCGCCGCCGAGGATTACCCGTTCGAGGACATGGTCGCGGATCTCCAGCTGCCGCCGACGCCGGGGCGCAACCCGATCTTCGACACGATGCTGTCGTACGAGGGCGCGATGCCGGAGCTGTATCGCTCCGGCGAAGCGACGCTGCGCGAGGTCCGGTTGGCGCAGCGCCACGCGCGCATGGACCTCGTCGCGACGATCCGCGAGCATGCGGGGGCGGGTGCGAGCGTGAGGCTCGAATACTCTGCCGATCTGTTCAAACGGACGACGATCGAACGGATCGGCCGCGACCTGGTGTCGATCCTCGAGCGCGTGCTCGCCGGCGCCGTCAAGGTCGCGGATGTCGAGATCGTCGACGAGGCCGAGCGCGAACAGTTGTTGCACGGCTTCAATGCGACCGCGCACGTGCTGCCCGGCGTGCGCGCGGTCCACGCGTTGTTCGAGCAGCACGTCGATGCCGAGCCCGATGCGATAGCGGTCGAGATGGGCGCTGTCGCGTGGAGCTACGGCGAGGTCGAGCGCCGCGCGAACGCACTTGCCCATCTGTTGCGCGGCAAGGGCCTCGGCCGCGACGCGCTCGTCGCGATCCAGCTCGAGCCGTGTCCCGAGATGCTGGTCGCGGTCCTCGGCGTGTTGAAGGCGGGCGCGGCGTTCCTGCCGATCGACCCGGAGTATCCGATCGCCCGCAAGCAGCACATGCTGCGCGACAGCAACGCGCGGGTGGTGCTGACCCGCGGCGAGCTCTCGGCGGATGTCGCGGCGGGCTTGGACATCGTCGATCTCGCGCGGCCGATCGCGGGCAAGACCGACCGCCTCGACGTCGATGTCGAGCGCGGCGACCTCGCGTACGTGATCTACACGTCGGGTTCGACCGGCTTGCCGAAGGGCACGCTGATCGAGCACGGAGGCCTCCTCAACTTCGCGACCTGGTACGCCGACTACTTCGCGATCCGCGCGGGCGATGGCGTGTCGAAGTACGCCGGGTTCGGGTTCGACGCCTCGATCTCCGAGATCGTGCCGTGCTTCATCTCGGGCGCGCGGCTCGTGATCGTACCCGCGGAGCTGCGGCTCGCGGTCGAGGAGCTCGACGCGTACTTCGCGGACCATCGGGTCGCGATCACGTTCCTGCCGACCCAGTTCGGCGAGCAGTTCCTGCGCGTCGCGACCCGCCACCAGCTGCGCGCGGCGTTCCTCGGTGGCGAGAAGCTGCGCCAGCGACCGAGCGATCGCACGATGATCGTGAATGGCTACGGTCCGACCGAGTACACGGTCGCGGCGACCGCGTTCACCGTCGACAAGGCGTACGACAACATCCCGATCGGCAAGCCGCTGTGGAACACCCAGATCCTGATCCTCGATCGGCTGGATCGGTTGTGCCCGATCGGCGTCGCCGGCGAGCTTTGCATCTCGGGTGCGAGCACGGCGCGCGGCTACTTGAATCGCCCGGAGCTGACGGCTGAAAAGTTCGTCGCACATCCGTTCGATCCGAGCCGGCGGATGTATCGGACCGGCGATCTCGCGCGCTGGCTCGACGACGGCAACCTCGAGTTCCTCGGCCGGATCGATACCCAGGTCAAGGTTCGCGGCTTCCGCGTCGAGCTCGGCGAGATCGAGCAGGCGCTGCTCGCATTGCCGGCGATCGCCGCGGCGGTCGTCGTCGCTCGCGATAACCCGGCAGTCGCGGGTGATCTGTCGCTGATCGGGTTCGTCACGGCGCGCGCGTTCGATGAAGCCGAGCTCAAGGCCGCGCTCGCGCGGACGCTGCCGGCGTACATGGTGCCGGCGCGGATCGTCGAGGTTCCCGAGATTCCGCTCACCGCGAACGGCAAGGTCGACAAGCGCAAGCTGCCCGACGTCGCGCTCGAAGAGGTCGAGATCATTCCGCCGCGCGACGCCGCCGAGACCCAGCTCCGCGAGCTCTACGCCGACGTGCTCGGTCGGCCGGCCGCGACGATCAGCATCCACGCGAGCTTCCTCGAGCTCGGTGGGCACTCGCTGAAGGCCGCCGTGTTGCTGTCGGCGCTGTATCAGAAGCGTGGGGTTCAGGTCCGGTTCGCGCAGTTCCTCGCCGCGTCGTCGGTCAGCGAGCTGGCGGCGCTGATCGCGAGCGAGCAACGCGGCGCCGGGCCGAGCTGGGACCGCGCACCGGAAGGTCCGCTCCGGCCGACGTCGTCGCAGCTGCGGATCTATGCGGTGCACCAGCTGTCGAGCTGGAGCACGGCGTACAACATCCCATTCGCGTGGGAGCTCGCACCCGAGCTCGATCTCGATCGGCTCGCTCGTGCGCTCGCGGCACTGGTTCCTCGCCATCACGCGCTGCGCGCTCGGTTCGTGGAGCGCGCTGGCGAGGTCATCCAGGACTTCACGGACTGCACGCTCGAGGTCGCACGCATCGAGGTCGAGGACGCGAGCCTGCGCGCGACGCTCGAGCGGTTCACCCGGCCGTTCGATCTCGCGGTGGCGCCGCTGGTGCGCGCCGCGATCATCACGACGCCGGCGCGCCGCGTCCTCGCGCTCGACGTCCACCACATCGTCGCCGATGGCCTCTCGGTCCGCTTGTTGCTCGAGGATCTCGAGGCGCTGTATCAGGGCAGCGCCGAACCGCTGACCGGCCCGACGTTCGCGGACTACGCGCACTGGGAAGCCGGCGAGGGTGGGGCGGCGCAGCGCGCGCTCGAGCGGACGTGGTGGCTCGAGCGGTTCAGCGAGCTGCCGTCGCCGCTCGAGCTGCCGGTCGATTTCGATCGCCCGCCACGCCTGTCGTTCGATGGCGACGAGGTCGCGCTCGACTTGCCCGCGGAGACCGGCACGCCGCTCGTCGAGCTCGCGAAGGCGCGCAACATCACGCCGCTCGGCGTGTTCCTCGGCGCGTACGCCGTGATCCTGTCGCGACTCGGCAACACCCCCGATGTCGTGATCGGCGTGCCCGCCGCGGGCCGTCAGCGCGCCGGCATGGAGCGGATGGTCGGGATGTTCGTCAATACCGTGCCGCTGCGGATCCGGCTGCGCGCCGACGAGCCGTTCTCGGAGCTGTGCGTGCGGATCGGCCGCGAGGCGACCGAGGCGTTCGAGCGCCAGACCTACCAGCTCAATGACCTCGTCGCGGATCTCGGGCTCGCGCGCGATCCGTCGCGTAACCCACTGTTCGACGTGCTGTTCGCGTGGGAAGAGGCCGAGCTGGTCGAGATGACCGGATCGAGCCTCGGTCTCGTCGAGTTGCCGCAGGCACAGGCTGCATCGAAGTTCGACCTCGAGCTCACGGTCCAGAACACGGCGGCCGGGCAGAAGCTGACGCTGCTGTTCGCGCGCAAGCTGTTCAAGAAGGCGACCGCGGAGCGGTTCCTCGGCAACCTCCGCAAGCTGCTCGAGCAGATCGCGCGCTCGCCGGATGCGAAGGTCCGCGAGCTCCGCATGCTCCAGCCGTGGGAGCGCGAGCTGCTGCTCGCCGAGTTCAACGACACGGCGGTGGCGGTGCCGCCGGTGACGATGCCGGAGCTGTTCGCGCGCCACGTCCGCGACCGGCCCGAAGCGATCGCGGTCGAGGACGCGCACGGGACCTACACGTTCGCAGAGCTCGATCGGCGAGCATCTGCGTTGGCGGCGGAGCTGATCGCGCGCGGGGTGGTCCCCGACGATGTCGTCGCGATCGTGATGGCGCGCTCGCGCGAATTGCTGGTCGCGATGATCGGGATCTGGAAGGCGGGCGCCGGCTATCTGCCGATCGAGACCGACGCGCCGGCGGAGCGGGTCGCCGTGATCGTCGAGGACAGCCGGGCGCGGCTCGTGCTGTCGCAGAACGGCGACTACGGGCTCGCGAATGCCGTCGCGTGGGATGCGATCGACTTCACCGCGCGCGTCGACGTTGCCGCGCGGGCGACCCCGCGCACCGTCGCGTACGTGATCTACACGTCGGGCTCGACCGGCAAGCCGAAGGGCGTGGTGATCGAGCATCGCAACGTCGTGAGCTTCCTCGTCACGTCGGTCGCCGAGCTCGGCGTCACGCCTGAAGACCGCGTGCTGCTGTTCTCGTCGTTCACGTTCGACGCGTCGATCGAGCAGCTCGGCCTCGCGCTCGTCGCTGGCGCCCGGCTCGTGATCCCGACGAAGGACGTGCTGCTCGACCACGACGCGTTCGAGGCGTTCGTCCATCGCACGGGCGTGACGCACCTCGATACGGTTCCGCTGTTCTTGTCGGGCTTCACGCCGAAGCAGGCGCTGCCGTTCAAGCGCGTGATCGTCGGCGGCGATATCTGCCCGCTGCCGGTGGCCCAGCGCTGGGCACCGGCGCAGCCGTTCTACAACGAGTACGGCCCGACGGAGACGACGATCACGTCGCTCCGCCACGAGGTCAGCGCCGAGGACTTCGCCGAGTCGCGGATTCCCGTCGGCCGGCCGATCGCGAACACCCAGATCTACATCCTCGACTGGACCGGTCAGCTCGCGCCGCTCGGCGTCCCGGGCGAGATGTACATCGGCGGCGCCGGCGTCGCGCGCGGCTACCTCAACAACGAGGCGCTGACCCGCGAGCGGTTCGTCGCGAACCCGTATGTCCCCGGCGAGCGGATGTACAAGACCGGCGACATCGCGCGCTGGCTGCCCGAGGGCATGGTCGACTTCCTCGGCCGCGCCGACAACCAGATCAAGATCCGCGGGTTCCGGATCGAGCTCGGCGAGATCGAGGCAGCGCTGCTACGCCATCCCGCGGTCGCGGAGGCTGCGGTGATCGCGCGCGATCACGGTGGCGACAAGCGCCTCGTCGGCTACGCGGTGCTGCGTGGCGAGGTCGCGGCCAACGCCTTGCGCTCGTTCCTCGCGCGCTCGCTGCCGAGCTACATGGTGCCGGACGCGATCGTGGTGCTCGACGCTTTGCCGGTGACGACGTCCGGCAAGATCGACCGCAAGCGCCTGCCAGAGCCGGTGTTCGAAGCGGCCGGCGCCGACGACGCGCCCGCGACGCTCGCCGAGGAGAAGCTGATCGAGATCTGGGCGGAGGTCCTGAAGCTCCAGCCCCATCAGATTCCGGTCGAGCGCAGCTTCTTCGAGCTCGGCGGTCACTCGCTGCTGATCATGATGGTGATCGCGCGGATCCAGCAGGCGTTCACGGTCCGGCTCACCGCGGCCGACGTGTTCGATGCGCCGACGGTGCGCGGGCTCGCGCGGCTGATCGAGCAGCACGACCGCGAGGCGATCATCCCGATCCCGCGGGTCGGCGAGCGCGACCACTACCCGCTGTCGTCGGTCCAGCGCCGGCTGTTCGCGATCCACCAGCTCACGCCGGTGAGTGTCCAGTACAACATGCCGACGGTGTTCGCGGTCGAGGGCAAGGTCACGCCCGAGCGCCTCGAAGAAGTCGTCCGCGGGTTGATCGCTCGTCACGCGAGCCTGCGGACGAGCTTTCATATCGTCGACGGCGAACCGGTCCAGCGGATCCATGCGACCGCGCCGTTCGCGCTGCGGGTGATCGACAGCGATGCCGAGCTCGACGAGCTGATGCAGCGGCTGATGCAGCCGTTCGATCTCGCGCAGGCGCCGCTGTGGCGGGTCTGGCTCGTGCGAAGGACCAGCGGCGAGGAGCTACTCGTCGTCGATCTTCACCACATCATCGCCGACGGCTACGCGACCGGTATCCTGTGGCGCGAGGTCAGCGAGCTGATCCGCGGCGTGTCGCTGCCGCTGCCGCGGATCACGTGCGGCGACTACGCGGTGTGGCAGCGAGGTGAGGAGCACGGGCGCGACCTCGCCGCGCAGCGCGAGATGTGGCTGAAGCAGTTCGCGACGCTGCCGGCGCCGCTCGAGCTGCCATACGACTTCCGCCATCCGGCGGTCCGCAGCCATGCCGGCGAGCTCGTCGTCGCGAGCCTGCCGAAGGCCGAGCTCGCGCGGCTCGTCGAGATTTCACGCGCGCATGACTCGACGCTGTTCGCGACCCTGCTCGCGAGCTGGTTCGTGTTCCTGTCCCGTATCGGCGGCACCGACGACGTCGTGTGCGGCGTGCCGGTCGCCGGTCGCACGCACCCCGATCTCCACGATGTCGTCGGCATGTTCGTGAACACGGTCGCGTGGCGAACCCAGGTTCCGCAGACCGGCACGTTCGAGGACTTCCTCGCTGCGACCCGCGCGACGTCGCTCGACGTGCTCGCGAGCGAGGACTATCAGCTCGAAGACCTGCTCGCCGAGCTCGACGTCCGCCCGCTGCCGGGGCGCAACCCGCTGTTCGACGTGATGTTCGTGTTCGAGACCAAGGAGCTGGAGGTCATCGACGCGCAGCGCGTGAAGCTCCACTTCCGCGAGTTCGCGCATCGTACGGCGAAGATGGACCTGACGCTGATCGCGACCGAGTCCGAGGCGGGGCTCGAGCTCGCGTTCGAGTATGCGTCGGAGCTGTTCGAGCGCGCGACGATCGAACGGCTCGCGCATCACTTCACGATGCTGCTCCGCGACATCATCGCGTCGCCGGGCAAGCCGATCGGAGAGCTCGCGCTGCTCGATGACACCGACCGGTTCGAGCTGGTCGAGACCTCGAACGCGACGGTCCACGCGCTGCCGGAGGTCGCGAGCGTGCTCGAGCTGTTCGACCACCACGTCCAGGCCATGCCGAACGCGCCGTGCGTCGTGTTCCGCGACACCACCTGGAGCTACGCCGAGGTCGATCGGCGAGCCTCCGCGATCGCAGCGTGGCTCGCGGGTCACGACATCGGCCGCGAGCAGGTCGTCGCGCTCGTCCTCGATCCGTGCGCCGAGATGCTGCCCGCGATCCTCGGCGTGTGGCGCGCCGGCGCCGCGTTCCTGCCGGTCGACCACGAGTATCCGCCCGGCCGCAAGCAGTACCTGATCGACGACAGTCGCGCGCGCGCCGTGATCGCCCGGGGCGAGCTCGCTGCCGGTATCGCCTTGCCGACGCTCGACGTCGAGCGCGTCCCGGCGGGGAGCGCACCGCGTCGCGCGATCCACGAGCGCGATGCCGCGTACGTGATCTACACGTCGGGCTCGACCGGCAAGCCGAAGGGCGTCGTGATCGAGCACCGCAGCCTGCTCAACTTCGCGTGCTGGTATGCCGATTACTACGGCCTCCAGGTCGGCGAGGCGGTGTCGAAGTACGCGGGCTTCAGCTTCGACGCGTCGATCTCGGAGCTCGTGCCGACGTTCGTCGCGGGCGGCACGCTCGTGGTCGTGCCGGCGGAGCTCCGGCTCCAGCCCGACGAGCTGGCGACGTACCTCGAGTCACACGAGGTCCGCTGCGCGTTCCTGCCGACCCAGTTCGGCGAGCAGTTCATGCGGACGACCGCGGCGGCTTCGCTGCGGATCGTCACGCTCGCCGGCGAGAAGCTGCGCGCGTATCGGCCGGTGACCTGGACGATCGTGAACGGCTACGGGCCGACCGAGTACACGGTGTGTACGACAGCATTCGTCGTCGATCGCTCGTACGACAACATCCCGATCGGCAAGCCGGTGTGGAACACGCAGGTGCTCGTGCTCGATCGCGCGGGCCGGCTGTGCCCGATCGGCATCGCGGGGGAGTTGTGCGTCGCCGGTGAAGGCATCGCGCGCGGCTATCTGAATCGCCCCGAGCTGACGGCCGAGAAGTTCGTCGCGCATCCCTTCACGCCAGGCGCGCGGATGTATCGGACCGGCGATCTCGTGCGCTGGCGCAGCGACGGCAACCTCGAGTACCTCGGCCGGATCGATAGTCAGGTCAAGGTCCGCGGCTTCCGGATCGAGCTCGGCGAGATCGAGCAGACGCTGCTCGACGTGCCCGGTATCTCCGATGCGACGGTGATCGATATCGCGGATGGTAACGGCGCGACCGAGCTGGCGGCGTATGTCGTGGGCGAGGCCGACCCCGAAGCGTTGCGCGCGGCGCTCGCGCGGCACTTGCCCGAGTACATGATTCCCGCGTACTGGACGCGGCTCGCCGCACTACCGCTGACCCCGAACGGGAAGGTCGATCGCCGCGCGCTACCGCCGGTCGAGCGGAGCAGCGCGAAGGCGGTCGTTGCACCCGCGAACGATCCAGAGCGCGCGCTCGTCGCGATCTGGGCGAGCGTGCTCGCGCGCGATCCGGAAGCGATCGGCGTGACCGCGACGTTCGTCGAGCTCGGCGGTCACTCGCTGAAGGCGATCGCACTGGTCTCGGCGATCTACAAGCAGTTCCAGATCCAGCTGCGGGTCTCCGACGTGTTTCGCCATCCGACGATCCGCGCGCAGGCCGAACGCCTCGCGCGGTTGCGCGGCGAGACGTTGCTCGGCGCGATCGAGCCGGCACCGGTCGCGGAGTCGGCGCTCGCGTCGTCGGTCCAGGCGCGGATGTTCGTCGTCGCCCAGATGGACCCGGGCACGACCTACAACGTGCCTGGCCTGTTCGCGGTCGCGAACGGCATCACCCGCGATGACGTCGCGGCAGCGCTCGCGGCACTGGTCGCCCGCTACGACGCATTCCGCAGCCAGTTCTTCCTAGACGGCGCCGAGGTTCGCGTCCGCGTGCGCACCGACGTCGAGCTCGCACTTCCAGAAGTCGCGACGACCGAGACCGAGCGCGAGGCCGCCGCTCAGGCGCTCGTCCAGCCGTTCGATCTCGGCGCGGCACCGCTCGCGCGCGCGGCGTGGCTGACGACGGAGCAGGGCGCGTACCTCTTCTTCGACATGCACCACATCGTCACCGACGGCGTGGCGATGGGCATCTTGGTCGAGGAGCTCGAGGTGTTGCTCGCGGGGCGCGCGCTCGGCCCCGCACCCGCGGCGCTGCTCGATTGCACGGTGTGGGAGCGCAGCCCGCGCGCGGTCGACGAGATCGCGAAGCAGCGCGCGTACTGGCAAGCGGCGTTTCCTGACGGCGTGCCCGCGCTCCAGCTCGTCACCGATCTGCCGCGTCCGCCGGTCATCGCGCCCGAGGGCGAGACGCGGTTCCGCGCGCTCCCGGCCGCGACCGCCGAGGCACTGCGCGAGCTCGGCCAGCGCCACGGCCTGTCGCTCCACGCGCTCATGCTCGCGGCAGTCGACGTGTTCCTGGCGCGGCTCGCGCGGCAGGACGACATCGCGGTCGGCACCGTCGTCAGCGGCCGCTGGCACCCCGACCTCCAGCGCGTGTTCGGCATGTTCGTCAACACGCTCGTGTTGACCGCGAAGGTCGATGCGAAGCAGTCGTTCCTCGAGCTCGCGCGCGGTGTCGCGCAGACCACGCTCGAGGCGCTCGACAACCAGGCGTTCCCGTTCGGCGACCTCGTCGAGCTCGTCGGCGATGCGCGCCACGCCGGCCACACGCCGCTCGTCGATGTCATGTTCGCGATGCAGAACGCGGACGACCGGTTCGAGGGCGACGGCTTGTTGCGCCCGCTCGCGGTCGACTCGACGACGGCGAAGTTCGATCTGTCGTTCGTCGTCGACGAGAGCCGCGCCGGGATCCAGCTCGCGATCGAGTACCGCACGAGCCTGTTCCACCGCGCGACGATCGATCGTTACCTCGCATGCCTCGAGCGCTTGCTCGTCGACATCGCCGAAAGGCCCGAGGCCGCGATCGAGACGCTCGTGATGCTCACCGACGCCGACCGCGAGCTCGTTCACGTCACGTGGAATGCGACCGACGTCGTCTACCCGCCGGTCGTGGCGGCACACCACATGTTCGAGCGCGCCGCTGCGCACGCGCCGCATGCTCGCGCGCTCGTCGCCGGCGATCGCGTCGTCACGTACGGCGAGGTCGAGGCCCAGGCGAACGCGCTCGCCCACAAGCTGCGCGCGCTCGGCATCGCGCGCGATGGCGTCGTCGCGATCCTCAGCCCGCCGTCCTGCGAGCTGATCATCGCCGAGCTCGCTGCACTGAAGGCCGGCGGCGCGTTCCTGCCGCTCGACCATCGCTATCCTCGCGAACGGCTCGAGCACATGCTGCGCGACTCGGCCGCGCGCACGTTGCTCGTCGCACCTGGATTCGGCGCCGATCTCGACTGGGCCGGGCCGCGCCACGTGCTCGACGCCGCGCTGTTTTCCGGACCGATCACACGGCTGTCGGTCGCCAGCCAGCCGAACGACCTCGCGTACATCATCTACACGTCGGGCTCGACCGGTAAGCCGAAGGGCGTCGCGATCGAGCACGCGCAGCTCGTGCCGTTCGTCCAGCGCACGATCGACGTCTACGGCCTGACCGCCGCGGATCGCCACTCGAAGTACGCCGGCATCGGCTTCGACGTCTCGATCATCGAGACGTTCCCGCCGCTGTGTTGCGGCGGCGAGCTCCACATCGTCCCCGACGAGCTCCGCCTCGCGTTACCCGAGCTCGCGGTGTGGCTCGACCGCTCGGGCATCACGATGATGGACCTGCCGACCCAGCTCGCCGAGGAGCTGATGAAGCAAGCGCCACAGACCAAGCTCCGCTGGATGACGGTCGGCGGCGATCGGCTGCGCCGGTTCTATCCGGTCAGCTTCGCGCTCGCGAACGAGTACGGGCCGACCGAAGCGACCGTGTCGGCGACGACGTTCGTCGTCGACCAGCAGTACGACAACATCCCGATTGGCAAGCCGAACGCGAACACCAAGGTGTTCATCATCGACGGGGCAGGGCAACTCTGCCCGCCGGGCTTCGCGGGCGAGCTGTGCATCGCGGGTCGCGGCCTCGCGCGCGGTTACCTCGGTGCGCCCGAGCTGACCGCGAAGAAGTTCGTCCACTCCGAGCTCGCCGGCGGCCGGATGTATCGCTCCGGCGACCTCGCGCGCTGGCTCGCCGACGGCAACATCGAGTTCCTCGGCCGGATCGATAGCCAGGTCAAGATCCGCGGCTTCCGGATCGAGCTCGGCGAGATCGAGCAGGCGCTGCTCGAGGTCGAAGGCATCGCCGCCGCGGTCGTGATCGATCGCGACGATCCGGCTGGCGACAAGATCCTCGTCGCCTACTTCGTCGGCCCCGACACCTCCGAGCCCGCGCTGCGCGCTCACCTCGCGGCGCGGTTGCCCGACTACATGATGCCGTCCGCGTTTGTCCCCGTGCCGGCGATCCCGTTCACGACGAGTGGCAAGGTCGATCGCCGGCGGTTGCCCGAGCCGGTGCTCGAGCGCCGCGATCGTGTCGCCGCGCCGCCGACCAGCCTCGCCGAGACGCTCGTGCTCGACGCGTTCGCTCGCACGCTCGCGCGCAACGACCTCGGCATCGACGACGACTTCTTCGATCTCGGCGGGAACTCGATCAAGGCCGTCGCGGTCGTCGCCGCGCTCGCGAGCGACTTCCGGATCACCGCGAACGATCTATTTCGCCTCCGCACTGCACGCGCGATCGCGCGCGAGATCCCGATGCGCCGCGGCGACCTCCACGGCCGCCTGATCGCGCTCGTCGACGAGCTCCGCGAGCCCGCCGTCGATCCGCTCGATTCGCTCGCGCCCGATCTCGCCGCGTATCGCCGGCGCTATAAGCCGTACGCGGGCCTCTCGGTCCACCAGCGGATGAGCTACCGCGACGTCCTCCTGACCGGAGCGACCGGCTTCCTCGGCGCGTACCTCCTGCGCGATTTGCTCGTTCACAGCGACGCGAAGGTCCACGTCGCGGTCCGCGCACCGAGCCGCCAGCTCGCCTGGCAACGGCTGGCGGTCAAGATGGCGACCTACTTCGGCCCCGAGCTGCTCGAGCGCCAGGGCAAGCGCGTCCGCATCCTGCCCGGTGACCTCACCGATCCACAGCTCGGGCTCGAGCGCGGCACGTACGACGCCGTCGCGCGCACCATCGATTGCGCGATTCACGCCGCCGCTCTCACCAAACACTACGGCGACTCCGCCACGTTCGTGAAGGCGAACGTCGATGCGACGAAGCACGTGCTCGCGCTCGCGAAACGCGCCGGCTGCGACGTCAACGTGATCTCGACGATCTCCGTTGGCGCCGGTGACATCCCCGGCAAGGCGCACGCGCTGTTCACCGAGTTCGATTGCGACATCGGTCAGGTCGCCGGCAACCACTACGTCCGTACCAAGCTGCTCGCCGAGAAGGCCGTCCAGGAGCTCCGCGATCAGGGCCTCGCGTGCAACATCTTCCGCGTCGGCTTCCTCACCGGCGATTCGCAGACGCTGCGCTTCCAGGACAACGCCGACGACAGCGGCTTCGTCCAGACGCTCAAGAGCTACATGGCGCTGGGCAAGATTCCCGAGGCCGCGCTCGCCCAGTCGTTCTGCCCCGTCAACGAGGTCAGCGACGCCGTCCTCCGCCTGATGGGCGCGAGCTCGCTCCTCAACCAGACCCACCATATCGATCGCGTGATCGAGCCCGAGGCCGTCACCCGCATCCTGGCCGCCGGCACCGTCGAGCCGCTCGCGGAAGCCGCCTTCTTCGAGTGGCTCGCCGCCAACCTCGGCGATCCCAAGATCGGCCCGGCCGCGACCGCGATGCTGCTCCACGAGGGCCTGTTGGATCGCGACGGCACGACCGCGACGGTTACCTTGCGGGAGAAGTCCGATCGTCTTCTCGAGCGCGCGGGGTTTGTGTGGAGCCCCGTGCGAGCCGAACAGATCTGGTCGCTGACGAAGTCGTCCTAGCTGCGCAGTGCAATCCAAGAACTGGTCGCGTGATCCGCTCGGTGTGCTCGACCAGGCCGCAACGAACGGCCCGCGAGCGAACGTTCCGGCTGTCCTTGTGCCTCTGTGCCTCTGTGCCTCTGTGGTGATCTGGGTTCCGGGAATCGGGAGAATTGTGCCGATCGGGCAACGCGTTGCCCGGTCGGCACCGGCCGAATGCGCGCAGTGCCAAGAATCGGATTACCACAAAGGCACAAAAGCACAGGGGACGGCAGAACGTTCTCTCGCGGGCCGTTCGTTGCAGGACCGGTCGAGTGCACCAAGCGAATCGCGCGACCAGTTCATGCGGTTGCACTGCGCGTGGACGTCCGACGCCGCGCCGCTTCGCTCAGAGGGGGCTGACGCCGTACGCGAACGACACGACTGCCGTCAGGCTCGGATGGTCGAACGTTCCGGGCGCAGCCATGTCGATCGTCGAGCCACTCTGGCCACGCACCGATAGCGTCAGCGCGCTCAGCAACCCGAACTGATACGTCGTCGTGAATTGTGCGGTGCCACGCGCTGCGACGGTGTCAGCTTCGAGCACGAGGGCGCTGCGCGCCAGCGGCGTGTACGCGTAGCTCGCCGACAGATTCACGTCGTGACCGTAGAAGCTCTGGTTCTGATCTTCGAACTTCATCAGGTAGAGCTGATACGAGGCCCGCGCGAGGAACCGGCCGAGGTTGAGGCCGATCGAAGCACCGGGCGCACGTCGCGTGCCCTCGAACAGATCGCCGCCGGTGTAGTGGACGCCGAACACGAGCATGCGATTCGGTGGGCTGGTGAAGTCGAACTGCGTGCCGGTGACCTTGTAGCTGCCGGGCATCACCATGATCCGGCCGTTGCCGATCGGGAACGCCTCGGTCACGTTCTCCGTCGCCGGCTGGACGTTCGCCGAGATCACGGCGCCGTCGATCGTCTGGATCCCTGCCGACACGACACCGCGGCGATACACGAGCGTGTCGTCGCTGCGATCGCGCACGATCGACAGCTGCGTGTCGAGGAACACCTGCTGGACGAGGTCGCTGCGGACGACCGGCGTGTAGCCCGCAGAGATAGTCTCGGCGCGCACGCCGGTGATCGGGAAGAAGCCGAGAGGCGCCTGGAAGTCCTTGCCGATATCGAGCAGCGTCGCCTTCGCATAGACGTCCTGGCTCTTCCAGGCGATGTCGCCTTCACCCGATGCGCTCGTCGCGCCGGCGATCTGCGACGCCGCGTAGAAGCCGGTGAGCAGCAAGTGGCGGTCGTAGAATGCGAGCTGCGTATCGGCGCCGCCGCTCGTGTAGCCGCCGGAGTTGCCCTCGCGGACGAGGCCGATCGCGCCGAACCGCTGGCCGTCGACCGTCTCGGTCACGCGCGCGACGGTCGCGTTGTCCTCGAGAACGACGCCTTTCTCGGGGGCGGCGGTCTCGACGTTCATCACCGCGGCCTCGGTTCCGCCGGCGCGCAGCACCGACTTCACGCCGTAGAGGATCGGCACGATCTGCGTCAGGCCTTGCGTGTCGGTGACGATGCCGAGCCGACGCGAGTAGAACAGCTGGGCCCCGAGGTCGCCGAAGAAGTAGCGCTGGCCACCGAACGCGAACCGCGGGGCATCCTCGGCGAAGAACGTGCGCGCCTCGGGATACTCGAGCTCGAACCGATCGAAGTTCGCGAGCGCCTGATCGGGATTGACCGCGGTGAAGTCGGGGTTGAGCGTCGCATCGAGTCGGAACGGACCGGGCGGGCGCAGCCGGAGATAGACGCCGGCATAGGCGCGGCCTTGCTGGCCCGTCCCGGTGAGATCGGTGAGCTGCGATTGCATCGCATTCGCGGTCGCATCGAACGCGGCAGCGACGTAGGGCAGGAGCAACAGGCGTTGATCGGGCGTGACCTTCGCGAGGCCTTCGAGGTGGCCGAAGAAGTTGACGTCGTACTCCTCGGTCGCGGGCGGATGGAGCGCCCACAGCGACGTCTCGCCGGAGAACGACTCGTGACGCGCGAAGTTGATGCCGACGTCGAACGCCTCGTCGCTCGCCGGCATGTACATCGTGCCCCACGGGATCGCGAACTCGGCGGTCCAGCCGTCGGGCGTGAACGCGGTCGCGACGTCCCAGATGCCGTGCCAGTCGAGGTTCTGCTCCGAGCCCTGATCGCTGAGCTCGCCATCGGCGCGCACGCCCGCGGGCGACACCGCGAACTGATACGCGCCGGTGTGCGCGTGCTCGGCATCGACGAGGACCTGGACATTCTCCGACTCCGTGAGCACTTCGGACTCGTCGCCGGCGTACGCGTCGTTCGGTTCGCGTCGCTTCGAGTAGCGACACGTGAACGCGACGTACAAGTGCGTCGCGTCGAACGCGACCTGGACCGATGTCGGCTCCGCGGTCGGCTTGCCGAACGGCTTGGACTTCGTCGATAGGAAGTGATCGTCGGCCGGTGCGGCCTTCCACACCGGATCGTCGAGAATTCCATCGATCACCGGCGCGCGGTCGGCGCGGACCGCGGTGTACTTCTTCGAGCCGTGCGGGATGGTCCACGGACCTTCCTCGGCGGCATCGTCGTCACCTTCTTTGGCCTCCTCTTTGGCGGTCTCCGGCGGCTTCGGCTTGCCGGTCGCGACCGGCGGTGGTTGCACCGGCTCTTTGACCTCGGGCTCCTTGCCTGTCTCCTTGCTCGGGGCGGGCCCTTCGCCGATCTTCAGCTGCTTCTCGGCGACGGCGAGTCGGTTGCCGTGTGGATCTTGGAGCTCGAACCGCACGGTGACAGTCGCGCCGGCCACCGCGACGCTGCTCGCGATATCGACGCCGAGACGCGCCGCCGCCGGCTCGGTCGTCTCGAACTCGGTACCGCCGGGCTCGCTCGCGAGGATGTGGACGAGCGCCACGAGCGCCGCTTGCTCCGGGGCCATCTCGACGGTGACGTGAAACGGCTGCCCGGCCTTTCCGTCGCCCGGCACGCCCGCTTCGAAGTGGAGCGCGCCGATGCCCTCCTGACGATGCTTCGCGGCTTTCGCGAGCTTCTCCGCCCGCGCGCCCGACTTCGGCGGCAACCCGAAGCTCGGATCGATGAGAGCTGCCTGATCGAACGCCTCCTCCGCGGTGGGCGTCTTGCCGAGCGCCACGCGGGTGACGCCGAGATCGACATACGCGGTCAGGGTCTGCGCGCGCGATAGCCCGCCGCGTGACAACGCTGTTTCGAGCGACTTTTCGGCATCGCGATATTGCTTCGCCTCGAATGCGCGAATTCCGCGCGTCAATGCCTCGATGCCGGGTGCATCGGCGGACGCAGCCCGCGCGATCACTACCACCCAGAGCACGATCAGCCAGCGCGCCAAGGTCGCTACTATAGCCCCGCACGCGTCGCCACCGCGCGTCGCTGGGGGTAGGATGCGCGCATGGCCGACCTCGTCGTCCCGCAGTTAGGAGAATCGATTTCGGAAGCCGTCGTCTCGCGCTGGCTCAAGAACGTGGGCGACGCGGTCACGGTGGACGAGCCGGTTGCCGAGCTGGAGACCGACAAGATCACGGTGCAGCTGCCTTCGCCGGTCGCCGGCGCGCTCAGCGAGCAGCGGTTCGCCGCCGGCGCTACCGTCAAGGTAGGCGACGTGATCGGCGCCGTCGATGCCGGCAAGCAGGGCAAGGCCGCCGCGCCGCCCGCGAAGGCCGCACCGCCGCCGCGCGAGGTCGTGATCGCGCAACCGCCGCCGCCCCCGGTCGCCGCGCAACCGGTGACGCCGATCGCTCCACCGGCACCACCGCCCATCGCCGCGGCTCCAGCTGCCGCACAGGCAAAGACGAATGGCCACGCTGACTCGCTCGATCGCGATCAGCTCCTGAAGCTCACGCCCTCGCAGCGCGCGACCGCTCGCGAGACCGGTGCGCTGCCTCGCGGCAACGGCGCCGCCGCGGCTGCACCCTCGGGCCCGTCCGCGGACGAGCGCCTCGGTCAGGTCGATCCGCGCGACGAGGTCGTGCCGATGTCGCCGCTGCGCAAGCGCGTCGCCGAGCGCCTCGTCCAGGCCCAGCACGAGGCCGCATCGCTCACGACGTTCAACGAGGTCGACATGACCGCGGTGATGGCGATGCGCGCGAAGTACAAGGACAGCTTCGAGAAGGCGCACGGCGTGAAGCTCGGCTTCATGTCGTTCTTCGTCAAAGCGTGCGTCGCCGCGTGCAAGCTGTTCCCCGGCGTCAACGCCGAGGTCATCGGCGGCAACATCGTCTACAAGAAGCACTACGACTTCGGCATCGCCGTCCAGGGACCGAAGGGCCTCGTCGTGCCGGTGCTCCGCGATTGCGACGCGCGCTCGTTCGCCGACGTCGAGAAGGGCATCGCCGAGCTCGCCGAGAAGTCGCGCAACGGCAAGCTGGCGCTGCCGGATCTCCAAGGCGGAACGTTCTCGGTCACGAATGGCGGCATCTTCGGCTCGATGATGTCGACGCCGCTGCTCAACTACCCGCAGACCGGCATCCTGGGCATGCACAACATCGTCAAGCGCGCTGTCGTGATCGACGATGCGGTCCAGGTCCGGCCCATGATGTACGTCGCGCTGTCGTACGACCATCGCGTCGTCGATGGTCGCGAGGCCGTGTCGTTCCTCGTCGCGGTCAAAGACCGGCTCGAGTCGCCCGAGCGCATGCTCGTCGAAGTGTGACCGTCACACCCGAAGTCTTCGCGGCGTGGCGTGCGCCGCGGTTCGGCGAGGCGAACCCGACGCGGCTCGATAATCCGCTGTGGGCGTCGCTCGTCCACGATCCGATCAACGCGTATCAGGTCAACAAGCGCTACGGCTACGAGCGCGCGTACGGTGCGGGCCCGACCTGGTGCTTCGAGCGGTTCGGCCAGAGCAAGACGGTGCTCGGCGACGGCCGCACGATCTATATCGCCGGCGAGCACGAGGACTATTACGACCCCGACTTCTACATCTACAACGACGTCGTGATCGTGATGCCGAGCGGCGAGGTCCAGATCTACGGCTATCCGCGCGCCGCCTTCCCGCCGACCGACTTTCACTCGGCGACCGTGGTCGGCGACGCGATCGTGCTCGTCGGCAGCCTCGGCTACCACGACGAGCGCGCCGTCGGCACGACGCCGGTCTACAAGCTCGCGCTCGCGACGATGCAGATCGAACGAGTCCTTCCGACCGGCGACGCGCCGGGCTGGATCCACTCGCATACCGCGACGCTCACCGGGACGAAGCTGGTCATCACCGGCGGCAAGGTTCAGGGTGCCGACTCGCTCGACGAGAACATCGACGACTGGGAGCTCGAGCTCGCGACGATGCACTGGGCGCGCAAGACGAAGCGCGACTGGCAACGGTTCTCGCTGAACGCGCCCGAGGGCACGCGCTCGCACATGTTCGAGATCCGCCAGCTCCTGTGGGGCCTCGAGCATCCCGATTTCACGGGCTCGGTCGACTACCGCACGAAGCTGGTCGAGGACCTCGGCCGCGAACCCGATCTCGACGTGCTGCGCACGCTCTATCTCGTCGACGACACCACGCGCCTGCTCGCGCGCGACGACGACGAGTACAACGTCTATCGGATCGAGGTCGACGGCATCGTCGTCCGGTTCGTGGAAGAGAGCTATCGGATCACCGCGCTCGTCGAAGGCCGGCTCTCCGAGGCGCGGCTCGGCGATGTCCAGGCGCACGTCCAAGGCGCGTTGTCGGATCTCCACAACAACCTGTGGCAACTGCGCTCGATCTGAGTCGAGATCTATCGCCGACGCTTCAGCGCCGCGATCGCATCCGCGGTCGTGAACCGGAGCGCGGTCGGCTCGCTCGCGGATACATCCGTGAAGCGCAGGGCTCGCGCGCGTAGCTTGGCGCGGCCGCCCGGCGCGACGAGCGCGCGGACGAATTCGGCGAGCTCGTCGGCACCGACCCCGGCGAGCCGGAGCCGCCAACCGAATCGCCGATAGCTGGCGCGGGTCGCGGGTTCGAGCTCGAGCTGCGCGGTCATCTCGGCCACCGCGGGTGCGGGGCGCGCTCGCTCGAGAAAATCATCGACGATCCGTCGCGCCGTCACGTCCGCGAGCGCCTGGGTCGAGTACCCGGTCGCGAGCAACACCCACTCGACGACGAGCTCGACCTCGCGCGGCGTCGCATCGCAGGTCACGGCGACCTCGAGCTCGCGCGGGCTGTAACCGTCGGGCTGGACGACGTCGGTGAGGCGCAGACCGGCCGCGTTCGCGAGCTCGAGATCCGCGCCGCGCGCGATCATGGCCGCGAGCAGACCGCAACGGCCGGCCTCGTAGGCGAGGTGGGTCGGTGCGTCGCCGGCGTTGTTCTGCGCGTTGACGTTCGCGCCGCGCGCGACGAGCAGCTCGGCAACCTCGACGCAGTGCTCGACCGCCCAGTGGAGTGGCGTGCGCTTGTAGTGATCGGCGAGGTCGATCGTGGCTCCTGCATCGAGCAGCGCCGTGACGAACGGCCGGCGATCGCTATGAGGGCTGTGGCTCGCACTCGCGACCTGATGCAGCGCGGACATGCCCGTCGGCGAGCACGCGTCTGGCTTCGCGCCGGCGGCGAGCAACGCGCGCAGGCAGGCGAGCTCGAGTTGCTCGGCGGCGTCTCCCAACGCCGTCTGGTCGCTGGCGCCCTGCGTTCGCTCGAGGTCGGCACCGCGAGCGATCAAGCGGTCGAGGCTGGCGAGGCGACCGCCCCACGCAGCCTGACCGAGGACGAGCCAGCCACCGCCGGCAGGTGCGTCGGGGCTGGCGCCGAGATCGATCAAGCGATCGACGAGATCCGGATCGTTCGCGTCGACGGCGGCCTCGAGCGCGGCATCCTTCCAGGCGGCGCGATCGGGATACTGGGAGCGCGCACCCTCGAGCAGGCGCGCGATCGGGATCGCGTCCTTCGCGCGGATCGCTTCCGCGAGCGCACCGCTCAGCTTCTTCAGCGGCATCTTGGCCAGCGGTCCGCGATCGGCCGGCGCGACGATCGCGAACGTCTTGCCTGTCGGTAGTGCGGGTGGCTCGTGCCGAGCGTCGAGCATCGCGTGCTCGCCGGCCCAGATCGGCGCACCTCTCGCGCTGCCGACCCACGTGCCCTGATGCTCGACGCTCGTCGCACCGGCGAGGTTGAGCTCGACGTGCGCGGCGATGTCGCGCTTGTACAGGAGCATTTGCTTCTGCTTCACGAGCCCGGCCTCGGCCGCGAGCCAGACATCGAACCCCGGCCACTCGATGCCGAGACTCGGCGTGTCGTCGACGTCGGCCCAGATCACCGGATACTCGCCGTGCTCGTCGGGCTTGCCGACAAACAGCGCGCGCATCGAGTCGCTGCCGCAATCGAGCGCGATGCCGCGGCCGTCTGCGGGGGTTCCGGCGAGCGCCGCGTAACACGCGCCCCAGACCTGTGCGCCGATCGTGTCGTCGATCAGGCGCCGCCAGCTCGCGAGGGGAAACCCGACCGCGGACGGCGTCCCGAACCGCGGATACGTGCGTACGAGCCACGACGCGTCGAACCCGAGCCAGTGGCGGAGCGACGGCGGGAGCGGGCTACCGTCGGAAAAGCACGCCTGCGAAAGATCTCCAACCAAGGGACGCGGCTCGTGGATCTCGATCTCGCCTCCGCCTTCGCGGATCCAGTCGATGACCCGCTGGACGAGCGGAACGCCGCGCAGCGGACCTTCGAGCAAGGGTGGGGGGCGAGCCTTACGCGCCATCGGTCGCGGTAAGACCCACCGGCGGGGCGCGGGTTAAGGCGCGGGGCGGCCGACGACCGCGGCGCCACTCGCCGGATCCGCGGGCGCCGGGAGCTTGTCGCCGTCGATCGTCAGCCCGGCGGTGTGTGCGATGCCGGCGAGGAAGCCGCCGGGCACGGCAGACAGCGCGGTGATCTCCTCTCGGCCTGGACCACCGGCGTGCCACGCGTTGCCGATGCCGCCCGAGGCATCGACGACCGCGAAGAAGCTGTCGTCGCCGTTGCCCGAGTCGAGCGCGACCTTGCCGAGCCCGAGCGTGCCGTGAAAGAACCCGCCGACGACGACGCGATCTTCGACCGCGACGATCGCGCGGAGGCCATCGAAGCCGGTGCCGCCGAGCAATGCCGTCGCGCCGGGCTCGCCGCTCGGCGAGAACCACGCGACCAGGCCATCGGCATCGCCGCGTGCGGAGAGGTCCTTGCCGTCGAGCCGGATCGTCTCGCGGATCGTCGCCGCGACTGCGACGCGACCCGCGCTATCGATCGCGACGCCGGCGACTGCATCGTCCGCCTTGCCGCCGAAAGCCTGGACCCACTTCTTCGCGCCGGAGAGATCGAGCTCCGCGACGAAGTCATCGGAGAACGGCAGGCGGTCCTCGAACGCGTTCAACGGTTCGCCGAGGAGATCCGCACCGGGCGAGAACGTGCCCGCGATCGCGATCCGATCGCCGTGTGCGGCGACGCCTTGCACCGCATCGGGGCCGGCACCGCCGATCCGGACGATCCAGCCGAGGTGACCGTCTGCAGTCAGCGTCGCGACGAAGCCATCGCTCTTACCGGCACTCGCGACGACATCGCGAGCCTGTGTGCCACGCGATGCGGCGTCGCCGACGCGCAGCGTGCCGGCGAATGCACCACCGACGACGAGGCCGCCGTCTCCGAGGGGCGCGATCGACGTGATCCGCGCGAGCTCCGTCGCATCGAACGGGATCCGCCACGCGATCGCACCGGTCGCCGGATCGAGCGCGACGATCACCGCGCTCGGCTCGCCGTGGAGCTCGAGCGACTTGCCGATCCCATCGACCTTGCCGCGCCCCGCGACCGCGACCGCGACATACTTCGGCAGCATCGCGACGACGCCGGCCGAGCCGGGCAGGGTGACGTGCCAACCGTTGCGAAGCTCGATCTCGCTCGTCGCGAGATCGCCGCGCGCGATCACGACCCGAGCGCCGTCACCGGCGACACCGCGCAGCGTCTGGCCGGACTTGCCGACCTCGAGCGCGAACGCCGCCGCGTTACCGGGGCGTGGATGTTCTGCACCGCGACACGCGCAGAGCAAAACGCACGAATGGAGTACGTACCGCACGGCGATGGCCGCGCGGGTTGGTTCAGATCTTCTCGCCGCGAGCGCGCAGCTGCGCGACCACGGTGGCGAGGCCGAGGCGATCGATGATCCGCATGCCGCGGGCGGAGACGCGGATCGTGATCCAACGCTTCTCGTCCTCGAGCCAGAACCGCTTGTCGCGGAGGTTGATCTCGAAGCGCCGCTTGGTGTGGCGGTTCGAGTGGCTGACGTTCGAGCCGACGAGCGGCGACTTACCGGTGACTTGGCAAACGCGTGACATGGCGTGGGTCCTTAGATCTTCGACTCTTTGAACTCGACGTGCTTGCGAACGACCGGGTCGTACTTCTTCAGCACGAGCTTGTCCGGGGTGCGCTTGCGGTTCTTCGAGGTCGTATAGAAGAAGCCCGTGTCCGCCGTCGAAACGAGGCGGATGAGCTCGCGTCCTGATTTTCCCTTTTTCGCCATAACGTTGCTCGCTTGCCCCTACTGCTCGGGGCTGGGACTTATGGCATGGCCGGCCAGCGCTTGGCAAGCCCGTATCAGGCGTCGTCTTCGTCGTCGTCCGCGGGGGCGTGCTCGCCGGTCATCTCGCGGTCGTCCGTCCGACCCTCGGGTGCCGTAACTCCCGGTAATGTCGTGGTCTTGCGCTTCGCGCGGCGAGCATCGATCGCCATCGCGAGGATCGTCATGTCGTCGCCTTGGGCCTGCTCGTGGCTGTGCGAATCGATGTCGGCGAGGATCGCCTTCACCACATCTTCGGCGGTCCCGCGCGCGGTCCGGATTCGGCGAGAGAGCCGCGACAGGCCGTACTCGTTCCCCCGCGCATCGCGCGATTCGATGATGCCGTCCGACACCATGATCAACATGTCGCCGGAGTGGAGCTGGACGCGCGCTTCACCGGCCTCGAGCTCGGGCACGACGCCGAGCGGTGGCGTGTGCGCGCGCTCGGCCTGGAGCGGGAACACGCGATCACCGCGGCGGAGCAACGGCACGCAGTGGCCCGCGTTCGTGAACACGAGCGAGCGATTGTCGAGATCGTAGATGCAGTAGACGAGCGTGGCGAACATGCCGTCGTCGCCGAGCTGACTCATCTCTTGATTGACGCGGCGGAGCAGGCGTGCGGGCGTGCGCGCGATCGCGGCGCGAGACCGGAGCTCGCTCGTGAGGCGCGCCATGTAGAGCGCGGCGCTGATCGCCTTACCGGCGACGTCGCCGACCGCGAGCCCGAGGTGCGACGGGTCGTGCCAGATGAAGTCGTAGAAGTCGCCGCCGATCTGATACGCGGGCTCGTAGTGAACCGCGAAGTCTAGACCGACGACCTGCGGGACGTGCGGCGGCAACAGCGAGCGCTGGATCTGACGCGCGACCCGGAGATCGCGCTCGAGATTCGCGCGGCGCGTGAGCTGCGACGCGACGCGCGCGGCGTGGATCGCGAGACCGGCCTGGGTCGCGATCGCCTGGAGCAGATCGACGTCTTCCTGGTGGAACACCTGGGCCGAGCTCTCGACGTAGACCACGCCGTAGTGCGAGCCGTGATAGATGAGCGGCGCGCCCATGCGCGTGCCGACGTGCTCGTCGGAGCCTTCGCCGAGGAGGACGCCACGGCGATCGGAGACGACGTGCTGGATGATCGTGCCCGGCACCTTGAGCTCGCCGCCGTACGGCGACTTGCCGATCTCGCCGGTCGTGCCGAGGCCGCCGGTATCCGTGATCGGACGCGGCGCGCGATGACGCTGGCACTGGACGCGGAGCTCGCCGTTGCGCTCGTCCTCGACAAGCACGCCGACGTCCTCGGCCTGCGGGAACAGATCGAGCAACGCATCGACGAGCTTCTCGAGTAGCACCTCGGCGCTATCCGACGACGCGGTCGCGTGGAGCAGCTGCATGATCGCGTCGAGCTTGCGTTCGATCAAGCGCACCGCTTTTTGATCGGAGACGCTGATCATGCCGCTCGAGATCATCGGCATCCGGCCGGAGCTCGAGTCGTCGCGCGGGCGGATCAGCGAGTTCGACGCGACATCGACGATCGTGACGATGTTGCCTTCGGGGTGTTTCGGGCCTTCGCTGATCGGCTCGTTCGCCTCGACGCGGATCTTGTTGTTCGCGATCGTGATCTCGTCGTCGTGACGGAGCTGCGTCGCGGACTGGAGGCGGATGCCGTTGATGTACGTGCCGTTGTTCGAGCCCAGATCTTCGAGCGACCACTGCTCGCCGTCGCGCCAGAGCCGAGCGTGCTGGCGTGACACGCGCATGTCCGGTACGAAAATCTGGCAATCGCTGCGCCTGCCGATCACGTACTCGCCTTCGCCGAGCTTGTATCGGCGACCGGCGATCGGGCCGGCCAGGAAGATCAGCGAGGGCATCTAGGGCCGCTTGATACCACACCTTTTCGGGATCGCGCCCGTCCGTTAAATTTGTGGTGTACTTCGCCCGTGCAAGCGCTCGGCAACTTTATCGGAGGCCAGTTTATCGCCCCCTCGGGCAAGGCTCTGGTGTCGCGGAATCCCGCGGCGGAGGGCGTGGTGGTGTTCGAGACGGGCTACACGGTCGAAGCCGTTGATCATGCTGCCTCGGCAGCCGCTTCGGCCCAACCGGCCTGGGCCGCTCTAACTCCCGCCGAGCGCTGGGCGCACCTCGAGCGCTGGAAGGCCGCGATCACCGCGAAGGCCGATGCGCTCGCCGATGCGATCGTGATCGAGACCGGCAAGATCCGCAGCGAGGCGAAGGCGGAGATCCAGACGCTGATCAATCGCTTCGATCTCGTGAAGCAGGCGATGGCGGCCGATCTCAAGGCGGGCCCGGTCGGACCGGGCGAGACGCTTCGTTATCAGGCGCTCGGCGTGGTCGGCGTGATCGGCCCGTTCAACTTCCCGCTTCATCTATGTCACGCGCATGTCGTGCCCGCGCTCGCCGCGGGCAACACGGTCGTGGTCAAGCCGAGCGACATCACGCCACTGTGCGGACAGCGCTACGCGGAGACCGTGCTCGCGGCGGAGCTCCCGGCGGGCGTCGTGAACGTCGTCGTCGGTGGCGGTGATGTCGGCGCGGCGATGGTCGCGAACGAGCACCTGCGCGGGCTGTGCTTCACGGGCAGCTGGAACGTCGGCCAGAAGATCCTCGAAGCGGCGACCCATCGCCCCGAGCTCCTGATCGCGCTCGAGATGGGCGGCAAGAACGCGTGCGTCGTCCTCGACGATGCGGCATTGCGCCAGGCCGTGCACGAGGTGACGGTGAGTGGCTATCTGTCGGCGGGCCAGCGCTGCACCGGCAGCGAGCGGGTGCTCGTCCATCGCAAGGTCGCCGATCGGTTCGTCGACGCGCTCGCGAAGGTCGTGCGCACGTTGAAGTACGGCAACCCGGAGGACCCGACGGTGTTCGCCGGGCCGTTGGCAAATGCCGCCGCGCTCGCGAAGGTCGACAAGGCGATCGCGGCCGCGAAGGCGGGTGGGGCGGAAGCGATCGTCGCCGGCGAGCGGTTGGCGGGCGGCTCGTATCGGACGCCATCGCTGCACCGCCTGCCCGACGGCGTACATCACGTCGCCGGCTACACGGACATCGAGATCTTCGGCCCGGATCTGTGCGTCGAGGTGATCGACTCCGACGAGGAAGCGCTCGCGATCCTGAATGGATCGCAATACGGGTTTGTCCACGCGGTGTTCACCGCGTCGCGGTTCGAGCCGTTCTTCGCGAAGACGAAGACCGGTATGCTCAACAAGAACCGATCGACGAACCTCGCGAGCCCGCGCTTGCCGTTCGGCGGCGTCGGTAAGAGCGGCAACTACCGGCCGGCGGGCGCGTGGGCGCATCGCAACGTCGTTCACCCGGTCGCGATCCTCGAGAACCCGCTCGGTGCGGTGACGCCGCACGCGCAGCTCGCGGCGCACCTGCCGGGCTTCGATCTCGATCGGCTCGAGGAGCAGCACGCCGCGGAAGAGGTGGCGGAGGCCGGGCGTGGCTTGATCGACGGACCGCGCCCGATGCACCTGCTTCGTCCGGCGGGCGGACGGCTGCCGAAGAGCGAGGCGTTGCTCGCGCGGTTGTACGCGGGCGATCGCGTGCCGAAGGAGAAGAAGCCGCCGGTGTTCGATCACCTGCGCTCGTCCGGCCCGTGGATGGTGTCGATCGACGACGAGCCGCTGTGCGTGCTCGACGGCATGTCGCAGACCGCGACCGTCGTCGGTGGGTTTGCCGAGGATCCGGTCGTTCGCGCGTACACCGAAGGCGAGTTCGCCGACACGCTCGTCGGCAACGACGACACGAGCCTCGGCGAGACCTGGGCCGCGACCGACTACGCGAACACGCTGCGCCAGCTCGTCCCGGGCTTGCCGCACGTGACGTTCGTGTCGAGCGGCTCGGAGTCGAACGAGAAGGCGATGGCGCTATGCCGGATCAACTGCGAGCGCCCGAACGCGACGAAGGTGCTCGCGTTCGACGGCAGCTTCCACGGGCGGACGCTGTTGTCGGTTCACGCGACGCACTCGCCGAGCAAGCGCGCGCCGTTCGAGCTCGCGGGGTATCACGCGACGTTCGCACCGTATCCGCTGTGGAACACGCCGAATGCCGGCGAGCCGACCGCGCCGAGCGGGTTCTACGCGGCGGCGGCGACCGGTGACATCGCCGAATTGACCGAGCGGTTCGGCGACGCGAAGAACGATCCGCTGCTCGCGGCCGAGGTCGCGTCGCTCGCAGCCGTGCATGCGGCGCTCGCGACCGGCGAGTACTTCTGCACGATGATCGAGCCGATGCAGAGCGAGGGCGGCGATCGCTACGCGACGGAGCGGTTCTTCCGCGCGCTGCGCTTGCTCACGCGACATCACAAGACGTTCCTCGTGTTCGACGAGGTCCAGTGCGGCTTCGGTCTGGGTGGCCCGTTCGCGTGGCACTCGAAGTTCCGCCTGATGTCGGCGCGCGGCCAGCAGGACTACCCCGATGCGGTGACGTTCGCGAAGCGCGCGCAGGTCGGCGTCGTGATGTCGCGGTTCGCGGATCCCGAGCCGGCGAGTGCCCACAACGCGTCGCTCGTCCGCGGGCGAATCCACGCGGACATGGTGTCGACGTCGCACAACGCCGAGCGTTTGGAGAAGCTCGTGTGGCCGCGGCTCACCGCGATCGCGAAGGCGTACCCGCACCTCGTGAAGGATCCGCGCGCGACCGGTTACGCGTTCGCGTTCGAGCTCCCGACGGCGGCATTGCTCGATGCATTCCTCGCGCAGCGGTTCTGGCGCGGTGCGATCGTGTTCGCGGCAGGCACGCGGACGGCGCGGTATCGCCTGAGTGATTCGTTCCTCGCGCGCGAGATCGATCTGTTGTTCGAGACGATCCGCAAGTCGCTGTCGTGGATCGACGCGCACGAGGGCCAGAAGGCGCCGGCGTGGGAAGACTTGCCGGTGCCGGCGCGCGTCGAGAAGGCACAGCCGGAGCTGCGCTATCGCCAGATCGCGCACGGCGAGACGATGGAGTATTTGCCGGCGATCCTCGATATCGAGTACCAGGTCTACGAGCCGGCTCGCCGGACGCCGCCGGCGGAGATTCGCGCCGCGATCGAGGACCGCGATGGATCGTTGATCGTGTGCGAGGCGCCGAACGGAACGGGCGCGTGGACGCTCGTCGGCTTCGCGATCGGTGGGCCGCTCGAGCAGAGCAAGGACGTCGAGGGCTGCGACGACGATCCGATGCTCGGCAAGAACAACTCGATGTACTCGGTGTCGATCACGGTCGCGCCGACGTATCAGAGCGCCGGCATCGGCCGGAAATTGAAGGCGCTGCAGCTGAAGGATGCGGCGGCGCGCAAGCTCGCGGATGGTCGGCCGCGCTATCGCTACGTGACCGGCCGCAATCGCGTCGGTCGCACGGCGGAGATGACGCACCTCAACCGCGTGTTCGGTGCGCACGTCGTCCAGGTCATGACGGGGCAGTACGAGGATCCGGAAGGGCAGGCGATCTACTACCGGATCCCGCTCGGCGCGTTCGAACCGGATCCGGCGGCGCAGGAAGAGGCGATCGCGCGGCGCGCGGCGCAACAAGCGAGCTACGACGGCGAGGATGCCGAGCTCGATCTCGCGTCCGGCCTCGCGAAGCCGTTCGCGGTCGGTCCGGCGTCGCTGGTCGAAGCGGAGCGGCGCGGCCTGCTGTACGGGCCGGCGGTGAACAAGCTGACGCTGATGAACTACGTCACGCCCGGTGCGGTGCGTGCGATGGAGTGGTTGAGCGCGCTCGTCCCCGAGCTGCCGCACATGTACCTGACGTCGTCGCGCGACGAGGCGTTCGACAAGTCGCTGCGCTTGATCCGGTGCACGCGCAAGCAGGCGTCGATCGCGATCGGCCTCGAGGGTGGCTACTACGGTCACACCGTCGCGTCGGCGCGCTCGCTGTCGGATCCGGCAGTCCATCAAGGCGGTCACGCGCACTTCGCATGGCCGCGCGTGCCGCACCCCGCGCGGGCCGGCACGGCAGCCACGATCTCGGCGCTGCGCACTGCGGTCGAACAAGCCGGTAAGGACAAGGTCCTCGGCCTGTTCTACGAGCTCGTCCAGGAGCGCACCGGCTGGGTCTTGCCGCCCGACTTCATCGAAGCGCTCGCGAAGCTGCGCACCGAGCTCGATCTCCCGCTGATCGCGCTCGAGCACACGACGTGTACCTACCGCTCGGGCAAGGGCGCGTTCGCGTCGCACGCGCTCGGCCTCGTGCCCGACGTGCTCGCGTGGTGGGGTGGTGGCCAGACCGGCTACCTCCACACGTCCACGCGCTGGTACATCCCCGGGCCGCTCACGCTCGTCTCGACGTGGGACGGTGACGAGCTCTCGCTCGTGCGCCAGCACCACCAGCTGCGTGCCGCGCGCAAGCTCGACATCGCCGGCCAATCCGCAACCCTCGACAAGGCGCTCGCGAAGGTCGGTTCGTCCGGCCTCGGCGCCTACCGCGTCATCGATGCCGGCGAGCGCGCTGGTGCGCTCGCCCAACAGCTCGCGCAGCACGGCGTCCGCGTCCGCCGGTTCCCGCAGGGTCGCCTCGCGATCGTGCCCGCGCTCGATCAGATCGAGTCCGCGGCGCGCGCGCTGCAAGGCGCCCTCTGATGGGGACGGTAACAAAGTTCACAAAACCCGGCGCGCAACCCTCCGTCTTCACTCACCCCTCGAGGGACGCTAACAAAACGGCGACGGCCGGGCACGGTCACAACTTCAGGACTGCAGCATGAGGTCACTTCTTCTCCCCGCCGGCGCGTCGCCGCGCGAGTGGGGCCGCATCCACGGCGAGACCTTCCGCGGCGAGATCAAGGCGCTGTCCGCGATCCGGATCTTCCTCTGCACGAGGGTCGGCGGCTTCAAGTCGAAGGACCAAGTCCTCGTCGCTGCATCCGCCCACCTGCCGGTGCTCGAGCGCTACGACGCCGCGCTGTCCGCCGAGCTCCACGGCATCGCGGAGGGCGCCGCGTGCTCGCCCGAAGAGATCGTCGTCGCGAACCACTACACGGATCTGCGCGACCTCGATCCGGATCCCGCGAAGTGGCGCCCTGCGCCGACCCACGACGACGCAGCCGCCGCGGGCACCGAAGCAGGTGCGGTCAGCCTCGGCGGCGACGGCTGCAGCGTGCTGTTCGCGGAGACCGGCGCCGGGCCGATCGTCGCCCAGACCTGGGACATGCACGCGACGGCGATCCCGTACGTGATGATGCTCGGCATTCCCGAGACCGCGACCGCGCCGGCAGCGTGGACGCTCACCGTCACCGGCTGCCTCGGAATGGCGGGCATGAACGCGGCGCACGTCGCCGTCGCGATCAACAACCTGTATTCCACCGATGCGACGCTCGGCGTCGTGTGGCCGGCAGCCGTGCGGCGCGCGCTCCACGAGCGTACGGCGCAGGCGGCGTACGATGCGATCCGGACGAGCCCGATCGGCAGCGGTCATCATTACTTCGTCGCAGATCGCGGCAGCGCCGGCGTCGCGAACGCGTACGCGCTCGAAGCATCGGGCACGCGCCGCAAGCTCGTCTACCAACGCGATAGCTCGCGCGCGTACGAAGTCGCCGGCTCGTACCTCCACACGAATCACTGCCTCGACGGCGACGTCGCCGCGCGCAGCAAGGTCCCCGATGCGAGCACGACGTACGATCGCATGCGTCACCTCCAGGCGCTGCCGCGGATCGCGAGCCTCGACGACGCGTGGCACGCGCTCGGCAACGAGGACGGTTGGCCGCGCAGCATCTGCACCAACATGTCGACGCCGGAATCGCCGCACGGAGCCGCGACCTGCGGCGCGATCGCGATGAACCTCGAGACCGGTGAGATCTGGGCACAGCAGGGCCTCGTCCATAACGTGGCGCCGGAGAAGTGGCAGCTATGAGCGAGTATCCGTTCTTCTTCACGTGGAGCGCGCAGCACGCGGCGAAGCCGCTCGAGCTCACGGGCGGCGAGGGCGCGTGGTTCACCACCAAGGACGGGCGCTGGCTCGATCTCGGCGCGCTCAGCTATCAAGTCAACGTCGGTCACGGCAATCGCCGGATCGTCGAGGCGATCAAGCGTCAGGCCGACGAGCTGTGCCTGTCGGCGCCAAACGCGGTGTATCCCGCGAAGGTCGAGCTCGCCGAGCGACTCCTGAAGATGGCCGGCCCGGGCTTCACGAAGGTGTTCTTCACGCTCGGCGGTGCCGAGGCGAACGAGAACGCGCTGAAGATGGCGCGGCTCTATAGCGGCCGGTTGAAGAACATCGCCCGGCGGTCGAGCTATCACGGTGCGTCGATGGGCGCGCTGTCGCTCACCGGCGATTGGCGCCGGCCACCGCTCGAGCCCGGCATCCCTGGTGTCGTGCGCGCCGAGGATTGCTATTGCGATCGCTGCCCGTTCGGCAAGCGCGTCGAGACGTGCGCGCGCGAGTGCGCTTCGCACATCGGGGACCTGCTCGCGGTCGAGGGGCCGAAGAAGGTCGCGGCGGTGTTCCTCGAGCCGGTGCCAGGCGCGAACGGCGTACTCGTGCCGCCGCCCGAGTATTGGCCGATCGTGCGCAAGGTCTGCAATGACGATGGCGCGTTGCTGGTTGCCGACGAGGTCCTCACGGGCTTCGGTCGCACGGGCAAGCCGTTCGGGTTCCAGCACTGGGATGTCGTGCCCGATCTGATCACCGTGGCGAAGGGACTCGCATCCGGCTACGCGACGATCGGCGCGGTGATCGTCCACGAGCGGATCGCGAAGTTCTTCGAGGACAACGTGCTCGCGTGCGGGCTCACGTACTACGCGCACCCGACGTCGTGCGCCGCCGCGCTCGAGACCATGAAGGTCTACGAGGACGAAGGCATGTATGCGAACGCCGCGAAGCTCGGGCCGGTGCTGCTGCGCGAGCTCCATGCGATCCGCGATTCGGTCGGTGGCTTCGCGCGCGGACTGGGTCTTCTGGCCGCACTCGAGCTCGAAGCGCCGATCGAGGAATGGAAGGTGCTCGGCGCGGAGCTCGCGAAGCGCAAGCTGTCGCTCCATGTCGATGGCAAGCGCGGCACGGCGATCTTCGCGCCGCCGCTGTGCATCACCGAACAAGAGCTCGTCACTGGGATGCGATCTTTCGGCGAAGCCGCTAAGGTCGCGTTCGGTTCCCGCGGATAAGAGCGGGCAGACAACATGACCGGCAAGCACGGGAACAAAGTCGTAGCGTCCGTCGCCGAAGCGCTCGCACCGCTCCGCGATGGCATGACCATCATGTGCGGCGGCTTCGGCCTCTCGGGGAATCCCGAGGCGCTGATCCGCGGTGTCGTCGAGCGAGGCGTGCGCGATCTGACGCTCGTCTCGAACAACGCCGGCAACCTCGGCAAAGGCCTCGCGACGTGGCTGAAGGCTGGGATCATTCGCAAGGTGATCTGCAGCTACATCGGCGCGAACGAGGATCTCCACACGCGGATGGCCAGCGGCGAGGTCCAGGTCGAGATCACGCCGCAGGGCACGCTCGTCGAGCGCATGCGCGCCGCGGGTGCGGGCATCCCGGCGTTCTACACGCCGACCGGCGTGGGCACGGTGGTCGAGGAGGGCAAGGACGTCCGCGAGTTCGACGGCCGTCGCTACCTGCTCGAGCGCGCGCTCCACGGTGACATCGCGCTCGTGCGCGCCGCGAAGTGCGATCACTTCGGCAACCTCCGGTTCTGGCGCACCGCGCGCAACTTCAACCCGGTGATGGCTTCGGCCGCGAAGCTCTCGATCGTCGAGTGCGACGAGCTCGTCCGCAACGGCGGCATCGATCCCGACGACGTTCATCTCCCGGGCATCTTCATTCACAAGATCATCCACGTGCCCGAGCACGAGAACGCGTTCGAGTACAAGACGACGAGGAAGCGATGACGTACTCGACCGAAGACATGGCGCGCCGCGCGGCGCGCGAGATCCCCGAAGGCTCGCTCGTCAACCTCGGCATCGGTCTGCCGACGCAAGTCGCCGACTACCTGCCCGAAGGCCACGCGTGGTTGCACTCCGAGAACGGCCTGCTCGGCATGGGGCCGTTCCCGTACGAGGGCGATGAAGATCCGAACCTCATCAACGCCGGCAAGCAGACCGTGACCGTGTTGCCCGGTGGCTCGACGTTCGACTCGGCCTCGTCGTTCGCGATGATCCGCGGAGGTCACGTCGACCTCGCGATTCTCGGCGCGATGCAAGTCTCGACCGGGGGCGACCTCGCGAACTGGGCCGTGCCCGGCGGCAAGGTCATGGGCATCGGTGGCGCGATGGATCTCGCATCCGGCTGCCGCCGAGTGATCGCGATGATGCAGCACGTGACGAAGAAGGGTGAGCACAAGCTCGTCGCGAAGTGCGACTACCCGCTGACGGCGGTCCGCGTCGTGTCGCTCGTGATCACCGACCTCGGAGTGTTCGAGCCCACCGGGCACGGCTTCCGCGTGATCGAGCTAGCGCCTGGGATCACGCACGAGCACGCCGTACGATCGACTGGCGCCCCCCTGATCTAGGGACGGTAACAAAGTTCACAAGTTTCGATCTCCAACGCGCTGAAACTACACGGCGCCTTGGGGACGGTTACAAATTGAAGGATGCATACGCTTCTCGGCGTAGCTGATCCAACACGCGTTCGCAGACGTCTCGAGGACGTTCGGCGTGTCGTGCGGTCCATGACACCGCTTGCTGGGTGAGACCGAGTACCGCGCCGATGTCCGAGCCGCTGAGTCCGGACGCGAGTCCGCACTGAACGGTTGCTGCACGCGCCTGTCGGAACGCGGGTAGCTGACGTCGCGACGCCACTTCTTTCGCCGAGAGTCCGAGCTCTGCGCAAACGAGCTCGAGGACTCGTCGCGGATCCGGGCGCACGGTTCCGAACGGGCGCATGACGAGAGGAAACTGGCGGTCGAATGGAGTCGCGATATTCAGCTGTGCATAGTGCTGTACGGTCGCAACAAGCGTTCGCCGCTTCGGTCGCACCGGATCGGGCGGCTGTCCCTCGACGAATGCATCGAACGAGTCACGGTCTTGCTGCGCGAGGTCGAGGCCCTCCCTAACGTGTAACCACGCGAGCGGAGTGATCGCGTTGATGTAGGCCGCGTGACTCGTCCAATCCGAGTCGCGCGCGCATGGCACGACGCACGCGCGAACGGGATTGTTGTGAACGTACGCGATCAGGTTCGCGACGCCTGTCGGCGGGACAGCCCAGTCATTCGCACGATCCGCAAACACCGGCCCGATGCGTTCGAGTCGATCGTTGATCCAGCGTGCAAATGGAAGATTTACACGCCGACTCCAGGCAGCCAACGGCTCGCGACCCGCGACGGCGGCGATGTGGATGTGGTTGCTCATGATCGCGAAAGCGAGACAACGCCAATCGCTCTCGCTCAGCGCTCGACCGAGCCAGCGCAGGTAGCAAGCTCGTTCTTCGTCGCCGGCGATGAACCAACGATGGTCGACGAATCGCCAGATGAGATGTTGAACAACACCGGGGACGTGGAGCCGTGCTTGACGCATGCGACGCTTTCGGTCGGCGCACGATGCGGTTGCGTGGATTTGTTAGCGTCCCTCGCACGGTCAACGATGTTCGATGGTTGCGCGTCGAAACTTGTGAACTTTGTTACCGTCCCTCGCGAAGTACTTTTGCGCAGACGGTCAGACACATCGCGAGGTCGACCGGCTCCGCGTGTGCGAGCCGCGCTATTTCGCGCGGCCGACAACCGATCGCCGTCGCCATCGCGGCGTCGGCGACACCGAGCATGCGCGCTGCCTGGATCGCGATCCTGCGCGCGCGCAAGACGACCGGCCGACGGCGGTGCGTGCGGACCTGCGCGATCGTGAGGTGACAGAGCTCGCCGGCGAGCTCGAGCAGCTGCACCGGGTCGGCATCGACGCGCAGAAACGGGCCGGCGACCGGCAGAGGGCCGGTTCCAATGACGCGCCGCTGCGTGGTGTGAGCGATCGGACGTGTGAACATGAGCCGCGTATCGGCGCACGACCTCGAAAGGTTGCGTGTCACCCGAGATCTACGAGCGACCTCGATGATCGGTTCGGCAGTAATTACGCGACGATCGTCGTGCCGACCGAGCCGGGCTCGCGGACGGCGCGGACGAGGTCACCGGCGGCAAGCTTGCCGAGGATGTGAATCGCTCCGACGCCCTGGTCGACGACCGCCATCGCTTCCTCGAGCTTCGCGATCATTCCGCCGGTCACGACCTGATCTGCAATCGCCTGCTTCGCTTCAGCGCGTGTCAGCCGCGGCAGCCGCGACGCGGGATCGTTGATGTCCTTCAACACACCCGGCGCGGACGTCACGAGGAACAACCGCTCCGCGTGCAGCGCGGCGGCGAGCTGATTTCCGACCATGTCGGCGTTGATGTTGAACGTGTGGCCTTCGGCATCGGCACCGAGGCACGCGAGCACCGGCGTGTAACCACCGCCCCACAGCGTGTCGAGCAATGCAGTGTTGAACCCGACGACGTCGCCGACGAGACCGAGGTCGACCGGGTCCGGGCCGCCACCGGCATAGACTTTCGGCGGACGCCGCACCGCGCGGACGACCTGCGCCGATGCGCCGTGTAGACCGACGGCCTGCACACCGGCCGCATTCAAGATCGCGCACAGATCCACATTGAGCTTGCCCGCGATCGCCATCTTCATGACGTCGAGCGTCGCCGCATCCGTGACGCGTCGACCGGCAACTTGCTTCGTCTCTATCCCGAGCTGCTTCTGCAGCGCGGTCGCCTGCGGCCCACCGCCGTGGACGATCGCGACCTTCGCACCACCATCGATCAGGACGCGCAGGTCAGCGGCGAGCGACACGGCCTCGCCCGACCCGATGACCTCGCCGCCGATCTTGACGACGATTCCACTCACGGCCAGTTGCCCGTGTCCTCGAGCGACGCCTTCTCGTCGACGCCGAGGATCAGGTTCATGTTCTGGATCGCCTGACCCGCACCACCCTTGATCAGGTTGTCGAGCGCCGAGAACAGCGTGACTGTCCGCTTGCCGTTGCTCACGCTGCCCATCGCGAAGCCAACTTCGGCGTAGTTCGAGCCCGATACGGCGACGCACTCGGGCAACCGCTTGTTGCCCGGCCGACGCACGAACGGCTCGCGCGCGTAACGCTCGTCGTACATCGCACCGAGCTTCGCCGAATCGATCTCCTCGGGCAGCTCGACGAAGCACGTCGCGAAGATTCCGCGCGTCAGCGGCGCCGACACCGGCACGAATCGGATCCCGACGTTCTTCGCCCCGGCATCGTGCAGCGTCTGGACGATCTCCGGCACGTGCTGGTGATCGAGTGGCTTGTAGGTCTTCAGGTTGTTCGCGCGCGACGGGTGATGCGTACCCGCGGCCGGCGCGATGCCGGAGCCCGACGAGCCGGTGATTCCCTGCACGTGAATGATCGCGTTGTCGATCAGACCCGCGCTCGCGAGCGGCAACAATGCGAGCTCGATCGTCGTCGCGAAACAGCCCGGCGATGCGACGTACTTCGCCGCCTTGATCTGCGCGCGATTCATCTCCGGCAAGCCGTAGACGAACGTGCCAAGCAGCTCGGGGTGCGGGTGCTTCGTCGCGTAATGCTTCTCGTACGACGCTTGGTCGCGCAGCCGGAAGTCGCCCGACATGTCGACGATCTTCACGCCCGCGGCGATCAACTCCGGCACCTTCGCGGCGGTCACCTTGTGGGGGAGCGCGAGCAGCGCGACATCGCAACCGGCCGCGGCTTGTGCCGGCGTCAGATCCTCGAACTTGAGATCGGTGACGCCATCGAGGTTGGGGTGAACCGCGCCGAGCGGCTCGCCGACGTGATCGATCGAAGCCACGCGCACGAGCTCGACATCCGGATGCATGAGGAGACGGCGCGCCATCTCTGCGCCGCCGTAGCCGCTGCCGCCGATGATTGCTGCCTTGAATCGCTTTGCCATCGTGGGCAGGGTATGCCATGGCCACCGCGATGGGAACACAGCCAGATGCACTCGCTCACGTCGACGCCGACCGCGCCATTGCTCTCACCCGCCGCTGGGTCGAGGTCAACAGCTACACCTCGAACGTCGCGGGGGTGAACCAGGTCGGGACGATGCTGCAGGAGGCGTTCGCGCTGCCGTCGCTCGGTTGCGAGGTCATCCCTGGCGGCGAAGGTTTCGGCGACCACTTGATCTGGCGGACCAAGGCGCCCGGCAAGCCGATCGTCCTCGTGGGACATCACGACACCGTGTTTCCGCCCGGTCATTTCGAGGGCTGGCGCGAAGAAGGCGGGCGCGCGATCGGTCCGGGCGCGCTCGACATGAAGGGTGGCCTCGCCGTGATCCACGCGGCGCTCTCGGCACTCGAAGCAGCCGGCGTGCTCGCTCAGCTCCCGATCGCGGTCGTCTGCGTTGCCGAGGAAGAGGTCGGCTCACCGACCTCGAAGCAACATCTCGAGCGCGTCGCGAAGGACGCACAATGCGCGCTCGTGTTCGAGAGCGGGCGCGCGGCCGATGCGATCATCACGCGCCGCAAGGGCGTCGGTGCGATGACCGTGACCGCGCACGGCAAGGCGGCGCACGCCGGCAATAACCACAAGGACGGTGCGAACGCGATCTGGGCGCTGTCGAAGTTCGTCGATGCCGCACAGCAGATGACCGACTACGCGCGCGGCATCACGGTGAACGTCGGCATGTTCACGGGCGGGACATCGAAGAACACCGTGCCGGAGACCGCGCAGTGCATGCTCGATCTTCGCTACGAGACCGTCGCCGACGCGCACGCGCTCGTCGATGGCCTCCGCGCCGCGGCGGCACGCGCCGGCATCGCGGGCGTGACGCTCGACGTCCAGGGTGGCGCGAATCGGCTACCGCTCGAGCGCACCGACGCCTCGATCAAGCTACGCGACGAGTACGCCGCGTGTGCTGCGGCCGAGGGCCTCGGGCACGGTGAAGCTGCGCTTCTCGGCGGTGGTAGCGATGCGAACACGGTCGCGCCGCTCGGCGTACCGGTCATCGATGGTCTCGGGCCGCGCGGCGCGGGCTTTCACACGACGACCGAGTACGTCGAGCTCGCGACATTCGCGCCGAAGATTCGCGCGCTCGTCCGGTTCCTCGCAGGGCGGGGACGGTAACAAAGTTCACAAAACCTGATCTCCAACTCCGCGAGATCGCAATGCCGTCGAGGGACGGTAACAAAGCGCGTTGAATTCGAGGGGCGCGCGTGGCCGCAGCCCGTGTCGTCGTCGCTCGAATGATGGTGTTGCGATCTGGGAGTCGGCGGTGAGTCGACGGCGTCCGACCGCGAATAGGCGTTTTGTTACCGTCCCTCGAGGGGCTAGCAAGCTCGCATGGTTACGCGGCGATCCTTGTGAACTTTGTTACCGTCCCCCTAGTGGACGAGCAATCGGGTCGCACTCTCGCAAACCTCGGCCAGCAGATCACGGTGCGCCTCGAACGCTTCCAGATCCGCCCGATCGACATCACCACTCTTCCGCAACTCGGCGAGCTGGATATCGAGCTCGCCCAACCGCTTGTCACAGCGCTCGAGATAGTCGGGCAGGAGAGGGCCGAGGTCCGGATCGGGAGTCTGGAGGTTCAAGATCCGCGCACGTAGTACGTGCAGCCACGTGTCGTGCGGCTCGCGCAGCTGCGCGGCCATCAAGATCGCGGTCGGAACTTCATCGAGCGCGTTGTGACCGCGCCGCGTGAACGACGTCAGCAACGATGGATCCTCGCCGATCACGGGCGCGAGCTCGTACCACGTGGCCACGCGCACCGACTCGATCATCAACCGGCGCAGCCTGCGCGACGCATGAGCCAGCATCGTCGCGCATGCGCGCACGCGATCGCCGGCGCGCTCGTTGCCACCGGGCGAGCGTGCGGTCCATCGCATCAACACGATCCGCGCTTCGCCCTCGGGCAGCTCTTCGAGCCACGCGAGCGAATGCCCACGATCGCCCGCCCGAAGGAGCGCGTCGAACGCCTCGTAGCGGACCTCGGGCTCGCGATCTTCGAGCATGCCGATCGCGAGCTCCTTCAACCATTTCGGCGCACCCGCGAACATCACGCCGAGGATCGCGATCCGGACCTCGGGTCCATCCGCAGTCGCACGCTCGGTCACGAGCGCGTGCGGCAGCGATCCGTCGAGCGCCAACCGCGCGATCAACCCCATCGCAGCAGCGCGCACCTCGGGCGCCGGATCGCGCCGCGCGAGCGCGACCAGCAGCTCGAGCTCGCCATGCCCCGCGAGCACGACCGCGAGCGTTCGCCTCACGCCGGCGTCGGGCTCCTCGCGCCGAGCCAGCCCGCCGACCTCGTCACTCGATCGCAGCGCGAGCGTCCAGATCGCCCACACGCGTTGCTCGGGCCGGCCGTGCTCCAGCAACCGGCGAAGGTCGCCGTCTGCGAGCTCCTTCACCTGTTCGAACGTCTCCGGCATTCCACCCAGTCTAGCTGGCGTTCAGTGAAGAGCGAACACGAACGGATAATTGACGACGGCACGCCCCTTTGCGGGGAACCGCAGCGTCGCGATCGACCTCGTCAGACAGTCACTGACCTCGTCGCTCTTCACCGAAGACGCCGTGACTCGCGCGGTGGTCACGCGGCCATCCGCGGCGATCTCGAACCTCACTTGCACCGTGCCGGCGAGGCTCGGATCGCGATTGACCTCGCGCTGATAGCAGTGCGTCAACCGGCCCTTCGCCGCGTGGATGACATCGTCGATGTCCTTCTCGGTCAGGGGCGTCCCGTCATCCGTGGGCGGCGGACCGACCGTCGTCACCGCGACCGGCGCGCCACCACAGCCACTGCCCGTGCACAGCGACGCGTCGCGCACCGGCCCGGTATCGATCCCACTGTGCGGATGATACGTCCCGCGCGGCCCGTTCCCCGGCAGTCCGCGCGTCGTCGGCCCCGCGCCGATCTCACCAGCGGGCGTGCCACCACCATCGACCTGCGCGAGCGCGTCGATGCCCTGGCGCGGCCCCTTCAGCGCATCGAACGCCTTCGTCGCTTCCGCGTCGAACGGGCCCGACGACTGCGTTCCTTTCTTCACATGCCTCGGCCGCACATCCGGCTCGTGCCACGTCGACGGCAACATCGCCGGCGCGACCGTCGCTGCCACGGGCGCCGCCGCCGCGGGCTTCGCCGCGGGAGCCTCGATCTCGCTCGTGCGCGTGACGACGTAGCTCGCCGTGAGATCGCGCACCGGCTCGATCACCGTGTCGTGATGCACGTAGAGCTGATACGTCGCGAACAACAGCGCCGCGTGCAGCAGCGTCGAGAACGCGAGCGAAGCTCTCTGCTCGAGGTCTGCTTCGAACAGCGGCTTCGCAGGAACTTCATCGAGCGCGACGAACGCGAAGAACAACTTGTAGTGGCCACTCGCATCGAGCTCGATCACACCCCAATCGATGCCGCCGATCGAGGTCGCGTGAAATCCGGCTTCGCTCTGCGCGAGCAGCGTCGCGACATCCTGCTCGACGCCACCCACACACACCGTCCCGCGCATCGCACCGCCGAGCGCGAGCACGTGACCGCGCCGGCCCGGCCTGACGATCGCGTAGTCCACGGGCAATCCCAAGTCCGGCGTCACGAACGTCGCGCCCGCTCCAGGCCCGATCGTGATCGCTCGCGGGCGCTCGTCGACCACGTCCGCCATGACCTCGTCGTGCCAGATCAGACTCGTCCGCAGCGCGGCCATACGCACCCCCGTGGGCATTAGACGCCAGACCAGGCGCGCGGTTCTACTTTAGTTGCTGTTCGAAGAAGGCGAGCGTGTGCCCCAATGTAAGCACGACGTTCCCGCGCTTCTGTGCACCGTGCCCCTCGTCGGGAAACAGGATCAGCCGGTTCGCGATCTTGCGCGCCTCGAGCGCCGAGTGAATCTCCAGCGCCTCGCCGACGGGCACGCGCGGATCATTCACGCCCTGGAACATCAACAGCGGCGCCTTCACCCGATCGATGTAGTGGATCGGGGACAGCTTCTCGAGTGCGACCTTGTCCTTCACGGGATCGCCGTACTCCGAGATCCGGAGGATCCGCCGATACGGCGCGGTGTTCGCGAGGAACGTCTCGAGGTTCGCGATGCCGACTTGCTCCGCACCGGCATCGTACGCACCGGCGAACAGCGTCATCGCCATCAGTACCGAATAGCCGCCGTAGCTTCCACCCGTCACGCCGATCTTCGGCGCCACACCATTCTTCGCCCACGCGCTGCGGATGTACTTCGCGCAATCCTCGATGTCCGTGATCACGTCCAGTCGCTTCGCGCCATCGTCCGCGTGCAGCCAGGTCTTGCCGTAGCCGCTCGACCCGCGCACGTTCGGCTGGACCAACACGAACCCGCGATCGACGAACAGCTGCGCGATCGCCGAGAACTTCGGCGTCATCTGACTCTCCGGCCCGCCGTGAAACTCCACGATCACGGGGCAGGGCGCGCTCGCCTTCGCGCACGCCGCCGAGCGCCGCACGAACATCGGAATCTTCACGCCGTCGCGCGCCGGATACGACTCGAGCTCGGCCTTCACGAACCGCTTGACGTCGACCTCGGGCGTCGCCGGGCTACGCCACTCGACGAGCTTTCGGGTCTGCCAGTCCAGCACGAGCGACGTCGGCGCCATCGTCGAACCTTCGAGTGACAGCTGCGCGAACCGGCCGTTCCTCGCCAGCGCACCGGGCACGATCGAATCTGCCGCCGGCAGTTTCGGCAACCCCACCGCGTTACCGGTTCGCGCGTCGAGCACGTGCGTCCGCATGAACCCGTCCTCGTTCACGACGTAGTAGATCCGCGTCCTCGCGCGATCGATCGCGAAGCTTTCGACATCGTGCGGCAGCTCCGCGACGAGCGGCGTCAACTTCCCGCTGTCGAGCCGATATAACCGGCGGTACTCGCCGAGCTTGTCGGTCAGCGCGATCAACTCTCCCGGCTTCGCGCCGTAGGCGACCTCGTACGCCTCGGTCTCGCCAACCCCGAGCACCGGTGTCAGCGTCATCGCCACGACGTCGTAGTCGTAGATCTCGCTCGTCAGCGACCCCGTATGCTTCTGCATCAACCAGTGATCGCCCTGGTGATCCGCGACCGACCACAGCCCCGGCGTATCGAACACGAGCTGCTTCGCGCCGGTCTTCACGTCGAACCGGTAGACCGCGTAGCTATCCGCTGCGCGATCGTTCGCGGTGAAGTACACCGCCTGCGAATCCTCGCTGACGAACGCGAGCCTGGTCTGGACCTTCGGCGCGTGCTGGATCACGCGCAGCTCACCGCCATCCGGCGCGAGCAAGTACAAGCCCGGATTCTCTTCGCCACCGATGTCGCGCGCGACGACGACGAAGCTGTCATCGGGCGCGACGTCGACGACACTCGTGTTGTCCTCGCCACCGGTCAACTGGATCGGCCACGCCTGCGGACCATCCTGCCGCCACACCTGTGCGGTGCCGGTGACCTTCCACGTGAAGAACATCCGCGTGCCGGACTTCGCGAGCACACCGCCGCTGCTCCCGCGAACATCGAGCATCGCCTGGAGCTCGTGCGAGACCGTCGGATCGAGCGGTGGCGCCGCGAACTTCGCGATCACCTCGGCGGGAACCGACTCCGCACCCAACCCCGAGTACCCGACCTCGGGGAGCCCGTGCGGATACGAGAACGGATCCAGGTGTGGATCTACACCCGGTCTCGGCGGCGCGTGCGGGCGATCGAACGCGCCGTCTGCCTGCGCCAACCCCACCAACCCAACCAACACGACCAGCCCGGGGGCTTTCATGCCCCCGAGCGTATTACATCTCGACGTGTCCGCGGTGCTCGCGCTCGAGCGCGCGCTTCAGCTTGTCGAGTGCCGAGTTCTGGATCTGGCGGATGCGCTCGCGCGACAGGTGGTACTGGTCACCGATCTCGCGGAAGGTGCGCTCCTCGTCGTCGCCGAGTCCGAAGCGCTTCGTCAGCACGTCGGCCTCGATCGGCGACAGGTGGTGCAACAGCCGCTTGATCTGGGTGGTCAGCGTCGCGGTCGTCATCTCCTGCGCGGGCGAGTGATCCTCGGTATCCGGATCGGCCATCGTGTCGCCGAACGAGCGATCGTCGTCATCGTGGACCGGCCGGTCGAGCGACATCGGCTGGCCCATGATGTAGCGATGCATCTGGTTGAGCTTCGCGAGCGGCACGCGCGCGGCCTTCGCCAGCTCCTGCGGAGTCGGCGGACGACCGAGGTCGCCGATCAGGTGCTGGCGCACCTTCTCGAGCTGCTGCTGCGCCTCGAGCATGTGGACCGGGATGCGGACCGCGCGTGCCTTATCGGCAAGCGCGCGACCGATCGCATGACGGATCCACCAGCACGCGTACGTCGAGAACCGAAGACCACGGCGGTAGTCGAAGCGCGACACGGCGTGCATGAGCCCGAGGTTGCCCTCCTGGATCAGGTCCGCGAGCGGCATGCCGCCGCGGTCGTAACGCCGCGCCATCGTCACCACGAGGCGGAGGTTCGCGCGCACGAACTCGTCGCGCAGCGCCGCCGCATCGCGATGCGCCTGGCGCACCTCGTCTACATACTGGCCCGCGTCCTTCGACGCGCCGTCGATCCACCACGTCTCGCCACCGGCAAGCGCGGCTTCGCGCGCGCGATAGATCTCGCGCACCACCGCATCGATGTGAACGCGATCGAGATCGAGCGTGCGAAGCTTCGCCGCCGTTTCCTTCGCCGCCGCTGCGAGCTTCTTGGTCAGCTTCGGATCCTTGCGCGCCTTCTTCGAAGCGAGCTGATCGTCCGCCGCCTTCTGCAGCTTCGGGAACTTCATCGGCGTCTCGAGGTTCGGCTCGACGAGTGCGAGCAACGCCGCGCACACCTCGGGCCGCGCGAACACGCGCTCCCACGTCAGGATCTCGGTATCCTCGATCCCCTGCGAGAGCTCGCGCTCGTCCTCGGGCGTGAGCAGTTCGTGCTCGGCCAGCTGACGGAAATACGCCGCCAGATGATCGTCAGCGTCCGGAGAGCGCATGGGCTTCACCGCACGCGCCGGCTTCTCGTCGTTCGCCGGTTCGGCGGACGCGACAGCAGGCTTGGTGCTAAGCACCCGCCCATGAGCCGTGGTCCGGTGCGCAGGTGCTGCTGTGCGCTGCCGGCGAGCTGTATGAGTGGTGGTCATGATGCGGTACTCCTCGTTTCTGATAAGACGCCGATTTCGTTGGAACCGTTGCAAACGGCAATTCGATTCCTCAACAGGAGTACGAACCGACCGCTTTCGCGTTTCACTGCACGTTGCGCACCCGATTGGTGTCGGGCAACGCCCCAACCGGTCAGGTAGGTAGGACACTGATTCCAGGTTCCCCGCCGCGCGGTCATTTCGACCGGTTAGCGAGGCCAGTGGCCCGTCTCGCGTCAGCAGTGACGAAAACGCGAGGGGCGCATTAGTGACACAGTCCGCCTTTTTGTCGAGCGGAAATGATCCGGCTGTCAGGTTTCTGGACAGCCGCTGTGGCTCTAACCGTCAGCTGACGCTGGAGTCTTTTCAGAGTGTGAAGCCGCTAAAAATTCTTCGAGGCGGTCGAGGAGGGCGGCCTGATCGGGGTGGATCACGCGTCGCGCGCGAGTGATCTCGATGAACTCGACCTTGTCGACTTCCCATGATGCGCACCGTGGTACGGCGCCGTCGGGTGCGGCACCGGCGTACCCGTGAACGCGTTTCTTGGAACGCGTGTAATCGACGTAGCCGAGATCGAACAACGCACTGTTGATCTCGAGTCCGGTCTCTTCCCACGTCTCGCGTCGCGCCGCAGCTTCGAGTGTCTCGCCAGGATTGGGCGCGCCTTTCGGGATCCCCCACGGCGCGCGCCGGTTGTAGTTGCCGGACGGATGAACGAGCAGCACCTCCGTCGTTCCGTCGACGGTGCGATACAGCACCGTGCCGGATGCGAGCTTGGAGCGAGGCTCGGCCATTTTTCGACCGTGCAAGACGCCCTGCGGCATTGCAAGTGTTGGCCGAGCGAAATCGGGTGTACCGTTTCGGAATGTCCCAAGATCCCCGGAAAACGTGGTTTGCGAATGTCGTCAAGTCGGGGCTAGAGAACCAGATCTTCAACCCCGCGGACGTGCTCGCTCACGCTACGCCGGACGTCCTCGCCAGCCACCTCCCGCCGGAGCTGCTTTCGAAGGTCCTCGCCGCCTCGCTCGCCGCTGGCGCCATGACTCCCGAGCGCGTGCTCGAGACCGTCACCCCGGAGATGCTCGCCACGCACATTCCTCATGAAGTGCTGTGGGCCTGCATCGCGGCGGCGGCAGCGCGTGCGGGGGTCACCAACGTGGTGGTGTCGTGAACATCAAGGCGTTCTTCAGCGACGCGCTCGGCCAGGCGCTCGAGCTCGGCATCGGTACGCCCGACGACGTGCTTCGCCACGTCACGCCCGACGTGCTCGCGGCGCATCTCCCGAAGCCGCTGTGGGCGCGCCTGTTCACCGCGTGCCTCGGCGCATCGAAGGTCGACGCGCAGCTCGTCGTCGAGACGATCGGCGTGCCGAACCTGTGCGAGCACGTGCCGACGACGGTGCTCTGGCAGTGCATCTCGGAGATCGCGCAGCGCTCGCTCGGTAAGACGTATGTCGCGCCGCCCGCGATCCTCACGCGTCCGGTCGCGACGCCGCCGGCCGGATCGATGCTCGCGCCTCCGCCCGAGGCGGTCGAATCACCGCTCGCGCAGGGCACGTCGCCTGCGACCAAGCTCGGCCCGAGCATCCCGCCGGTCAACGAGCCGCTCGCGGATCTCATCACCGAGCTCGAGCAGGACGAACGTCCGATCACGCCATCGCGCGGGCGCACGCCGACGGCGCAGCGCTTCCGCCAGAGCAACACCGGCATCGGCAGGCTCGGCGCGCAACAGGGCAACGCTCAGCGCCGCCCGCAGGCCCAAGCGTCCGCGCCGATTCCGTCGGTGTCGGGCCGACCGCGGCGTACCGGCACCGAAGTCGAGGACGTCGAAGAGGCCGTGCGCGATCGCGAGATCGCGGTCGACGACTCGCAGCTCGTCGATTGGCAGTCGACCGAGACGACCGAGGCGCGCAGCGACGAAGACTTCAGCGATCTCGGTCGCAAGCGCTGAGCGAGCGCTCGCGCGCACTCAGCACGCTCGACGTGCGCGACTACAGCGCGGTGCAGTCGACCCACGGAGCGATCGCGTCGCCGCCCGACACGTAGCACTCGAACCGCTGCGTCGTACCGCACCCGGTGACGGTGTAGACGTGATGGTTCTCGTTCCACACCTTCGCGCGCTCCGGATCGGCGGCGATCTCTGCGGGCGGTGGATCGTGCGCGACGGTCTCGCGATCGACGGGGCACGAGGTCGCGGACGCGAACGTGGTCGCGGCAGTGTGGGAGTAGGCGGGCGCGCACGCGGCGAGCGCGACAACGACTACGACGAGCACGAAGCGCATGCACGGAGCATCGCGGGGCGATGTTGCGCGCGCGTTGTCCGCGTGTTGTGAACCGTTACCAGACGTACGGGACGAGTCGGTACTTCACGCGCGCGCGATACTCGGCGTAGCCGCGGAGATCGATCGCGAGCTGGGTCTCTTCGTCGCGAAGCCGCCACACGATCACCGCGAGCATCGCGGGCACGGCGACGAGGCCCCACCACGACGCGAGTGCGAGCGGGACGCCGGCGAGCATGACGAGCGCACCCGCGTACATCGGGTGCCTCACGATCGCGTACGGTCCGGTCGAGACCACTTCTTGGTCTCGTTCGACGCCGATCGTCGCGGAGGTGAACGTGTTCGCGCGAAACACCCGCGCGACGATCCACAGGCCGAGCGCGACGAGCACATCGCCCGCGATCACAGCGCCGAGCGGGACCGTCGCGCCGCGGCGATGATCGAGTGCGGCGATCGCGAACAGCGCGAGGAACGCGATCGACGCGAACGCCTGGATGATCTTCTGGCGCACGCTCGGCTCGGCGAGCGGCCCGGCCTGGACGCGGCGCGCCAGCAAGGCAGGATCGCGGCGCGCGAGATCGATCGTGATCTCGGTCGTCGCGACGCCGAACACGGCGAGGAACAGCCACGCCTGCCAGTACGCAACGCCGCCGATCGCGACGAGGATCGCGGCGAGCACCGCGAGCAGGAACGCCAATCCGAGCGCTGCCTGCCGCGTGACGGTCATGGCACGAGCTTACCCGCCCCAGCGCTTCGCGAACCCGAACGACAGGAAGGGCAGGCGGTTCGTGCCGAGGTCGATCACCGCGCCGCTCGCGTAGAGGTCCCAGCTATGGGCGACGGTCGTCATCAAGGTTCCGGTCGCACTGACATACGAGCGGGTGACGAGCCCATCGGAAGCGCCGAACGGCAGCGTGAACGCGAGGCCGACATCGAGCGCTACCGTGGGCAGGACCTGGAGCTCGAATTCGCCGTCCGCAGAGCCGACGAAGACGTGGGTCCACACGAGCATGGCGGACGGATCGACGAGGCGATTCTCGTTGTAGCTGGCGCCCACTGCGAAGAACACCGCGCATGCGCTGGGCACGAGCGGTGCCTTGTACTCGAGATCCGCGTACTGATCGACGTGGAGGCTGTTATCCGCTTGTGGCACGCCACTCTCTGCACCGAGCACGACCGCGGCGTTCGCGCCGAGCGGAATGTCCGCGGATAGCGTCGCGTACGTGCCGACGTTCACGCTCAGCTCGAAGTCGCCAAACGAGTGGGTCACGCCGACGTCCGGCGTCTGATTCGTGAACACCTTTGTCGTGGTCGACTTGAATTCGTAGGCAGCACCCAGCGAAGTCATTCCCGCGAAGAGCGTGAGCGGCCGATCGACAAGCATCTCGGGATACGGCTCGGCCTCGGCCAGCGCGAGCGGAGTCGGCAACGCCGCGGGTGGAGTTGAAGACGGTGGCGCGAGCGGTGCGAGCGGTGGAGCGCTCGGATCCACGGCACCGGCCGGATCGGGTGGCGGTGGATCGGCGAATGCGACCGCGCTCCACGCGCTCGCGCCCGCCACGACAAACAACAACGCCCTCACTTCGCGCCGAACGTACCAGGAAATCCGCGGCAAGAGACGGCGCTGGTTCGACCAGCGCAGTGAACCGCGTCACCATCCGGCGCATGAAGCTCGCCGCCGTCCTCGCGCTCGCCGCCTGTGGAACAGCGCCACCACCACCGCCGCAGCGCCCGGCCGAGGATGCGCCCGCACTCGCCGCGCTGCGTGCCGCCGACTTCACGCACGCGAACCAGCTTGCCCAGGCCCAGCTCGCGATCGCGCCGCGCGATGCCGAGGCCGCGGCGATCCACGGGCTCGCGACGTATGCCGAAGCGGCGGAGGCCGCGGCGAGCGCGCTCGACGTGCGCCACGCGTTCTTGATCATCGACAACGCGTTCACGCCCGCCGGCAAGCCCGCGCTGCTCGAGCTCGCGGCCCAGCTCGAAGCCGTCGATCGCGATCTCGCGGTGGTCGCCGACGATCCGGCGTTCTCGCTCGAGCTCTGCCTCGCGTGCTGGCACTACGACTGGAATCACGACGGCAACATCGACAGCCACGACGACGAGCTGTTCACGGTCGAGCGCGACGCGAAGGGCGAGCGGATCGAACCGGGCGATCCGCGGCGGACGCCGACGTTCCGGTTCGATCACGGCGACGCGCTGTGGGCGAGGGCGATGGTGTCGTTCCAGCGCGCGACGCTCGAGCTGATGCTCGCGTATCGCTGGAGCGATGCATCGCGGGGCGACTCGAGAACCAAGCAACCGGTCGTGATCCACCTCGAGTCGGCCGATCGCGTGAAGCACGCGCGCGAGCTCGTGCTCGCCGGGCTCGACTACTCCGATGCGTCGCGCCGCGCGTACCTCGCCGAGACCGACGACGACCGCGAGTGGGTGCCGAACCCGCGCCAGCACAGCCACCCGATCCCGCTCGAGGTCGACGATCGGCTGTACGAGACGTGGACCGGCGTCGTCGCAGACGTCCGCGACCTGATGGCGGGTAAGCGCGGGCTCGGTCTACGCGAGGTCGCAGGCCTGATCTCGCCGAAGCTGACCGCGCTCGCTCCGGACGCGTTCATCGACGTCGGCAAGATGTTCAGCGACCCCACCGACATCACGCTCGCAGTCGACAAGGAGGGCGATACCGAGGCCTCGATGCAGCAGTGGCTGCGCGGCGTCCTGGGGCACGGTTACGCGGATCACATGCAACCGTCACCGCTCGTCCACCGGCTCGCGGCGATCCGGACCGAGCTCGAGAGCGGGAGCGAGACGCTCGATCGCAAGCTGCGCTACCTGCTGTGGATCAACTGATCTCGGCTCGCTCAGCTGAACACAGATTCTGCCAAGCGAACTTCCTTCCATCACCGCGTCGCCCGTGGCAGCGTCCGCGGGCCGTTCAACAAACAAAGGGTGATGATGATGCTGGGTAAGGTTCTTGTCGCGATGGTGTTAGTGGGTGGTTGCACGAGCGGATCGAACGATCCGACGGGTACCGCGAATCAGGCGGTCACGGGGTCGACGACGGTCGACGCCGCGCGCGTCCCGAACAACTTCTTGCAGGGCGCGACGCTGCGCCACGGCGACGCCGCGCAAGGGCGCCACAAGGCGGGCGCGGCGTTCTCGAACGGCGTCGGCGTCGACTCGGTCGCGAACTTCGTCGGTTCGTTCACGACGCCGGGCTTCGACGGCGCGGGCAACCCGCAGTCGGTGTGGCCGTACTCGATGGTCGGTGCGCCGCCGTCCGCGAACCGGACGACGACGTTTCGCGCGCCGATCATCCCGATCACGGTCGAGCTCCTCGACGCGTCGGGCAACGTCGCGCTGTCGCCGAACGGCTCGCCGCTCCGCATGGTCGTCGGCGCCGACACGATCGATGCGACCGTGAAGTCGCCGGTGTTCGGCTCGTTCGCCTACAACTCGGGCACCGGCCAGTTCACCGACCAACTGATGCGGACGCAGTTCTGGAACCAGTTCTCGCATCACGGCCACGACCGCGATCATGACGGCGACGATGGCGGCTATCACAACGTGCTCGCGCCGGTCGTCGCGCCGACGATGACGATCCAGCTGCCGCTCGGCAGCTATCGCTACGCACCGAAGGCAGATGGCTCGTGCTGCGCGTTCATCCTCGCCGACGCGGGCACGTTCGGTAACGCGCTGTTCCCCGCGACGCCGACCGACACGACGACCGTGCTCGGTGCGGCCGAGAACAACCACACGATCCGCACCCGCGATATCACGACGCTGCTGTTCAAGGACGTCTATCTCTACGACGGCGATCCGTCGAACTGCTGCATCCTCGGCTACCACTCGTACGACTCCGAGCCGGGCGACGCGTCGAACGGCAACCTCGAGCGCCGCTACGTGATGGACTACGCGAGCTTCATGTCGCCAAATCTCTTTTCGTTCGGGTTCCAGGACGTGACCGCGTTCAGCCACGAGATGTCGGAGCTGTTCGCCGATCCGTTCATCGACAACGCGACGCCGTGGTGGCTGTCGCAGGATCCCGCGCTCGGTTCGTCGCTGTGCCAGAACAACCTCGAGACCGGTGATGTGATCGAGGTGTTGAACCAGCCGGTCTATCCGGTCGCGATGAACAACCGGACCTATCACCCGTCGAACGAGGCGATGCTGCCGTGGTTCGCGTTCCAGTCGCCGTCGACGGCGCGCGGTGGCGCGTACAGCTTCCCCGACGAGACGGTGCTCCCGTTCCTGTCGCCGGGACCGCTCGGCGTCAACTGCGCCGCGCCGCCGACGCCGTGATCACGGCTTCTGGAACAGCAGCACGAACCGATCGCTCGTGCCGCGCTTGTCACCAGCGGCCTTCGGCGAGCTGTTCCAGTCGCGCTTGTCGTCGGGGTTGCGCAGCACGTTCGATTCGCCGGCCGGCTTGAAGCCCGCGGCCTTGACCTCGGTCTCGACGACCTTCTGGTCGATGCGATGGAGCGTGTCGGTATCCTTCGTTCCGCTGCCGTCGGTCGCGCTCGAATCGACGATGCCGTAGTAGCCACCCTTCTTCAGGTGGTCGAAGATCGCCTTGTTCATCTTGCCGCGGTCGGTGCCCTTCATGTTCACCGTGTCGTGGTAGTTCAGCACCGTCACGACGGCGTCGAGATCCTTCGCCTCGGGCGGGAACGGATCGTCGATGTTGCGCTCGACGCCGACGACGTTCGCCATCACCGGCTTCGCGGCGCGCTTGGTCCACGGCTCGCGCAGGAACGCGTCCATGAACTCTTTCGTATTCTCCGCCCAGATCTTGCCGGTCGGGCCGACGATCCGCGCCATCAGCTCGGTCGTGTAGCCGCGACCCGCGAAGATCTCGCCGACCTTCGCGCCCGGCGCGATGTGGAAGAACGCGAGGACCTCGCCCGGCTTGCGTCCCGCGTCGAGGCGACGATCGGCGTCGTCGCGATCGGTCGCGGCGATCGCGTCCTTGATGGCCTGCGGCACATCCGCGGCGGGCGTGTACGGCGGAATCGGCGCTTCGGCCGAGCCGGAGCCCGAGCCCGCGGCGACCGCCGAGCCCATCGCCGAGCCGGAGCCCGCGGAACCCGTCGCGACCGCGGAGCCCTGCTCGGGCTGACCCGGATCGATGCCTTCTTTGGGCTTGGACTTGCCACAGCCGGCCGCGAGGACCAGCGCGAGTGCGAGGAGCTTGTTCATGCCCTCGTTCATCCCGCGGTTTGGCCGCGCTCGCAATGCGTACCGGCGGCCCTGTCGCGGTTCACTCGTCGTGCGCGAACGATTGGGCGAGCTTTTCGAGCACGCCCTGATCTTCGAGTGTAGTCGTATCGCCCCGCGACTTGGATCCGGATGCGATCTCGCGGAGCAAGCGTCGCATGATCTTGCCTGACCGCGTCTTCGGGAGCGCTTCGGTGAAGCGCACTTCCTCGGGCCGGGCGAGCGCGCCGATCTGCGCGGTGACGTGCTCGCGCAGCTCCTTCGCGAGTGCGTCGTTCGCGTCGACGCCCATCCGCGGCGTGACGAACGCGACGATCGCCTGACCCTTGAGATCATCCGGGCGCCCGACGACCGCAGCTTCGGCGACCTTCGGGTGCGAGACCAGCGCGCTCTCGACTTCCATCGTCGATAGGCGGTGACCGGCGACGTTGATCACGTCGTCGACCCGGCCCATCACCCAGAAGTAGCCATCGGCATCTTTGCGCGCGCCGTCGCCGGCGAAGTACGCGCCGTGGATCTCGCTGAAGTAGGTCTTCTCGAACCGCTCGTGGTCGCCGAAGATCGTGCGCAGCATCCCGGGCCACGGCCGCTCGATCACGAGGAAGCCACCTTCGTTCGGCAGCGCCGGAGTGCCGTCCTTGTGGACCACGTTCGCGGCGATGCCGGGCAGGGGCTTCGTCGCAGAGCCGGGCTTCGTCGCGGTCGCACCGGGCAGCGGCGAGATCATGATCCCGCCGGTCTCGGTCTGCCACCACGTGTCGACGATCGGGCAGCGATCGCCGCCGATCAGCGAGCGGTACCACATCCACGCTTCGGGGTTGATCGGCTCGCCGACCGAGCCGAGCAGGCGCAGCGACGACAGATCGTGCTTCTTCGGCCACTCGTCGCCCCAGCGCATGAACGCGCGGATCGCGGTCGGCGCCGTGTAGAACACGGTCACGCCCCACTTCTCGATCATCTCCCAGAACCGATCGGGTCCGGGCTGATTCGGCGCGCCTTCGTACATCACGACCGTCGCGCCGTTCGCGAGCGGACCGTAGACGACATAGCTGTGGCCCGTGACCCAGCCGATATCGGCCGTGCACCAGAACACGTCGTCGTCGCGGAGGTCGAACACCATCCGCGCGGTGTACGTCGCGTAGGTCAGGTAGCCGCCGGTCGTGTGGAGGATGCCCTTCGGCTTGCCGGTCGTGCCGCTCGTGTAGAGCGAGAACAGCGGATGCTCGCTGTCGAACATCGCCGGCTCGTGCTTGCCCGACGCTTTGTCGACACTCTCGTGCCACCACACATCGCGCTCGCCCCACGCGATCGGATTCGCGCAGCGCTTCACGACGAGCGTGTGCTTCACCGACGCCGCGGTCATCAGCGCCTTGTCGACGTTCTCCTTGAGCGGCACGATATGGCCGCGCCGCCAGCCGCCGTCGGCGGTGATCACGAGCTTCGCCTTCGAGTCGTTGATCCGATCCGCGAGCGCCTCGGCCGAGAAGCCACCGAACACGACGGTGTGTGGCGCGCCGATCCGCGCGCACGCGAGCATCGCGATCGCCGCCTCGGGGATCATCGGCAGATAGATCGCGACGAAGTCGCCTTTCTGAATCCCGAGCGCGGTCAGCGCGTTCGCCGCCTTGCACACCTCGCGGTGGAGCTGGCCGTAGGTGAGCACGCGCGTGTCACCCGGCTCGCCCTCGAACATCAGCGCGGCCTTGTTCTTGCGCGGGCCATGGGCATGGCGATCGAGGCAGCTCACCGTCGCGTTGAGCTCGCCGCCGACAAACCACTTCGCATCGGGGAGCTTCCAGTCGAGCACCTTCGACCAGTGCTTGCTCCAGACGAGCTCGCCCGCGATCTCTGCCCAGAACGCATCGGGGTTGGCGTGGGCGCGCTGCGCGAGCGCCTCGTACTCCGCCATGCTCTTGACGTGCGCGTGCTGCGAGAACGCCGCGGGCGGCGGGAAGCTACGGGTCTCGTTCAGTACCGAATCGATCGACGTGTTCGACATGATTCGCTCCTTTAGATAACGGCGACGACTTCGATCTCGACCTTCGCATCGCGCGGCAACCGCGCCGCCTGCACCGTCGAGCGCGCCGGTGGTTCGGTGGGGAACTCCGTGCCGTAGACCACGTTGACCTTCGCGAAGTCGTCCATGCTCGCGAGGAAGATCGTCGTCTTCACGACGTGCTGGAACGTGGCGCCGGCTTCGGCGAGGACCGCCTTCAAGTTCGCGAGCACCTGGCGGGTCTGCGCGTCGACATCGCCCTCGATCATCGCGCCGGTCTTGGGGTCGAGCGCGATCTGGCCGCTGGTGAAGACCATCCGTTTGTCGCCCACTTGCACCGTCACGGCTTGCGAATACGGCCCGATCGCGGCCGGTGCTTCGGAGGTCCGCACGATCGTCTTCTCCATGCTGCCGTCGTATCACAACGATTGACACCCGGCCGGGAGCGTTGCTAAACAACAGGACCTCTCGGGCGCTTAACTCAGCGGGAGAGTGATTCCTTCACACGGAATAAGTCGGGGGTTCAATCCCCTCAGCGCCCACCAAGTCCTCGACGGCACGACCTGGCCGTCGGGGACTTTTCTTATTTGAGGTCCGAGTAGCCGCCGCCGTTCACGACGTGCGTGTAGCCCGCGGCCTCGAGCGTCTCCTTCGCCTTCTGGGCGCGCCCGCCGCGCGCGCAGTACACGACGACGGGCTTGGTCTTGTCGCCGGCGACGAGCTTGTCGACCTCCGCCATGCGCGCGGCGACATCGTCGACCGGCAGGTTCGTCGCGCTCGCGACGTGGCCGCCGGCGAATTCTTCGGGCGTGCGGACGTCGAGGACGGTCGCGCCGGAAGCGATCAGGGAGCGCGCGGTAGCCGGATCTTTGTCGACAGTGCCTGCCATGTGGTGCTCCGATTTCGCGGGTTCGGACTTCGAGCAACTCGCGAGGGCGAGCGCGAGAAGCAGGATGCGCGTCATGGAGGCGGTGTAACGCGCTCTCGCGTTTCGCGCTACGCTCGCTCGCCAATGGTCGACGTCACGCTGCCGATGGCAGAGGCGGACCGCGTGGAGGCTCTGCCGCGCTTTGCGGCCGGCACGTCGATCAGTCGGTTTCGGATCGTGGGCGAGCTCGGCGCCGGCGGCATGGGCATCGTGTTCGAGGCGTATGACCCCGAGCTCGATCGCCAGGTCGCGATCAAGGTGCTTGGCGATCGGGACGCGGGTCGCAAGTTGCTCGACGAGGCGCAGGCGATGGCGCGGCTCGCGCATCCCAACGTGGTGCCGGTCTACGAGGTCGGGACGATCGACGATCAGTTGTTCCTCGTGATGGAGCTCGTGCGCGGCGAGACGCTCGCGAGCTGGCTCGATCGGCCCCATGGCTGGCGCGAGATCGTGCGGGCGTTCCTCGAGGCGGGGGCAGGGCTCGCGGCCGCGCACGCGGCGGATCTCGTGCACCGCGACTTCAAGCCGAGCAACGCGCTCGTCGATCGCACGGGGCGCGTGCGAGTCAGCGACCTCGGTCTGGCACGCGCGCCGTCGAGCGGCCCGGTCCGGGCGGCGGGGACGACCGGCTACATGGCGCCGGAGCAGATCGAGGGCCGTGCCGTCGACGCGCGGAGCGACGAGTACGCGTTCGCGGTCTCGCTCGACCGGGCGCTATCGGGCAAGCGCGTGCCGCGGGCGATTCGTGCGGCGATCGCGCGGGCGATGGCGAGCGAGCCGGATGCGCGGTTCCCGACGATGGATGCGTTGCTCGCCGCGCTGCAACGAGGGCTCTCTGCGCGCCGGCGCTACGTCGCGATCGGTGCTGTGACCGTGATCGGCGTGGCCGCGGCGAGCGCGCTCGTCGTGTGGAAGTTGGCGGCGCAGGGAGATGGCTGCGCATCGGGCGCCGCGCTGATCGATTCGGTGTGGAACCGTGCGCGCGGAGACGAGCTCGTGCGTCAGCTCGCGGCGGCGCGGCCGAGTGCGGCGCCGGGTGTCGCGACGGGCCGCAGGATGCTCGACGGCTGGGCCGACGGTTGGCGGCTCGGCCGGCGAGAGGCGTGCCATGCGGACGAACGGAGCGCGCGGATCGGCTGTCTCGACGGTGAGCTCGGCGAGCTTCGCGCGCAGCTGGCGGCATGGGCGCATCCCGATGCGACCGCCGCGGATCGGATCGTGACGGCGGTCGGCGGGCTTCCAGATCCGGATCGTTGCTCGCACCCGTCGCCCCAGCTCTCGCTGCGCGCGCGGCCGATCGTGGAGCGCGCAGCCGCGCTCGATGCGGCGCATCGCGCGGGAACGTCGCGTGCGGTCGCGGCCGCCGGGCCGGCGCTCGTCGCAGATGCACGCCAGCTCGGCGAGCCGGGCGCGCTCGCCGTGGCGTTGCTCGCGGCCGGCGAGATCGCGCGAGACCTCGGCGATGATCAAAAGGCGCACGACGAGTTCGCCGAAGCCGTGGTCCAGGCGGGCAAGGCCGGCGATGACGCGCGCCTGCTCGATGCGCTCCAGTCCGAAGCGGTGCTCGCGACCTCGATCGGGCGACCGATGGACGGGCTCGGCTTGCTCGATGCCGCCGATGCGATCGTCGCGCGGACGGGCGCCGCCGATGATGGCCGCAACGCAACGATCCGAGGCAACGCGTTCCTCGATGCCGGCAAGCTCGGCGATGCCGAGCGCGAGCTCCAGAAGGCGGTGACGGTGCTCGAGTCGCTCGCCCAGCGCGATCCGGCGCGCGACCTCCAGCTCGCGAACGCGCTGAACCTTCTCGGCACCGCGTACTATCAGGGCAGCGAGGTCGGCAAGGCGCGGCCGTTGTTGTTGCGCGCGCTCGCGATCCGCGAGAACGAGCTCGGGCCGATGCATCCCGAGGTCGGTGCGGCGGTCGGCGATCTGGGCGAGCTCGAGAGCAAGGCCGGAATGCTCGACGACGCCGATGCCCACACCGAGCGAGCGCGCGCGATCTTCGCGATGGCCTACGGGCCCGACGATCAGCACGTGGCCCAGGCGCTGATGCAACGCGCGTTCATCGCGGCGCGACGCGGCAAGCTCGCCGAGGGTGCGCGGATGACCGAGGAGGCGAGAGCGGTGTTCGCGAAGTCGCTGCAGCCCGACGACCTCACGTTCGTGTCGCTCGAGACCCAGCTCGGCGCGATGGTCGGCTGCGAGAAGGGCATCCCGCACTTTCAGTCCGCGCTCGCGATCCTCGAGCGCCGCGGTCAGGCGGCAGAGACCCACGGCGTGATCGAAGGCCAACTCGCGATGTGCCTCGACGACGTCGGTCGCGATGACGACGCGTACGCGGCCGCGGCGAAGGCGGTGGCGGAGCTCGAGAACGCGAAAGCGGCGCCGGCGCAGTGCGCGATGAGCTGGATGCTGCTCGCGGACTTCGAGGCCAAGCGCGGCCACGCGCTACGGGCGATCCAGCTCGCGCAGCACCTGCTCGACGCGACGCGCGAAGGCGAGACGCCGCAGCTCGATACGATGCGAGCGCACGAACAGACCCAGCTCGCGGCGTGGCGGCGATGATCACGCGCACGCTGTCCGCTCCGAGCGAAGATGATGCCTCGGTCGTCCTCGGTGATCATCTGTATCTCGTCATCGCCGGCGGTAAGCCAGGCCGAGGCGCGCGGTGGTCGCTCGCCGGCATCGACAGCATCGTGATCGGGCGCGGCGCGCAACGCTCGACTCGCCGCGACGGCAAGGCGCTGCGGATCGATTGCCCGGATCCGTGGATGTCGACCGCGCATCTCCGGTTCGAACGCGAGAGCGCTCATTGGGTCGCGGTCGATGCCGGCTCGCGCAACGGCATCCTCGTGAGCGGCGCGAAGGTCGAACGGATGGCCGTGATCTCGGGCGAAGTGATCGAGGCGGGCCGCAGCTTCTTCATGCTCGGACTCGGCGAGCCTGTGGGCACGTTCGAGCTCGCCGCCGAGGCTCGCCCGCTCGCCACACTGCTGCCGGAGCTCGCGGTCCGGTTCGGCGAGCTGCGCGAGATCGCGCGGACCGGTGTGCCGGTGCTGATCGGCGGCGCGACCGGGACGGGCAAGGAGCGGGTCGCGGCAGCGCTCCATGCGGATTCGGGCAGGCGCGGTGCGTTCGTGCCCGTGAACTGCGGTGCGTTGCCACCCGCGCTGGTCGAGAGCGAGCTGTTCGGCCACAAGAAGGGTGCGTTCACCGGCGCGCTTGCCGATGCGCCCGGGCTCGTCGTCGCGTCGGATGGCGGCACGCTGTTCCTCGACGAGATCGGTGACTTGCCGGCGCACGCGCAGGCCGCACTCCTGCGCGTGCTCGAGGAGCACGAGGTTCGCGCGGTCGGCGCCACCACGGGTGTCGCGATCGATCTGCGCGTCGTCGCGGCCACGCATCGCGATCTCGCGGAGCGCGTCGAGTCCGGCGAGTTCCGCGAGGATCTCTACGCGCGGCTCGCAGGGTTCGAGCTCGAGCTTCCGCCGCTCGCCGAGCGCCGCGTCGACCTCGGTGCGATGCTCGCGGAGATTTCCCCCGACGTGCAGTTGTCGGCTGCCGCGGTCCGCGCACTGCTCGCGTACGCGTGGCCGCGCAACATCCGCGAGCTCGTCCACGCGATCGAGCGCGCCGCGGCGTTGGCCGGTCCTGGCGAGATCGCGCTCGCGCACCTCCCCGAAGCCATCGCGGCCGCGAAGCTCGCGCCAGAGGCCTTGCAGGTCGACCCTCTGCGCGATCAACTGGTCGCGCTGCTCGCGAAGCATCGCGGCAACATCAGCCACGTCGCCGCCGAGATGGGACGGTTGCGCCAGCAAGTCCAGCGCTGGCTCAAGCGCTATGCGATCGACGCGGATCGCTATCGCTGAGCGGAGTCGGCTTCGCCGTCCGCTGCGCGCTTTGCGCGCGCTTCGGCCGTGTGCGCGGCCTCGTCGAGCGCGGCGATGGCCTGCCACGAGGCGGCGAGAGGCTTCGCCCACGCCGCGAGGCCAGCTTGCGGCGCGAGCTTGTAGTCGATCGCCTTGGTCTCGCCGGCGAGCCCGAGGTCCTTGGCGAGCTGCGCGGTCAGCGCGTCCCGCGCAGCATCGAGCGCCGCGTACGCGTGATCGGTCTTCGCCATCTCCGCTTTCAGCCGAGCCAGCTTCGCGCCCTTCAGATAGCCAGCCTGGAACTCGAGCACCTCTTTGCGCGACTTCGGATCGTCATGCGCGGGCTTCGGTAGGGCGATCTTGCCGGTCGTCTGGACGTGTAGTGTCTCCGCTTCGCGGGTGATGCCGACGCAACTGCCCTGGATCCACGCCGCTACGAGCTCGCCACCGTGGAGCGCCGAGGCGCACGCGATGAACTCGCGCGTCGTATCCAACCGGATCTTGTCGGTCATGCGCTCGAACGCGACTTGCTTCACGTCGGCGCTGATGAATGCGAGCGAGCCGCGGACCGCGAGCCGCTCGGCGGGAACAGCGGTATCGAGCGCGTGCTCGCTGACGATCGTGCCGAACAGGATCGGCTCGCTGCCATACGCCCACCACGCGATGCCGATCGGACGATCTCGTGCCAAGCCGACGGGTGGCTTCGGCAGGATCGAAAGTGAGCTCGCGCCGAACGCGTCGACGAGGTCCTGATAGGTCGAGGCGACCGCGACGCCGTCGAGGTCGGCCGGCAGGTATGCGAGCGCGTCGAGGTGAGCGAGCAGTTGGCGCGGAGCGTCGGCCTTGACAGCCTTCGCGGGTGGCGGCGCGTTCGAGCCGGTGGTCTCCGCGGGCGCAGGAGAGCTCGACGAGCAACCGGCGAGCAAGGCGAGTGTGACGAGCTTTCGCATGACTAGCGGACTCCGTCGCGAATCGCGCCGAGCATCGCGTGCATGTTGCGATGGACCGGGATCGACGCGCGCAACCGCGGCGCGGGATTCAGCGACGCGCGAGGACCCGCATCGCCGCTCTTGAGGTTGTTGCCGTTCGGATCGGACAGCAGGATCGAAGCGTCGTCGACGACGAGATCGATCTCGGCCGCGGCGAGCAAGCGATCGCGAACCTCGGGCTTTGCGAGGATGCGCCGGATCGCATCGGGATCGGTGCCGAACACGGCGAACCGCTTCGCGAGCACTGCATCGTCGAGCTCGATCGGCCCGGGATAGACCTGCTTCCACGTGCGCTCCTTGCCCGTGACGTGCTCGGCGATCGCCTTGCCGGCGCCGGGCATCAGCTTGCGCTCGGCGATCTGGAGCCGGATCGATGGCGCCTGGGCCAGCACCATGCGCCAGCTCTCGCGCCGCACCCGGTAGCGGCCTTCCGTGCGTGCCGAGCTCGCGAACACGAACGCGCCGGCGGGATCCGGGCGGACGTAGCGCTTCTCGAGCTCCATCTTCCACGCGTTCCCACGCTTCGGCGCGAAGCGAACGGTCTCGTCGATTCCGGCGTTCGGGATCTCGGGATGGCGATAGCCGGTCTCGGTGAAGAATGCGGTCTGCGCGGCGAGGATCTCGGGCAGGTGCTTGCGCGTGCTCAGGACGAGCGCCACGACGGTGACGAGGGCGATCACGACGATTCCGAGGAACCAGAAGAGGAGATGCATGCGCCCGCCCCGAGCAGGGCGTATGCCAGCGCAACCTGGCGGATCGCCGAGCTGTCGCCATGGGTTGCAGCCGTTGCACCGCCGTTGCACGCGTGTTGCGGCGGCCATTGCGTGCGATCCTGGAGGCAATGGTGGATCCGGACGATGCCGCGACCGATGCGATGGGCACCGAGGCGACGCAGGTGCCTGCGGGTGGGACGAACCCCGCGGCCGGCACGCTCCCCGCGCGCTATCGGCTCGCCGGAACGCTCGGTCACGGCGGTATGGGCGAGGTCCTCCTCGCGACGGACACCCGGATCGATCGCGAGGTTGCGATCAAGCGCATGTTGATCGATCCGACCGCACCCGCGGTCGCGCGGTTCCTGCGCGAGGCGAAGGTTCAGGGTCGGCTCGACCACCCCGCGATCGTGCCGGTCTACGAGCTCGCGCACGATACCGAGAACCGCCCGTTCTTCGTGATGAAGCGGCTCGTCGGGACGACGCTCGCGGACGTCCTCGCGCGCGGGGCGAGCGACGCGCGCTACACGCGGCAGAAGCTGCTCCGCGCGTTCGCAGATGTCTGCCTCGCGATCGAGCTCGCGCATCGCCGCGGCGTGATCCACCGCGATCTCAAGCCGGCGAACATCATGCTCGGCGACTACGGCGAGGTCTACGTGCTCGACTGGGGCATCGCGCGGATCGTCGGCGAGACCGAACCGGAGCTGCGCGTGCCGACGACCGGTGAGGCCCAGTTGACCCAAGCGGGCGCGATCCTCGGAACGCCCGGCTACATGGCGCCCGAGGCCGTTGCGGCGGAAGACCCGGATCACCGCATCGACATCTTCGCGCTCGGCGCGATCCTGTTCGAGCTGCTCGCAGGCCAGCCGCTGATCGCGCGCGGCGCGGGCATCGCCGGGGTGCTCGACGCGTTCGAACCGCGACCGTCGGTCCGGGCGCCGGACCGTGACGTTCCGCCCGAGCTCGACGAGGTGTGCGTGGCGGCACTCGCCATCGCGCGCGGCCAACGGCCGACCGCACGCGAGCTCGCCGAGCGCATCGAACGCTTCCTCGACGGCGATCGCGATCTCGCACAGCGCAAGCGGCTCGCGGCGACCCACCTCGAAGCGGCGCGTGCGGCAGCCGCCGGCGAGCGCGAGGCCGATCGCGCACTCGCGATGCAGGAAGCGGGCAGGGCGCTCGCACTCGACCCGAGCTCGTCGGCCGCCGACCTGCTCGGCCGGTTGATGCTCGAGCCGCCGAAGCGGATCCCCGACGAGGTCGCCGAGCGCCTCGAGGATCTCGAGGATCGATCGAGCCGGACCAAGGCGTCGTCGTTCTTGCCGGCGTACGTCGCGTGCATCCTCTCGCTGCCGTTGATCATGTGGACCGGCCTCCACACGTGGATCGGGATCGTCGGCTACGTCGGCTCGACGGGGATCAACATCGTGTCGTGCGCATGGGTGATCCACAAGCGCAAGCGGACCAGCGCGCTCGACATGTACGTCGTGTTCGCGACGAACCTCGTGCTCGTCGTCACGACGACGTGGCTGTTCGGCCCGGTGCTGATCGCGCCGAGCATCGCGATCGTGATCGCGATGGCGTTCTCGATGGATACGCGGCTACACGCGACCAAGGTGATCGGCTTCACGATGGCGGCGCTCCTGCTGCCGTTCCTGCTCGAGGTCCTCCACCTCGGCTGGCCGCAGAGCTTCCTGATGATCGACGGCGATCTCCGGATCCATTCGGACGTGTTCGCCGGGAAGCTGCCGCAGTCGCACATCGCGTTCGCCGCGTACTTCGTGATGGTCACGCTCGTCAGCGGGCTCGCATCGCGCCGCCTCGCGGTCAGCGAGCGCGCCGCGATGCGCCAGGTCGAGCTCCAGGCGTGGCACCTGCGCCAGCTCGTCCGCTAGCCGAAGTACATCGCGAACCGGAACACCGTCTCGAACCCGAGGTGCTCGAGGATCGGCGCCGACGTCGCCTCGCGCGCGTGGGTCGTCGCGAGTGGAATTCCGAGCGAGCGAGCGTGGGCGAGCCGCGCCGCGACCAGAGCGCGATACACGCCGCGGCCGCGCGCTGCGGACAGGACGACGCCGCCGCGCAGGAACGCGGAGCGTTCGAACGCGTGATAGCTCGCGGCGCCGACGGGCTCGCGGTTGGCGATGCGACGAACATGTGCTGATCGCCCTCGGCGAGCTGGTGGCGGTGCAGCGCATCGAGCGGAGCACGGTCCGCGGTCCAGCCGGTCGCCATCGCGTGCGTGTAGTCGTCGATCCGATCGGCGCCGACGCGCTCGACGTCGCAATCGCCGTGCGCGAGCTCGAGCGTGGTCGGGCATGCCATCCCGCGGCCCCAGCCGGTCTCGAGCCCGCCGCGCCAGGCGTTCGCCGAGGTCGGCGGGTGCGCTGCCCGGCCCTGCGTTCCAGCGGAACCGGAGGCCGAGGTCGCGATACATCGCGATCGTCTCGTCGATGATCCGGTCGGCGTCGTCCTCGGCGAGCGCCGAGTGAATGACCTCGTTCATCCCGCCGCTCTTGATCGACGGCGTGATGATCTGCAACCAGCCCGCTCGTTCGATCACGCGCAGGTCCGGCAACTGCGGGAACGCACGGCGCGGCGTGACGACGACTTCGTGGAGAGCGTCGATCACTACTTGGAGAGCGTCGTCTCGTCGAGCGGAGCTTCGGGCTCTTCGTCGAGATCTTCGTTGACCGCGGGCTTGGCCGCGGGTGCGGCGGGGGCCGGCGGGGCGACCGCCGGCATCGGTGCTTTCGCGGTCTTCGCCAGGTACTTCACGAGCAAGCCGACGAGCTGCTCGTGGGTCTTCCGGACGTAGCCCTTCTGGAGCGGGCGATCGCCGTTCGTCACGATCGAGAACACGAGCGGGCGCTGCGGATCGAGATCGAGCATGCCGGTCAGCGCGATCACCGTCGACAGCGTGCCGGTCTTCGCGTGGATGTGGCCCTTCAGCTCGGGCGTCTTGAACCTGCGGCCGAGCGTGCCATCGGTGCCGCCGATCGAGAGCGAGCTCAACCACGCCATGCCCGCGGTCGCATCGGAGTCGACCGAGAAGCCGGCGGCACTGCGGAACACGCCGACGAGCTCTCGCGCCGAGATCCGCGTGTGATAGGAGAGCCCCGAGCCGGAGTCGAGTAGAGCGTCGGCCTTGTCGACGTGAGGATGGCGCGCGAGCCACGCGTACATCGCCTCGAGAGCGCGATCCATCGACGGATCCTCGCGACGCGCGAGTGCGGTCGTCGTCATGATCACCCGATCGGCGAGCCAGTTGATGCTCCACTTGTTGACCCGCGTGATGATGTCGGAGAGCGCCATCGACTCGTGGCGCGCGAGCTCGATCGGCAGGCCGCCCTTGCCAGCGGCATCGCCGATGAAGTCGCCGAGCTCGCGGGTCGAGACATCGCCGGCGACCGTGATCTGGTGCGCGCGCAACGCCGCGCGAACCACGTGCGCCGCATCGTACGTGCGCTCCTTGATCGCGAGCTGATACGTCGTCGCGCCGCCCTTGCCGAGCGTGCCGTGGATCGCGAGCTCGACCCGCGTGTGGCCGGCGGCGTCCTTCGTCGATTCGGCGGTGTAGGTCAGGTGCGGGCGTTGGAGCGATGACGTGGTCTTCGCGTCGATCTTGAACGTCACGAGATCGAAGCCGGCAGGCGCGGTCGCGGTCGGAGCCTCACCCGGTGCCCCTGCCTTGATATCGATCGGCACGACCGCGCGGAACAAGCCGTCGCGCATCGGGTCGCTGCCGACGACGATGTCACCGTCGAGCGCCTTCACGCCGCGAGCAGCGAGCTGAGCGCCGAGCTCGTCGAGATCGGCGGCGACGAGCGTCGGATCCCACGTGCCGAGCAAGTAGACGTTGCCGTGGATCGTGCCCTCGGCATCCGGCTCGGGACCGAGCAGCCGCGTCGCGTACTTGAAGCCCGGGCCCATCAGCTCGAGCGCGGTCGCGGTCGAGATCATCTTCACGTTCGACGCCGGGTTCAGCGGATCGTCGGCGTTGACCGCGAACATCGGCTCGCCGGTGCGAGCGTCGGCGACGAAGATGCCGGTGTTCGTGTAGCGCAACGGGCCGTGGAGCAGCTTCTCGATCTGCTTCGCGGTGTCTTCCTCTGCGGTCAGCGGCTCTTCGCGGCGGCCGACGGCTTCGCGCGCGGGGCGCATCACGCCGGAGCTGCGAACTTCGACGCGGGCATGCGCACCATCGTGGCGCGGCTTCACCGCGGCCGGCGCGCGCGTGGCGATCACCGCGGGTGCGGGAGCGGCGATCGCCGTCGACGTTGCCAAAAGCAACGCGAGCGTAAGCTTCACTCCATTCACTTGGGCCCTCGCACGACGATGATCGTGGCGCCCTCACCGCCATCGCTCGCGCACGCGGTCGCGAACGCGCGGACCAAGCCACTCGCGGCGCCGAGCAGATCGGAGACGACGGCCTCGCGCAGCGGCGCGCCGGCTTCGGAGTGGAGACCACGACCGTGGATCACACGTACTCGACGTCGCCCGAGGTCGCGCGATTCAACGAGGAACGCGCGGAGCTTCGCGACGCCTTCGTCGACGGTAATTCCGTGCAAATCGAGCGTCGCTTCGATGTGAACCTTGCCGGTCCGCAGCTCCGCAACTTGCGCGAGCGACACGCCGGGCGCGCGCGCCGAATAACGCGTCCCGTCGCCTTCGACTGCGAGCTTCACCTCCGGTGGCAACACCGCGACGCGCACGGGGGATGGAGGAGAAGGTGGGACAGCCACGCGATCTCGCGTCGCGAGCGGTTGAGCACCGCGCACGGCTTCGAGAAACAACGCCTGGTCCTCTGCGGACACGGCAGTCCGCTTCACCTTCATGTCTCCATTGTGTACTCGCCGGGCGGATAACGGTCCAAGAAATCTTGTAGGGTCGCCCGCGATGTCGACCAAGACCCCCTCGACTCCTCGCGTTGCCTACTTCTGCATGGAGTACGGCCTGGACCCGGCCTTCCCGATCTATGCCGGCGGCCTCGGGATCTTGGCAGGCGACCACATGAAGTCGGTAGGTGACCTTCACGCACCGGTCACTGGGATCGGCTTGTTCTGGGACGAGGGCTACACGAAGCAGGTGATCAAGCGCACCGGCGTTATCGACGACCAGTACCCGAAAACCCCCCGCGACGCGCTGCGCCGGGTGGACCTGCCCAAAGGGGTGAAGCTCGAGGTCACGGTCAAAGGCAAGAAGGTCCCGCTCCGGGTCTGGAAGGTCGACCGCTACATCTCGTCGACGCTGTACCTGCTCGAGCCCGAGCGCGACGCCGATCGCTGGATCACGACGCGGCTCTATGGCGGTGGCGAGGACGAGCGGCTGGCCCAGGAGATCGTGCTCGGCGTCGGCGGTGTTCGCCTGATCCAGGCGCTCGGCGCGGACATCGACGTCTACCACTTCAACGAGGGCCACGCGGTCTTCGCCGGGCTCGAGCTCCTTCGGCTCGGCACGTTCGGCGGCAAGTCGCTCGCCGACAAGATGGCGAAGCTGCGGCCGCACGTCGTGTTCACGACGCACACGCCGGTGCCCGCGGGCAACGAGGTCCATGACCTCGCGCTGATGAAGAAGCTCGACGCGAACTGCGGATTCTCCGACAAGGACCTCGAGACGATCGGCGGCTCGCCATTCTCGATGACGGTCGCCGGGCTGCGGCTCGCGCGGATCGCGAACGGCGTCGCCGAGCTCCACGGCGAGACCGCGCGCGAGATGTGGAAGGACGTCGCCGGCGCCGCGCCGATCATCGCGATCACGAACGGCGTGCACGTGCCGACCTGGCAGGACGCGCGGATCCGCGCCGCGCTCGTCGTCGAGAAGACGAAGCAAGCGCAAGACGAAGCGCTGTGGACCGCGCACCAAGCGATGAAGCAGGAGCTCGCCGCCGAGATCGAGAAGCGCACCGGCGTCGCGCTCCAGCTCGACAAGCTCGTGATCGGGTTCGCGCGGCGCGCGGCGTCGTACAAGCGCGCGGATCTGATCCTCCAGGACGACAAGGCGCTGAAGTCGCTGTTCGATCGCGGGATCCAGCTCGTGTACTCGGGCAAGGCGCACCCGCGCGATACCGCCGGTAAGGCGCTCGTGACGAAGCTCGTCGCCGCCGCGAAGGCGCACCCGAAGCACGTCATCTTCCTCGAGAACTACGACATGCATCTCGGCGCGCTGCTCACCCGCGGCGTCGATATCTGGCTCAACAACCCGCGCCGTCCACTCGAGGCGTCGGGCACGAGCGGCATGAAGGCGGCGATGAACGGCGTGCCGAACCTGTCGATCCTCGACGGCTGGTGGCCCGAGGGCTGCGAGCACGGCGTGACCGGCTGGAAGATCGGCGACGCGAATCCCGATGACGACGCGTTCGACGACAAGGCCGCCGCGAAGATCGACAAGCGCGATCGCGACCTCCTCTACAAGACGCTCGATCGCGACGTGCTCCCGGCCTACGCGGATCGCACGAAGTGGCTCGCGATCATGCGCGCGAGCATCGCGATGTCGCAGTGGCGGTTCTCGAGCGACCGGATGATCGAGGACTACCTCGCGAAGATCTATCGCGCGCCGGTCGCCGCCGCGTCGGGTCGTGCGGTGCGTGCAGCGTCGAGCCGCGCGTCGGGTCTGTAGAGCGTCTGGTGGCGCTTGCCGCGCCATTCGAGCACGAGGTAGTCGCCGATCTGTTCGGCGGTCGCCTCGTCGAGCGTGCGCTTCGGCGTCGCGCGTAGGCACGGATGATCGCCGGGCTCGACCGCGAGCTCGTGGAAGTGCCAGTGGTCTTCTTCCTTTTGGCCATCGAGCACGTACGCGTCGTCGAACGTCCAGCTCGGCGCGTTCGCGCACGCGATCGGTCGACCGTCCGGCGAGCGGACCGTCACCCGACGGCGATACGTCGCGTCGAGCGCCGTCTCGCTACGCCGCGAGATCTCCCACCACTCGATCTCGTCGTGGATGTTGCCGGCAGCATCGACGGAGGTCGCGCTCCACCGCCACGGCCCGGTCGGGACGAACGTCGCCGGCCACGGCGCTGGCGGCAGGGCAGGCGTCGATTTGCCGACGTGCCAGAGCGTCTCGTTGCCGGCGGCATCGCCCTGGCCCCACTTGAGTGCGAGCCGGGTCGGATCGGGGACCGCGCGATATTCGCCGAGGTGGCGAAACCCGTGATCGCACGGCGATGGCTCGGTCTGATAGCCGGTCTCCTTGATCACGAGCTCGTCGTGGACGAGCTCCGCGGTGACGTCGAACACGGCGCGCTGGCGATACGCGGAGCGCTCGTTGCACTGGAACACCGCGTGGTCGAGCGACGTGACATCGACGGTGCGGACGTAGCGGCCCTTCAACAGGAACGGTTGCGCCGGATCGGCAGCGAACCGCCACAGCTCTTCCTCGACGCGCGAGGTGCCGCGCTCTTCGGTGCGATACAGCCAGCGCCAGTCGCCGGCGAGCTCGGACAGGCCGAGCTGCTCGGGCGGCGGCACGGTCTGCTGTTGCCCGCCGTGCTGCGAGCACGCCGCGAGCGCGACGAGCACGACGCGTTTCATGGAGCGCTATTCGCCGCCGGGGCGACGCGCATACGTCGCCGCGACGATCTTCGCGATCGCCGCATCCGACAGCGAGTCGGGCCGGACGTGGAACCTCGACGGCGGGTCGTACTCCCACGCGACGCGCGCGGAGAGCCGTTCGGTCGCTTGCGCCTGCGTGAAGCCCAGCCGGTACAGCGTCCCGGCGCGGTCCGCGAGCTCGGTCTCGGCGACCTTGGCGCGCAGCTTCGGGCCGTGCTTGTGCATGGGGCTACGCTCGAGCCAATCGAAGGACATGACGCGAGTATACTCGCATCGATGTGGAGACCGCTGATCGCGGGTGCGGTGATCGCCTATGCGGCGATCGCGCATGCCGGTGGTGCGGGCCTCCTCGTGGTCGCGCCGCACGACGAGCGCCCTGCGGTCACGGCGGCGATGGCAGCGGCGCTGCGCGATCGCGGTGCGATCCGGATCGCCGACGATGCGCTCGCCGAGGCGCGCGATGCGGCGCTCGCGGGTGCGGTGCCGATCGAGACGATGACCCGGTTCCGTCGCGTCCGCGAGCAGATCGACGAAGGCTGGCGCGCATATCACAACGTCCAGCTCGAGCTCGCGCGCACGCACCTCGCGAACGCGCGGACCGATGCGGAGAGCCTGCTCGCGCTGCCCGGGATGCCATCGCTCTACGCGGATGCGTCGCTGCGGCTCGGTGCGGTGCTCGCGCAGCTCGGCCGGCCCAGCGACGCGCACGATGCGATCGCGCTCGCGCTGGCGCTCGATCCGGACCGGCCGATCACCCAGCTCGAGTTCTCTCCGGAGGTCGTCGCGACGGTCGACGGTGTCCGCGCGGCGCCGCGCCCGACCCACCAGGTCCGGGTCGCGAGCGAACCGCCGGGCGCGACCGTCAGCATCGATGGCCGCGATGCCGGTCGCACACCCGCGGTCGTCGACCTCGCGGCGGGCCAGCACGTCGTCGTCGCCCGCACGCCGCAGTTCCATCCGTACGCGCGCGCGTTCGCGCTCGACA